>WBZL01005166.1_pt1 | contig 10919 bp, 12 predicted proteins | sample 5204291 | NCBI WGS metagenome assembly WBZL01 (sample SAMN12344345, study PRJNA552823) | activated sludge metagenome | biome: Activated sludge suspended growth; feature: Nitrification reactor; material: Wastewater; isolation source: activated sludge from nitrification reactor of wastewater... | reverse complement strand
TCGACCGATCTGTCGATGCATAGTGCAGACCAAGAGGAGATGACCATGCGCGACTTCTCGAATTCACCACCCGCCGAGCTGATGAACGTGGCACTGGTGGACACCATCATCGAACTGCTCGGGACGGACGCCCTGTGCCCCGACGACATCCTGACGCTCGTTCGCACCCGCATCCCCGGGATCAGCCTGGACCGCGTTCTCATCACCCTCTATGAGAACTCCGCACTGTTCCACCGCCGCCGCGGACGCTGGTACCTGGTGAGCCTGGACGTCCGCGACCGTCACATGTCCTATCCAGAGCCCACTCTGTCGGCATGACCGCCCAACCCTGCTGCCCGGACTGCAGCCCGCAATGCCAGATGACCGGCTTGGCCACCGGACAGGCGATGGGCAACGGCGACGGGTGGTGGGGACAACCCTTCGATGACGGTTTCAATGCTGAGGCGGCTGTCTTCTGGGGTGACGAATGCTGCCCGGACTGTTCGCGGTGCCCGATCTGCCAGCAGTGGTGAGCACAGTCCGCCACGCGCCCTGCGCGATACTGGCGTCAGCGAAGGGAGCGACATGAACGGGGAAATGGTCGAGTCGTACCTGCGGGACCTGATCGCGAATCTGACCGACAGTCCCCGGCCGGACTGGGACTCCGACGGCGATCTGCCGGTCGCCTACAAGGGAACCCAGTGCTACGCGAGGGTGATCCGCGCCGGCGAAGAGTTGATCGTGCAGACCTTCAGTGTCGTCTCCGTGGTCGACTACAGCCCGGAACTCGGCGAGTTCCTCAACGAACTCAACCGGATCCTGGTCTTCGTCAGGGCGTTCCACACAGGCGGGCAGATCCTGCTCGAGAACGATCTGTTCGCCCACGACCTGAACGGGTACACCTTGTCGAGGGCCCTCACGTTCCTGGCTGTCACCACCACCGACTTCGGGCCTCAAATGGTCGAGAAATTCGGTGGGACCGCGCAGTTCGATCCTTCGATCATCCAGGAACCGATCATCGCCGAGGAACAGCCGCCCGGCCTCTACCTCTGAGTCAGCACCCGCTGAGGATCCTCTGCATCGCGGCCTTCTCAGCCTGCGTGACCCACAAGCCGTAGCGCTGCTTGGTCAACACCTGCATCGCGACGTACTCACAGCGGAACGCCTTGCGCGGCGGCAGCCAGGTGGCCGCGTCGCCATCGCTCTTCTGCATGTTCAGGTCCCCGCGCACGGCCAGCAGATTGCGGCGGTCGTTCGCGAAGCGCTCACGCTTGGCCGCCGGCCAGTAGGCAGCTCCGGTCTGCCAGGCGTTCGCGAGCGCGACCACATGGTCGATCTGCACGTCCAGACTGGTCACCGGGCCGCGCACGAAGCGGATCCTGTCCCCGGAATAGGGGTCTTTGAGCACGCCCGACATCACCATGCAGTCAGACACCTCGGTGTCGACCAGGTCGCGTCGCAGGATGTCGTTGCGGGTGTCGCACCCGTTGTCGTTGGTGTCCGACCAAGGCGTCCCGAAGGCCTCGCGACTGTAGTCCGTCAGAGGTGCCCGGCCCTTCACGGGGAGATCGCCCAGCGCCTGCTTCGCGGCGGCGATGTCGGCGAAGGGCACCTCCGATTCGGGCTGCGCTGGCGGCTTCGGGTTCTTCGTGGGCTTCGGACTCTCGGTCACGCCGGGCGTGACCTCGATCTCCGGGGACGTGACGGGCTCGACGACGGAAGGGGAGTTGTCACAGCCCCCGAACACCGCGAAAGCGAAGACGGCCACCACGCCTACCCCGACGATCCCCGGTCCGGTCCGCCTACTCATCCGCACCTCCCCCGCGCCGTGTCCCACTCAGCCTGACACAGCGCATCACTCATCCCGCACAGTCAGGATGACGGTCCGGTTCTGCGCCGCCTTCGGGGGGATCAGGCGACCATCCGAGTCGAGGTCGTCGACGTGACCCGGATGATGGGTGCCCACACCTCTGGTGGTGATGCGTTCAGCCGGCACGCCCAGCTCGACCAAGGTCGCCTTGACCGCTTCCGCCCGCAGGCGGGACAGTTCGAGCCGGCCGGCTTCGGTGCCGTCGGTGGCGGTGGTTCCGGTGAGGCGCACACCACTGCCCGAGTCCACAAGGTCCGCCGCGATCGATGCCAACTTCTTCCTCGCGAACTCAGGGTCGCGCAACTGGGCACTGTCCGACACGAACGCCACACTGTCCGCGGTCAGCACCACCGTGTTCGACGGCTCCAGCGGTGCGACATCCGGCACGGGCACTGTGGGGACGGTCGGTGCAACCGCGGGTGCAGCGCCGGTCAGCGGCAGCGGGTCGACCCCCACGCAGTCTGCGCCGGCAGCGGTGAGCAGCGCGGTCCACTGCTCCACCAGCGCGGTGCGCGAAGCGGGGTCGAGTGCCTCCTGGGGAGCAGCGGTGTCGCCGAGCCCCACGACGAACACACGTAGACCAGACAGGTCCGGCAGTTGACCGGAACCCCGCAGTCCGTCGACGAGGTCCGAGGGGTCGGCCCGCAGCATGCCGCGCTGGGTGTAGTCCAGGATGCCCATCGTCTGCAAACCGGAATCCACGAGAACGATGGTGCCCATGGGCGATCCCGAGTGGATGTGCCGTGCCGAGACATCGAGGGCCGCCAGCGGCGCCGCACCCTCGGACTCCGCCACCGTCGTCTCGAGCCCTGACCTGAGTTGGTCCGCCGCGGCCTTCACCTGTTCCTTGGCGGCGACGTCGTTCGCCGCAGTGGCGGTGAAGGACACAGACGTATGCGGTTTCGGCGAACCCCCCGTGTCGACGACCGTCACCTCGGCACCCGCGTTGGCCGCGGACCGCAAGTAGCGGCCGATCGGCTGGACGCCCGGGGCAGGCATGTTCGACCGACCCCCCGCCGCCACCACGACCGGCCCGACGACCTCACATCCACCCGGTAGTCCCTCCTCGACTGCCGGCTGCGGCGAGCCGCATGCGGCCAGTGTCACAAGCGCGGCCGCAGCGGGATACAGACCCCTCATGCCCGGCCTCGCAGGGTCGCCCGGGCGTGCGCCAGGTCTGCCTTCAACGCCTCGGCGCGCTGCTTCTCTTCGAGGAGGCGCCCCTCGATCGATGCGAGGTCGTCGGACAGGCGGTCCGCCTGCACGGCGTACTCGGCGAGCTCCGCCCGCGCCGCTGCGCGCAGGACCGCAGACTCCTGCGCAGCCCATGAGTCGATCAACGCGTCGAAGACCGCGCCGTTGCCCTCGTCGACCGCGTGCGCCACCACGAGCCGTTCGATCTCGGCATCGAGACCCGCCCGCGTGCGGTGGGCGAACGCTGCGGCACGACTCGGTGCCGCGGGTTGCTTCTTCCTCATCACTTCTCCCCCATCTGTGCGAATACGCCACTGGTGCGACTCGGCATGCTCAACTGCTCGGACATCCGCAGGCGCGCGATCTGCTTCAATTCGGTAACCTGCCCGGCGAGGACCCGCTCATCGCGCTCCAGCTGTTGCTCGACCCGTCCTCGGGCCTGGTCGACACCGGACAACCGGTTGGCCAGACGGCGGCGCTTGCGCTGCAGCCGGAACTCCAGCCACCGGTACCGGCGTTCCACCCGACGCAGCCGCCGCTGCAAGCGCAGGACCGCAGTGCGCCGCGGGTTGTACGACGTGAAGCCGATGGCGTATGCCGCCACGCCGCCAGCCAGGAACAGCGCCAGCATCAGCACCGCCATGATCACGTTGTGGGACGACTGCTCAACCGGGGCCGTCCCGAACAGATCGCCGCTGCTCGATCCGTCCGATGAATTGACCCGGACGACGAACGCCGCAGCACCGAGGAACAGCCACACGGCCACCAGCGTCCAGACCAGCAGACGTCCATGGGCCGCCTGCCGTGCCTTGAAGGCGCGCGCATAGCCGCCAGCCTTGTGCATGGTGACCACCGCCGCCGACGTCATGGCGCCGACGAAGATCAGCATCTGCCACCACGTCGCCGAGGCATTGAAGGCCTGCAGCGCGATCCAGAAGGAGATGGCGTCGCCGATCGCTACGACGAGCAGAAGGGCTTTGTCCCAGGAGTGGTCCCGCCATGACGGCTGGACGTCCTCGGGGCTCGAGAAACTCACTGCCACCGTCGGGTGGCTCAGTTGCGTGGTCATGCTGTCTCCTCCGTCGTGACCAAGTGCAGTTGTTCGTAGTCGTCCGCCGATGTCGGCTGTGTGAACGCGGCGATGACCGCAGCGCGATCCGGATGACTCCAGGTGACGCCGGCCAAGTACTTCGCACGTCGCCGTCCCGCGGTGGCGGCGATCCTCTCGATGTCCGCGTTCCACTGCTCCTGCATCGCCTCCAGCGCCGTCGCGCATGCGGCAGCGAACTGCTCAGTGGCCGCGAGTTCGTCCTCTACGACCGCGATGCGGGAGCGCAGCGACTGCACCGCCCGATCGAACTCACGCCGACGACGCGTCGCCACAAGCCGGTCCGGCAGTGCGGACTCACCCAGCAGCGGCCCGGACTCCGGACCCGCGACGAGCAACTCCTTGAGTGCGGAGCGCGCCTCATCCACGCGTCGGGTCTGCAGCGCGTGCGCAATCTCGAGTCGCTGCCGCAGCCCCTGCAACTCGCAGACCAGTGGCGCGTAGTGCGACGACATACGAGAGTTCTGCACGCCCGCCCAACGCTCGATCCGCGCCAGCCGCGCGGTCGCCCTGGGTGTCTGCACATCCGGCAGACCCCGCAGGCCATCCGTCACACCGGCGAGCCGGTCCAGAAACGGGCCACGCCGCATTCTGGGCACTCGTGCCCCCTCGATCACCTTCACCGAACGGTCAGGCGCTACCCGCACCTGCCGAACCATCCCCGCCTCAGACATCGTCCTCACTTCCCCTGGACACAGTTGTATCCGCAGGGTCTGACACGTTCTGTCAGATCGAGGCGAGGCCGTTCAGGAGAGGGCCATCCGCGGCTGCTCGGAGGGCACCCGCCACCGCACGCGGCGGATGGCGGGAAGCATCCGGCTCCACACCCAAGTGAGTGCCAGACCGGCGATGAGGGACAGCCCCACGGCGTACCAGTTCCTGGCGACGTCGAGCACCTGCCAGTGCGCCAGATAGATGAACAGGGACGACTGTGCCAGTGCGGCGGCTGCGAAGCCCACGAAGCCCGGCAGCCGCACACGCGGTACCCAGATCAGGATCATGACCCCCACGCCGATCAGCCACAGCCGCGACCCGGAGAATGTCGTCGCCACCAGAGCCAGGGACAGCGCCGAGACCACGAGGCGCTGACGGTCGGTGCGGGCCTCCCACACCGCCCAACCGAGGAGGAACACCCAGAGCACCGCCCAGGGCGAGAACAGCGAGGAAGGTCGCGCATCCGGGACGGCGACCACTGCGAGCACGAACGCCGCGATGGTCGCGGCGACCGCCCAGCGGAACGGCCACCGAGATCGCCATCGCGCAAGGGCAGGCACGTGCAGCATCAAGAGCGCCAGGGGAAGCACCCAGAGCAGCGCACCGATGAACCAATAGCGCCAGTCCGGGTCGTCAGTGCCTGGCTGGGTGATCCACGTCAGGCCCAGAGCCTGCGGGGTGTACGGCTGCCAGGCCCACGCGGCGACCAGACCCACCCAGATCACCGCGGGTGCCAGCATCCATCCGATGGACACCGACATGGCCGCCAAGGACCTACCGATCTGGAAGCGCGCGAAGTTGAATCCGACCAAGGCCATGAGCAGATGGGCTCCGCCGCGAATGTCGATGACGGCAGCGTGCGATCCAAGCACCATCAGGATCGCCAGTGCGCGCAGCAGCACAGATGTCTCCATCCCTCGCCCACCGGACGCCGATCGAGCGAGCGTCTCGATGGGCTGCTCATGCCAGTTGTCCGGCAAGAACCCCAGAATCCGCTCGACCTCGATGGACACGGCGACGTAGCTCATCGAGTCGCCACCCAGGCCGCGGAAACTGTCGCCGGCCACAGCGGGTACACCCAACAGCCGGCTGTAAGCGGCCAGCAACTGCTCCTGTCGGCTCCCGCCGACGGCAGGGCTCTCGATCGCGGACAGCAGAGCGCCCGCCCCGGCCCGATCGACCTTGCCGTTGTCCAGCCGCGGGACCGGCGCCTCAACTACTCGCACGGCCGCCCATGCCAGTCCGGTGGCACGCATCACGCTCGCGCGCACCTCGTCCGCCGGGGCTTCTGCGACGACGCCGAGCGCATCGGGCAGCTCCACACACACAGCGGGGTGGGGGTCGAGTGCCCGCTCCACGTGGTGCAGGTCGATTCGCAGACCGCGCACCTTCGCGAACCGTGCGCGACGGCCGGTGACATACAACCGGCCATCGACCAAACGCCCGCGGTCGCCGGTCTCCAGTTCCTCGAGTTCCGCGCCACGCGCAAGGTCATCGGTCGCCGTCGCGTAGCCCATCATGACGTTCGGGCCTGTGTAGACGATCTCGCCCACACCGTCGGCGTCCTTGTGGCGGATCTCGAACCGTCCGCCGGGAACGGGATACCCGACGGAATCGGGGTACTCGATCACTTCAGTGGGGGGGAGCACAGCCATGCGGGCCGTGGCTTCGGTCTGCCCGTACATCACTGCAAGGCCCCACCCCTGACGCTCACCGGCACGGGCCCATCGGCGAACCGTCGCAGCCGGTAACCGGCCACCTGCGCAGGTGAGCAGACGAAGACTGGGCAAGTCCGCGAGCATGTCACCGCCGAGCCGCTCAAGCATCTCGAAGGTGTAGGGAACGCCCGGCACGACGGTGACGCGCTGGCGGCGCGCCAGGTCCCACAACGCGGGCTCGGTGACCGAATCCGACGTCAGGACCAGGGTGCCGCCGACCGTGAGCATGCTGTTGATGACAGACAGCCCGTAACTGTAGGCCGCAGGCAGAGTGGTCAGCGCGCGGTCCTGCTCAGACAGCGCGAGCGTGGACACGATCGCGTCGGCGTTGGACTCCAGATTCCGGTGCGACAGCCGCACCACTTTGGGGTTGCCCGTGGAGCCGGAGGTCGGCAGCAGAAGGGCGAGGTCGGGATGAAGGTCGTCGGCGTCGCCGTAGAGCGCGCGGATCTGGTCGGCGCGACAAGCGCTCACGAGGGCGACGACATGGCCGAGCCGCAGGCATGCCAGGTACTCGACGATGAAGTCCGCCGTGTTCTGCGCCGCCAGCACGTGGACCCGACGGGGTCCGGCGAGCACTACTGCCCGCTCGGCGACACGCTCCTCCAACTCTCGGTAGGTGACGACACCGTCACCGGCAAGGGCTGGGCGGTCGGCATGGACAGCCAGATCGAGGGCGAAGCCCGCCCTGGCGGCCATCACCTGCATCCCGCCATCTCCTCCCATGTAAAGTTAGGCTTACCTAAACTGTAGGGGAGTGTCAATGATCAAGGTGGGCGGGGCAGCGGCCCTGATGACGGTCGCGATTCTCGGACTATCCGCGTGTGGAGGCGGCGACCAAGGGCCCAGTGCGACACAAGAGGCTGCCGAGTTCGTGGTGTACTCCGGACGCAGCGAAGAGCTCGTCGGGCCGCTCATCGAGCAGTTCGAGACCGCCACCGGCGTCCAGACCGAGGTCCGCTACGGCGACACCGCCGAACTCGCCGCGCAACTTCTCGAGGAGGGCGACAACTCCCCTGCCGATGTCTTCTTCGCGCAGGATGCCGGTGCCCTGCAAGTCGTGCAGGACGAGGGTCTGACAACGCCACTCCCCGCTGATGTCGTCAAGAAGGTTCCAGCCATGTTCCGCAGCGCCGACAACCAATGGGTCGGGACCAGCGGTCGGGCCCGCGTGATCGTGTACAACACCGAGCGGGTGCCGGCCGATGAGGTGCCCAAGACGGTGTTCGAACTCACCGAACCGCAGTGGAAGGGTCAGGTCGGTATCGCGCCGACCAACGCGTCCTTCCAGGCGTTCGTCACCGCGATGCGGGTGACCGTCGGCGAGGAGCGGACGAAGGAATGGCTCGAAGGCCTGATCGCCAATGACGTGCAGACGTTCGAGAACAACCTCGCGATCCTTGACGCCGTGAACGCGGGGACCGTCGAGGTCGGCCTGGCCAACCACTACTACTGGTACGAGAAGGCCGCCGAGATCGGCGAGGAGAACCTCAAGGCGCGCAACGCCGCGTTCGAACCCGGGGACGTCGGCAACCTCGTGAACGTCGCCGGCGTCGCGATCCTGCCGACCGGTACGGACAACGCCGCATCGGAGCAGTTCGTGGAGTTCCTGCTCAGCGACGAGGCACAGCAGTACTTCGCAGACGTGACGGCCGAGTACCCGCTGGTCAAGGGCGTCGCGGCGCGCGACGACCTGCCACCGCTGTCCGAGATCGACGGCCCGGATCTCACCCTCGACCAGCTCGCAGACCTGCGTGGCACCCAGGACCTGCTGCTGCAGGTCGGACTACTCTGATCCCGCCGTGCACAGAAGGCTGACCGCCCTGCACCTGGTTGCGGCAGTGGCCGCCCTGGTGGCGGTCACGCCTCTGATCTACCTGATCGTCAGGACCGGTTCCGCCGGGTGGGAGAACGTCTGGGAGATCCTCGCCCGACCGCGCACACTGCAGTTGTCAGTGGCCAGCCTCGGCCTTGCGACCGCTGTCGCCGGAACATGTATCGCGGTCGGGGTGCCGCTGGCCTGGCTGCTCACACGCACCGCCTTACCCGGTGGCCGACTGTGGCTCGTCGTGGCAGCGCTGCCCCTGGCGGTTCCTTCTTACGTCGCCGCGTACACCTGGCTCGCGGCCTTCCCAGGACTGCAGGGCTTCGTGCCGGCGTGGGCCGTGCTGAGCCTGGTCAGCCTGCCGTACGTCGTGCTGCCGGTGGCGGCTGTGCTGTCCCAAGTGGATCCCGCCTTCGACGAGGTCGCACGCACACTCGGGGACGGCCCGTTGCGCTCCTTCCGGCGGACCACCGCGCCGCTCCTCTGGCCCGCCGCAGCGGCCGGCGGCCTGCTCACAGCCCTGTACACGCTCAGCGACTTCGGCGCGGTGTCGCTGTTGCGGTTCGACACGTTCACTCGGGTCATCTACACCTCATACCGGGCGGCCTTCGACAGAACCAGCGCCGCAGTCCTGTCCTTGGTGCTCGTCGCATTGGCCCTTGTCTTCGTGCTCCTCGAACGGGCCATGCGCGGTCGCCATCAGCAGTGGCGGGTCGGTGCCGGTGCAGCACGGCGTGCCGAACGGATCCCGCTGGGCCCGTGGCGGTGGCCCGCACTGCTGGGTGTCGTGGCACTGTTCGGTCTGGCCGTCGCCTTCCCCAGCGTGATGCTGGTGCGCCTCATGCTGCAGTCGCAGCGCTTCGAAGCCGACCCGCAGGCGTGGTTGACCGCCACCGCCAACACCGTTCAGGCCGCCGGGGTCGGCGCACTCGTGGCACTGCTGCTGGCTCTGCCCATTGGCGTCCTTGCCGCCCGCCACAAGGACCGCGTCACCAAGACCGTGGAGTCCGCAGCGTTCATCTCGCATGCGCTGCCCGGCGTGGTCGTCGGCCTTTCCCTGGTCTATCTGGGCCTGTCGTTGGCACCCGCGCTCTACCAGACCCTTGCCATGCTCGGCTTCGCCTATGCGGTGCTCTTCCTGTCCAATGCGATCGGGTCGATCCGGTCGGCCACCGCGCAGGTCTCGCGGAACCTCGAGGACGTGGCCCGGACCCTGGGCGACAGACCTACGGCGACCTGGTGGCGGGTCACCGCGAGGCTGTCCGCGCCGGGCATCCTCGCCGGTGCGCTGCTGGTCCTGGTCACCGCGATGAAGGAACTCCCAGCCACCCTGATGCTGAGACCGACGGGGTTCGAGACACTTGCCACTGAGATGTGGACCTTCACGACCGTCGGATCCTTCAGCCAGGCTGCGCCGTACGCGTTCGGCCTGGTGCTGCTGGCTGCCATCCCCGCCTTCGTCCTGGCACGCCTGACGGGCAGGCGCTCATGAGTAGCATCGACGTGCACGGGCTCACCATGCGCTTCGGCGACACCTGGGTGCTGAAGGACCTGGCACTGTCGGTGGACGAGGGCAGCGTCACCGCGATCCTTGGCAGCAGCGGCTCCGGCAAGAGCACGCTGCTCAGGTGCATCGCCGGACTGTTGCGACCGGAGACAGGTCGCATCACCATCGGCTCGACAGTCGTGCTCGACTCCGGCGTCTGGGTGCCCCCGGAACGACGCGGTATCGGACTGGTTCCACAGGAGGGCTCGCTGTTTCCGCACCTGAGCGTCGGGGCGAACGTGAGCTACGGGCTGCGTGGCCGCGATCACGCGGCCCGGGTCCGGCATCTGCTGGACCTGGTCGGATTGCCCGGCACCGCGAACATGCGGCCGCACGAACTGTCCGGCGGTATGCAGCAGCGCGTGGCGGTGGCGCGCGCCTTGGCGCCCTCCCCCAACGTGGTCCTTCTCGACGAACCGTTCTCAGCCCTCGACGCCGGCTTGCGCGACGATGTCCGCCAGGACGTCTTCGCGGCGATCCGCGCCACGGGGGCGACCGCGATCCTGGTGACCCACGACCAGGAGGAAGCCTTCGCCGTGGCCGACCAGGTCGCGGTGATGATGGACACCACGATCGCCCAACAGGCACCACCGGCCGAGGTGTATCTCACCCCGGCGACCTTGGACGTCGCGCGCTTCGTGGGCGACACCGTGGTCGTGCAGGCGTCCGGCACCGGCGCGGCATCGGCCACAACGACCTTCGGAGACCTCCCCTCGCAGAACACGACGCCTGCCGATGCGACCGGCGTGCTGGTGTTCCGCCCTGAGGACCTGCAGATCGGCGGCGAGAGCCCTGTGCTCACCCAAGCGGGTGTGACGGCGGTGAGTTACCACGGTCACGACACCCTGCTCGCCGCCCGTGCAGGAGAGCAGGATCTGCTCATCCGCGTGCTGGGCCGGCAAAGCGTCACCGTCGGCGACGACGTCACCGTGCGGGTGACACGCCCCGGCATCTTCTTCAGTTGA
>WBZL01005165.1_pt1 | contig 10920 bp, 10 predicted proteins | sample 5204291 | NCBI WGS metagenome assembly WBZL01 (sample SAMN12344345, study PRJNA552823) | activated sludge metagenome | biome: Activated sludge suspended growth; feature: Nitrification reactor; material: Wastewater; isolation source: activated sludge from nitrification reactor of wastewater... | reverse complement strand
GATGACCTTGGGCTTGCCGCCTTCCATGATGGCGACGCAGCTGTTGGTGGTGCCGAGGTCGATGCCGATGATCTTGCCCATGTTGGTATCCTTATCTGAATTCGTGAAAGACTAACCTGTCTTCGATATGGGGGTATTGCCCCGGGCTTCAAGCGGCGGGCGGTTCCGTCCCGGCGCGGGCCTTCGAAACTACCACCAGGGCCGGACGCAGGATGCGCTCGTGCAGGGAGTAACCCTTCTGCAGCACGTTGATCACCCGGTTCGGCTCGCCATCCGCCTCGACCTGGCTGATCGCCTGATGGCGATGCGGATCGAACTTTTCTTCCAGCGGGTTGATTTCGCCGACGCTGGATTTCTCGAAGGCGGCCACCAGTTGCCTGAGGGTTAGTTCCACCCCGGCGCGCAGGGCGTCCGCGTCCTGATTCTGGCTCGCCAGGGCCGCCTCCAGACTATCCTTGACGGCCAGCAACTCGCCGGCGAACTTCTCGCTGGCGAACTTGCCGGCCTTGGCAATGTCGTCCTGGGCGCGCCGACGCACATTTTCCGTTTCCGCCTTGGCCCGCAGCCAAGCGTCGTGATGCTCTTCGGCCTTCAGCTCCGTCGCCCTGAGCAACTCCGCAAGACTCGGCATCGACTCGCCCGGCGGGCTGTCGGTGGCGGCATCGGCCGATGCCGTCGTGGCTCCGGCCGCTTCGTTGGCGGCGATGGTATCGAGTTGTTTCTCTGTATCCTGCATGGCAAAAGCGTCCCTGGACGAAAACCATGCAGACAATTGGGCCGGCAGGAGCCGTTTCAAGCCCCCTCGCCGGAAAAATTTACTCAGGTTCTGAATCGCCCGACGACGTCCTGAAGGTTGGCGGCCAGCCGGTCCAGCGTCTGGGCGGCGTTCGCCGTCTGTTCGATGGCGCTGTCGTTTTCCCGCGCCATGCTGGCGATGGATTCGATGTTGGCGGCCACCTCGCCGCTGACCCGGTGTTGTTCCTCGGTGGCGTTGGCGATGGCATCGAGACCCAGCCCCACCCGGCTGACCGCGCCGCTGGCCTCGCCCAGCACTTCGGCCACCGCTTCCAAGGAGTTCTGGCTGGATGCCAGGTGGTCGAGGCCGCTCTGGATCGAACGCTGGACGGCATCGGATTTTTGCGACAGCGCGCGGGTAATGGCGTCGATTTCGCTGGCCGAGCCAGCCGATTTTTCCGCCAGTTTGCGGACTTCGTCGGCGACGACGGCGAAGCCGCGTCCCTGCTCGCCAGCCCGGGCCGCCTCGATGGCGGCGTTGAGCGCCAGCAGATTGGTCTGGTCGGCGATGTCCTTCACTTCCCGGGTCATGTGGGTGATGGCCACCGTGCTGGTGACGAATTCCCGAACCGACTCGGCGATTTCGCTCACCGTCGTCTCGACGACGCTGAGCTCGCCGATTAGCCGCGACAGGCTGACATTGCCTTCCTCGGAACGGCGCAGGCTGTCGCGTGACTGCTCATGGACTTCCTCCGTGCTATGGGCGATCGAGGTGATGGCGGAAACCATCTGCTCGACGGAGTTCGCCGCCTGCGCCGAGGTGTCGTTCTGCCGATGTGAACTGGTGGCGACCCGGTCGGCGCCGGCGACCAGATGGCGTGCCGCAGCGGAGACTTCGCTGGCCGAATCGCTGACCTGACGCACCAGGCTGGCCATCTTCGCCATCATGTCGTTGAAGGCCGCGGCGGCCAGGCCGATCTCGTCGCCGCCGCGTGCTTCCAGGCGCTGGGTCAGATCACCTTCGCCGCGGGCAATGTTGCGCAGGCCGGTGACCATCTTGTCGATGGGCGTGGTCACCACGTTGCGTATGAACAAATAGATGAAGGCCAGCAGCGGGACGCTGAGCGCGATGGCGGCGACCAGTGACTTGAGCCTTTGGGCGGCGACGGCGCTATTCACCTGGTCGAGGGAAATCTTCATGCTGACGGCGCCGAGCACGGTGCCTTCAGTCACTTGGTGGCAGAGGATGCAATCCTTGCCCAGGTAGTTCTTGGACGCCTTGGCTGGACGAATCACACGCAGAAACTCGCCCTGGGAATCGGACTGCACTTCGCTGAATTCCTCGCCGGTGGCCAGCACGCGCTCCTCGATGCCATCCCTGGGCTGGCTATCCTTGGCGTTGCCGGGACCGAACAGCTTGGTTACCGCCTCGCCCCGGATGACCGAAAGATCGCGAATTATCGATAGCTGCTTGATCTGGTCGAGAAAGATTTCCCGCTGCGCTATGGTTCCGGTCAGCATCATGCCGGTCAGGCCGGCCAGCGTGGCTTCATGCATCGACAGGGAAAATCCCTTGGCTTGCTCGATCGCCGTCTGGCGATTGACATGGCTTTCCCACAGAACCAAGCCAGTCCAGAACACCACCAGCATCAGCCAGATGGCGGCGGTCAGCTTGACCCATATCTTCAGATCGGCAATTCTGGACATGCGGCCTGTTCCTTCCCGAGTACGTCGCTATTCGACCCGCAGCCGCTAGTCTAGCCTAACCGGATGGTCTGGCGGCGGCCAAGATATCTGTGCGGCAAGTTCGGCCGGGTCGCCGCCATCCAGCCAGGGCAGCGTGCCCAGCAGCGGTGCCGGCAGGCGATCGCACAACGCGGCGACGTTGTCCCGCCAATGGGGCATGGTCGGATCGACGCGGTTGCCTATCCAGCCCGCCAGCGGCAGGCCGCGCGCCGCGATGGCCTCGGCCGTGAGCAGCGCGTGGTTGAGGCAGCCGAGGCGCAAGCCCACCACCAGGATGACCGGCAGCCCCAGTTGGCGGGCCAGGTCGGCGGTATCGAAGTTGGCCGCCAGCGGCACGCGAAAGCCGCCGACGCCCTCGACCAGTAGCAGGTCGGCTTGCGCGGCCAGTTGCGCGCAGGCGGCGACGATGACATCCGGCTCGATGGCCCGGCATTCGGCCGCCGCCGCGATGTGCGGGGCGATCGCCGCCATGAAACAGTAGGGGTTGACGAGCGTTCGCGCCGCCTTGACCGAACTGGCGGCGATCAACCGCTCGACATCCTCGTTGCGCCCGTCGGCGTCGACGCCGGCGGCGATCGGCTTCATGGCCAACGTGGCCATGCCCTGGCGTCCGGCGGCGTGGAGCAGCGCGCAGGTCGCGAACGTCTTGCCGACCCCGGTGTCGGTGCCGGTTACGAAGTAGGCTTGCTGGCGGTGCATAGAATGACCTCGAAGGTGGCCGGCAGTCCGGCGGCGTCGCGGCACGCTTCGTAGCGTTGCTCGATGGCTTGCCAGGTCCGCCGACCCATGAGGCCGGGCCGACGAGCGCCGCCGATCTGGTTGGCGCCCAGCGCCTTCAGTTCGCGCAGCAACGCCGCCATGTCGCGGTAGTACAGGCGCAGCCGGCGCAGCTCGATGCGCGGGGCCACCAGGCCGGCGGCGGCGCAGGCGCTGGCCAGCGTATCGGCCGGCGCGAAGTGGAGCACGTGCCGATGTTGGTCGGCGCCGGTGAAGGCCGCCGCCAGCTCGGCCAGCGTGCCGGGCCCCAGGCTGCTCACCGCCAGTCTGCCGCCCGGCGCCAGCACCCGCACCGCTTCGGCAACCGCCCGGCGCGCATCGCACCACTGCCAGGTCAGGCTCGACCAGTACAGGTCGAAAGCGGCGGCGGGAAGGGGCAGCGCTTCGATGTCGGCACAGACGCCACCGCCGGCCGCCGCCAGCATGGCCGCGGCGAAGTCGGCCGCGATGAGCCGCGCGTGCGGCCATCGACCGGCGAGCAGGCCGAGCCCGTAGCCGGTGCCACAGCCGGCGTCGAGAATCGTGGCCGGCGCGGCGTCGGCCATCTCGGCCAGCAACAGGTCGCAGACGCGGCGTTGCAGCGTCGCAGCCGCGTCGTAACTGGCGGCGGCGCGGTTGAACGACTGGCGGACCGCCGGCTTACTCATGGGCAAAGTCCGCCAGCATGGCGGCGAAGTGTTCGGGCTCGGCGAGGAAGGGCGCATGGGCGGCGCCGGCAAAGGTGACCAGCCGGCCGGCCGGCAAATGTTCAGCCAGCCAGCGCCCCGCCGCCAGCGGCATCAGCGGGTCGCGTTCGCCGTGAACCACCAGCGTCGGCTGGGCGATGGTGCTGATGGTGGCGCGCAGGTCGACATCGCGCAGCTGCGCCAGGCCGTCGGCGAGCGCGGCGGCATTGGGTCGGTGCTCGGCGACCAGTGCCTGCATCTGGCGGGTCAGCGATCGGGCCCGATCGTCACCCTGGTTGATCAGGGCGACGAAGCGCCGCAAGGCGGCGGCCGGATCGGCGGCAACGCCGGCAGCGAAGTTGTCGAGCAACTCGGCCGGCTGCGCGGCCGGCCAGCCGGACGTCCGGACGAAACGGGGCGTCGCACTGATCAGCACCAGGCGGGCGACCCGGTCCGGATAACGCGTAGCCCACTGCAATGTCCGCAGGGCGCCCAGCGACCAGCCACAGATCACGGCGCCGGGCGGCGGCACATCGGTATCGAAGTGAAGGCGGAAGTGGGCCGCCAGCGGGTCGACAAGCGGCTCCCAGACGCGCTGGTCGAAGCCCCAGCCGGCAAGCAGCACCAGGTCCTTCACGCCGAAACTTCCGCCAGGGCCGCCACCAGCCGGTCCACCTGCGCTTCGCTGTGCGCGGCGGAGAGCGAGATGCGCAGTCGCGCCTGGCCGGCCGGTACCGTCGGTGGCCGGATGGCGGGTGCCCAGATGCCTTGGGCCAGCAGCTTCTCCGCAATTGCCAGCGTCTCGCGGTTGCCGCCGATGACCAGCGGCTGGATGGCGGTGTCGGATGGCGGCAGTCGCCATCCGTGTCGGGCGGAGATCGGCGCCAGGCCGGCGCGCAGGTGGTCGATCAAGGTCCGCAGATGGGTGCGACGCAGGTCGCCCGGGTCGGCGGCCTTGATCAGTCTCAGGCTTTCCAGCAGGGCGACGGCCAGCAGCGGCGGCGCGGCGGTGGTGAATACGGCGGTGCGCGCCTTCTGCTCCAGCCAGTCGATCACGGACCGGTCGCCGGCGACGAAGGCGCCGGCGACACCGGCCGCCTTGCCCAGCGTGCCCATGATCAGCAGACGCCGCGAAGCGGGCAATCGGCAATGGGCCGCCGTGCCGCGCCCCTGCGGGCCGAGCACGCCGAAGCCGTGCGCGTCGTCGACCACCAGCCAGGCGTCGAAGCGTTCCGCCAGCGCCAGCAGGTCGGCTAGCGGTGCGACGTCGCCGTCCATGCTGAACACGGCGTCGGTGAGGATCAGCTTCCGCTTCGCCGAACTGGCGGCCAACTGAGATGACAGCGCGGCGGTGTCGACATGCGGATAGCGGTGGTGGTCGGCCAGTGACAGTCGAACTGCGTCGATGAGCGAGGCGTGGTTGAGCTTGTCGGCGAAGATCGCGTCGCCGCGCCCGGCCAGTGCCGGCACGATGCCCAGATTGGCCATGTAGCCGGTCGAGAAGAGCAGTGCCTTGCCCATACCGACGAAGGCGGCGAGCCGCTCTTCGAGTTCCTGGTGGGGCGTGAAATGGCCGCCGAGAAAATGCGAGGCGCCGGCGCCGACACCCCAGCGCCGGGCCCCGTTGGCGGCGGCCTCGATCAGCCGCCGGTCGGCGGCCAGGCCCAGGTAGTCGTTGCTGGCGAAGGCGAGTACCGGCCGGCCGTCGATAACCATGTCGGGGCCACAGGGTGAGTCGGCGGTCCGGCGTCGGCGCAACAGCGCCATGTCGGCGAGGGCGGTGAGTTCGCTGTCGAAATTCATGGCGCGAGCGCCGCGTCGAGCGCCGTGCCGACAGCGTGGCACAGATGCTCGACCTCCGCTTCGTCGAGAATGTAGGGCGGCATCAGATAGACGGTATTGCCGATGGGTCGCAGCAGGGTCTCGCGCGCCAGCGCGGCGCGGTAGAAGCGGCGCCCGAAACCCGTATCGGCATCGACATCGAAGGCGAAGATCATGCCGCGTCGCCGGTAGTGGCGCACTTGCGGATGGGCGGCCAGGGGCTGGAGCAGCGCGTCGATGCGTGCCGCCTTGCCGGCATTGGCGGCGAGCACCCGGTCCTGCGCGAAGATGTCGAGCGTGGCCAGCGCCGCCCGGCAGGCGAGCGGGTTGCCGGTGTAGGAGTGGGAGTGCAGGAAACCGCGCGCGGTCGTGTCGTCGTAGAACGCCTGGTAGATGCCATCGCGCATCATCACCACCGATAGCGGCAGGTAGCCGCCGGTGATGCCCTTCGACAGGCAAAGAAAGTCGGGACGCCAGGATTGTTCCGTGGCGGCCTGCTCGTGGGCGAAGAACGTTCCCGTGCGGCCAAAGCCGACGGCTATTTCGTCGCAGATCAGGTGCACCTGGTGACGATCGCAGGTCGCCCGGGCCTGGCGCAGGTATTCCGGATCATGCATGGCCATGCCGGTGGCGCACTGGACCAGCGGCTCGACGATCAGCGCGGCGGTGCTGGCGTGGTGCTCGGCGAGATGCGCTTCCAGCGCGGCGGCGGCATGGCGGGCCGCCGCCAGCGGGCTGTCGGCGCCGCGGGCGTCGGGCGAGGGCAGCACGGTGGCTGCGCGCAACAGCGGCGCGTAGGCATCGCGAAAGAGGGGAATGTCGGTCACGCCCAGCGCGCCGACCGTCTCGCCGTGATAGCCGCCGGCCAGGCAAAGAAAGCCGTTCTTCTCCGGCCGGCCGCTGTTGCGCCAATAGTGGGCCGACATCTTGAGGGCGATCTCGGTGGCCGAGGCACCGTCCGAGGCATAGAAACAGTGGCCCAGTTCGCCGCCAGCCAGCGCGCTCAGGCGCTCGGACAGCGCCACCACCGGTTCGTGGGTGGCACCGGCCAGGATGACGTGCTCCAGCCGCTCCAACTGGTCCTTGAGGGCCGCGTTGATGCGCGGATCGCAGTGGCCGAAAAGGTTGACCCACCAGGAGCTGATGCCGTCCAGGTAGCGCCTGCCGTCGGCATCGTAGAGCCAGGCGCCCTTGCCGCGCGCGATCGGCAACAGCGGCAATTCGCCAGTGTCGTGCTGGCGCATTTGCGTGCAGGGGTGCCAGACGGCTTTGCTGCTGCGCTGAAGCAGAGAATCTTGCATGGGCGGCATTTTACCGCCCGGGCCGGGCTATTCAGCCATTCGTGGCGACCCAGCGGGTCAGCGTAGCGGTGTCCATGGCGCCGGCCTGGCGGGCGATTTCGCGGCCATTCTTGAAGATGGCGATGGTCGGGATGCTGCGGATGCCGAAACGGGCAGCCAGGTTCTGGTGTGCCTCGGTATTCACCTTGGCCAGCCGGTAGCGGGGTTCCAGGGTCCGCGCGGCCTGGGCGAAAGCGGGCGCCATCATCCGGCAGGGGCCGCACCAGGGCGCCCAGAAATCCACCACGACGGGCAGGTCCGAGCGGCCGACATGGCTGTCGAAGGAGGCTGTGTCGAGTTCCACCGGTTCGCCGGCGAACAGCGTCCCTTTGCATTTGCCGCAGTTGCCGCCGCCGGCCAGACGCTCCGCCGGCACCCGGTTGGGCGCGTGGCAATGGGGACAGACGACGATCAGGGATTCGCTCATGGCCGGCTCCGCATAACGATATGGCTCCGTTATGGGGCCGGGCGCCATCGATTCAAGCCGAATGTGGCGGTGGCGTCGGCCGGCCTCAGACGCCGCCGCCGCGGTGCACCGTCTCGTAGTAGAGCTTTTCCAGTTCCAATTTATGCTTGGTTTCTTCGCTGGCCAGGAATTGGAACAGATCGCGAATCGGGCCGGCTGGCGCGGTTTTCGCCAGTTCGCCGTAATGCGTCATGGCGGCGTGTTCGCGGCCCATGGCGTATTGCAGCACCGTCTGATCGTCCGGCTGTTGGCCCAGATCGGGCAGGTGCAGGCAGTCGGAGAACTTGCTGTCGGTGGCCGTGCGCGAGATTTCGGCCTTGACTTGCTCGGCGATGTCCGCGCGCCGGGCCAGGGCGCTGAACAGGTCGTAGTGGGTCTGCTCTTCGGCAGCCAGTTCCTCGACCAGGTAGCGGATGCGCTTGCTCACCTTGGGGATCATCCCGGTGTAGAAGTCGCGCGCGCTTGCCTCGAACGAGGTGGCGACCTCGAGGATCTCGCGCAACGTGGTCTTGCCGCGCAGCTTGTCGACGCCATGGGTACCTTCGGTCATGCCACTACCTCCTGGGGAATCAGGGCGGCGTGGATGCTCGCCGCGACGCGGTGGCCATCTGCCACGGCGGTGACCACGTCGGGTCCGCGCACCATGTCGCCGGCCGCCCACAACCAGGGCTCGCTGGTGCGTCCGCCGGTATCGACTTGCAGGCGGCCGCGATTCCATGCCAGTTGCTCGGTCAGCGCGTCGCCCAGCAGGCTGGTGTCGGTCATCTGGCCGATGGCTTCGACCACCATGGTGCCGGCGTGGAACTGCTCGTCGCTGTCGTCGTAGCTGGGCGCGAAGCGCCCCTGCTCGTCGAAGATTGCCTTGACGCGCCAGGTCTTCAAGCCAGTCACCTGGCCGTTGTCGACGACGACCTGTTGCGGGCCGCGTGCATCGAGAATGACCACGCCCTCTTCGCCGGCCTCCTTTATTTCGTCGGGATCGGCCAGGAAGTGTGCGAGGTCTTCAAGCGCGGTCAAGGTCACCCGTACCTCGCCATAGGCCTTCATTTGCAGGCGCGCCAGCGTGCGGGCGATGTCCATGGCGACGTTGCCGCCACCGATCACCACGGCCTGGCGCGGCGTGCCGAAGTCCTCGTTGGCGGTCGCCTGGCGCAGCAGATCGACGGCCTTGCGCACGTCGGGATGGTCGCTGCCGGGAATGCGCGTGGCACGGCCGAGTTGCAGGCCGAGGCCGAGCAGGACGGCGTCGTGCGTGTTGCGCAGCTCGTCGAGCGCGATGTCCTTGCCGATGCGCACGTTGCAGCGGATGTCGACGCCGACCGAGCGGATGATGTCGACATCCTGGTCGATGATGTCGTAAGGCAGGCGGTATTCGGGAATGCCCCAGCGCGTCATGCCGCCGGGCTGGTCGAGCGCCTCGAAGACGGTGACCGCGTGGCCCAGCCGGGCGAGGTCGAAGGCGGCGGTGAGACCGGCCGGTCCGGCGCCGACGATGGCCACCCTCTTGCCGGTGGCGGCGGCCGGTTTGCCCACCGCCCGCTTGATCTGGTCGACCGACACTTGGTCCATGATGTGGCGCTTGAGCCAGCGGATGGCGATGGGGTCGCCTTCGTGGCGGGCGGCGCAGGTGGTCTCGCACTTGTGCGTGCAGACGCGGCCGCAGATGCCGGAGAACGGGTTGGTGTCGTAGAGCAGCTTGACACCGCGTTCGTAGTCGCCGTCGCGCACCGCGGCGATGTAGTCGGGAATCGCCATGTGCGTCGGGCAGGTGGCGACGCACAGGCCGCAGGCGACGCAGCGGTCGGCTTCGAAGCGGGCTTCCGCCACCGGGTAGCCGGCGACGATCTCGGCGAACGAGCCAAGGCGCTCCTCGGGCGCCAGTTCGCCCATGTGCTGGCGCGTCTCCGCCATCAGCCGGTGGCCGTCGGGACGCCGGTAGCCAAGCTCGACATCGTCCCAGTGCTTTTTGTCGACGCCGGGGGTGAAGCGGAACGCATCCGGGTCGCTCTCCACCCAGGTGTAGGCGTTGGACATGGTGAGCGACTTGGTCATGCAGACATCGACGCACAGCGCGCACCAGCAGCAGCGGCCGTAGTCGATGCGTGGCCGCAGGCCGGAATCTCCCGGCTTGGTGGCGATTCCATCGACCGGCAGCATGTCGATGGCGCCGTTCTGGCAGATCGTCTCGCAGGTGCCGCAACCGATGCACTTCTCGACATCGTTCTGGTGGAAGCCCCGGTAGCGCGGCGAGCCGGGCCGGTCGTTGAACGGGTCGCGGATCGTTACCGGATCGCGGAAGAGGTTCTTCCAGGCGGTAAAGGGGGACAGTACGTCACGTACGCTCATCGCGGGCTCTCGTTATCGTTCAATCTCGGGCGGATAGGTGTGCAGGGACACCATGAGCGCGGCGACGTCCGAAATATTGACGTTCACGATCATGCGTTCCAGCAGGGCCATGGCGTGGGTGTAAGAGGGACCGCGCACATTGACGCGGCGCGGATAGCCGCTGCCGTCGGTGACCAGGTAGTAGCCGTATTCGCCGCGCGAGCATTCGCCGCGGACATAGGTCTCACCGCGCGGAATCTTCCAGTGCAGCACGTTGGGGGTCGGCGCCATCAGCGGGCCATCCTTGGGCATCTTGGCGAGAATCTGGCGGATCAGATCGACGGAAACCAGCACGTCGCGGCGGCGCACATCGGCGCGCGTATAGATGTCGGAATCCTGGCCGATCACCGGCTCGAAATCGAGCTGGGAATAGACCAGGTAGGGCTGGTCCTTGCGCACGTCCTTGGCCACGCCGGCGGCGCGGGCGTTCGGCCCGGTGATACCGTATTGGTCCAGCCAGGCGGGGTCGATCACTCCCACGCCGACGGTGCGCTTCTTGAATACGGCGTTACAGAACATCACGTCGTACACGTCCTGTAGCGTGGTTTCGACTTCGCGCAGGGTTTCTTCCATGCGTTTATCGAAACCCTCCGGCAGCCCGTCGCGCACGCCACCGGGCAGAATGAACATGTGATAGATGCGGGCGCCGGTCAGTTCCTCGAAGCGGTCGAGCATCAGGTCGCGGACGTAGGTGGTCCATTGGCCGATGACCCCCTGGCCGAGCGCGCCGGCCTGGCCGCCGAGATACATCATGTAGCTGTTCAGCCGGCCCATTTCGAGGATCAGGGCGCGGATCCAGTTGGCCCGTTCCGGCGCCTGGATGCCGGCGAGTTCCTCGACGGCGGCCGCGTAGCAGTACTCGTTGAAATCCGGTTCTGGCACGCAGATACGGCAGACGATCGGGAAGCACTGGATGAAGGTACGGCGTTCCATCAGCTTTTCGAAGCCGCGGTGCAGGTAGCCCACGTGGGTCTTGCCCTCCACC
>WBZL01005161.1_pt1 | contig 10929 bp, 12 predicted proteins | sample 5204291 | NCBI WGS metagenome assembly WBZL01 (sample SAMN12344345, study PRJNA552823) | activated sludge metagenome | biome: Activated sludge suspended growth; feature: Nitrification reactor; material: Wastewater; isolation source: activated sludge from nitrification reactor of wastewater... | reverse complement strand
GCATAGGCGTAGCGACCGAAAATGGCAAGCGTTCCAAAGGCGGCGGCAGAGAGGGCAATGAGAAGGATGCCTGTTAATCGTTGCATGAGACGCGAATTATACACACCGACTGATTACCGTACGGTAATCTAACGCACCGACAGCAAACGTGGTTTCCCGAAAAATCATTTGAGACACCCGCGCGAGACGCATCCACCGGGCTTTCGGACAATTTCCCACCTCTCTTTTTTGACAATTGCGGAAACAGCCATTTTGTTTGACGTGTTCCCTCGCTTGCAAGTATAATCTTTCAATCTCCCACGGTGGGAGATTTTATTGAGGCAACCATGGCTCTGCGCGGCAACTTACGCGATTTCACTATTACTCAACTGCTCAACTTGATCAACCTTGCTCAAAAAACCGGCACCCTCGTGGTGGATGGACCCAGCGAGCAGGCGTACGTGTCGTTCCGCGATGGGAAACTGGCATACGCCAAAGTAGGGCAGGATGATGGGAGCCTTGCGGCGGTCCTTCACAAAGCCAATAAATTGACCGTCAATCAATATCGCGCCATCGTCGAGCGCGCGGGCAAGATCAACGACAAAGAACTGGGATTGTTGCTCATCAACGCGGGGTATTTGTCGCAGGAGGAAATCCTCGCCAACCTGCAATCGTATTTTACCGACGCGCTTCGCCGCCTGTTCACCTGGGTGGAAGGGTTCTTCCGCTTCGAAAGTGAAATGATGGCGCCCGAAGACCGCATCAACGTGCGGCTTGACCTGGAAAACATCATTATCGAAGGTTCGCGCCAATTGCGCGAGTGGGAGCAGTTGCAAGACGAGATCCCCAGCCTCGATATGGCGTTGAAGTTCACCGACCGCCCAATGAAGAACGTGAACCTGAGCGTGGAAGAGTGGCGCGTGGTTTCATTCATCAACCCCAAGAACTCAATGAAGCAGATCGCGCAGACCAACAAGATGAACGATATCGAAATTCGACGGATCGTTTACGGCTTGTTACAGGCTGGGCTGGTGGAGATCGTTCGTCCCGAAGGGATGGTCGTTCAACAAAGCCCGAAGATGTTCCCGACGCAGGATAAAGCGGAACAGAAGTCGCTGGTGAACAAATTGATCGGGCGAATACGCTCGCTTTAAAGGAACAGGCGGAAGGATAAGTTATTATGCAAACAGTCAAAATGGTCGTTACCGGTCCGTTCAGCGCGGGCAAGACGGAATTCATCCAATCGGTCAGCGAGATCGATGTGGTTTCGACAGAGCGTAAAATTTCCAACGCGGCGGAGAAATCCGTCAAAGAAGCGACAACCGTGGCGATGGACTTCGGTCGCATTACCGTGAACGACGATCTCGTGCTGTATCTTTTCGGAACGCCCGGTCAAAAACGCTTCGACTTCATGTGGGAAATCCTTTCCGAAGGCATGCTTGGCTTCATTGTGATGGTCGACAGCACCCGCCCCGAAACCTTCCGCGAAGCGCGCTCGATCCTCGAAACCTTCCGCGCCTACGCGCCCACCCCTTATGTGGTCGCCGCAAACAAGCAGGATATGGAAGACGCCTGGGACCTCGAGGACATGCGCCACGCCCTGCGCCTCGACGGAAAAGTAAAACTTCTGCCGTGCGTTGCCACTGACAAAGGCACTGTCAAGACCGTGCTCGTCGAACTGCTTACCAACGTTCTCGCAGATTTGAAATAATTTTCTGTGTCTTCCATAACCACCGATCAAGGAATCGTTCATTATGAGGTGTTCGGGCGCGGCAAGCCCGTCATCCTCCTGCATGGCTGGCTGGGCTCGTGGGGTCTGTGGCAGGAAACGATGGCATACCTCGGTAAATCCTATCGCACCTACGCGCTCGACTTTTGGGGTTTTGGCGAATCGGGCAAGAAGCGCGAGACCTACGCCATACAAGATTTTGTCAGCCTGGTCAACCAGTTCATGGAGCAGTTGGGCATCTCGCATGCGCCGCTGGTTGGTCACAGTATGGGAGGCACGGTCAGCCTCTCGGTGGCGATCCGCTATCCCGAACGCGTCAGCAAAGTAGTCGTGGTCGGCTCGCCGATCATCGGCTCCTCGCTGGCTATCCCGTTGAAACTGGCTGGATACAAACCCATTGCCTTCATGCTCTTCAACATGATGGGCGTCTTCCGCTTTGGCGTGCGAGTCGCTTCGCCCTTCATCTGTCGCGACGAACGCTTCGCGGAAATGATGGACCGGGACCTCTCGCGGACGACCGTCGAATCATTCCTCCTTTCGATTGCTTCCCTTCGTCGAACGGATCTACGACCCATGCTAGACCAGGTCAAAGTGCCCGCCTTGGGCATCTACGGCGACCGAGATATTATCGTGCACCCCAAGCAATGGCAACCCATGCAACAGGGAATCGCTCATGCGCAGGTCGAACGATTCCCCCTACTGGGCCACTTCCCCATGCTCGAAGAGCCGCGCGTGTTTGCAGAAAAACTTAAAGCCTTCCTCGACCAAGATAGCGCCGCACTCGCGCGAAAGACCTCCCCCCGGGCTGTTCCACAAAAAACATCACCCTCGGTGACCTTGTAACATCATGATCGACACCTTCCATTATCCGAATCGTATGGGGCGGATCATTTTGCTATCCATGGAAGAAGTGATGGGGCGCAACGGCGTCAACGCCGTGTTGAATCTTTCCTCCCATAAAACATTGATCGAAAATTACCCAGCCGATGATTCGAAACTGAATTTCCCCTTTTCCACCGTAAGCGCGCTGGGCGGAACGTTGGAGCAGGTCTACGGTCCGCACGGCGGACGCGGGCTGGCGACCCGCATCGGGCGCGCCTGTTTCAATTACGGAGTCCGCCAATATAGCGGGCAAATGGGACTGACCGAGATGGCGTTCCGACTGTTGCCCCTGCCCGCCAAGTTAAACGCGGGCGCGCGGGCGTTTGCCGAACTGTTCAATAAGTTCACCGACCAGCGCGTGCGGATCGAGGAAAATGGGAACACTTTGCTTTGGCACATCGAACGCTGTCCCTTGTGTTGGGAGAGGCGGTCGCATGAACCGGTCTGTCATCTGGCGGTCGGGTTATTGCAAGAAGCCTTGTATTGGTTGAGCGGAGGGAAGATCTTCCACGTGGAAGAACAAACATGCATCGCCGCGGGAGACCAAACCTGCGCGATCGCGATCGATCCCTCGCCGATGTTATAAATCACAATTGACAAGGCTTCACGAAAGTTCTATCGGCGCGATTTGCCAGGCGCTATGAGCCTCATCGGAACCGGTCGGCATGAACTGCCGGCTAGCGAAGCGACTTGACCCTTTGCCCATTGGAATATACGTTGAACCTGTGCCTTCGCGCATATCCAATCAATGTGATCCCATACAATTCAGCCATTTCGATCGAGAGCGAACTCGGCGAGGTGCGCGAGATTAGGATCGGCGCGCCCAGCCGCGCGGCTTTTTGAAGCATCTCGGAACTAATGCGCCCGGTGCTGATGAGAATTTTTGTTTCGGGGAATTCATTGTTCAGCACGCACTGCCCCGCAATCTTATCGAGCGTGTTGTGCCTGCCGATATCTTCCGCGGAGTAAACGATCTTTTCCCCATTACTGAGCGCAGAAGTGTGAACCCCGCCGGTCTCGCGATAGAGTTCCTGCGCGGCAAAAAGATCTTCCACCAGAGCGCTGATTTGTTCAGGATCGAATTGAGGCTCGTGGGATTTGAATGACACCTCCACACGGGCGAGGGTTTCCACCGCGGTCAGCCCGCCCGCGCAACCCGACGTTCTCTTCCACGATTTGGGCTGTTCCACACTCCGATTGAGCCACACATCCACGTTGTCGCCGTGTTCGCACAAGCGCACATCGGCAACCTCATCCATGCGCTGGATGATGTTTTCGTTGTACAGGAACCCAACCGCCATGGCTTCGAGATCGACCGGGGTGCACATAAACGTCAGCCAGACCTCCCCGTTGACGGTGAGCGACACCGGCGCTTCGACGATGGTCTCAGCGTCGTAGCCTTCCCATTTTTTGAATTCGTATCTTTCGTAGTGGATCGATTTTTGAGGGGAAATCATTCAATCTCCTGCGCCTGTTGCGGCGCGGCATGGATTGTACCCGAAGGCGGCACCCTGTGGTTGTTCGGCGCGGTTAAGGGGGCGGCTATTTCGGTGTGTAAAGACACAGAGACCGCAGAGATTTTGAGGTTTTCTCTCTGCGGTCTCTGTGTTCTCTATGGTGAAGAGGGTTTTCACACACACTTGCTTCGCCTCATCCCTCGGTTCGCTAGGGCGCTCCGAAGACCACTGCGTAATATCCAAAATCACCGAAGAATGAATACCCCACGCCAACCTCTGTATATTTTGTGGTGAGCAGATTTTGTCCATGCCTTGGATCGGTTTGGTCGGTTGCCCACCATGCGACCACCTCTTGCCCGGAGGGTGGCGGGTTGCGCCCATACACATTTTCGGTCACTGCGCCGGAATATCCGGCGGCGGTGGCGCGTGATTGCGGCGTGGAGCCGTCTGACCCGCTGTGGACGAATAGGCTGTTGCATGCCATGTCGTTGCTGTGCGCTTGCGCGGCGGCGGTTAACGCGGGGTTGACGGTTAACGCCGGGAGGCCGTTATCTGCGCGGTAGGCGTTGACCGCATCCACGACCGCGCTCGTGTTCGTTGAACTGACGGTAAACGCGCAAGTTGCCGAAGCAGACCCAGGTCCGCCTGACGCGGTGGTTGCCGTCCCGACGGTGATGATGATCCACAGCGAGGTGCCGTTGTCGATCGGCATGGCTTCGCCGGCAGGGTTGCGCAGTTCGTAGTCGCCTCGGTAGGCGGCGTCTTTCGCCGGCGCGATCATGTTCACAGATATATCCAGTGTTTTGCCCGGTTGCGTGGCGCTGAGCGGCTTGGAATCTGGCGCGCCCATTTGTTCGCCGCTGGTGAACACAAGCGTGTATTTGTCGGTCCAGGCGCAGGTGCCGGTATTTTTCACCCGCCAGGTTTTGACGAACGCTTCGCTTTGATCGAGGTTGGTGTTATCTGGCACGGTCACATCGGATACGAAGGCGGCGCTGTCGGCACAACCTGACGAATTCGACTTGGCTGTAGGCGCGGCGGATGATGTGGCGCTTGCTTTGGATGCGGGCGCGGCAGGCGAGGGGAGATTTGCCTCAGACGCGGGCGCGGGAAGAGTGGTTGGATTCTCGTCAGGTGTGGACGTTCCTCCCGCCGCGCAGGCTGAGAGCGCCAGCGTCAGCAGGGCAACCAGGGAAAACGTTTTGCGGAACATGATATCGTCTCCTTAATGGGTGAACAGTAAACTACCTACCTGACAGATATAAAACAAGACGCAGACATTTGCGCCGAGCGCCAGTGCGGCGCGAACGCTGAAATCGCCGATACAGATGGATTGTTCAGAGTAGCCTCCCCAAAAAATCTGAGTCCGTCTGCGTTTTCACCTGCCCTTGCGGGCGGCGCTGGGGCAGGTGTCCAAAGGTGAATCTGTCGGGTGGCTGGAACAGTAAACAGTGTTTCAATAAAACGCCTTGTTGTCTTGCTAAAAGGTTGTAGGTTGTTTTTAATTGGGGTAGTTGGGTTATGGAACATGACGATTGCTCTGTCTTGCGGGCATTTCTCACAAAGGGGCGAAATAGCCGTCCACGAGTGGGATCACGAATACTTCAACAGGCTCAGTGCAAACTTGTGTGAAGGGAGGACAAGCTCATTTGTTTCTTCGCGGTTGGAATTCGTAAAGGGTTATTCTGAAGAGCGGCGCGTTTTTCTTCGGCAGGTAGAACTTTAAATGCAGTCCAAAAGACTTCTGCGGTGACTTAAGTGGTGGTCATAGAATAAATCGGCTCTCCCGTTTCTGACGGGGTTGCGACTCGCAGGAAGATTCTTTTCCACGAATTTACACGAATTTTTTAAACACTCCGTGTGAATTTGTGAAATCCGTGGCTAAGGTTTTTGGGCTTTCCCGTTAATAACGGTAGAGCCAATAAACCTTCTTGCTGATGGTCAAAAGTATAGCACAACCCAACTGCTAACTGATCACTGATAACTGATCACTCGTACGTATAAAACCCTCTCCCCGATTTCCTTCCCAAATACCCCGCATCCACCATCTTGCGGAGCAACGGCGCGGGGCGGTATTTGTCTTCGCCGAGGTCGCGGTGCAGGACTTCCATGATGAACAGCACCACGTCGAGACCGATCAAATCCGCCAGCGTGAGCGGACCCATCGGGTGGTTCATGCCGAGTTTCATCACCGCGTCAATCGCTTCTTTCGTGCCGACTCCCTCTTGCAGGGCGAAGATCGCTTCGTTGATCATCGGGCACAAAATGCGATTTGAGATGAAGCCTGGCGCGTCGTTCGCTTCCCACGCTTCCTTGCCCATGACCTTGCACAGTTCCAGCGTTGTGGCGAGAGTCTCTTCGCTGGTGGCGAGACCTTTGATGACCTCCACCAGTTTCATCAACGGCACGGGATTCATGAAGTGCATCCCGATCACTCTGTCGGGACGTTCCGTCTGCGCGGCGATTTTGGTGATCGAAATGGACGATGTGTTGCTTGCCAGAATCACACCCTCGCGCGCGTTGGCGTCCATGTCTTTGAAAATTTTGAATTTCAGTTCGGGGTTCTCCGTCGCGGCTTCGATGACAAAGTCCGCGTCTTTCATCGTGTCCATGTTCGACGCGTATTGAATCGCGTCGGCGGAGGCTTTGCCCTCAGCGGAAATTGTTCCCTTTTCGAGCAGTTTCGCCGTGGACTTGGCAATCGCGGCTTTGGCTTTCTCCAGCGCGGCGGGTTGAACGTCCATGCACGTGACTTGATACCCCGATGTCGCCGCGACCTGCGCGATGCCGTTGCCCATTGTCCCTGCGCCGATTACAAATATTCGTCGAATAGTCATGTGGTCTCCTGGTCGTATTGTCTCGTAGCCCTATTGCGATGCGGTTGGTCCGCGTTTGGATTTTCGTAAGTATGCGATGAAAGCGTTGACGGATTTCTTCGTTGTTGTTGCCATATCGTGAACCCGTTGGAAGTCTTCGGCACTTACGTATTTACGATCGAGCGCAAGATAGATTTCGGATTGAACTTCGCTAGCAGAACGTCGGGCATATTTCAAAAAGCGGATGAATTCTATGTCGGACCCATCGTCGAAACCTTCCGCGATGTTGTGCATGATCGAACCAGCGGCTCCCTGAATTTGGTCTCGTAAGCGAAAGTCTTTTGAGAATCTGACCTGCTCGGTCAAGTCATAAACCTGATTTGTCAATTCTCTCGCCTGTTGCCACGCCCGAATGTCCTCAAACTTTTCAATTTTCATTTTTCCTCCATGACTGATGTTAATGACCATCCAACGATTTGACCATGCGACCATCTGACCATGTGACTATCCGACTTTATCTCTCCAAATTTTGTAATTGTTCTTGATCTGCTCAATATGTCCAGGAATATGCGCCGAATAAATATTCAGCCACTTCTCGAACGTGTACGGCTCATCGTATTGTGGATGTTTCCCTGTGTGTTCAAAAACTTCGTCGGGTTGTTTCTTGAGCAATTCATACGTCGTCTTGCGGACGAGTCTCACAACGTCCAACGCGTCTTCCCAACTTTGATCGTGATAATCCAGTTCGATTGCCCACTTGTCCTGATCGTATCCCATGAACGCGCCGCCTGGCTCGACGATCAACTTGCGAGCGCGTAACGCGGCGTTTGATTCTGAATCTGCCAAATGCACCAACACCTCATGCACGCTCCACTCCTTCGGCTCAGGCTTAAACTTCCACATCTCGCGCGGGATGTCTTTGAGAGTCTCCATGAGCATGGAATATCCATCGCCATAAAGTTCGATCTTTTCGTTGCGTTCTTGTTTATCCATTGCATTCATCCCTCGGTGGTCGAGCGCAAGCGGTCGAGACCACCAGTAACCAAAATATTTTATGTTACAAAATTTAGTATGCGTACCTGTGGTTTCGATACATCCCGCGACAAGCATCGCGGGACTACTCAACCACCGTGTTTACTTGTTTGCAACACTTCTGTACACTCGCAATTCTCTAATCCTCTAATTCTCCGTTCCTCAGTCTCCAGTCTCTAATCTCCAATTACTACTTACCACTCACTCCACCTCCACCGCCATTGCGACCGCCTCGCCTCCACCTAAACATAAAGAGGCAATGCCGCGCTTCAACCCACGATCTTTCAAAGCATACAACAACGTCGTCAACACACGCGCGCCGCTTGCGCCGAGTGGATGCCCCAACGCAATCGCGCCGCCGTTGACGTTGACCTTGTCCCAATTCCAGCCTTGATCTGCCAGCGCGTACCCGTCCGCGAGAACTTGCGCGGCGAAGGCTTCGTTGAGTTCGATCAAATCCACGTCGGATAACCTCCAGTCAATTTTTTTCAACAATTTCGGAATCGCATGAGCGGGCGCGGCGAACAAATATTTCGGTTCGACTGCGGCTTGGGCATAGCCCACCACACGCGCCATCGGTTTTAATTTATTTTTTTCCGCGTAAGCGCGCGACGAGATCACAACTGCCGCCGCGCCGTCGTTCATGGGCGATGAATTTCCAGGAGTCACTTTTCCGTTTGCTTTGAAGGCGGGCTTGAGTTTGGACAATGCCTCGAGAGTCGAATCTTTGCGCGGACCCTCGTCCGTATCCACGATCACTTCGCCTTTGCGCGATTCGATTCGGACGGGGACGATCTCAGGCGCGAATCGGCCTGCCGCTTGCGCCTCAACAGCCTTCCCGTGCGAGCGAAGCGCAAAGTTGTCCATCGCCTCGCGCGTCACCTCGTATTCATCCGCAATAAATTCTGCCGCGTTGCCCATGCTCCAATTTTCGAACGGATCCCACAAGCCGTCTTTGAGCAGCACGTCGGTGAGCGGCTGGTCTCCAAATTTTAATTCGCCCGAACGACCCGCGACGAGAAACGGAGCGCGACTCATCGATTCGAATCCGCCCGCGACGAAGAGCGACGCGTCGCCCGCCCGAACAGCCTGACTCGCCATCATCGCGGCTTTCAACCCCGACCCGCAGACTTTGTTGATTGTGCTCGCGCTGACCGTGGCGGGGATGCCGCTCAAAATTCCCGATTGACGCGCGGGAGCCTGTCCCTCGCCCGCCTGCACTACGTTGCCCATGATAACTTCTTCGATCTCTTCGGCGTTGATGCCTGCCCGCTCCACCGCGGCTCTCACGGCGATCGCGCCAAGTTGCGTCGCAGGGACGGAACTCAGCACACCTTGAAATTTTCCAATCGGCGTCCGCGCGGCGGATAAAATAACGGCTTCTGTTTCTTTGGTCATGGGTTTCTCCTGAATGAGGCGATTATAAAGCCAAATGTGTCACTGTCATTGCGAGCGAGCGTTAGCGAGCGAAGCAATCCCCAACACTATGATGGAGACATTTTCCTCGTAGGGGATTGCTTCAGTGTATAATACACACAACATGTGAAAATTATACACATGAGAAAGAGGATGCGATGCGAACCAACATTGTGTTAGATGACAAGCTTATCGGACGCGCCCAAAAAGTAACGGGCATCAAAACCAAACGCGAAGTGGTACATGAAGCATTGCGGTTGCTCATCTTGTTGAGTGAACAAACTGATGTGCGCACTTTGCGCGGCAAGATGGCTTGGGTTGGCAATTTAGATGAACAGCGTCAATCGCGCGTTTCAACGAACTGACCATGCTTCTCGTTGATACCAGCGTTTGGGTGGATTATTTCAATGGAATTGAGAATCCACAGACCGACTATCTCCACGAAAACCTAGATCGGACCCCGATATTGGTTGGTGATTTGATTCTCGCTGAAATCTTGCAAGGCTTTCGGAGCGAGTCTGATTTTGAGAAGGTTCGCCGTGTGCTTGGCAAGTTCATTCAAGCCGATATGGTTGGAACGGAGTTAGCGGTTCAGAGCGCGAGGAACTTTCGGTTCTTGCGCCAAAAAGGGATTACTGTTCGCAAAACCATAGATAGTTTGATTGCCACCTTTTGCATCGAAAACGACCATCAACTGATACATAACGATAGCGATTTCGATGGTTATGAAAAGCATTTAGGTTTGCAAGTCGTTCATCCATAACTACTTATGATTGACTCCGAACATTCTCTCTACGAACTCCTCGGCGGCGAGACGGGCGTGCGCCAACTGGTTGACCGCTTCTACGACTTGATGGATTCCGCTCCCGAAGCCGCGGACATCCGCGCCATTCACCCGAAGAGTTTGAAGCACTCGCGCGAAAATAATTGACGCATCGGAATCGTAAACAACGACAAACTCATTTGAGTCACGCAAAGCTTGTTCAAGGATCGAAGGTTGCGAATCGTATCCGCCCTCTGCGTTGGGTCGTATGCGGCGGAGGTAGATGAAATCAAAATCCCAAGTTGAAAGACAATTTATATCTTGATTCAAACACGACTGCGCGTTGGCGTACTCGCGTAAACTTTCTCGCAGTGGAAGTTCGGGCGTCCACTCGTGACCTTGCGCGGTGACGAGACTCGTCCGTTCGGTGAGGGCGGGGAACCACTCTGAAAGCGGATCGCTCAACGCCGCGTCACCGGTCAGCACGAGGAAGCGCGAGTCGGCTGGCGTGTTGTTGCGAATCCATGCGAACGCTTCTCGCTCCTCGGGCAAGAGTCGGAGTTGATTTCCCATCTGCATCGAGGCGATCATGCCGGAGAGAAATAAATATGCCGAGAGCCCGAGCAGGACGCGGCGTGAAAAATTCGAGTCGAATACACTCTCGTTGGGGGAGGGGAGGACGAGTCCGTTGAGGGTTGAATCAAGTCCGCGCGCGGCGAGCAGAAGCAAGGGAGTCAAAGAAGCGAATGGCGCCGCGCGCGGGTCGCTCAAAAAACTGAGTCCGATCCACGCGGGGAGGAAAAAGTCGCGGCGGCGGAAATCCGCCAGAAGACCGATGAAACCAAGAACTGCAAC
>WBZL01005159.1_pt1 | contig 10931 bp, 9 predicted proteins | sample 5204291 | NCBI WGS metagenome assembly WBZL01 (sample SAMN12344345, study PRJNA552823) | activated sludge metagenome | biome: Activated sludge suspended growth; feature: Nitrification reactor; material: Wastewater; isolation source: activated sludge from nitrification reactor of wastewater treatment... | reverse complement strand
CAACCTGAAGACCGCCGCCACGATCGAGCAGATCAACGCCGCGTTCAAGAAGGCCGCCAACGGTTCGCTCAAGGGCATCCTCAAGTACACCGAGGACCCGATCGTGTCGAGCGACATCCAGGGCGACCCGCACTCGAGCATCTTCGACGCCGGCCTCACGATGAGCATGGGCAAGATGGTCAAGGTGCTCTCGTGGTACGACAACGAGTGGGGCTACTCGAACCGCCTCGTCGACACCACGCTCTTCGCCGGCGCCAAGGCCGCCAAGCGCAAGAAGTGAGGCACTGCCGTGGCTGACCGCATTCCCACGCTCGAGGACCTGGGCGACGTCTCCGGCAAGCGGGTGCTCGTGCGCACCGACTTCAACGTCCCGATGGAGAACGGCGTCATCACCGACGACTTCCGCATCCGCTCGGCGCTGCCCACCATCACCTGGCTCACCGAGCGCGGCGCCACGGTCGTCGCGGCCTCGCACCTCGGCCGCCCCAAGGGGCAGCCGAACCCGAAGTACTCGATGGACCCGGTGCGCGCTCGGCTGGCCGAGCTCGCACCGGGCGTCGAGCTGCTCGAGAACCTGCGCTTCGACGCGGGCGAAGAGGGCAACGATCCCGCCTTCGTGGCGAAGCTCGTCGAGGGCATCGATGCCTACGTCGACGACGCGTTCGGTGCGTGCCACCGTGCGCACGCGTCGATCGTCGGTCCGCCGCAGACCCTGCCGTCGGCGATGGGTCTGCTGCTGCAGAAGGAGGTCGAGGTGCTCCTCGGTCTCCGCAACGCCCCGAAGCATCCGTTCGTCGCGGTGCTCGGTGGTTCGAAGATCTCCGACAAGCTCGGTGTGGTCGAGGCGCTGCTGAACACGGTCGACGCGCTCGTGATCGGCGGGGCGATGTGCTTCACGTTCCTGGCGGCGCAGGGCAACCCGATCGGCGCGTCGTTGTGGGAGCCCGACCAGGTCGACACCTGCAAGCGGCTGCTCGACACGGCGGGGGAGCGGGGCAAGAGCATCCACCTCCCCGAGGACATCGTCGGCCTCGACGCCGACGGCAACTTCGCCACCTACGGCGTGCGCCTGCCCGAGGGTGCCAAGGGCTTCGACATCGGCCCCGGTTCGGCCGCTGCGTTCACCGACATCATCATGGATGCGCGCACCGTGTTCTGGAACGGCCCGATGGGCATGTTCGAGGACGACCGCTTCGCGGCCGGCACCCGCACCGTCGCCCAGGCGATGGCCGACACCAAGGCCTTCACCGTGGTCGGCGGTGGCGACTCGGCCGCGGCGCTCGCCCAGTTCCGCCTCGACGACGAGGTCGACCACGTCTCCACCGGCGGTGGTGCCTCGCTCGAACTGCTCGAGCTCGGCGACCTCCCCGGGCTCGAGGCCCTCCGAAAGGCTCCCAATGCGTAAGCCGCTCATCTCCGGCAACTGGAAGATGAACCACAATCACTTCGAGGCCATCCAGACGGTCCAGAAGCTGGCGTACCTGGTGGGCAAGGACGACTTCGAACAGGTCGACGTCAGCATCCACCCGCCGTTCACCGACATCCGCTCGGTGCAGACGGTGATCGACGCCGACAAGCTCGAGTTCGCGCTCGGCGCGCAGCACTGTCATTTCGAGGACAAGGGCGCGTTCACCGGCGAGGTGTCGCCGGTGTTCCTCGCGAAGCTCGGCGTGCAGTACGTGATCTGTGGTCACAGTGAGCGGCGCGAGATCTTCGGTGAGACCGACGAGATGGTCAACAAGAAGGTGCTCGCGATCCTGAAGCACGGGATGACGCCGATCATGTGCTGCGGCGAGACCCTCGCCGAGCGCGAAGCGGGCGAGACCGAGTCGAAGGTGCTCGGCCAGGTGCGCGCCGGACTCGTCGGCGTCACCAAGGAGCAGATCGGGTCGATGGTGATCGCGTACGAGCCGATCTGGGCGATCGGCACCGGCAAGAACGCCACCGCCGACGACGCGCAGACCGTGTGCGCCGCGATCCGCGGGTGCGTCGCCGAGATCGCCGGCGACGCCGCCGCGGCCGACGTGCGCATCCAGTACGGCGGCTCGGTGAAGGCCGGCACCATCGCCGAGCTGATGGCCGGCCCCGACGTCGACGGTGCCCTGGTCGGTGGTGCGAGCCTCGACCCCGACGAGTTCGCTCGCATCGCGAAACTGGGCGTCTGACCTACGGGCGCTCGGCGCCGCGATCGTCCCGACACGCATCGTCCCAGGTCACCCGCAACCAGCGCGGGGGAGTTCGCGTGCGTCAGCGCGTCTGGAACATCTGCACCGGAATGTCGCGGATTCGAAACGCTGTGGCTACCCGTGGGTAAGACGAGGTGCTAGCGTTCCGGTGTTCACGCCGATCGGGGAGGACGGCGTGAGCGTTCGGCATCGTCGAACGCCGAGGTGCAGACGCATCCCGGGCGGTTCCGGTGTCGGAGCACACCTCCCTCCGAACCACCATCAGGAGGACAACCACGTGAGCACCACGAGGCGCGGCGCGAAGTTTGCCGCACTTGTCGTGGGTCTCTCGCTCATCGCCGCAGCATGCGGCGGTGACGACGACGACTCAACGACGCCTGCCACGGAAGCCCCCGGGACCACCGAGGCGTCATCGGAGACCACTGCGGCTCCCGAGACGACCGAGGCCGCCGGCGGCGAGACGACCGAGGCTCCCGGCACCACCGAGGCGCCTGCGGGCGATGCGGCGATGCGGATCACCTACGACATCGCGCCGGAGGCCGTGTGGAACGACGGCACGCCGATCACGGCTGCCGACTTCGAGTGCACGTACAACGCCGTGATGAACACGGTCGGCTCGCTGTCGACCGTCGGCTACGACCAGATCACGTCGATCGCCCAGGGCGAGTCCGACAAGCAGGTCGTCGTCGAGTTCGCCACCGTCTACGCGCCGTATCGCGGCCTGTTCGGTGCGCTCATCCCGTCGAACTACGTCGCGGACTGCAACGACATCTCGGGTGACTTCCAGACGGAGTTCCCGGTGTCGAACCGTCCGTACCAGCTCGTCTCGTGGGACGAGACCCAGGCCGTCTTCGAGCCGAACCCCAACTACTGGGGCCCGGACAAGCCGGTCACCGAGAAGGTCGTCATGGTCCCGAAGGCCGACCAGGAGACCGAGATCGCGTCGCTGCTCGCCAGCGAGGTCGACTTCATCTACCCGCAGTACAGCCCGGAGACCGCCGACGCGGTGGCCGGTGACCCGAACGTGAAGGTCTCCATCCAGTTCGGTGGCGACTACGAGGGTCTGTACTTCCAGCAGCAGGAGGGCCCGTTCGCGGACCCGATCTTCCGCCAGGCGTTCGCGCAGTCGATCGACATCGACGCCTTCTTCCAGCAGATCTACGCCCCGATCGTGGACGGCGCGACGCCGCTCACCTGTGGCCCGATCGTGCCGGGTCGCTACTGTGACGAGACCGCCTTCCAGGGCACGTACGACGCCGAGGGCGCGGCTGCGCTCCTCGAGGAGAACGGCTGGGCGAAGGACGGCGACGGCTTCTGGGCGAAGGACGGCGAGGCGCCGGAGATCCGTTGGATGGTCAACTCGGGCAACAGCCGTCGTGAGGGCGCCCAGGCGTACCTCATCCCGCTGCTGCAGGAGGCCGGCTTCAACGTCGTGGCCGACAACTGCGAGGCCGAGTGCGTGTTCCAGCAGCGTCTGCCAAGCCTCGACTACGACCTCGGCATGTACATCTCGACCGCACCGCCGGACCCGCAGTACCTGACCTCGAGCTTCGCCTGCGACCAGATCCCGACCGAGGAGAACGAGTTCGCCGGCCAGAACAGCCAGGGCTGGTGCAACGAGGAGGCCACGGCGATGCTGTACGAGGCCGACGCCACCGTCGATCTCGACGCCCGTGCCGAGCTCATCAAGGGCGCCATCGCCCTGATGCGCGAGGACTGGGTCATGCTCCCGACCTTCCAGTTCCCGAAGTCCGGTCTGTACCGCACCGACAAGGTGGGCGGCCCGGTCGAGGGCGACCTCAACAACTACGAGGCGTTCATCAACTTCAACGAGTGGACCGACGTCGACGGTGACGGCCAGATCGTCATCGGCGCCGAGCAGTGGCCGGGTTGCCTCAACCCGCTCACCGAGTGCTCCAACTCGTCGTGGTACCAGTGGACGATCGGCTTCCCGCTCCTCATGGGCGTGTACGACACCACCAACGACGCCGAGTACGAGCTCACGCCGCTGATGGCGAGCGAGCCGGTGGTCGAGGTCCTCTGATCTCGTCCGTACCTCACACCCCCGTCGCGCCTGCCGTGACGAGGGAGTAAGTTCACACCTGCGACAGCGGGGTCGGTCGCCTGATCGGCCCCGCTGTCCCGTGAAGGGAGCGGTGCATGCTGCGATTCATTCTCCGACGCCTGTTGTGGGCGATTCCGACGTTGTTGTTCCTGACCTTCGTCGTCTACTGCGCGCTCCGTCTGGCGACGAACCCGCTGGCCAGTTACGCCCGCTCCAACCCGCGCATCGCGAAGCAGCCCGAGAAGATGCAGCAGTACATCGAGGTGAACGGGCTGTGGGAAGGGCCGGGCGGCTACGTCCGCGGCTACTTCCAGTGGCTCGGCGGCTTCCTCACCGGTGACTGGCAGCCGAGCATCAAGGGCAGCCGTCCCGTCTGGCCCAACCTGAAGGACGCGCTGATCAACACGCTGCGCCTCGGGTTCGTGGCATCGCTGTTCGGCATCACCGTCGGCCTCGCGCTCGGCGTGTTCGCCGGTCTGCGCCCCGGCAAGCTGCGCGACAGCGCGGTCAACACCGGCGCACTCATCGGGTTCTCGATCCAGCCCTTCATCAGCGCCGTGATCCTGCAGCTGTTCTTCTCCGTGCAGTGGGCCAAGTGGTTCGGCGAACCCTTGTTGCCCACGTCGGGGATGTACCCGCCGGGACACACCGGCTTCGATCCGATCCTCATGTTGAAGTACATGATCCTGCCGGTGATCGTCGTGTCGATCCAGACGATCGCCGCATACAGCCGCTACATGCGGGCATCGCTGCTCGACGTGATGAACAGCGACTACCTGCGCACCGCCCGGGCCAAGGGCATCAGCGAGCGCCGAGTGCTCGTGCGCCACGCACTGCGCAACGCGATGGTCCCGATCGTCACCATCGCTGCGCTCGACATGGGCTTCATCGTCGGCGGTCTGATCATCTCCGAGGGCATCTTCGAGTACCCCGGCATGGGTCTGTTCTTCCTCACTGCCGAAGGCAACGGTGACTTCCCGGAGCTCATGCCGTGGATGGTGATCATCACCGCCTCCGTCATCTTGTTCAACCTCCTGGCGGACCTCGCGTACGCCTGGCTCGACCCGAGGATCCGTCTTGACTGACCTGAAGACCCCAGCCGCGGCCGCCGGCGGCGCCGACGTCACGTCCGACGCAGCGATCGGTGTCACCACGGAGGTGATCTCGCCGCGCAAGATGGCGTTCAAGCGCTACATGAACCACCGGGCCGCGGTGGTGTCGGCGGTCGCGTTGTTCATCATCGTGGTGTTCGTCGCGCTGGCGCCGATCACCGCGCGCTACGGCGTCAACGAATCGATCTTCAAAGCCGAGGCGGGCCGGCCGAACACGAACCTGCCGCCGCGCGCCGAAGCCTGGTTCGGCACCGATCTCCTCGGTCGCGACATCTACAGCCGCATGATCTACGGGGCGCGTACGTCGCTGCTGCTTGGACTGTTCACCGGCGTCATCTCGGTGACGGTGGGCGCCATGCTCGGCGCGATCGCCGGGTTGAAGGGCGGGTGGGTCGACGACCTGCTGATGCGTGCCACCGACATCATGCTGGCGTTGCCGCTGCTCGTCGTGCTCGTCATCGTCCGCGGCGCGCTGCGCAACGTCGGCTGGGTGGCGACGATCATGGGCGAGAGCACCTCGGTGCGTTTCCTCGTGATCCTCCTGTCGTTGATCGGCTGGATGGGCGTGGCCCGCCTCGTCCGCGGACAGGTCAAACAGTTGAAGGAACGCGAGTTCATCGAGGCGGCCCGTGCGCTCGGCGCGTCGACGCCGCGCATCATGTTCCGCCACCTGTTGCCCAACTCGATCGGCCAGCTGATGGTGGCGCTCTCGTTCGCGATCATCGGTGCGATCACCGCCGAGGCGACGCTGTCGTTCTTCGGCTACGGCCCCGATGCCGGTTCTGGTCAGACCTCGCTCGGTCTGCTCATCAAGGACTCGAAGAAGGCGGTGCCCGCCGGCTATTGGTGGCTCGTCGTCTATCCGGGCGTGTTCCTGATCATCATCTCGCTGTGCATCAACTTCATCGGTGACGGCATGCGTGACGCGGTCGACCCGAAGATGCAGGTGGAGGCCTGATGAGCGCAGCGCTCTCGATCACCGACCTGCGGGTCACGTTCAAGACGCTCCTCGGCGAGGTGCAGGCCGTGCGTGGCGTCAGCCTCGACGTCCAGCCCGGCGAGGTGGTCGGCGTGGTCGGCGAGTCGGGTTCCGGCAAGTCGGTGTCGTTCCTCGCCGTGATGGGCCTCCTGCCCAAGTCGGCGAAGATCACCGGCTCGGCCAAGGTGAACGACATCGAACTGATCGGTGCGTCGCCGAAGGTGCTGCGCAAGGCCCGCGGTGGCTCGATCGCGATGATCTTCCAGGACCCGCTGTCGGCGCTCAACCCCGTGCACCGTGTCGGTGCGCAGATCGTCGAGATGCTGCAGGCGCACCAGTCGATCGGGAAGGACGAGGCGATGACGCGGGCGGTCGAGTTGCTCGACATCGTCGGCATCCCGCAGCCGAAGCAGCGCGCGAAGCAGTACGCACACGAGTTCTCGGGTGGCATGCGCCAGCGCGTGATGATCGCGATGGCGATCGCCAACGACCCGAAGGTGCTCATCGCCGACGAGCCCACCACCGCGCTCGACGTGACGGTGCAGGCGCAGATCCTCGAGGTGATGGAGCGCATCCGCCGCGACCTCGGCACGGCCGTGGTGCTCATCACCCACGACCTCGGGGTGGTCGCTCGCATCGCCGACCGGGTGCAGGTGATGTACGCCGGTCGTCCGGTCGAGCGCGGCCTGGTGCTGCCGGTGTTCGAGCACCCGTCGCACCCGTACACGCAGGGCCTGTTGGCCTCGTTGCCCGGTGCCGGGCGCGAGCGGCTGCAGCCGATCCCCGGTGCGCCGCCCAACATGCTGCAGCCGCCGTCGGGGTGCGCGTTCCGTGCCCGCTGCCCGCACGCGATCGCGGCGTGCGCCGAGATCATGCCGGACCTGATGCAGGTCGGCGTCAACGAGACCGCCTGCATCCGTGCCGAGGAGTTGGAGCTCCAGCGATGACCGAACCGGTGCTCGAGGTCCACGACCTCGTCAAGAACTTCACGATCAAGACCGCCGCGGGCATCCGCGTCGTGCGCCGCACGGTGCAGGCCGTCAGCGGTGTCGGCTTCACCATCCAGCCTGGTCAGACCGTCGGGCTGGTGGGCGAGAGCGGCTCGGGCAAGACCACGGTCGGCCGGTGCGTGCTGCGCCTGATCGAGCCCACCGGCGGGTCGGTGAAGTTCCAGGGCCAGGAACTCATCGGGATGGATCAGAAGGAGCTCCGGGGCCTGCGCTCGCAGATGCAGATCGTGTTCCAGGACCCGTACGCGTCGCTCGACCCGAAGATGACCGTCGGTGCGGCCGTGGCCGAGCCGCTGGTGATCCAGAAGGTGGCGGGCGACCACGACAAGCGGGTGGCCGAGCTGCTCGACCTGGTCGGCCTCGCCCCCGACCACGCGAAGCGCTTCCCGCACGAGTTCTCCGGCGGCCAGCGCCAGCGCGTCGGCATCGCCCGGGCCCTCGCGCTGAACCCGAAGCTGATCGTGCTCGACGAGCCGGTGTCGGCGCTCGACGTCAGCATCCAGGCGGGCGTGGTGAACCTGCTCGAGGACCTGCAGTCCGAGCTCGGCCTGAGCTACTTGTTCATCGCCCACGACCTGTCGGTGGTGCGCCACATCAGCGACGTGGTGGCCGTGATGTACCTCGGCAAGCTGATGGAGATGGGCCCGGCCGACGAGATCTACAACTCGCCGTCGCATCCCTACACCCAGGCCCTGCTGTCGGCGATCCCCGAGCCCGACCCGGTCACCGAGCGTCAGCGGCAGCGGATCCTGCTGCAGGGTGACGTGCCGAGCCCGATCGACCCGCCGTCGGGGTGCCGCTTCCGCACCCGTTGCCCGATCGCGAAGGACATCTGCGCGACCGAGGAGCCCGAGCTGGTCGACCGCGGGCAGGGACACCCCGTGGCCTGCCACTTCGCCGAGGTGATGCCGGTGAAGGTGTCGGTGTCGTCGCCGACGAGCGCCGCGGTCTGAGCACCGTCAGCCGATAGGATCGTTCCCCGTGCGCGACGTCATCATGTACCTGATGGTCATCATCAACCTGTTGTCCATGGTGGCGATGGTGGCCGGGATCCTCATGCACAGCGGTCGCGGTGGCGGTCTGTCCGACATGTTCGGTGGCGGCGCCGGTGCCGCCCTCGGCTCGTCGGCCGCCGAGCGCAACCTCAACCGGATCACCACGGTGTTCGCACTGATCTGGATCTTCACCGTGATCGCGCTGGGTTTCCTGTTGGTCCGGAGCTGACCTCACGCTAGATTCAGTGCCCCACGTCGAAGTGGCGAAATAGGCAGACGCGCTAGCTTGAGGGGCTAGTGGGAGAAATCCCGTGGGGGTTCAAGTCCCCCCTTCGACACCAGTCATCGAGTGCAGAACCCCAGGTCATCGGCCTGGGGTTCGTTCGTTTCCGGGCCCGGTCGATCGAACGTCCTGGGTGCCACGCCCGTCCGTTTCCCCAGGTGACGCCGACTCACCGGCACCCGGGACCTGTTCTCATTCGACCTGGGTGCCAGTGAACGCTCACCGCCGCAGATCACGGCGGCGTACTGGCGCCCAGGAGGTGGCGCCGACGGGCGGAACACGGCGGGGGAGCGGAGGGTTGGGGGTCGCATGGAACTCACCGCTGCACTTCGCCATCTCGCCGACGTCCGTCAGGCCGTGCTCATCACCCTCAAGCGGGACGGCAGGCCACAGTCGTCGAACATCGTCGCCGCCGTCGGCCAGGACGGCATCGTTCGCATCTCGATCACGGCCGACCGGGCCAAGTACCCCAACCTGCAGCGCGACCCGCGCGCCTCGCTGCACGTGAACCGGGCCGATTTCTGGGCGTACGCGGTGATCGAGGGCACCGTGGAACTGAGCCAGGTCGCGGCCGACCCCGGCGACGCCACCGTGGCCGAGCTGGTCGAGCTGTACCGCAGCCTGTCGGGCGAGCACCCGAACTGGGACGAGTACCGCGCTTCGATGGTACGCGACCGCCGCCTGGTGTTGCGCCTGCACCCCGAGCGCGCCTACGGCATGTGGCCCGACGCCGACTGATCTCGGTGCCGCTCGTCAGGGGAGGCGGTGGAGGACCAAGGGCATGGCGGTGCGGCCGGTCGATTCGGCCACGAGCGCGCTGCACACGCCGATCGTCCAGCCGGTGCGCATGGTGGTGCAGCACAGCAACACCGGCCCGCTCACGATCTCGCCGTGCGCCAACGGGGCCGGATCGAGCAGCTGGATCGCACGCTCGAGGTGCTGCACCACCGGCGCGCTCGACGTGTCGGTGGGCCCGGCATCGCCCTGCCACGCGAACAGCTCGACCAGCGGCAGCTTGCCCACACGGGCGATGTGCTCGGCGAGCACCAGGTTGGCCTTCGCCTCCACCGAGAACGCCGGCGCGGGTACCACGGCCACCGGTCGTTCGGGCCACACCTTCGACCAACGGCTGAGCGCCTGCACGGCACCGTCGAGCAGCTCGGGCGGAATCTGCCCGTAGGCGACGCGCTGCATCGCGAGCAGCTCGTCGGGCCACGCAGGATCGTCCGCGAACGCGACCGCCCGGCCCTCGGCGGTGCCGTGGATGCGGCCCTTGCGGCCCACACCCGACGGCCACAGCTTGCGCGGCTCGATGGGCAGATCGGCGCCGCGCAGGTAGGTGCGGGCGGCCAGCAACCGTGCGTCGCTCGGACGTGCGCCGGGCGCCGGCAACTCGCCCGTGCACACCGAGCAGCGACCGCACGGCGCCGGCGACGGGTCGTCGAGCGCCTGCTGCAGGAACGCCATCAGACAGCCACGGCCGTGCGCGTACCGGCGCATCAGGTCTGCCTCGCCTCGACGCGTCGCGGCGAGCGAGTCCCACTTGGCGTCATCGTGCACGTACGGCTCGCCCGTGGCGGCCCACGCCGAGCCGTCCTTCGCGACCACGCCGTCGACCGCCAGGATCTTGAGCAGCGCCTCGAGCCGGCCGCGACGGATGCCGGTGGCCGACTCGAGGTCGACGAGCGAACGGGGCCCGTGCTCGAGCACGCCGAGTGTGCGCTCCGCGTCGCGCGGGTCGGGGATCGAGGCCGTGGCGAAGTACTCCCAGATGCGCTCGTCGGACGACGAGCCGAGCAGCACCGCGTCGGCATGATCGAGCGCTCGGCCGGCGCGGCCCACCTGCTGGTAGTAGGCGACCGGGGTGGCCGGCGAGCCGACGTGCAGGCAGAACCCGAGGTCGGGCTTGTCGTAGCCCATGCCCAACGCCGACGTGGCGACGACGGCTTTGACGAGGTCGTGGCGCAGCCGATGCTCGACGTCGAGGCGCGCCTCGGCGTCGAGCTGACCGGTGTAGGCAGCGACCTCGTGACCGCATTCGCGCAAGAATCCGGCCAGGCGCTCGGCCTCGGCGACGGTGAGCACGTAGACGATGCCCGACCCGGGCAGGTGGTCGAGTGCGTCTGCCACCCAGGCGTACCGCTCGAGCGGCGACAGGCCCGGCACCACCGACAGCCGCAGCGACGTGCGGGCCAGCGTGCCGCGGAACGTGACCGTGCGGGGCCCGAGCTGGTTCGCGACATCTGCCGTGACTCGGCCGTTGGCGGTGGCGGTGGTGGCGAGCACGGCCGCGTTCGGGGT
>WBZL01005155.1_pt1 | contig 10936 bp, 9 predicted proteins | sample 5204291 | NCBI WGS metagenome assembly WBZL01 (sample SAMN12344345, study PRJNA552823) | activated sludge metagenome | biome: Activated sludge suspended growth; feature: Nitrification reactor; material: Wastewater; isolation source: activated sludge from nitrification reactor of wastewater treatment... | reverse complement strand
CGTCGCGGCGCGACGCTGGGCGTTCCTCGACCGTTGCGGCCTGTGAGCGAGCCGGCCGCCCTCCCGACCCGTGACGTGGTGATCGCCGGGTCGGAGGAGCGGTTCGAGGTCCGTGACGGGGAACGGATCCTCAACGCCGCGAGGGCGGCCGGCCACTGGCTCCCCTATGAGTGTGGCTGGGGGAGCTGCGGGACCTGCAAGGCGACGCTCCTCGAAGGGGAGGTGCGGCTGCTCTTCCCCGAGGCGCCCGCGGTCAGCGACCGGGACGCGCGACGGCGGCGGATCCTGCTGTGCCAGACGACACCCGAGACCGACCTGGTGATCAAGCCGCTGCGGGTCGATGAGGAGTCCGACCCGGTGCGGCGCACGGCCGACACCGTCGCCACCCTGGCCGATGTCGAGCACCTCTCGGCCGACGTCGCGCGGTTCCGTTTCGAGACTCCCGAGCCGGTTGCCTTCCGGCCTGGTCAGTACGCCATCCTCGAGGTGGAGCCGGGCCTGCGCCGGTGTTATTCGATGGCCAACCTCCCCGGCGGCACCACCCTGGAGTTCATCGCCAAGCGCTATCCCGGGGACAGCGGCAGCACCCGCCTTTTCGAGCTGCCTGTCGGGGTCCAGATCCCCGTCGAGGCGCCGTACGGCGACATGTGGTTGCGCCCGCTCGACCGACCGGCGGTGCTGATCGCGGGCGGCACCGGCATCTCCGCCATCCTCGCGATGGTGCGCGAGCTCGCCGAGAAGGGCGCCGATGCGCAAGGCCCAGGGGCTGGCGTCACGGTCGTCTATGGCGCGGCGCACCCGGGTGACCTGGTCTGCTGGGACGAGCTGGCCGCGCTGGTCGCCGGACTCGACGGGGCCGAGCTGGTCGGCACCCTGCTCCACCCGCCGCCGGGTTGGTCGGGCCTGGAGGGCGTCGTCACCGACGCGCTGACGCCGCGCCTCCCCGACATGGGGTCCTCCGAGGTCTATCTGGCCGGCCCTCCCCGCATGGTCGATGCGGTCACCGACCTCGTCAAAGCCAGCGGGCTCGGCCTGGACCGACTCCACTACGACCGGTTCGGCTGAGCAGCCGCGTGCGCGTCAGCGCACGCGGCGTGGGCTCAGCCGGGTTGCCCTTCGAGACGGCCTCCTGCGTCGGCCCCTCAGGACCCGCAAGCGCGCGACCGCGGAGCGGGCGCGACCGCGCGTCGAAACCGAGTGCCCGTGCGCGTCAGCGCATGCGGCGCGGGCTCAGCCGGGTCCCTCGGGTGGTGCCCCTGGGTAGTGTCGGGACGTCCCACCGCTCGTCCCTTGGAGGTCGCATGCCCGGCGCCCGACCCGGCTCCCTGCTCGGCACGGCCGTGCGGCGCGTGGAGGACCCTGAGCTGATCACCGGTCAGGGCTCCTTCGTCGCCAACCACCAGCTGCCCGGCACCACCCACGCCGTCTTCGTCCGCAGCCCGTTCGCGCACGCCCTCGTCACCGGCGTCGACGCCACGGCCGCGCGCGAGGCGCCCGGTGTGCTGATGGTGCTGACCGGCGAGGACGTCGCCGGGATCGCCGCGCCGTCGTTCGCGTCCGCCAACGGCTCACTGGTCCGTCCGCTGCTGGCCCTCGACCGGGTGAGGTTCGTCGGCGAGCCGGTCGCCCTGGTGGTCGCCGAGACGCGCGCCCAGGCCGTCGACGCCGCCGAGCTGGTCGACGTGGACTTCGACCCGCTGCCGGTCGCGGCCAGCATCGAGGTCGCCCTGGCAGGCGGGGCACCCCTCCAGTTCCCCGACCACGGCAGCAACGTCGCCCGCGGTGTCCGCGACGCCGACGAGACCGACCCGCTCGAGGGTGCGGCCCACGTCGTACGCCTGCGGATGCACAACCAGCGCATCGCGACCAACCCCATCGAGGGCCACGCGATCCTGGTGGACCCCACCGCTGACCCGTTCACGGTCTGGCTCGGCACCCAGCACCCCCACGGGGCGCGCGACCTCGCCGCCCGCCTCCTCGGACTCGACACCGACCAGGTGCGCCTCGTCGCCCCGCACGTCGGCGGCGGTTTCGGCGGCAAGGCGGCGCTGGCGGCCGACCACGGCGCCGTCCTCGTCGCGGCCCAGCGCCTCGGCCGTCCCGTTCTCTGGTGGGAGACCCGCAGCGAGGCGATGCTGTCCATGCACGGTCGCGACCAGGTCCACTGGGCCGAGCTCGGCCTCGACGCCGACGGTCACATCGTCGGCCTCCGCCTGCGCGTCGCCGGCGACTGCGGCGCCTATGCCGGCTTCGGCGGCGGCCTTGCGCTGGGCCCCACCTATCTGATGGCCACCGGGCCCTACCGCGTGCCTCAGCTGAGATATGACGGCATCGCCGTGCTCACCAACACCGCACCCAACGGCGCCTTCCGGGGTGCGGGACGCCCCGAGGCGGCGGCCATCCTCGAGCGCCTCCTCGACCTGGCGGCCGTCGAGCTCGACCTGCCGCCGGAGGAGGTCCGGCGCCGCAACCTGCTGGCGCCGCAGGACTTCCCTTACCAGACGCTTACCGGGGCCGACTACGACAACGGCGACTACCAGCGCGCGCTCGACGAGGTGCTCCGTCGGGCGGACATCGAGGGCCTGCGGGCCGAGCAGCAGCGCCGACGCGAGTCCGGCGAGACCCGGCTGCTCGGGATCGGGCTCGCGACCTATGTGGAGGTCACCGGCTTCGGTGGCTCCGAGTTCGGGTCCGTCCACGTCCACGCAGACGGCTCGGCCACGGTCCGCGCAGGCACGTCGGCGCACGGCCAGGGACATGCCACGTCGTTCTCGATGATCGTGGCGGACCGGCTCGGGATCCCGCTCGACCGGATCACCTACGAGCAGTCAGACACCGCCGCCGTCCGCAGCGGCGGCGGCACCGGCGGGTCCCGCTCGCTCCAGCTCGGCGGCAGCGCGGTCTCGGCGGCGGCCGACGAGGTCTATGACCGAGCCGTCGAGCTCGCCGCCGAGGCGCTCGAGGTGGACCCGGCCGACGTCGTGCTCGGTGCCGACGGCTTCGAGGTCGCCGGGGTCCCGGGCACGTCAGTCGACTGGGCGTCGCTCGCTTCCCGCGCCGAGCAGGGTGGCGCGCCGCTCGAGGTCGACCTCGACCTCGCCCTCGAGGGTGCCACCTTCCCGTTCGGCGCTCACGTCAGCGTGGTGGAGGTCGACACCGAGACCGGTCAGGTGACGCCGCTTCGGCATGTCGCCGTCGACGACTGCGGCCGGATCCTCAACCCGCTCATCGTGGCCGGACAGCAACATGGCGGTGTGGTCCAGGGCATCTCCCAGGCGCTGTGGGAGGGCTTCGTCTATGACGCCGAGGGCACTCCGCTGACATCGACGCTCGTGGACTACACCCTGCCGACCGCGGCCGATCTGATCCAGCTCGAGGTCGGGACGATCGAGACGCCCACTCCGCGCAACCCGCTCGGAGCTAAGGGGATCGGGGAGTCCGGCACGATCGGGTCGACCCCGGCAGCCCACAACGCCGTGGTCGACGCCCTGTCCCACCTCGGCGTCCGCCACGTGGAGATGCCGTGCACGCCCGAGCGGGTGTGGACGGCGATCCGGCAGGCACGCTCCGGTGATCTCCCGACATGGTGGAGCGAGCCGCCGGCCGTGTTCGGCGAGCAACGGCCTCGTGCGTCCCGGGCGCCGCGCGACGACTCGGCGGCGATCTGACCCGCGGGCGGTGGCTCGTATCTCCTCGCGGGTGGCCCGCACCTGTGAGTAACGGCGCAGGGTGCGTCGTACTCATGAGAGGAGCCCGGCCATGGCCGAACTCAACCCGCAGCCGCTGCCGCCCATCGACGTGACCGTCCGCGTCCCCATCGAGATCCTCCGGGACATCGACGCCTACCAGAAGGTCGAGCGGAGCATCCTCGGCAAGCTCGGTTGCGAGGGCTGCAACTCGGGGATCCTGGTGAACTGGCGCCACTTCGAGGAGTGGTTCGTGACCCCGGACCTCGACGTCCAGCCCGTGATCCCGCAGCAGCGCTTCGGCGGCTGACCGCCGTCGGACCGGGAGCCACGCAGCATGACCAGCACACCTCGGCGGCTCGACCTCGGCGTCGGTCTCATCGCGCTCGGCGCGGTGGACGTCGTCTGGCCCGACATCGCCGACCTCGTCGACGTCGTCGAGGTCGAGCCGCAGACCCTGTGGCAGGGAGCGCGCGGTGAACGGCGGCGCATCGCCGCGGAGCCGCTGGCCTGGTTGCGCGGCCTCGACCGTCCGCTGCTGTCCCACGGCGTCGGGTTCCCGGTCGGCGGCACCACCCCGCCGGACCCCGAAGGCGTCGCAGCCTCGGCGAGGTCCGCGCTCGAGCTCGACGCGGTCCACTGGAGCGAGCACCTCGCCTTCAACCGTGCCGGCGACCGGTTCGCCGGCTTCCTGCTGCCGCCGATCCAGACCGCCGAGGCGGTGGTGGCGGCGGCCAGCCACATCGCGACCTACCAGGAGCTCCTCAACCGACCGTTCCTGGTCGAGACGCCCACCAACTATCTCCAGCCGGTGCCGGGCGACCTGCGCGACGGGGAGTACGTCGCCGCGGTGGCCGAGGCCGCCGACTGCGGGATCCTGCTCGACCTCCACAACATCTGGGCCAACGAGCGCAACGGGCGCCAGCCGGTCGACGCCTATCTCGCCGACCTGCCGCTCGAGCGCGTGCAGGAGCTCCACCTCGCCGGCGGATTCGAGACGGCCGGCTTCTATCTCGACGCTCACGTCGGCGGCATCGACCCCGCGCTGCTCGAGCTCGCCGCCGCGGTCGTCCCGCGGCTGCCCAGCCTGCGGGCGATCATCTTCGAGGCCGTGCCCCAGTCCGTCGCGGTGCTGGGAGCCGACGGACTGCGCGATGTCCTCACCTCCCTGCATGCCCTGGCGGCCCTGCCGGCTGTGGCAGTCCAGGCTTCCGCGCCCCGAGCCGACGTGGCGGCGGAGACGGTCGCGGCCGCCGCGCGCCGTCGTACGGCGGAGCGCGAGGCCGAGCTGCTGGCCTATACGACCCGGGCCTGCGACGACCTCGCGACGCGCGACCCGGGCGCCGACCTGATCCGGGCGCTCACCGACGAGGGCCGGCTGTCGCTCCTGGTGGCCGACCACGCCGTGGAACTGGGGCGGATGCTCGCCCGATGGGGCCCGGAGGGGACGCGTGAGCTGCTCCGCGACTTCCTGACGACCAGCCCCGCGAGTGCGTGGCCCGAGGAGCAGAGCCTGGCCTTCCGAGCGTGGCTGGGTCAGCCGGGTCGGGCGGCGCCGCGCGCTTGACGGCGTGGCCCGAGAACGTTGTCGGCGATGTCGTCGGGCACGCGTTCGAACGGGACTCGCGCGAAGTAGCCCTTGCCGAAACTGACCCGCGCGACCACCTGGAGCACCAGCCCGGTGCCGAATATGACGATCGCCATGCCCAGCGGCGCCCCGACACCGAGCACGGTGGCGCCGGTGTAGGAGTTGGCCGGATCGGCCTGATCGATGGCCGTCGCAACCATGACCACGATGAGCACGAGGCCGCCCAGGACCGGCGCGAGGCCGATGAACACGAAGGCCTTGAGCGACCGGAGGAGCTGGCGCCGCCAATAGATCGCGCAGGCGAACCCGGTCAGCGCGTAGTAGAGCGCGACCAGGATCGACAGCGCGGAGATCGCGTCGAACAGGAAGTTCTCCGACACGATGCTGCCGACGACATAGAACCCGGCGGCCACGAAGCCGATCACCCAGGTCGCGAACGCCGGGGTGCCCCGGCGTGGGTCGATGCGCTGGAAGCGGTCGGGGAAGGCGCCGGCGACCGCCATCGAGAGAGCCGTGCGGGATGCGGGGAGGATGGTCGTCTGGGTCGCGGCCAGACCCGAGGTGATGATGGCGAGCATGAGCAGCCAGCCGAACGGCCCGAGGACCTGATTGCCGACCACCCCGAACAGGGTCTCGTCGTCCTCGTATTCCTCCAAGGTGCTCAGGCCGAGGACGCCCAGCACGGCGACGGCCGAGCCGACATAGGTGATGACGAGGATCACGGTGGCGACCACGGCCGACTTGCCGGCCGCGACCTCCGCGTCGGCGGTCTCCTCGTTGAGGTTGACCCCGGACTCCCAGCCCCAGTAGCAGAAGATGCCCAGCAGCACGCCGGCGAGCAGGTCACGCGCGCTGAGGCCCACCGGGTTGAACCAGCTGAGGCTGAACGACGGCGCGTCCGACTCCACGTCACCGCGCGCCATCGCGACGACGGCGACCACGACGAACATCAGGATGATCCCGACCTGCGCGAGCACCATGTAGCGCTGCACCCGGGCCGAGATCTCGATCCCGATGGCGCAGATCCAAGTCATCACGAAGATCATCACGACGGCCAGCGCGACCACGACGGGCCGGCTGTCCGCCAGCGAGTCGAGGCCGAGCACCTGCAGGCTGTAGTTGGCCGCGACGTCGGCCTGGGCGCCGTTGATGAGGACGCCGGTGATGAAGATCGCCCACCCGCCGACCCATCCCAGCCACGGCCCCATCGCCCGGGTCACCCACGCGAACGTGGTGCCGCAGTCCTGGTCGGCACGGTTGAGGTAATAGAACGCCGAGGCGATCGCCGCCATCGGCAGGAACGACACGAGCAGGATCGCCGGTGTCTGCGTGCCCACGACGAGCGCCATCGAGCCGAGCACAGCGGCGATGGTGTAGGCGGGGGCGGTCGAGTCCAGACCGATCGCGACCCCGTCCCAGAAGGTGACGGCGTCCCCCTTGAGTCCCTTGTCCTGAGCCTGGTTCCCCAGTTGCTGGTCGGTCATCGCGAGCCTCCGTGGGAAGGTCCCTTCCTCACGCTAGGCCCGCCGGACCTGGCCGCGAAGAGGCCGGATTAGTGGCGTGTGGCACATCGGTGGGCGGCGGTCGGACGGGCCACAGACGCCAGCGGTACGGGGTCGTAGCATCCGAGACGGGGCACCTTCGCCCTCCGACGGGGAGTCGCGTGTGACGCAAGCGCCGACCGGCGTCATCAGGGTCTATCTCGTGGTCGACCACGAGCCGGTCCGCCACGGGTTGCGGCGCCTCCTCGAGGGGGAGCGGGGCATCGAGGTCGTCGGTGAGGCGGCCTCCGCCGAGGAGGCGACCCGCCGGATTCCCGCCCTGGGCCCGCACGTCGCGCTCGTCGGTCTGCGCCTCGGTGACCGGTCGGGTGTCGACGTGTCTCGCGCGGTGCGGTCGGTGTCCCCGGACGTCGCCACGATCATCCTGACCACCTATGACGACGAGGAGGCGTTGTGGCACGCCCTGCTCGGCGGGGCCGCCGGCGCCCTGTTCCACAGGGCCCGCGGAGGCGAGGTCGTCGACGCCGTACGGCGGGTGGCCGCGGGGGAGTCGCTGCCTCGCCACGACGGTGTCGCCATCGACCCTCGGCTGGCGTCGCTCACGCCGCAGGAGCGGCGCATCCTCGCCCTGGTCGGGGCAGGGATGACCAATCGTCAGATCGGTGACGAGGTGGCCCTGGCCGAGAAGACCGTGAAGAACTATGTCTCCTCGATCCTCGCCAAGCTCGGGTTCGAGCGGCGCACGCAGGCGGCCGTCTTCGCCGTCACGCACGGGGGTTTGCCAGGATGGTGCCCATGACGAGTGCCATCGGGTCCGAGGTCGTGATCGGCCGTGAGCAGTGCATCTTCGCCTTCGGGCCCGACCTGACCCCGGCCACGTCGGTCGACCCCGGCGCGCTGCTGCGACTGGAGCTCAACGACTGCTACCACGGTCAGGTCCGGTCCGAGGCCGACGTGCCCTCCCTGCTCGACGACGACCTCATCAATGCGGCCACCGGGCCCATCGAGGTCCGCGGCGCGATGCCGGGGGACACGCTGGTGGTGGACCTGCTGGAGATCACGACCGGCACCCGCGGCGCCGCCACGGTCGCCGCAGGCCGGGGTCAGCTCCAGCACCTGGGGCTGACCGAGGCCACCCGGATCTTCGAGGTCTCCGACGGCATGGTGCGGATGAACGAACGGGTCTCCTTCCCCGCGCAGCCGATGATCGGCGTCATCGGGGTCGCGACCGCTGCCGAGACGGCGCCCACGCTCGACGCGGGTCCCCACGGCGGCAACCTCGACGACAACCTCCACCGCGTCGGCACCCGGGTGCTGCTGCCGGTGCGCCAGCCCGGGGCCATGCTCGCGCTGGGGGACATGCACGCCGCCATGGGTGACGGCGAGGTGGGCGGCAGCGGCGTCGAGATCGACGGTGACGTCCTGATCCGGGTCGGGATCGAGCCCGGCTTCCAGACCGTGTGGCCGACCGCCGTCCTCGACGACTCCTGGATCACCCACGGCACGGCGGTCGAGGACCTGACCGCGGCCGTGGACGCGGCGTGTGACGAGGCAGGGCGGCTGTTGGTCGACGAGTGGGGATTCACGGTGGAGGACGCCATGGTGTTCCTGTCCGTCGCCTGCGACGTCGGCATCGCCCAGGCCGTCCACCCGTGCCCCGGCACGGTCATCGCCCGGGTCAAGGTCCCGCGCATCGACGCCTGCCCGCTGCCGTTCCGGCCACGCGCGGGCCGCTGACCAGACTCCTCAGGTCTGGGGAATGATCACGGCTTCGATGTTGGCCTTGTTGGCGGCGGCGATGTCCACCCCGGAGGCTCGGCAGTTGAGGGTGATGAGGTGGTTGCCGGCGGCGAGGTCGACCACGCCGTTGATCGCCAGTGACCGTGACCGGTTGCCGTCCGACCGCACCCATCCAGACAAGAGCAGGGTCGTCGACCCGTCCTTGATCGAGCAGACCGCATCGAGGTTGCTGGTCCCGAAGAACCAGATGGTCGGGTTGGCGGTGAAGAGGACGGTGGAGGCGCGATCGAGGTGCATCGTGCCTGTGGAGGTCCACCCGAGAGAGTTGGGGGGAGCGGAGTCGAAGCTGGCGACCGTCGTGCCGGTGCCCGAGTTGGTCAGGTAGCACCAGCCGGGGCCGCCGCAGCCGCCCAGGGTGTTGAGGGTGGAGGCGAAGATCGGCGCGGTGGGGACTGCCCCGGCGGCGAAGTCGCTGCCCTTGAGGGCGCCGTCCTTGACGTCGGTGGTGGTGACGCCGCCGTTCTTGAGGTCGGCGGAGGTGACCTGGCCGTTCTTGATCTGGGGGCTGCCGACGCTGTTGGCCGGGAGCGTGCCGGCGGCGAAGCCGAGCCCGAGGGACAGGACGGCGGCGATGGCGGCCGTCGCGGGGTGCACGTTCATGTCGACTCCTTGATGCCGCGCGTCAGGCGCTCGGCACGATCAAGGCGGTCATGGTCGACTGATTGACCGCGACGCCGTCGGCGGCGTTGCCGAGGCACGCGAGCGTGATCGCGTGCGTCCCCGCGCTGAGACTGACCCGGCCGCTGATGGTGATCACCTGGGACTGGTTGACGTCCGAGCGCACCCACCCCGAGCTCAGCAGGTTGGTGGCCCCGTCCTTCACGGTGCAGAGGACGTCGTGGTTGCTGGTGCCGAAGAACCAGACCAGCGGGCTCGCGGTGAGCAGCACGGTGGCCGGCTGGCCCAGCTCGATCGTTCCGGTCGAGGACCAGCCCGTGGCGTTGGCCGGTGCCGTGTCGAAGCTGCCGACGGTGGCGCCCGAGCCGCTCGTGGGGAGGTAGCACCAGCCGCTGGGCAAGCAGCTCAGCCCGTTCTTGGTCGACGCGATGGTGGTCTGCGCCGGCACGGTGCCGGCCGCGAGGTCGGCGGCCGTCAGGGAGCCGTCCTTGACGTCGGTCGTGGTGACGCCGCCGTTCTTGAGGTCGGCTGAGGCGACCTGGCCGTTCTTGATCTGGGGGCTGCCGACGCTGTTCTTGGGCAGCGTGCCGGCGGCGAAGCCGAGTCCGATGGTGAGGACGGCTGCGATCGCAGCGGTCGTCGGGCGCACGTTCATGGTGACTCCTGGCAGGCGGGCGGACTGCGGCGAAAAGGACTGTAAGCGCAACTCGGCGCCATGGCCATGGTCCGATCGTGTCTTCCTCGCCGACACCACCTGACCCCGAGCCTGTTCATCTCGTCACGGCGTTGCTCATCGCACAGTCCATCCGTGCCTGCGTCGTGACCGCAGTCGCCAACGGCCTGGTCAAGACCCGCCACCTCGCCAACGGTGCCTGACCACGATCAAGCTGGGCGACACGTCGGTCACCTCGGCGAGGGGCAAGGACGGTCGCCCAGGCCAGCCAGACCATCCCCGCCGGGTCGGTCTTCCACGTCACCGTCGTCGGATCGTGACGGCCGGCGGCGCGGTGGGTGCAGCGCCCCGCATGGTGAGACCCGGCGCCCCCGACAGGACTCGAACCTGTGACCGGCGGATTAGAAGTCGGCGGGAAGTTGATTTCGGCTGCAATCCGCGATCCCACCTGCGACCAGGGCGAACGCGGCGAAACCCCAACGGGGCTTGGGTCCCGTGCAGTCGCGAGGGGCCGAACTCGACGGACCCCGACGGACCTCGCCCGACGCCGCTAGGAGGGTTTCTAGAGGGTCTACTGCACTGCCAGCAGCAAACCCCGGACTTCGGCTAGCATCGCGTCGAACCACGGTGAGTAGGGCCAGCAAATAGGCCGAGAATCAGGGCGTCAGGCGGACGACGGACTGCGCAGCGGGAGATAACGCTGGCGCAGGCGCAATCCGGTACATCGGCAGGGCCACCGGCAAGACGGCTGGTGAGGTTCAAGGCCGCCGATCCGACACGAGTCGGGTCCGGTGGCTTCTTACGTTTCCGGGCCCATGAGCCCGGAGACCTACCGTGAGCAAGCGCAAGCCTCGCCCTCTCCTGACCATCCCCGAGACGGCTGAGTGGCTGAACATCAGCGTTGACGCCGCATGGCGGCTACGCCGCGACGAGGTCCTTCCTGTCGTCAAGCTCGGCGGCAAGGGCAAGTCGCGGGTGCGTGTCCGCCCCGAGGACGTCGAGGCGCTGATCGCCGCCGCGTACTCGCCCGCGACAAGCGGCCCTCTCGCGAACCGGTGAGTAGGCCCTG
>WBZL01005154.1_pt1 | contig 10938 bp, 7 predicted proteins | sample 5204291 | NCBI WGS metagenome assembly WBZL01 (sample SAMN12344345, study PRJNA552823) | activated sludge metagenome | biome: Activated sludge suspended growth; feature: Nitrification reactor; material: Wastewater; isolation source: activated sludge from nitrification reactor of wastewater treatment... | reverse complement strand
CGTTGATACTCCAACTCTTTAGCGAATCGGCTGAAGTCTTTTGGAACTTCACAAACTCCTTGAGATCGTCGTCATTCAGCGGGTTGGTTTTGCCGAGGCTGCGGCCTGGGTCGAGCTGGTAGTACCAGACCTTGCGCGTTGGCGCGCCCTTCTCAAAGAACAGCACCACGGTCTTCACCCCCGCGCCCTGGAACGTACCGCCGGGGCAATCGAGCACTGTGTGCAGGTTGCAGCTTTCCAGCAGTAGCTTCCGCAAACTCACCGACGCATTGTCGGTGTTGGAGAGAAAGGTATTCTTGATGACCACGCCGCCGCGCCCGCCTGCTTTGAGGCTCTTGATGAAGTGTTGCAGGAATAGAAAGGCCGTCTCGCCGGTGCGGATCGGAAAGTTCTGCTGCACTTCCTTCCGTTCCTTGCCGCCGAAGGGCGGGTTGGCGAGCACCACGTCGTAGCGGTCTTTCTCCTGAATGTCGGCCAGATTTTCCGTAAGCGTGTTGGTGTGGATGATGTTCGGCGCTTCGATGCCATGCAGGATCATGTTCATGATCGCGATGACATAGGCGAGCGACTTCTTCTCTTTTCCGTAGAAAGTCTTTTCCTGAAGTGTCTTAAGATCTTTCGTGGAGAGGTCGCCCTTGGAGGTCAGGTAGTCGTACCCCTCGCACAAAAAGCCCGCCGACCCGCAGGCCCCGTCGTAGATGCGCTCACCAAGCTTCGGCTTGACGACCTGTACCATGGCGCGGATGAGCGGGCGCGGGGTGTAGTACTCGCCGCCGTTACGCCCGGCGTTGCCCATGTTCTTGATCTTGGCTTCGTAGAGGTGGGAGAGTTCGTGTTTCTCTTTCTGTGAACGGAACCGCAGCTCGTCGATGTGGTCGATGATCTCGCGCAGGTTGTAGCCGCTCTGGACCTTGTTTTTGATCTCGCCGAAGATTTCGCCGATCTTGTACTCGATGGTGTTCGGCCCGCTGGCCTTCTGCTTGAAACTGTGCAGATAGGGAAAGAGCTTCAGGTTGACGAACTCGGTGAGGTCGTTGCCCGTGAGGGCGACATCGTGATCGAGCTTGCCGTCTTTGCTCTTCGGCGCAGCCCAGTTTTCCCAGCGAAAGGGCTTCTCCAGGATGAAACTGTAGCGCTTGCCTTCGAGCTTGGCCTCGTCGGCCTTATCCTGCTCCAGCGCGTCGAGGTACTTCAGAAACAGCAGCCACGACGTCTGTTCGGTATAGTCCAGCTCCGTCGTGCAGCCCGCTTCCTTCCAGAGCACGTCGTCGATATTTTTAAATGCTTGTTCGAACATGAAGACTCTCTCCACCAGACACAATTACGCCATTGTGCGCCGCAGGATACCCGTTTCTTGTCCTTTATTCACTCGCGTTTTTACCGGCCAATGCGGCTGGTGGGTGCCTAGGGATTGAGGATCGTCGCTCGTCGTTCGTGACGCGTCGTTCGCTGGAATCGGGGACGGCATGAGCTGCTTCAGCGCTTCCTTCCGACTCCTCCCCCCAACGGCGCAAACGGCACGGTCGGATTGAACTCATTGATCGGGTTCAGCGGATTCTCCGGCCGGTACCGATTGATGGGGTTGAAGGGATTGTTCGGGTTGAACTGATTGATCGGATTGGCGGGGTTGCCGGGGTCGAATTGGTTGATCGGATTAAACGGGTTTGCCGGGTCGTAGGCGTTGATGGGATTGAGCGGGTTGGTGGACTGGTACTGGTTGATGGGATTGAAGATGTTGAAGTCGCGCTGGTACTTTTCGTCGAACCCCGGCTCCGCCCCGCCTATCCCAATCATCGACGCGAGCCAGAGCAGCCCGCCGATAATCGCTGCCGTCCGCACCTGAGCCTGTCGCATGGCCGCCTCCCTTGTCCCGGTTTCCATCCTATCGGGCAGCCTACACCACGACCGTGACATCCGGGGTCACAACTAGACGCGAAAGGCCACAGACACTATTTGGAGCGGTGGGGGACTACTAGAAGTTTGCGGTTGAAACGGTGAGTCTGGAGTGTCAGAGGGAAAGGAGGGCTCACTTTTTTGGTGACTTTGGCTTGAGCATCTGTCGGATTTGCTTTTTGAGCTCTGGAAGATCTCGCTCCACTACCGCCCAGACTTCTGCCAGATCGACCCCCAGATAGTCATGCACCAAAACATGACGCATCGTAATGATCTGGGGCCAGGGAACTTGCGAGTGAGTTTTACGAAAGGCAGGGGTGAGCTTACTGGCGGCTTCGCCGATAATTTGAATGTGGTGAATCATCCAGGTGTGGACCAATTCATCTTCCTCGAAGAGGCGGCGTCGCATACCGATCTATCTTTTTGATTGCGTCGAGAATGTCCTGCAGGCGGTCTCGGTCATCCCTCATAAAGCGATCGCGTCTTTCAGCACCTCTTTTCGAACCACACGTCGAAGTCCGCGTTCGGAGGCCACATCGACCGGCCGTTTCAGTAATCGTTCCAGGTCGAGAACTAATGCCGCATGGTCCAAGAGGCTTCGCCCCTCCTCCATTTCGACGAGGAAATCAACATCGCTGTTCCTGCGAGCGGTGCCTCGTGCGACCGATCCAAATACTCGGACCTTTCGCGCGCCATGACGCGCGGCGATGTCGAGGATCTCGGCCCGTTTTGAGCGGAGCAATTCACGGATAGTCATCAAGTCTCTCCTGCCGGTAGTGTAGTCAAAACCCGCTGGGAACACCAGCCATCCTTCACCGGCAGACTCAGCAACTCATGCCCCCGATCGTCGATCACCTTGCCAGTCTTCGCGCCTAGCGCCACCCTGCCGGGATGCTGTAGGAAGGTGTTATGCCGCCCTGGACGCGGCCTTCTCCAGCAATTCGTGAATGAGAGTCTGATAGGGCTTTCCCTGCTTATCGGCCATTTTTCGGAGTTGGTTCAGCAACTTGGGAGAAAGACGAATCGCGATGAGTTGCTTCGCCATGCCGCTAGAAGGCCGTCCGACACGCCGCATCCGCTTTAACTCCTGGTCGGTCGCTTCCGGGATATCGGAAAAATCAATCTTCGAATCCGGCATATGCCGCACGTTCTTTCTTACTCGCCTGCCTTGCGCTGATGATGCGGATGGTTTCTTTTTTATGTGCCACCTTCCGTGCTGTATAGACCACGAAGAGAATCCTGCCTATTACAGATTGCCCCATACGTTGACGTCGGACTTCCCGTGTTGAGCGCTTGGGGTCTTCACCATCTGGCCCATCGGAATCCGCAAACACTGTCGTGGCTTCCTCAAAGGACACACCGTGCTTTTCGAAATTGGTAATCGCCTTCGCGATATCCCAAGAAAACACGTTCCTGTATATACATGCATTACGACAGCCGCCCAAGAACCGCACTGCCGCGGTAGATCACAGGGAGCAGAAAGCTGAGAGAAACCTACGTGGAACGATCGGAAGCCTGTAATTCCTGCCTCACCTCCCCTTCCCCATCCCTCTCCCCCAAAAGAGCAAACGGCACGGTGGGATTGAATTCATTGATCGAGTTCAACGGATTTCCGAGGTTGTAGCGATTCACGATGGCGAAGGTGGGTTGGGGCCATCCACGAGCAGCGTGATGTGGAACGCCGTCCCTTTTCCTTCCTCACTTTCGACACTGATGGTGCCGCCATGCGCATCCACCACGTCTTTGACGATCTTTGTCCCGAGTCCGGTTCCGCCGGCCTTGCTGCTGATCGCCCGATAGGTGAACAGACTGTCGCGGACCTCCGGCGACATGCCGTTGCCGGTGTCGATGACGGAGATCCGGATTGCGGCTCCATTAGCGCCGGCACTGCCTCGCACCGTGACCGAGCCGCCCGGCGGGACTTCGGGAATGGCGTTGTTGACGAGGTTGTAGAGTGCGTTGAACAGCCGGCGTTCGTCGGCCCGAATGACCGGGAGATCGTCGAGCCCGTCGGTCCGGAGCGCCACCTGCCGTTCATCGGCAAGGACGCGCAGCGTGTCGATGACGCCGGCGACGACATCGGCCACACGGCAAGGAGCAAACTGCAGCGGGCGGGTCAGGCCCTTCACGGAATCGGCGATCTCTTTGACCCGTTCGTGAATGCGTTCGGACGATCGCCGGATCATCTCGATGAGTTCCTGCGCGATGTCATGGCTCGGCTTCATCGACTGCAAGGCCGGCTCCGGAAGTTTTGCGAAACAGTCCCGCACTTCGCTCTCCAGCAGCTGTGCCCCGCTCATGATGGGCATGAGCAGGTTCTTCAGATCATGGCCGATGTCGCCCAGCACCCGTGCCACTTCGGCCAAACGCTGCTCCTCCGCTAATCGTGCTTCGGTCCGGCGGAGGTCTTCTTCGGTGCGCATGCGATCGATGTACAGGCCGAGCCGGATGCCGAGATTTCCCACCATGTCGAGGACGTCCTGATCCGGCTCGCGGATCGCGCGAAAGAAAAATTCCATCACGCCATAGATTTCCTGGCCCTTCTGCACCGGAAAGGCGAACGCCCCGTGCAGGCCGGCCTTGTCGGCTAATGTGGTCCGCCGGAACATCGGATCGACCACCACGTCGGGAATCCACATCGGCTTGCCGGCCGCCCAGGTGCGCCCGACGAGTCCTTCGCCGCGAGCGAAAGTCCGGCCCCGGCTGTCCTGCACGAATTCTTCCGCGTCCAGCTTCGGGATATGCCACAGATCGACGAACCGGAGGACCTGGCTCTGCTGATCCAGCTCCCAGAACATGCCCAACTCCCATTCGAGCGTTTCGCCGATCGCCTGCAGCACGGCATGCCCGACGTTTTGGAGCGTCACCCTCTCGGTCATGACTCTGGTCACGGCATATTCCGCCCCCAGACGACGCGCCGACCGGTTGGCCTCGGCGAGTGCCTCTCTGGTGTCGTCGACCATGCCCACATAGCCGCGGCTCACATACGTGAGCGCCATGAGGTACCCCGCGAATCGCACGCCATGCCAGATCCACCAGTCGCTCTGCCAGGGGGCCGAGAAGAGAAACATCGTTTCGGCCAAGCCGAAGAGGATCGCCAGCGTCCCCAGGAGCTGATGTTCTGGTCTGCCGGTCCGTGTGGATTCGATCCAAAACCCTGCCGCCCCTGTGAAGAACAAGCAGGCGGCGAGCCCGTTCACCGCAAGAGCCATCGGCACGAATTGGGCCTGCTCGGTGAAGCGGGGCACGCGATGGGGCAGGGTGACAACAAGCAGGCCGACGGCGATCGTTCCACCGCCGACGAGGTAGGGCATCAACGCCTTGGTCCGCTTCCCGATCAAACGCGGCGGATGCCATACGAACGAGAAGGCCACGCCGCCAAGCAGGCTGGCCGCGCTGCGCAACAAGACGAAGCCGTGATCCGGAGAAGAGAGGGCGTGGAATCCTTCGAGAATGCCCATGCCCAGCAAGCCGCTCGCAATGCCTTGAAGCCGCTCATCGTCCCATTCCACTTTTCGCGCGAGCAACACCAGGCCCGTGAGGATGGCCGCCAGGCCACCCAAGGCTTCCACCGTGGAATGGAGCGGCAGGTTCACCCAGACAACATGCGGGCGGAAAATATGGATCAGCAGGCCGGAGGGTAGCGCGATCGCCACAAGCACGACCAGCACCAGCGGATGCATCAACGGTGGGAGGCGCATCTCAGGTTATCGCGTCTCAACGAGTCGACAACTGCGCCCTAGCATGGGCCGGACGATGGACAAGGTCAAGCGACGGCAAGGAAGGCGTTATCGGCTGCTCTGACAGCGCGCCCCCCATTCCTCGCCCATTCCGCTTCCGATGATGATCACTTCCTGCCCTGCCCCGACCGTGCAGGTGATGCGTAGCGTCGAGGGAGAGGTCCAGAGCACGTGCTCCTGTCGGGCCTCAGCCGGAAAGGGAGCGGGAGGCGCCCCGAGGACGGCTCCCGAGCGCAGCGTCCCGGTCTGCAAGGCGGGAGCCAGTCGCTTGGCCCCCACTTCGAGTTGGTGTTCGCCCGGCAGCAAGGCGAAATCGGCACAGGGGTCGGACACGTCCTTGCCGTCGATCTGCATCACCCTGATCGAGAGCCCGCTGTCCATACCGCATCCGCTACGCACGATCCCCACCTGCTCCTTGGGAAGCGGCGGCCCTTCATACATCTGTTTCTGGCCCGTACCAAGCGCGCAGCCCATGGCGATGAGTCCCGTCAGGATAAGGCATGCGCTGCCGGACCGGCGTGACGATATGCCGACACAACGGGGATCGAGGTTGGGGCTGTCGAAGAAACCAACGCGGTCGTGATTCATGCTGGCACTCCCCTTATGGCGCCGGACCTCCCGGCGAGGCTCAGGATATAGGTATTTTAACAGGCGTCGTTGCGCCTTCGCGCAGCGGTTTTTGCGATCCGATCCGACATCTTGTGCGGTGGTGCATGTTCGGGGGCTCAACATGCCTTTTCAACTGCCTGCTAGGCCTGCACCAGCTTGCAGAAGAGGTTGAGGAGCATCATGTCGTCCAGGGAGCCTGGAACCGATCCGGCTATCCTCGGATCGGCCACGACGACGGCCAGGCATTGAGCGCGCGACATGGCCACGTTGATCCGGTTGCGATCCAAGATAAACCCCAGCCCGCGAGAGCCGTATTCGCCGTAACTGGAACAGAGGGACAAGATACAGACCGGAGCCTCTTGCCCTTGAAACCGATCGACGCTGCCGACGCGCGCGCCGTCGGGAAGCGCTTCTTGCAGCCTGCGGACCTGCGCATTGTACGGCGCGATGAACAGAAAATGCTCCAGACTGAGCGGCTTGGTGCTGCCGTCCTTCGCGGTATACGAACGCCCTTTCAACTCCTGATAGATCGCCAGGACGCGCGCCACCTCTTCGTCGCTCTGCTGAATGTTGCCGTCGTGTTCGACGCCGCTGAAGACGATGCCGCTCACCGAGGTGACGAAGTCCGATGGGTTCGCCGGTAGGGCAATCCTCTGCCGGGCGCAATCGGCATGCGACCCGAGGCGGCCACCGTAAATACTCTCGGAGATGAAGCGGCAGACCGAGGGATGCATGCGGCGGGATTCACCGAGAAAGAGCCCGGCCTCCGGCGGGACGACCGCATGGAAGATCGGCGCATCGGGCCGGCTCATGTCTGTATCCTTCAACGCATATTGCAACGCGGACAATCCGGCATCGCCTGGATGGGAACCTTGTACCGGCTGTTCGAGCTGCATCTGGTCGCCGAGCAACACCAGATTCTGAGCGCAGCGCGCCATGGCGATGGCATTGGCCAAGGCCACCTGCCCCGCTTCATCGATAAAGAGAAAGTCGAGCGCGCCGTCCCATTCGGGCCTGGTGAAGAGCCAGGCGGTTCCACCGATCACCCCTCCCCGATAGGAAGCCTGCGCCGCGCCGCTGTCCGGAGCATGGTGAACATCCGGATTGTCGGTGAACAGGGGACCGTCCGCCTCGCCCCCGACCTTCACGCCCTGCAGACGACCGCCGTTGCCTCTCACGGCGTCCCCGCACGCGAGCAAGAGATTCACCACTGCTTTATGGCTGTTCGAAGCCACCCCGATTTTTCTACCGGCGGCCAGCAGCGACGCGATCACGCGCGAGGCGGTGTACGTCTTGCCCGTGCCGGGCGGCCCTTGGATGACCAGACAGTCTCCCGACATGGCACCGGCCACACGAATGGCGATGTCGGTGGATGATTCACCAGATTGCCCGATCAGACCGGGAGGAGGCCGGCGATTCAGCAGCGCCGCGACCGGGGAAGGTAGTTCATCGGACAGATGCCGTGCTGCCACCTCCGCCAGCGCCGCCTGAATGACTGCCGAGGAGATATGTTCATGGGGCAAGAGCGACCCTTCTTGGGGAAAGGCCCCGCCGAATTTTTCGTTGAGGCTTTTCTTGCCGAGTTTGAGTTCCAGTCTGCCCCGCGCCGCATCGAGCGACGAGAGCGTGAGCTTTGCGTCTAAATTATGTGTGAACATCACTTTACTATTGTCACCGGCGGCCAATTTGCATTCCTGCGCCGGGTCGAAGCGATAGGTCTGCACGAGCGATTGTTTGTCCGGCACCGCGTCCCCCACGGCCTCCACCCCTTCGATACAGGCCGGATCGTCCCGCAGCGCGTCCGGCGTGGCCTCCGCCCGATCGAACATGCGCCACCACATGGGTTTCTCTTCCCGGCGGTGAAAGTCGATTACGCCGGCCAGGACAGCCGAAGCCGCATCTCCTCGGAGGCGGAGCTTTCCAGCCGTCTCCAGCCTTGCCACGACGTCAGGCGGCAACTCGCGCGGCGTCGATGAAGCTGCGACGGAGGACGGAGTTTCGGGAACGATCTTCCGTTCGCTCGCGGCCAGCCGTAACCACCGGAGCAGTTGCGCGGTGGACCGGCAATCGTCCTCGTTATAGTCGCGGATGCCTTTCAGGATGGAACTCGTGCGCCAGTCACCCGCCTCCCCGCTCTCGATCCAGCGGGCATACTGCACAATGGAGTCACCGGCCGTCGCGACGTCGGTGGTGCGTTTGGGTCGATAGAGACGCTCTACCGACTTGATAGAATAACTGTCCTCGCCGATACGGAGGCCGTGGCGAACGATCCGGTAGAGATCCACGAACACGCCGTGGCGCAGCAGTTCATCCACCTCATCCTGGCGGCTGTCATGCTGCGTACTCAACCGCCGCACCGCACTGACCTCATACGCAGCATAGTGAAAGAGATGCATCCCGGGGTTCTGCCTCCACCGCGCGGAAACCCAATCCACGAATCCCTCGAAAGCCTGCTTTTCTTCCGCACGGTCATGGGCCCACCAATCCCTGAACTCCCACGTGTCCGGTTGAGCCGTTCGCGTACAGACGCCGAACAGGTATTCCAGTCCGCCTGGTGCCAGCGGATACCCTTCCATATCGAAGAACACATCGGCGGGATGGTCAGGCGGCAGCGTGGCCAAACCCACCGGTTCACCATTCGCGCCGGTTGCCGGCAGCGCTTCATACCGGGGTGGGGCTTCCGGTTGTTCGATGCGATCGGCGCGGGTCTGGCATTGCAGGCGGGCTTGCGCGGCAAGTTTTCCGAAAGAGGCCTGATCGAGTTTCGGGACCGAGCGATCTGCCGCAGCGGCCAGGCCCGTCACTGTCGTAATGCCGGCTCGCGTGAGCTTCTTGATCTGGCCGACCGTGATGCCGGCCACCTGCACAAGATGATCCCGCTCCTGAAAAAACTGCTTCGCGTGAGACGTCCAGCGGCCATGCTCCCCTCGCGGCAAGGGTTCTGGGCGATCCGCCAGGTTCCCGGTGAAGTCTTGCTGTAAGGCGAGGAAACTCTTTTTGATGTGACGATAGTAGTGAATGAAATCCTCGACGCGAAACTCCACCCGCTCCTGCGTGCCAAGGATGACACCGAATCTATCCGGCATCGTCCCGCCGGTGAGAGAGGCGAGCATCTCCGAATAGGCGCAGAGTTGAACGGCATAGTAGGGCTGGGGCGAGCGGGCGAGCTTGCTGTCCCACACCTGATAGCGGCCGGCGTCGTCGAGGAGGAGAAAGTCGGCAGAACCGGCGAACGGTGCCTGCTCAAGCGCGGCCTGATAGATGATGGGCGTCCTTGCCCGGATCGCCGCGAGCGTTTCCTCCAGGGCAACGGCCTGGTCTCGTGCGTGAATCTCAACCATTGCCACGCCGGACTGCCGGAATTCGTCCAGCACGGCCTGTTCATGCCGCTCACCGGCCTGGGCGATCAGGGCGGAGTCGTCGGTAGCTTCATCCGGTGTGATGGCGGCGGGAAATTCGAGATGATACCGATCCATCCAGGAGGCGAACGGCGACGCGAGGTACCGAACGAGATCGCTCGGCGAGTACAGCAACCGGTGAACAGCAGTTCTTTTCACCGACGTCCCTCGAAGGTCCTCTTCTGGCTGCGTTGATGACTCGGCGAGCCTGAATCGAATGCTGTGTTCATGACGTGACGTTCTCGGACACTTCTCTTTGCCTCGTGCCCGCGACCTGCCGATCCCGTAGCGCCATCTTGAGAACCTTGAACATGCGCTCATCGTTCGATTGCGACACATTGAAGCGCAGGAACCCGTTCGCTGTGTGCGAGAGGCTGAACGCGTTGCCCGGCGCCAGGACGACGTTGCTCGCCAACGCCTTGTGGGCCGCGCCCCTCGCATCTCTTCCTTCAGGCAGGCTGCACCAGAGGAACATCCCGGTTGGCTGATCGATCCATGGCCTGATCCCGAGAGGCTTCAGCCGCGCCACGGTGTCACTCATCGCGCGGGCCAGTCTTCTTCTCACTGACTCTATGTGCTTGCGATCGCTCCCGGCCTTCAGGACGGTCAGCACCAATTGGGAGGACAGCCGCCCGCTCCCGAACGACGTGGCGATCTTGGGTCGATGAGCCCTTCGACCCAATGGCGCAGAGCCGCGATAAAGCCGCAACGCACGGCCGCCGAGAGCGACTTGGAAAAGCTGCCGATATGCACGACGCGATGAAGCTCATCGAAGGCCGCCAGCCGTGGAATCGGCGTGCTCGTGGAATCGGCGAAGATGTCGTCCTCAATAATCGTGACGTCCGATTGCTCGGCAAGTTTGAGCACTCGATGGGCGACGACGATCGAGAGCATCGCTCCGGTAGGATTGTGCAGCGCGGAATTCGTGCTGTAGAGGCGCGGCCGATGGGTAGACAACGCCCGCGCGAACGCCTCGACATCCGGCCCGGACGGCGTATAGGGAACGCTGATGACCTCGGCCCGGTGCGCGCGCAACAGCGCATGGAAATTGAAGTAGCAGGGATCATCGACCAGCACCGTGTCGCCGGGTTGCCGTAACAATCGGCAGAGGAGATCAATCGCCTGGGTGCCGGATTCCATGAGGATGATTTGTTCGGGCGCGGCCTCTATGCCCTGTTCACCCATGCGCCGCGCGAGAAGCCGGCGGAGCGGCTGCAGCCCGAGCGGCGTATCGTAATCGGTCAGCGTGGCATCATCCGCGCGCGACAAGGTGCGCAGGGCGCGGCGCAATCCTGCTC
>WBZL01005153.1_pt1 | contig 10940 bp, 8 predicted proteins | sample 5204291 | NCBI WGS metagenome assembly WBZL01 (sample SAMN12344345, study PRJNA552823) | activated sludge metagenome | biome: Activated sludge suspended growth; feature: Nitrification reactor; material: Wastewater; isolation source: activated sludge from nitrification reactor of wastewater treatment... | reverse complement strand
GAGGCGCTGCGCCGCGGGCTCGCCCCCGTGCCCGCCGATCGCTGGCCCTCGATGGCCGAGCTGCTCGCGGCGATCACCCTCGACCCCGCGCAGCGACGCCGGTCGGTCGCGGTCGCGGGTGGGGCCGCGCTCGCCGTGGCGGGCCTGGTCGGCGCCGCGGTGGTGTGGTCGCTGGACCCTCCGTCGCCCTGCGCCGGGGCGCGCGACGAGCTCGAGGGGGTGTGGGACGACGAGCGCCGTGCCGCGCTCGAGGCCGCGATCATGGGCACCGCGCTGCCCTACGCGCACGACACCGTGGCCCACGCCACCGCGCGGCTCGACGACTACGCGGCGCGCTGGGTGGCCATGCACACCGAGGCCTGCGAGGCCACGGCGGTGCGCAAGGTGCAGTCGGCGGCGCTGCTCGACCGGCGCATGCAGTGCCTGCGTCGCCGCAAGCTACACCTCGGTGCCGTCGTCGACGTGCTCGTGGGCGCCGACCTCGAGGTCGCCAAGACGGCCATCCAGCAGGCCGCGAGCCTGCCCGCGCTCGACGGCTGCGCCCAGGCCGAGGCGCTGATGGCCGCGGTGGCCCCGCCCGACGATCCCGAGGTGGCGCGCGCGGTCGAGGTGCTCCGCGACGACCTCACCCGCGCCCACGCCCTCGTCTCGGCCGGGCGCTACGCCGACGGCCGCGCGATGCTCGACGAGCTGCACGCCCGCAGCACCGCGCTGGCCTACCCGCCCGTCGAGGCCGAGGTCCTCGACCTGCGGGCCGAGCTCGCCGACCTCCAGGGCGAGTTCCCGCGCGCGGTGGAGGACGCCACGCGGGCCTACGAGCTGGCGCTCGCGGCGGGGGCCGACGAGCTCGCGGTGGAGTCTGCGTCCACGCTGCTCTACGTGACCGGCGTGCGCCAGGCCAAGGTGGAGCAGGGGCGCACCTGGGCCAGCTCGGCGCTGGCGCTCGCGCGGCGGATCGATCCCGGCGGCGCCAAGGAGGGCATCGTGCTCAACGGCCTCGGCATGCTGGCCTACCGCGGGGGCGACTTCGCCGGCGCCACCGCGTACTTCGAGCAGGCGCTGCCCATCATCGTGGCGGCCAGGGGCGAGGAGCACGACCTCGTGGCCAACACCCTCAACCACCTCGGGGCCATGCTCGACGAGCAAGGCCGCTACCGCGAGGCCGAGCCGCACTTCCGCCGCGCGCTCACCATCCAGACCGCGGTGTTCGGCGAGGACCACCCGCGGCGCGCCACGTCGATGGACAACCTCGCGCTGTGCCTGCAGGGGCAGGGGCGCCACGAGGACGCGCGCGACATCCACCTGCAGGCGCTCGCGCTGCGCCAGCGCATGCTCGGCGAGCACAACCCCGACACCGCGCTCACCGAGAACAACCTCGGCTGGGACTACATGGGCCTCGAAGAGCCCGAGATCGCCGCGCAGCACTTCACCCGCGCGCTCGCAGGGCTCGAGGCCGCGTTCGGCCCCGAGCACCCCCGCGTGGCCATGGCCGCCGAGAGCCTCGCGCTGGCCGAGGCCGAGCGCGGCCGCTACGACGAGGCCGAGGCGCTCCACCGCCGCGCGCTGGCCGTGCGCCGCGAGACCCTCGGCGACGATCACCCCAACGTGGCGCTCTCGCTCAACGGCCTGGGGGGCCTGGCCCAGCAGCGAGGCCGCCACGCCGAGGCGCTCGTGCTGCACCAGCAGGCGCTCGCCATCCTCGACGGCAAGGAGGGTGCCGAGCGCTACCTGGGCGACGTGCTCGAGAGCCTCGGCAAGGCGCTCGTGGAGCTCGAGCGCTTCTCCGAGGCGCGGGCCCACCTCGAGCGCGCGCTGGCGCTGCGCGAGGCCGCCACCGGCATCGATCCGACCGTGGTGGCCACGGCCCGCTTGCTGCTCGCGCGGGCGCTGTGGGGCGAGGGCCGCGAGCGCGAGGCGGCCGTGGCCCAGGTGCAGCGTGCGCGACGGGCCGTCGCCGAGGGCGACGACCCGGCCACCGTGCGCCTGCGCGCCGAGCTCGACGGGTGGCTCGGCGAGCACCGCTGAGCCGCCCCATCACCGGCACCGGCGGGCGGCCAACGCCTCGAGCCCGCTGCGGCCTCAGGCCCTAGCAGCCCGGCGGATGGGCCAGCGGGGCGAGGTCGTTGAGCATGACGTCGCCGTACTCGACCGTCACCGTGACCTGCCACGGATCACTGCTCCGATCGACGAGGACGAGCATTCGGATCGGGTCGGCCGTGGACAGCCACATCCGATCCTGGGCGTCGATGGCGATCCCGGTGTACTGGGCGCTCGTCGGCATCGTCACCTCGAGCAGCTCCGGCGGGGCCGGTGGCTCGTCGAAGCACACCCGGTAGAGGGTGCCGTCGAGCGTCGACACCACGGCGCAGGCGCCCTCGGTGAACACGAGGTCGCCGCCCCGCGGGAACGTCTCGACGGTCACGTCGCCCGCGACGCGCCCGCCCGTGGGGGGGAGCCACACGAAGCGGTGGGTGTCGTCGGTGCCGAGCCACAGGTTGCCCTGGTGGAAGGTGGCGCGCGCCATCACGTCGAGCTCGGGCGCATCCACCACCAGCGGCTCGTCGTCGATTGCGGGGGCGAACGGATCCACGCGCCAGACCGAGCCGGGCGACGTGCGCTCGTCGACGTAGACCTCCCCCGTCGCCGGGTCGGTGGCCAGGGCCCAGCTCGCCAGGCGCGGATCGTCGAGCAGCACCCGGGCGTCGGCGGCGTCGGGGTCGAGCGCCACGAGCTGGCCGATCTCGTTGATCGCGAGCAGGTCGAAGTCGCACAGCTCGCTGGCTTGCGGCGGCAGGTCTGGCGACGCGCCGGTCGTGTCGCCCTCCGAGGTCCCCGGCGCCGGGTCGCTCGACGTGGAGGCGCGCGAGGTCGAGTCGGCCATCGGCATGGTGCCGGTGGTTGTGGTGGTTGCGGTGCCCTCGGTGCCCGTCGCTTCGCCGGCCCCCGCCGAGCCCTCGAACGCGGGGTTTTGCGCGGTGCATCCCACGACGGCCGATGCCGCGACCAGGCACGTCCACCACCTCACGACCCTAGCCTACCCCGTGGGGCTGGTGACGAACATGCACAACGGCAGGGTGCGACGGTCGTCGCAATCCGAAGCGTTGCGGATCGCGACAGCGCGGCGGCCTCGATCCCCATCGGAGCCTCCAACTCGCTGGAATCATTGATCCTCCGAGGGGCAATGCCGCCCGGATCGGTCCTCGCTAGGGAGACGGTCACCATGATGCGCCGCACTGCTTCCACCCTGGTCCTCGCCGCTGCTCTCGCCCCCACCGCTGGTTGCTGGATGTCCAACCCGGGCACGCCGCTGCTCGAGGCCGAGGACGTGCGCATGGATCCGCCCGGGTCGAGCGGCTTCCGGGCGGCCGGCGAGCGCGGCGACGTCTACGAGCTGGCGCTCGACGTGTCGGGCAGCGTCAACGGCTGGGTCACCGACACCGCCGTGGGCATGTCCCGGATCGTCCACGAGCTCAACCAGTACCCCGAGACCCGCACCGACGGCGACTGGCGCGTGTACGGCCCCCACGACGACGACGAGGGCAAGGACGGCGCGTGGATGGTGCGCCTGACCGGCGACGAGAACGCCTCGAGCTTCGAGGTGTACATCGGCCGCCGCGGCGCGAGCGAGGACGCCATGAAGCTCCTCATCGAGGGCGAGATCTCGGTGAGCGAGCAGCAGCGCGACGGCGCCTTCACCATCGACTTCGACACCATCCACGCCTTCGCCGACGTGCTCGAGGACGCCGACCCCAGCGCGCGCTACGGCGGCCGCATCGAGGTGACCTTCACGCGCGACCTCGAGACCAAGCACAAGGCGGTCGACCTCGTGCTCGACGGCTTCTTCTACGACGACGGCGAGAGCGACCTCGACTTCGACGGCGAGACCTACAGCTACCGCCGTGACGAGCGCGGCGCCGGCAGCTTCCACTTCGCCACCTGGAGCTCGTTCGAGGGCTCGGGCTTCAGCGGCCCCGCGCTCGAGCGCATGGACGTGGACATGCGCTGGGACGAGGAGAACGCGGGCCGGGCCCGCGGCACCATCGTCGAGGTGGACGGCGAGGGCGACCTGCGCCACGGCGACCTCGCGGTGCACGAGTGCTTCGACGCCAACGGCGGCCTGACCTGGCGCCAGGTGAGCGAGGCCTACGCCGACTACGACCCCACCTACTCGTTCGGCGAGGAGCGCTCGTGCCGGTTCGACGATTCCGACCTCGCGCTGCGCGAGTAGCCGGGCGAGGAGCTCGGTACGTGGGCGGGCAGCGGGGCGAGGGCTCCGCTGCCCGCTCGTTCGTCGTAGGATGGAGCCACTGATGCGACTGACCAAGCCTGCCTTCGATCGCCCCGCCTCTTGCCTCGTGCTGACCTCGCTCTTGCTCGCCGCGTGCCCCGGCGACGACTCCCCCGCCGACACCGAGGCCACCGCGGGCTCGAGCACCGGTGGCTCGAGCACCGGCGGCGGATCCACCCCCGATCCCGACTCCACCGGCGGCGCAGAGGGATCCTCGGGCTCGTCCACCACGGCCGTGGTCGACGAGACCGGCCCCGACACCACCACCGAGACCACCGGTGAGCCGCCGGCCGACGGCGTCTGCGAGGGCTTCACCCAGGTGGGTGACGTGGCCACCGTCCTGTCACGCGACGGCATGCCCATCGACCCGAGCTGCGACCCCACGCCGATGCCGTGCGGCGGCGACGTGGTGGGGAGCTGGACGCTCGAGTCCACCTGCGGCCTCGAGGCGTTCCCCAACCCGCTCGAGCAGGCCTGCCCCGGCTCCACGTTCGCCATCGAGGTGCTGGGAGCCGCGGGCACCCTCACGTTCGTGGACGACGGCTCGTTCGTGCAGGACTTCGACATCCAGGCCCAGGTGGTGGTGACCCTCGACCCGATGACGTGCTTCGGGGTGGACTGCGCCACGTTCGAGCAGCTGTCCCAGGGCGACAACCCGGGGACGACCTGCATGGCCATGGGTCCCACGTGCGAGTGCACGATCCCCGACGACGGCATGGTCGAGCAGGCGATGGGCACCTACGAGGTGATGGGCAGCGACATCGTGCTCACCACCGCCGACGGCGCCGAGGGCATGGCCTTCTGCATCGCCGGCGATCGCCTCGATCTGTGGCAGCCGCTCTTGGTCCCCACGATCACCGAGGTGATGTGTACCGACGAGCAAGACTGCCTCGATGCGCTCGGCGACATGTACGACCTCTACGCGTGCACGATCGAAGAGCCCGGCGCGTGAGCGCAGGGCTCCATCGATCCATTAGAGGACGCGGCCCGACACGGAAGAACCAAAAAGACGCCACCGTTCGGGCGGCCGAGCGGTGTTGCGGCGTGCTAGGTTGTCGTGACGGGGATGAACGTCTACCTGCTCACCAACTCTCGCTCCGGGGCGCAGGCGCTGGTGTTCGCGAGGGTCGAGCACGAGGCGCGCCATCGTCGGCCGGATGGCGCCGTGTGGCGGCTGGGTCGCTGGATCGATCCGTCCACGGGTCGCATGGCCGGTCCGCTCGCCTGGTGGCCCGGCTCGCCCGTCGATGTGTGGGTCGATGCCGTGCTCGAGCGCATCGACCCCCACGCCATGGCCTCGCCGCAGGCCGCGGTGCTGGCCGTCAAGACGCCCGAGCCCGGCCCTACGACCAGCGCGCCGTGATCGACCGGTCCACGCCCTCGAGCAGCCCCGTGACCACCCGCTCGAGCCGCATGCCGCGGCTTGCCTTGACGAGCACCGCGCCGGGCTCGGCCCCTCGCAGCGCCTCGCGGACCGCGGCCACGGCGGCCTCGACGTCGTCGCCCGCGTGCAGGGCCGCCATGCCCGCGGTCGCGGCGGCCCGGCTCGTGGCCTCGCTGCGCGGGCCGAGGGTGATCACGCGCTCGAGCCCCAGGGCGGCGCAGCGGCGGCCCACCGCGGCGTGGAGCTCGAGCTCTTGCGGGCCGAGCTCGAGCATGTCGCCGAGCACGGCCACGCGGGGCCCCGCTCGGTGCTCGCGCAGCGCGGCCAGGCTCGTCAGGGCGGCCTCCACCGAGCCCGGGTTGGCGTTGTAGCAGTCGGCCACCACGAGGTGCTCCCCCAGCCGATGGACCCGCCCTCGGTCGCCCACCGGCGCCACGTGCTCGAGCGCCTCGATCATGGGGGGCAGCGCGAGGCCCAGGTGGGTGCCCACCGCCAGCGCGGCCGCGGCGTTGCGGGCGTTGTGCGCCCCGAACGGCTGCAGCCGCACGGTCACCCGCTCGCCGCCGGGCAGCCGCAGCGCCGCCTCGGTGCGCTCGCCCAGCGCGGCGCCCAGCACCTGCACGTGGGCGTCGGGGTCGGGCCCGCACCGCAGCACGACGGGCCGGGGGCCCGCGGGCAGGTGTGGGCGCAGGAGCGGCTCGTCGCTCGGCACCACCACCAGGCCCTCCGGCGCCACGTGGGGGATCACCTCGGCCTCGGCGGCCGCGATGGCCTCGAGGCTGCCCATGAACTCGAGGTGCTCGAGCGCGATGCTGGTGATCACCGCGGCGGTGGGTCGCACGATCGCGGCCAGGTGATCGTTCTCGCCGGGCGCGCTCATGCCCAGCTCCACCACCATCGCGCGCGGCTCGTGCGGCTCGCCCAGGAGCGTCAGCGGCACCCCGAGGTGGTTGTTGAGGTTGCCGCGCGTGCACAGCACCGGCGACAGCGCCGAGGCCAGCACCGCCTCGATCATGGCGCGGGTGGTGGTCTTGCCGTTGCTGCCGGTGATCGCCACCACCGGGCCGCTCACGCGATCGCGGCCGCGCGCGCCCAGCCGCGAGAGGGCCGCGAGCGTGTCGTCCACCTCGACCACCGTCACGTCGCCCTCGGGCAGGGGCCGCCCGCGGCCCACCAGGACCGCGCTGGCTCCGCCCGCGATCGCGTCGCCGAGGAACGCGTGGCCGTCGCGGGCCGCCACGATGGGCACGAACAGCGCGCCCGCCTGCGGGCTGCGGCTGTCGATGAAGGCACCCGCGATCGCCGAGGGGCCGCGTCGTCGGAGCCGACCCTCGGCCTGGGCCGCGAGGCTCTCGGGAGTCCACCGCACGGCCGACCCATAGGACGAGCCCGCGCGTGGGGCAAGGATCGTGCCCTTCGCCCGAGCGCGGGATTGGCGCGGGATCGCCGCCGCGAATTCTTGCGTGGAAGGCGGGCCGTGTGCCAATCGTAGCGGCACGGTCCCGAGCCTCCCCGAGCCCTCCTGAGGACGCTGCGTGCTCTACACCCTCCTCTATCCGCTCAGCGCCCAGTACGCGTGGCTCTCGTGGCTCAACGTGCTGCGCTACACCTCCACGCGCATCATCGCGGCCACCCTCACCGCGCTCGTGCTGTCGCTGGTGCTCTACCCCTGGTTCATCCGCACGCTGCAGCGGATCCAGCTCGGGCAGGTGGTGCGCAGCGACGGGCCCGAGTCGCACCTGTCCAAGCGCGGCACGCCCACCATGGGCGGCAGCCTCATCCTCTTCACGCTCATCATCCCCACGCTCCTGTGGGCCGACATGCGCAACCCCTACATCCTGCTGGTCGGCCTCACCACGGCCGGCTGCGGGGTGATCGGGTTCCTCGACGACTTCCTCAAGATCCGCAAGAAGAGCTCGGGCGGCCTGCCGGGGCGCTTCAAGCTGCTCGGGCAGATCGTCATCGCCGCCGCGGTGTCGTACTGGCTGTTCGAGCGCGCCGGCGTGGTGCCCGAGGACATCCGCTACCGCCTGCAGGTGCCGCTGCTCGACTTCTACAGCGAGCACTACCGCATCACCCTGCCGGCCACGCTCTACATCGCGTTCGCCACGATCGTGATCGTGGGGTTCTCGAACGCGGTCAACCTCACCGACGGCCTCGACGGGCTCGCGATCGGCCCGGTGATCATCTCGGCGGCCACGTTCCTCGTGCTCACCTACGCCGCGGGCACCCTCATCGCGGGCTTCGACATCGCGGCGTACCTCCGCATCCCGCACCTGCCCATGGTGGGGGAGCTGGCGATCTACTGCGGGGCGATGATCGGGGCGGGCATCGGGTTCCTCTGGTACAACACCTACCCCGCGAGCGTGTTCATGGGCGACGTGGGCTCGCTGCCGCTCGGCGCCGGCCTCGGGTTCCTGGCGGTGGCCAGCAAGAACGAGCTCACCCTGCTCATCGTGGGCGGGATCTTCGTGCTCGAGGCGGTGAGCGTGATCGTGCAGGTGGTGAGCTTCAAGCTCACTGGCAAGCGCGTGTTCAAGATGGCGCCGATCCACCACCACTTCGAGCTCAAGGGCTGGGCCGAGCCCAAGGTGATCGTGCGGTTCTGGATCATCAGCTTCATGCTGGCCCTGGTGGCGGTGGCCACCCTCAAGCTGCGGTGAGCCCCACGTGCGGGCCGAGAGCGAGGTGACGCGATGAGCGAGCGAGCGCTGCCCTGGACGCGGGCGCTGGTGGTGGGCCTCGGGCGCAGCGGCGTGGCCGCGGCGGCGCTGCTTGGGGCCCTGGGCGTGGCGGTGCGGGGCTACGACGCCCGCGCGAGCATCGACGGGCTGCCCGCGGGCCTCGAGCCGTGGCTCGGCGAGCCCACCGCGCCCGACGCCGCGTTCGAGGGGATCGATCTGCTGGTGCTGAGCCCGGGCGTGCCGCCCGAGGCGTTCCTGCGCGCGCGGCAGCGCGTGGCGCCCGGGGCCGCGGTGCACGGCGAGCTCGGCCTCGCGCTGTGGCTCGTGCAGGCGGGCGTGCGCGGGTGGTCGCCCGTGCCCACCGTGCTGGTGACGGGCACCAACGGCAAGAGCACCGTCACCGCGCTGACCGGGGCGCTCGCCGAGGCGGGCGGGCTGCGGCCGTTCACGGGGGGCAACCTGGGCGTGCCGCTGTGCGAGCGGCTGCTCGAGGGGCTCGATGGCCGGGTGCCGTGGGTGGGCTCGCTGGTGCTCGAGTGCTCGAGCTACCAGCTCGAGACGCTCCCGCGGGTGCGCACCGACGTGGCGATGATCATCAACGTCACGCCCGATCACCTCGATCGCTACGCCTCGATGGAGGCCTATGCGCGCACGAAGGCGCGGGTCTTCGAGGGGCTCGGGGCGGAGGGCCTGGCGATCCTCGACGCGGACGACGCGTGGACCGAGCGGCTGCGGCCGGCCGGGGGCGACGGCGGGCCCGTGGTGGCGCTCGTGGGCGATCGCGCCGTGGCGGCGGTGGTCGGCGAGGGGGCCGAGCCGGCGCTCGTGCTGCGCGGCGAGGAGCGGTACCCCCGCAGCAGCCTCAAGATCGCGGGGGGCCACAACGCGCGCAACGCCTTGTTCGCGCTGCTGGCCGCGCGGCACCTCGGCGTGTCGGTGGACGATTGCCTGCGCGGGCTGCGGGCGTTCGAGGGCCTGCCGCACCGCATGGTGCACGTGCGCGAGCTCGACGGCGTCGCGTACTACGACGACAGCAAGGCCACCAACGTGGTCAGCGCGCTCGCGGGCCTCGCGGGGATGGACCGGCCGTTCGTGCTCATCGCCGGGGGGCTCTCGAAGGGCGACGACCTCGCGCCGCTGCGCGAGCTCTTGGCCAGGCACGGGCGGGGGCTCGTGGCGGTGGGCAGCAGCGCCGAGCAGTTCGCCGCCATGGCGCAGGGCGTGGTGCCGGTGGTGCACGCCGGGCTCATGGACGACGCGGTGGTGAAGGCCCGCGCGCTCGCCAGGCCCGGCGAGGCCGTGGTGCTGGCGCCGTGCTGCGCGAGCTTCGACCAGTACAAGAGCTACGCGCACCGCGGGGACATGTTCGCCGAGGCGGTGCGGGGGCTCGGGTGAGCCAGGGGCCCGGCGCGAGCCGGCGCGAGCCTTGCGGCGTGCAGGTCACTCCACGTCTTGGTCGATGTACAGCCCCGCGGCCCCATTGACCCCGTTGCGATCGGCCGCGCCGGCGCGCTCGAAGGTGGAGTAGACGCCGTCGTGGTCGAGGTCGGCGAAGGCCTGGGCGGTGAACTGGCACTCTCCGTACCCGGCGCCCGAATTGCTCGCCATGAAATTGTAGTGGAAGTAGTGGGCCTGCTCTTGCTGGAAGTTGAGCGAGTTCCACACCGGGTTGCTGGTCCACTCGGTCATCGCGTAGTAGCCAGGGCCGCCGCCACCCACCGAGGGCACGCAGCGGCCACCGGGGCCCAGGTTGCAGTCGACGGCCAAGGGCGGGGTGATCTGCGCCTGGCTGGGGCCGGTGGCCTCGCCCGCGGGGTGCGGGCAGCGGTGCGGGGCGAGGTCCGAGAGGGCGCCGCCGGCGCCAATGAGCGCCACCTGGCCGCGCCCCACGTGCTCCTCGCTGAAGTAGGCCACCGTCGCGTCGAACAGCTTGGCGATCTGCACCCGGGCCTCGCTCGTCTTGGCGCGCCGCAGGTACTTGGTGAGGGCCGGGACCGCGATGGCGGCCAGGATGCCGAGGATCGCGACCACGATCATCAGCTCGATGAGCGTGAAGCCGCGCGCGCGGGCCAGGGTGGGTCTCGAGAATTGCATCGCCATGGGCTCCCGCTACGGGGCCGAGGGCCGGGAGTACGGCGATGGCTCCAACGAGCACCATAGCATGCCCGGGGAGCGAGCACCGCGGCTCGTCACTCCACCGGGATCTTTCGCGAGATGCCGTGCTCGTCGACCTCCACCATGAACCCGCGGGGCTCGTCGATGAAGCACGCGGCCACGAAGGCCAGCGCCGACACGCCCGCGATGACCACGAAGAACACCATGGGGCTGACGAACGAGAGCACGGTCAGGAACAGCACGCCGCCCACGTTGCCGTAGGCGCCGGCCATGCCGGCGATCTGGCCGGTCATGCGGCGCTGGATGAGCGGGACGATGGAGTACACGGCCCCGCAGGCGGCCTGCACGAACACCGAGGTGGCGAGCTCGAACACTTCCTTGCTGCGGGCAAAGCCGAGGACGGCGGGGACGCCGACGTCGTTGACGAGGTGACCCGCGGCGCGGGCCGCGTTCTCGCGGTCGTCGCAGA
>WBZL01005152.1_pt1 | contig 10942 bp, 8 predicted proteins | sample 5204291 | NCBI WGS metagenome assembly WBZL01 (sample SAMN12344345, study PRJNA552823) | activated sludge metagenome | biome: Activated sludge suspended growth; feature: Nitrification reactor; material: Wastewater; isolation source: activated sludge from nitrification reactor of wastewater treatment... | reverse complement strand
CGCGCCGGCGGGGCTCTCGCTGCCGGTCGACGACACCGCCGGCGCGCCCGAGCGGGGCTCGGGGGCCCGCCGCGATCCTACCGAGCGCCTGGGCGAGCCGTCGGGCGCCCGCGCGACGCTCTCGCCCGCGCGGGAGCGCAGCGCAGCGCCGCCGCCCGAGCCCCCGCGGGGCGCCCCCGAGGGCCCGGGCGCCGCCGCGGTCGAGCGAGAGCCCGCGCCGGCCGAGGCCCGCGCGCACGAGGTCACCGCGTCGCGCTCGGTGGTGCTCGAGGACCGCCCGCGCCGGCAGGCGCCGCTGCCCATCGAGGATCGCGGCTCGCTCGATCGCGTCGAGGTGCCGCGCCTGCTGTGGGCCCTGCACCGCGCCCGCTACACCGGCGGGCTCGCGCTCGAGCACGGCCGCGTGGAGAAGCGGCTGTGGTGGCGCGACGGCGACGTGGTGCTCGTGCACAGCAGCGTGGGCCACGACCGCCTGGTCGACGGCCTGCTGCGCCGCGGCCTGCTCACGCGCGACCAGTACCAGGTCGCGCGCCAGCTCGCGGCCAAGGAGCCCGGCCGCACCGGCGTGCTGCTCGTGGAGGCGGGCCTGCTCAAGGCCGCCGAGCTGCCCCGCGTGCTCCGCGAGCACATGCTGCGCATCATCGACTCCACGTTCCCGTGGACCGAGGGGCGGTGGGAGCTCGCGCCCGGCCAGCTCCCCGAGGAGGTCGCGCTCGTCGACGCGCCGGTGCACCTCATCGTGGCCGAGGGCGTGCGGCACCGCATGGAGGGCGTGCAGCTGCTCGCGCTCTTGGGCGGCCCCGATCAGCGCCCGCGCTTCCGCGCCGAGGCCATGGTGCTGGGCGGGCCCCACGAGCTGGCCGAGCGCCTGCTGCTCAGCCCGTCCGAGGAGGCGTGGCTGCCTCGGCTCGACGGCACCGCCACCCTGCGCGAGCTGCTCGCGCAGCCCGACACCGACGAGCTCGAGCTCTTGGGGCTCTGCTACGTGCTGCACGTGCTCGAGCAGCTCGAGCTGGGCGCCGAGCTGGTGATGGCGGCCGCGCCCGCCGACCCCGAGGCCCTCGACGTGGAGAGGATCCGCGAGCGCCTGCGGATCGCGCGGGAGGGCGACTACTTCGTCGCGCTCTCGCTGCCCCGCGACGCCACCCGGCTCGACGTGCGCCGCGCCCACGCCGAGCTGCACCGCACCTTCGCCGACGCCCACCTCGAGCCCGCCGTGCGCACGATGCTGCGGCCCGAGCTCGAAGAGCTGCGCGACCTGCTCGACGAGGCCCGCGACGTGCTCTCGGACGAGGGCCTGCGCAGCGCCTACCTCGCCCACCTGGAGGAGCCATGACCCGCCCGCGCGCCGCCTTCATGGGCTCGCCCGAATTCGCCGTGCCGAGCCTCCACGCCGTGCACCGCCGCTGCGACCTGCGGCTGGTGGTCTGCCAGCCCGATCGACCCGCCGGCCGCGGCCGCAAGCTCACCCCGCCCGCGGTCAAGCAGGCCGCCCTGGCGCTCGGCGTGCCGATCGATCAGCCCACCAAGATGAAGGACGGGCGCCTGGCCGCCGAGCTGCGCGCGCTCGATCTCGACGTGGTGGTGGTGGTCGCGTTCGGGCGCATCCTGCCGCCCGACGTGCTCGCGATCCCGCGCCTGGGCTGCATCAACGTGCACGCCTCCCGCCTGCCGCGCTGGCGCGGCGCCGCGCCCATCCAGCGCGCCGTGCTGGCCGGCGATCGCAGCACCGCCGTCGCGCTCATGCAGATGGACGAGGGCCTCGACACCGGCCCCGTCTATCGCATGGTCGACACCCCCATCGGCCCGCTCGAGACCAGCGGCGCGCTGTTCGAGCGCCTGGCGGTGCTCGGCGCCGAGGCGCTCGACGACCTGCTGGCCGAGCTGCCCCACCTGCCGCCGCCGCGGCCCCAGCCCGCCGAGGGCATCACCCACGCCGCCATGCTCGACAAGGACGAGGGCCGCGTGCGCTGGGAGCGGGGCGTGACCGCGCTGGTCGATCACGTGCGCGGCATGGACCCGTGGCCCGCCGCGTTCGTCGAGCAGCCCGGCGGCCCGCTGCGCCTGTTCGACGCGCGCCCCTCGGCCCACCCGAAGGGCGAGCACGCCCCCGGCACGGTCGTCGCGGTCGACCACGAGGGCGTGCACGTGGCCGCGCTCGACGGCGCCGTGTGCATCGCCGAGGTGCAGCCCGCCGGCAAGCGCCGCATGCCCGCGAGCGCCTGGGCGGCCGGGCGCCGCATCGGGCCGGGCGCCGCGCTCTAGCCCGCGGCCCGCTCAGCTCAACGCGGCCACCAGCAGGCGCGCCAGCGCGTCGAGGTCGCTGCGGTGCTCGGTGAGGATGCGGTAGACGATCTGCGGATCGATGAGATCGTAGAGGTGCACGACTCGGTTGCGAAAGCCGAAGATCGGCGTGAATCGGGCAGCAGCGCCTACCGGCAAGAGCCCGGCACCTTCGAGCTTGACCAGCGAATCGGCGCTGGATGACGGCGTCCCGAGCCCACGGCGCGCGCAGACGTAGCTCGCGATGTCGATGAGGGCCTGGATGCCGGTCTGGAGCCGATGCAGGGCGCTGTCGACGTTGCGAAAATCGGCAGAGAACGCGTCGAACGACCCCTGCGGGAGCTTCTCGAGCTTCTCGAGGTTGTCGCGAATGATCGCGAGCTTGCCCAGGATCTCTGCGTGGGTCATCGGCGCTCCTCGAACCACTGCCTGAAGCCATCGAGCGCATGTCGGGCGGCCAGCTCGTAGGTCGGGCGAAAGTCGAAGTAGCGCACGTAGGTGCTCGACTCGAAGTCGATGCGTCGCTCGGGATCCGCGTCGTAGACGAGGCGGCCTTCGCTGAGCACGCGATGGCAGAAGATTGGACCCTGCGGCTCGAGGACGACGAGGTCGATCGGCCGGCCCGGCGCCGCGGGCTCGAGGCGAGCGGCGATGGTGAGCAGGGCTCGAGCGTGATCGAGCGCGGTGGCGCCGCGCTCGCGGAAGACCAATCCGATGTCGATGTCGCTGTCGGGACCCGCGGTACCCCTGGCCTCGGAGCCGAAGAGCCACGCCGCGGCGACCTCGGGGAAGCCCGAGAGGACCGCCGCGATCGCGTGATCGAGCGTGCTCGGCTCTGCGTTGGTCATGCCGTGGACGACGGTAGCACTCGGAGGCGGACGGGTGGAACTGGCCCAAGTCGATGCCGCCGACCGGTGGCCGTCGGCACCGAGCGTTGCGCGCCGGCTCGAGGTCCTAGCCCGCGGCCTCCGGCACGAGGAAGGCCTCGAGCCGCTGCCGAAGAGCGTCGGGGATCGGGGCCGAGCGAGCCGACGGGTAGTCGTACCACACCACCACCGAGTCGCCGTGCGCGGCCCGGCGGGCGCGGGCGCGGCTGTGCACCTCGTAGCGCAGCGTGAAGCTCTTGGTGCCCACGCGCACGGCGGAGGCCTGCACGCGCACGGTGTCGGGGAACGCGAGCGGGAGCTCGAAGCTGCAGCTCGTGCTCGCGAGGATCGGGGCCTGCTCGAGCGCCACGCGCTGGTGCGGCACCGCGGCCGCGTAGAAGAACGCGATGCGGGCCGACTCGAACCAGCGAAGGTACACCGTGTTGTTGACGTGCCCGAACGCGTCCATGTCGCCCCACGCCACGGGGATCTCGATGCTCACCGGCTCGCTCACTCGAACACCTCCAGCCGCTGGTTGCGGTCCACGTCGCGCAGCATCACCTGCTGGCCCGACGCCGGCCAGGTGACCTCTACGCGGTGCAGCGGGGCGTCGCCCGGCGGCAGCCCGAAGTGGGCCTCGGCCGGCGCCTGGCCGAACAGGTGCACCCCCACGCCCACCTGCCGCACGAGCCACCGCCCGTCCGGCTCGGCCTGCACCCGCACCTGCGCGCCCAGGCCCTGCGAGTTGCCGCCGGCCCCCACCGCGCGCACCCCGAGCCACGCGCCGCCCTCCACGTCGTTGCGGTAGAGCACGGGCGGCTCGGTGTTGCTCACCACCAGGAGGTCGAGGTCGCCGTCGAGATCGTAGTCGAACGGCACCAGCCCGCGCCCCTGGCCCAGCACGCTCAGCCCGCGCGCGCGCCCCTCCTCGGGCCACGGCCCCGCCGCGTCGGGCCCTGGGCTCATCCACAGCCGCACCGGGTCGCTGGCGAACTGCGTCGAGGGCCAGCCCGAGGCCAGCACCAGGTCGTCGTCGCCGTCGAGGTCCACGTCGAAGAGCGCCGCGCTCCAGCCCCAGCCGCCCTCGCGCACGCCCAGCGCGTCGGTGGCGTCGGTGAACGCCAGCCCGCCCTCGTTGCGGTACACGCGGTTGCCGTCGTCGAGCGCCCCGGGGTTCCAGATCGACGACGTGAACCAGTCGACGTCGCCGTCACCGTCGACGTCACCGAACGTCGAGCCCATGCCGTTGGTCTCGGTGCCCACCCCCGCCAGCGCCGTCACGTCGAAGAAGACCCCGCCGTCGTTCCAGTAGAGCCGGCTGGTGCCGTAGTCGCTCGTGAGCGCGAGCTCGGGCCAGCCGTCGTCGTCGAGGTCGACGAACGCGGGGGCGAACCCGTAGGCCCCCGGCGCGCCCACGACCGCCTGCGTCACCGCCTCGAGGTCCAGGCCCATCGCGTCGGTCACGTCGTCGAACACCCCCGGATCGGCCGCGCCACGGTTGTGCAGCAGGCGGTTGTGGTGCGGCCCCGCGCCCAGCACGAGGGGGTTGCGCCAGTCGGCCACGTACACGTCCACGAACCCGTCGCGATCGTAGTCGCCCAGGCCGATGCCCATGCCCACGTGCACCGCGTTGGTCTCCACCGCCAGCCCGCGCTCGCGCGCCTCTTCGGTGAGTGCCCCCGCGCCGTCGTTGACGTAGAGGTGGTGGCGCAGCCCCCCGAAGCTCGTCAGCAGCAGATCGAGGTCGCCGTCGCCCTCCACGTCGAGCCACGCCGCGCTGCCCACCGGCTCGGGATCGACGAGCCCGGCAGCCACGGTCACGTCTTCGAACGTGCCGTCGCCGCGGTTGCGCAGCAGCCACCCCGGGCCATCGCGCCGCGACAGGTAGAGGTCGGGCCAACCGTCGCCGTCCACGTCGCCCGCCGCCGCCGCGCCCAGGAAGCGCTCGGGCAGGCAGTAGCTGCGCTCTCCGGGCAGATCGTACACGGCCGCCAGCAGGCAGAACGGCGCGATCGTCAGCGGCCCCGGATCGAGCACGAGCCCGGCCTGCGCCGTCACGTCGACGAAGCGCTGGCGCGGCGACGGGGGCGGGGTGGGGGGCAGGTCCGCGCCCACGTCGAGCGGGGGCGGGTCGCCGCCCGTCGACGTGCCGTCCCCCGGCGGCGGCGGGGGCAGGTGCGGCACGTCGGGCACGGGCGCGGCGGTGGTCGTGGTGGGGTCCTCGCTGCTCGAGGCGTCGCTCCCGGTGCTCGCGCTGGGGTGCGGCGGCTCGGTGCACGACCACGCGCCCGCGCCGACGATCGCGATCTCCAGCGCGAGCACATCCCTCCACGATCTCATGCGCGCCGGGACCATCGCCGTGCCGTAGCATACGAAGCGCGCGTGTGATTGGCCATGCTCACGTGACGGCGTGGTGTGGAGGCCGCAGCGCGCGGGGATGGGGCGGTAGGCTGCCCCTTCATGGCCAAGGGCATCACGAGAGCACGAAGGATGCGGCAGGAAGACCTCGACGAGGTGATCCGCTGCGAGCACGCCTGCTACGCCGACTACTCCGCCGACACCCTCATGGATCAGCGGCACTTCGAGCTGCAGCTCGCCACGTTCCCCGAGGGGCAGCTCGTGGTGGAGAAGGACGGCCGCATCGTCGGCTATGCCACCTCGCTCATCGTGCAGCTCGATGGCATGCCGCACGAGTACACCTACTCCGAGCTCACGGGCTCGAGCACCTTCAGCACCCACGACCCGCAGGGCGACACCCTCTACGGGGCCGACATCGCCGTGCACCCCGACCACCGCGGCCAGGGGCTGGCCGCCCGGCTCTACGAGCTGCGCAAGAAGCTGCTGCGCCGCTTCAACCTGCGCCGCATGATCGCCTTCGGGCGCATCCCCGGCTACGCGCAGTGGGCGGGGAGGATGACCGCACGCGAGTACGTCGACAAGGTGATCGCCGGCGAGCTGCACGACTCCGCGCTCAACGCCCACCTCAAGGCGGGCTACCGCGTCGAGTCGGTGCGGCTCGACTTCATGCTCGACCACACGAGCCACAACTACTCCACGCAGCTCGTCTACGACAACCCGCACTTCGACGCGCACAAGCGCCGCATCGCCGCCTCGCCCATCGCACGGCCGGTCCGCAAGATCCGCGTGGCCGCGGCCCAGTGGCTGATGCGCCCGGGGCTCACGCGCCCGCAGTTCGAGGCCACGCTCTCGTTCTTCGTGGAGAGCGCCGACGCCTACCACTGCCACTTCCTGGTGCTGCCCGAGCTGTTCACCGTGCAGACCTTCACCTCGTGGGGTGGCAAGCTCGAGTCTCGCGCCGCGATGGAGCGCCTGGCCGACGAGTACGACCAGTACCGCAGCTTCATGGTCGAGCTCGCCCGCAAGCACCAGCTCTACGTGGTGGGCGGCTCGCACCCCGTGCGCGAGGGCAGCGCCATCTACAACCGCTGCCACCTGTTCTCCCCCACCGGCGCCGTCTACGAGCAGGACAAGCTGCACCTCACCCCCGTGGAGCGCGAGCTGTGGGGCTTCGCGAGCGGCAACACGCTGCGGGTGTTCGACACCGCGATGGGCCGGGTGTCGATGCTGGTCTGCTACGACGTCGAGTTCCCCGAGCTGTCGCGCGTGATGACCATGGCCGGCGCCACCATCCTCTTCGTGCCGTTCTCCACCGACGAGCGGCAGGCCTACTGGCGCGTGCGCCACTCGGCCCAGGCGCGCGCGGTGGAGAACTCCATCTACGTGGTGCTGGCCGGCAACGCGGGCAACCTGCCCATGACGAGCTACCTGCTCAACTACGCCCGCAGCGCGATCCTCACCCCGTGCGACTTCGGCTTCCCCCAGGCCGGGGTGGCGGCCGAGGCCGACCCCAACGTGGAGACGGTGGTGATCGCCGACCTCGATCTGGCCGCCCTCGACCAGCACCGCGACGCCGGCAGCGTGCGGCTGCTGCACGATCGCCGGGCCGACCTCTACGAGACCCGCGCCAAGGTGCCCGTGGAGCGCATCATCGTCGAGTGAGCGGCCCGCCGGTGGCCCCGCCGCGCGGCGGCCCCGGGCGCACCACCAGCGACAGCAGATCGGGGCGCGCGTAGTGGCCCGACACGTCGAGCGCCATCGCCTCCTCCTCGCAGCGCGCGGGATCGATCTCGCCGACGATCACCTCCTCGCGATCGAACACCGGCCCCACGATCCACGACCCGTCGGGCCCCACCAGCCCGCTGCCGCCGCGCAGGAGCATGCCGTCCTCGCGCACGCCCACGAGCGCCTCGGCCAGCGCGGGCGGCAGCATGTCGCGGTGCAGCAGCCCCCCCACCGCCAGCACGAAGCAGCGCCCCTCGAACGCGTAGCACTGGCTCGCCAGCCGCGGCATCGGCTTGACCGTGGGCCACTGCGCCACGTGCAATAGCTCGCCCTGCTCGTGCAGCGCCTGGCGGGCCAGCGGCATGAAGTGCTCCCAGCACACCAGGCCCCCCACGCGCCCCACCGCCGTGTCCACCACGCGCAGCCCGTGCGCGTCGCCGGGCCCCCACACCAGCCGCTCGGTGTGCGTGGGCACCAGCTTGCGGTGGTGCAGCAACAGCCGCCCGTCGGCATCGAACACCAAGAGCGCGTTGTAGAGCGTGCCGTGCCCCGGCCCCTCGTCCACGCGCTCGTTGACCCCCATCACCAGCACCACCCCGTGCTCGGCCGCGATGTCACCGAGCGCCTCGGCGTGGGGCCCCGGCACCGTGATGGCCGCGCGGCGGAAGCGGGCGTGCAGCGCCTTGACCTCGGGGTCGTCCCACAGCCCCACGCGGGGCCAGGCGTCGATCCACGCCGGGTAGCCCGTCAGCCAGGTCTCGCCGAACGCCACCAGCGAGGCGCCGCCGTGGGCCGCCTGCCCCACGAGCGCCCGCGCCCGCTCGAGGCTCGCCTCCACGTCGAAGGGCACGGCCAGGGCCTGGATCGCGGCGACGCGTCGCATGCCACGCATCATCGCCCATCCCCCCGGCTCGCCGCGTGGCCGCGCAGGGGGCCCGGGCCGTGCGCCTCGGAGGGGGGGGGGCTGCGCGATGCCCGCGGCCTCTGCTACCATGGCGCGAACCCTCGCCGGAGCCACGAATCATGAAGCGGGTCCTCGTCACCGGAGCGAACAAGGGCATCGGCCTGGCCATCGTTCGCGCGATCCTCGACGAGCACGAGGACGCCTTCGTGCTGCTCGGCTCGCGCGACGCCGACCGCGGCAGCGCGGCCCTCGAGGGGCTGTGCGCAGCCCGCCCCGAGTGGGCCGAGCGGGTCGAGGTGATCGAGCTCGACGTCGCGAGCGAGGCCTCGGTGGCCACCGCCGCGTGGCTGGTCGCGACCCGCTTCGCGGGCGAGCCGACCCCGCTCCACGTGGTCGTCAACAACGCCGGCATCGGGCTCGACGGCACCGCGCCGCGGGCGGTGCTCGAGGTCAACACGCTCGGGGTGCACCGCGTGTGCGAGGCCTTGCTGCCGCTGGTCGATCCGTCCGACGGGCGCATCGTCAACGTCACCTCCGCGTCGGGCCCCATCTTCGTGCAGGGGTGCAGCCCCGAGCGCCAGCGGTGCCTGGTCGACCCCTCGATCACCTGGCCGCGGCTTCGCGCCCTCGTCGACGAGTACCTCGCCCTCGAAGGCGCCGCGGCCCTCGCGAGCGCGGGCTTCGGCAGCGGCGATCCCTACGGCTTCTCCAAGGCCTGCGCCAACGCCTACACCGTGCTGCTCGCGCGCGAGCACCCGCACCTGCGCATCAACGCGTGCACGCCCGGCTTCATCGAGACCGACCTCACCCGCAGCTACGTGACGTCGTCGGGCAAGACCGCCGCGGCGCTGGGGCTCGGGCCCCCGTCCGCGGGCGCCCGCGCGCCGCTGCGGCTCGCGTTCGGGGCGCTCGAGGGCAACGGGCGCTACTACGGCAGCGACGGCCAGCGCAGCCCGCTCGATCGCTACCGCGCCCCGGGCAGCCCGCCCTACGCCGGCGACTGAGGCTCACCGCGCCACGCGGCGCACGGCCTGCACGTAGGGCAGCCGCTCGAGCCGGTGCAGCACCCGCACCAGCTGCTCGCTGCCGCGGATGTCGAGCGTGGCCCACAGCGTGGCCAGCCCGTCCTCGTTGTCGGCCCGGGCGCTGCGCATGTTCACGCCCTCGCGCGTGACCACGTCGGCGATGTCGCGCAGCAGCCCCGCGCGATCGGTCGCGATCACCTGGATGTCCACCGGGTAGGCCTCGCCGAGCTTGGCCCCCCACGTCAGCTCCATCAGGCGCTCGGGCTCGGGGTGGCCCTGCACGTTGGGGCAGTCGGCGCGGTGGATCACCACGCCGCGGCCGCGCGTGACGTAGCCGATCACCGCGTCGCCCGGCACCGGGTGGCAGCACTTGGCGGGCGTGCTCATCACGTCGGACACGTCGCCGATGCTCACGCCGCCGGTGGAGGGCTTGGCGGGCTTGGGCGGCCGGGGCGGCGGCAGCGGGGCGGCGGTGGCCTTGCGCTCGCGCTCCACCTCGAGGATGCGCCCCGCCACGCTCTGGGTCGAGATGTCGCCGAAGCCGAGCCGCGCGAGGAATTCCGCGGTGTCCTCGATGTCGTACAGCCGCGCCACCTCGGCGTGGGTCACGTCCACGCCCAGCCGCCGCAGCTCGCGGTCGAGCAGGTCCCGCCCCTGCGCGATCGAGGTCTCGCGCCCTTGCTCGCGGAACCAGCTGCGGATCTTCGCGCGCGCGCTCGCGGTCTTCACGTAGCCGAGGTGCGGGCTCAGCCAGTCGCGCGAGGGCTTGGCCTGCTTGGCCGTGATGATCTCCACCTTGTCGCCGGTCTTGAGCTCGTGATCGAGCGGCACGATCTGCCCGCCCACCTTGGCGCCGCGGCAGCGGTGGCCCACCTGCGTGTGGATGCGGTACGCGAAGTCGATGGGCGTGGCCCCCTGCGGCAGGTCGATGACGTCGTCGGTGGGGGTGAAGACGAAGATCTGCTCGCTGAACACGTCGGTCTTGAGCGACTCGGCGAGGTCGGCCGGATCGGTGACCTCCTTCTGCCACTCCATCAGCTGGCGCAGCCAGTTGATCTTCTCGTCGAAGCGCCGCGCGGCCGCCTTGGCGCCGCCCTCCTTGTAGCGCCAGTGCGCGGCCACGCCGTACTCGCTCTGCTCGTGCATCTCGCGGGTGCGGATCTGGACCTCGAGGTTCCTGCCGCCGGGCCCCACCACCGCGGTGTGCAGCGAGCGGTAGAAGTTGCCCTTGGGCTTGGCGATGTAGTCGTCGAACTCGCCCGCGATGGGCTGCCACAGCCCGTGCACCAGGCCCAGCACCGCGTAGCACTGGCCCACCTCCTCTACCAGCACGCGCACCGCCGACACGTCGTAGATCTCGGAGAACGGCAGGCGCTTGCGCTGCATCTTCTTGTAGATGCTGTAGATGTGCTTGGGCCGGCCCATGATCTCGGCGGGGATCCCCGCGTCGGCGAGCGTGCTGCGCAGCACCGACATCACCTCGTCGATCGAGGCGCGTCGATCGGCGCGCTTCTCGGCCAGGAGCTTGCCGAGGTCGCGGTACGTCTGGGGCTCGAGCTGCCGGAACGCGAGGTCCTCGAGCTCCCACTTGAGCCCCCAGATGCCCAGGCGGTTGGCGAGCGGGGCGAACACGTCGAGGGTCTCGCGCGCCAGGCGATCGCGATCGGCCGGGTCGCGCTCGGCGATGCAGCGCAGCTCGTGCACCCGGCACGCCAGGGCGATGAGCACCACGCGCACGTCCGAGGCCATCGCGAGGAACATCTTGCGGAGGTTCTCGCTGG
>WBZL01005150.1_pt1 | contig 10942 bp, 8 predicted proteins | sample 5204291 | NCBI WGS metagenome assembly WBZL01 (sample SAMN12344345, study PRJNA552823) | activated sludge metagenome | biome: Activated sludge suspended growth; feature: Nitrification reactor; material: Wastewater; isolation source: activated sludge from nitrification reactor of wastewater treatment... | reverse complement strand
CGCATGGCTGGCCGGATGTCTCATCGCCTTGGGCAAGCGGGTGGGCGGGCGTCAGTGGCAAAAAAAGAAGATCCGCCCCACAGCCGCAACGGCGCCGTGAATTGTTCAACACTCTCTAAGACAAAAGGCGACCACTTCGAACACAACGACGGCCAAGGCCACCCACATCTCGCCTCGCTGCTCGCTACCTTCATCATCCTGGCCTACCTGTTGCACCCCATGCTCGAATGGATGGACGACAAGTTTCGCCTGCTCCGTCAGAAATTACCCTCCTGCCAACGCCCCTTCAACGACATGCGCGCATTGACTTCCTACCTCTGTTTTGACAGCTGGGAGAACTTGATCGATTTCATGCTGAAAGGATGGTCTCCACGGAAGCAATCAAAAAATCCACCTGAGGCGAAACGCCTACGTTCCCCACCCGTCACGGCTTAGCGCAGGGGATTCAGCCAAAATGAGAATTGCTGGCTTGCTGGTCTATTGCTTGACCACAGCCGTAGATGGCGCTATAATCGCCGCCCCCATGGTGATGTAGCTCAGTCGGTTAGAGCGATGGATTCATAACCCATAGGTCGGTGGTTCAATTCCACCCATCACCACCAAAGAAACAAGCACTTAGGCCACTATCCAAGGTGGCCTTTTTGTTGTCTGGCCTTCGTGTAGCCACCATGTAGCCAAATCCGGGCAATCCAGATCAACGTCAGGCACGAAGAACCCGGTAACGCTACCGGCTTTCGGCGGTGCGGTCGTTACGCTGTAACGCTCTGGCGGTACCACGATGTGACCGCCAGAAGTCCGGCCAGCGGCGCCTGCAATGGTGCAACGCTGCACGATTGCCCGACAGCCTGCCAGGATGCCGCGCCAAGCCGCCAGAATCGCGCCTGAGCGTCGCCTGGACCGCTTGCTGTCAGCATTGTGCAGTTACGCTATGCAACTTTCGCGCCAAGAGTGACTTCTACTGGCTGAACGTCAAGTGCTGCATGGAGAGGAACGATTCATGCTTGGTGTTGCTGCCGGCATTGTGCGATGCGATTATGGGATCCGGTAACGTTACCGGATTGCTCAGCAACAGGCCCTATCACGTTGCCCATCGCATCCTTGAGCACGTCGGCCAGCAGACTGTCGTTGCCTCGCTCCGACGGAAGCATCGACGCCTCTACCAGCCTCGCCTCGAATTCGCTGGCGTAGTACGTCACCCCTTTGTCGTAGCGCGGTCGCTCCCCCTGCCTGACGGTCGAAACGACAGCGACGAAATCACCGCGCTCCTTCGCTGCTTCGATCTGCTGCCGGTACTCTAAAGTGGTCCCCGAAGTCAAGACAAAAATTAGCTCGGTTTAAGCTGTGCTTTCAACTGCAGTAGCAGCTGGACGGCGCTGCCCCGGTTTTGCTGTTGGTTTGGTCGTTGCTGTTGATTCTGATGTTGATCTGGCTTCTGCGGGTGGGGAATCGCCTGTGGAGCGTAGCGGAACAGGCGATTCCCCACCCGCGCCGCCGAATTTGTCGAGGATCAAGGCCCCACCACCGATAGCGGTGCGATAGACCACATCGGGCGTCTTGTCACTCAGCGACTGGTGCGGACGCTCGCCGTTGTAGAAGGCGAAGTACTCGGCCAATCCGACCGTCAATTCGCCCAAGGTGGCGTAGCCCTTCAGATACACGTCCTCGTGCTTGACGCTGCGCCAGAGTCGCTCGACAAAGATGTTGTCGAACACCCGGCCCCGCCCGTCCATGCTGATCACCCCCCCTTCCCGTTTCAGCACATCGGTGAAGGCAGTGCTGGTGAACTGACTGCCTTGATCGCTATTGAAGATCTCCGGCCTGCCGTGAGTGCGCAAGGCATCTTCCAGGCAATCGACACAGAAGGCCGCTTCCATGCGGTTGCTGATCCGCCAGCTGAGGACCTTGCGGCTATACCAGTCAATCACCGCGACCAGGTAGGCGAAGCCACGCGCCAGCCGGATGTAGGTGATGTCGGTGCTCCAGACCTGGTTGGGCCTGACCACAGGCACTCCGCGCAGCAGGTAGGGATAGACCTGCTGCTCTGGGTGCGGACGGCTGGTGTTCGGGCCCGGCGCCATGCCGGCTAACCCCAGCAACCGCATCAGGCGTTGCACCCGTTTGCGGTTGACCGTGTGACCCGCCTTCCCAAGGAAGATCACCATCCGGCGGCTGCCGTAGAACGGGTGCCGAGTGTACTCCTCGTCGATCAGGCGACTGTACAGGAGATCGCTGGCATCGACCACCGCCGGTTTTTGCTGCGCATAGATCGTCGACCGGCAGACCCCGGCCAGGACGCACTGCTGCACCATGGCGACCGCCTCCCCTGGGTCGATCCACCCTTGCCGGATCATGACGGGCTGATCCCGGACTTTTTTTTGAGCCAGTCCAATTCCCTCTTCAACTTGCCGATCTCGCTGTACAGCCGCTCCGGCTCCCGGTGGGCGGCCAGCGGCTTGGGACCTCGCTTCCCTTCAAACAGCGTCTTCGCCTGTTCCTGGATAGCCTTCTTCCACTGCCCAACCTGAACCGGATGGACGCCATACTCCTGGCCAATCTCGTTGATCGTCTTCACCCCTCGCACGGCCTCCAGACCCACCTTCGCCTTGAACTCCGGTGTATGTACCTTCCGCGTCTTCGTTTCACTCATCGTTCCTGGCTCCCTACCTTGGCGCACAGCTTAAACTACTGCCTGAATTCCGGGGACCACTATATTCAGCCAAAATGAGAATTGCTGGTCAACAACTGGTTAAGCGGCGGTTAAGCTTGCTGGTTTAAAATGGCACTTTTGGGAGTTTCGCCGATGCCCGGATTGCCTTCGCTTGCCAGTATCAGCCGATTTTATTTGTTCACATGGCTGAGCGTCATCGCCCACGTCACCCGTTTCACCACCCGTGAGCAATACGCTGATCCGGGCACCGCTCTGTGGACCCTGGCGACGACGGCGACATATTCGATGTTCTATCTCCTGCCCGCCATTGGAGTCGGCTACCTGGCTTACTGGCTGTTGCGTCGCGCAAAAAGTTTCTGTTGCGGGAACCTGCTGCTGGCGACAACACTCATCGCCCTGACCGGACTGATCCATGTGCTGCTGTTCGCCGATCGCCTGATCCACGACATGTATGGCTTTCATATCAACGGCTTCGTGGTGGATCTCGTCCTCACGCCCGGAGGCATTGACTCCCTGGGTGCGACGACCAGCACCCAGCTCACGGCGGCCCTGATCATCACCGCGCTGCTGGCCTTGCAGGGACTTGCCTATTACTGGCTGGTGGCGCGCAGCCCCGCGACCGCACGCCCTCTGCCGCGCATTCTGCGCTGGCGCTGGCTGGCCCTGATCATCCTGCTGGCGAGCATGGGCGAGCGTGTTGCCTACGCCTACAGCGCCGCGGTCAATTACCAGCCCATCCTGTTCGCCAGCGAACGTTATCCGATGTACTTGCCCCTGACGTCGCGCGCCACGATAGCCAGGCTGGGGATCAAGGAAGCCGACAAGGCTTCGGACGGAATCCAGGTGAAGAAGAGCGTTCTCAACTATCCCCTGGTGCCGCTGGATGTCGACAAATCCGTGCAGCCGCCGAACATCGTCTGGCTGGTTGCCGAGTCGCTGCGTTTCGACATGCTCGATCCGAAGATCATGCCGCAGCTTTGGGACTTTTCACAGCAGGCGCTGCGCCTGGAAAAACACTACAGCGGCGGCAACCTGACCCAGATGGGCGTCTTCTCGATGTTCTACGGGCTCTACGCCAACTACTGGTTCCCGATGCTGGACGCGCGTCGCGCACCGGTGCTGATGGATGTCATGCAGCAGCGCGGTTACCAGTTCACCCTGCACACTAGCCAGCGTTTCACCTTCCCCGCCTTCGACAAGACGGTATTCGTCAACATGAACCCGAACGACATGCATATGGCTTCCGTCGACCAGGTCGCCTGGCAGCGCGATCGAGACAACATCCGGGACCTGCTGGCATTCATCGACAAGCGCGATCCGGCTCGCCCGTTCATGGCTTACCACTTCTTCGAGTCGACGCACGCGCCCTATGTCTTTCCGCCGGATACGGTGATTGCCCAGCCCTACCTCGAAGACCTGAACTACCTGACGACGGATTTCAAGGGCGACATCAATCTGATCAAGAACCGTTACCTGAACGCCGCGCGCCATGTCGATCAGCAGGTGGGACGGGTCATCGAACACCTGAAGCAGAAGAATCTGCTGGACAACACCGTGATCATCGTGCTTGGCGACCACGGCGAAGAATTCATGGAGATCAGCCGCTGGGGCCATAGCGCCGAATTCAACCGTTACCAGACCAGCACGCCGGCGGTGATCTGGATACCCGGCAACCAGCCGCGCGTGGTCAAGGGCATCACCAGCCACCTTGACATTCCGGCCACCCTGATGCCACTGCTCGGCGTGCGCAACAAATCGTCCGACTATTCGCAGGGCATGAACCTGCTCGATCCCGCCTACCACCGCGCCTACGCGGTTGCCGGTGACTGGAACCGCCTGGCGTATTTGGGCGAGGATTACAAGGTCGCATTCCCGATCAATGCCACCGGCGGTGCCAAGCGCGACGAAGTCACCGACGGCAATGATCGCGAGATTGCCGATCGGGTACAGGTCAAGCAGAAAATCAGTCCCGCAATCACAGAAATGATGCAGAACCTGACGCGCTTCAGTCGCTTGAAAGGTTAATGTGAAAGTCGCGTCAGCGACTCACGAATCTCCCCTCTCCACTCGCGGGAGAGGGGTCGGGGGAGAGGGGAAACGGTCATGACTTTCATGATCAAGGGTGCCTGAAAAAGTCATGACCGTTAGCCGCCTCCGGGGTGGCCCCATGCCTGTCGCAATGCTCAGTGATCGCCGTCGCCAGGCGCGGCATCAGGGCTTCGGTAAAACGTAGCCCATGCCCTCGACCACCTGCGTCGCGGATTGCCGCCATCGCATGATCGAAAGCCTGGGTGTTCACGAAGGGTCCGTGCGGCTGTTCGTGGCCATGTAGTGCACCGCCAGATCGTCGATGTTGCGCAGGCGACGGCTCAGTTCCCGGGCCAGGTTGAGGGCAAGTAGCGTAAAGGTCTGCGGGTCAGACTCGTAGATCTGGAACAGATCGGCGTTGGACAAGGCCAATACCGACACCGGTTCGAGTGCCCGGATCGTTGCCGAACGACGCTGCGTGTCGATCAACTCCATTTCGCCAAAAACGTCACCGACCTGGAGAATGGCGATGCGCTTGCCAAACGTGCCGTTCGCGATAGGAGAGGCTTTCAGCACTTCGACCGAGCCGCTGCAGATCACGAAGAGGGAGTCACCATCTTCTCCCTCCCGAACGATCACCTCGGCAGCCGCGAAATGGAGTTCCCGCATCAGCAGCATGATCGACTGCATCGCCTGATCGCCGACGCCGCCGAAAATGGGTTGTTCCTGGAGGAATCGTGCTGTTTTCACTGCGCACTCCGGAGACGAAGATGGAAACCTCGACTATCGAAATAGTTTATACAGAATCAATCAGTTCAATCAGTTCACAAGGGCTGAAGATTTTCCTCGGCGCCGCTGATCCCGAATACCTGTTTGCGGATGCGGAACAATTCGTCGCGCGCGGCGGCGGCTTTCTCGAATTCGAGGTTTCTGGCGTACTCGTGCATTTCCTTCTCCAGGCGTCGCAGTTCGCGCGCCAGTTGCTTTTCGCTCATGGCCTGGTAGTCGGCCTGTTGCTGTGCGACCTTGAGGTCGCGTTGCGCATTCTCGGCATCGTAGACTCCGTCGATGATGTCGATGATACGTTTACTGATCCCCTTGGGTACGATGCCGTTGGCTTCGTTGAAAGCAAGCTGTTTGAGCCGCCGTCGTTCGGTTTCGGCGATTGCACGCTGCATCGAGTCGGTGACCCTGTCGGCGTAGAGGATCGCGGTACCGTGCAGATGGCGGGCGGCGCGACCGATGGTCTGGATCAGCGAGCGTTCGGAGCGCAAGAAACCTTCCTTGTCGGCGTCGAGGATGGCCACCAGCGAGACTTCGGGAATGTCCAGTCCTTCACGCAGCAGGTTGATGCCGACCAGAACGTCGAACTTGCCCAGACGCAGATCGCGAATGATCTCGGCGCGCTCGACGGTATCGATGTCCGAATGCAGATAGCGCACCCGCACTTCGTGTTCGTTGAGGTAATCGGTCAGGTCCTCGGCCATGCGCTTGGTCAGTGTGGTGACCAGCACCCGTTCCGCCAGTGCGGTGCGCAGCCGGATCTCCGACAGCAGGTCGTCGACCTGAGTCGAAGCAGGACGAACGATGAGTGTCGGATCGACCAGACCGGTCGGGCGGACGAGCAGCTCGACGACCTGCCCCTGGTGTGTCGTCTCGTAGTCGGCAGGGGTGGCCGAAACGAAAATGGTTTGCCGCATCAGGGCTTCGAACTCGGCGAACTTCAGCGGCCGGTTGTCGAGCGCCGACGGCAGACGAAATCCGTAATTGACAAGGTTCTCCTTGCGCGAGCGGTCGCCCTTGTACATGCCACCGACCTGAGAAACCGAGACATGCGACTCGTCGATGAACATCAGCGCGTCGGTTGCCAGATAGTCGATCAGGGTCGGCGGAGGTTCGCCGACCTGGCGTCCCGAGAGATGCCGGGAATAGTTCTCGATGCCCTTGCAGAAACCGACCTGATCGAGCATTTCGAGGTCGAAACGGGTACGCTGTTCGATGCGCTGCGCCTCGACCAGACGGTTCTCGGCGTTGAAGTAAGCGATCTGTTCAACGAGTTCGCCCTTGATCGCCTCGATTGCCCGCAACACGGTCTCGCGCGGCGTGACGTAGTGCGACGACGGGAAAATCGTGAAGCGCAGCAGCCGGGCCTGCAGATGGCCGGTCAGGGGATCGAAGAGCTGCAGGCCTTCGATTTCGTCGTCGAACAGCGAGATCCGGATCGCCTGTTCGGCGTGTTCGGCGGGGAAGACGTCGATGGTGTCGCCACGAACGCGAAAGGTGCCGCGGTGAAAGTCGGTCTCATTGCGCTCGTACTGCATGTCGGCAAGGCGCTTGATCACCTCGCGCTGGCCGATGCGGTCGCCGACGCGCATGATCAGGATCATCTTGTGGTACTCGTCGCGGTCGCCAAGGCCATAAATGCACGAAACGGTGGCAACGATCACGCAATCCCGGCGTTCGAGCAGGCTCTTGGTCGCGGACAGGCGCATCTGCTCGATGTGCTCGTTGACCGACGAATCTTTTTCGATGAACAGGTCGCGTGCCGGCACATAAGCCTCCGGCTGGTAGTAGTCGTAATAGGAAACAAAATACTCGACCGCGTTATCAGGAAAAAATTCGCGGAATTCGGCGTAGAGCTGTGCCGCGAGCGTTTTGTTGGGCGCCAGGACGAGCGCTGGACGACCTGTTCGCGCGATGACATTGGCCATGGTGTAGGTCTTGCCCGAGCCGGTGACGCCGAGCAGGGTCTGGAACGAGAGCCCGTCCTGCAATCCCTCGACCAGCCGATCAATGGCGGCCGGTTGGTCGCCGGCCGGCAGGAAGGGTTGGTAGAGACGAAACGGGCTGCCCTCGAAGGTGACGAAGGGCGGCTTCTCAGGAGAGTGCGCTGGGTTCGGCATGCTAGAATTCTACGTTGTTTCGCGACGGATCGGCGTCGGAAACGGCCGTTCAACGTTCTGTCTCGCGGATCGGGTGGTGTCTTCGGTGGGTGAAGGAACCATGCACCGCCGTTTTCGTCAAGGCACAACGAACCTATCTTGACCAACCGAGCAACTGAGGAAAACTGCATGACCGCTTCGATATTCGCCGCTGTGGAAATGGCTCCACGCGACCCCATTCTCGGCCTCACCGAATCATTCAACGCCGATGGACGCTCGACCAAGGTCAACCTCGGCGTTGGCGTGTACCTCGATGGCAGTGGCAAGGTGCCCCTGCTCGCTGCCGTCAAACTGGCCGAGAAAGCTCGTCTGGAGGCCATGCCGTCGCGTGGCTACCAGCCGATCGACGGCCTGGCCGCTTACAATCAGAACGTACAGAAGCTGCTTTTCGGTGCCGATTCGGCGCTTCTCGCGGAGGGGCGCGTACTCACCATCGAGGCGCTGGGCGGCACCGGCGCGCTCAAGGTCGGCGCTGACTATCTGCGGCGTCTGCTGCCCGAGGCCACGGTGTATCTCAGCGATCCGAGCTGGGAAAACCACCGCGCACTGTTCGAGAATGCAGGCTTCACGGTGGCGACTTATCCTTACTACGATCCGGCGACGCATGGCGTCGATTTCGCCGCCATGCAGGCTGGACTGAATGCCTTGCCGGCGGGTTCAATCGTCGTTCTGCATGCCTGTTGCCATAATCCGACCGGCGCTGATCTCGACGAGGCACAGTGGCGCCAGGTCATCGACGTGATCGGCGCCCGCGGCCTCCTGGCCTTCGTGGACATCGCCTATCAGGGCTTTGCCGACGGCCTCGGAGAGGATGCCCTGGCGCTCCGGCTGTTTGTCGAGTCCGGCTTGCAGTTCCTGGTGGCGAGTTCGTTTTCGAAATCGTTCTCGCTGTACGGAGAGCGTGTCGGTGCCCTGTCGGTGATCACCGCCAACCGGGATGAAACGGCGCGCGTGCTGTCACAGATCAAGCGTATCGTCCGCACCAACTACTCCAGCCCGCCGACACATGGCGGGGCCATCGTCGCTGCGGTGTTGTCCAGTCCGGAACTGCGCCGGATGTGGGAAGAAGAACTGGCAGACATGCGCGGGCGAATCCGCGCCATGCGCCTCAGCCTGGTCGACCGGCTGCAGGGCCGGGGAGTTGGCCAGGACTACTCCTTTGTCATCCGGCAGCGAGGGATGTTCTCCTATACCGGACTGAGCGTCGAGCAGGTCGACCGCATGCGCGAGGAGTTCGGCATTTACGCCGTGAGCAGTGGCCGAATCTGCCTGGCGGCGCTGAATACGCACAATATCGACTATGTGGCTGACGCCATCGCGGCGGTCCTCCTGTAATTGGATGATCCCCTGATCAGCGGTTGGCCGTTTGCGTCAGCGGCGACTTGAGGGGGCCGCTGATCAGGATCGACCGGCTGCTGTGATCGGCCTGGCCGCGCATCTGGACCTCCATCCTGCCGCGCAACTGCAGCTTGCGGGTCAGTTCGATCTGTCCAGAGGACTGCATCAGGCCGGCATTCAGTGCCAGGCGTGAAAAGAGGAAAGCGTCTGGCGTTACCGTGATGGCGCCGGACAATTCCTCGAAGCGGGTCCAGCCGCCCAGCGTTGCCGGTGTGGTCAATGATCGGCGTACTGCCTCGGGAAGATCGATGCCACCCAGTCTGCCACGACGCATCGTGAAGTTTCCGCTGGCCTGAAGAGCCGCGGGCAGGCCTGGCCAACTGGCCGAGTTGGCCGAGAATTTCAGCTTGCCATGCGCCTCGCCCTGGAATTGACCGCCGATGCCCAGGGCTTCGCCGAGTTTCCGGGCATTGATCCGCTCGAACGACAGTTCACCGGCGATTGCCGCTTGCTGTCCATCGCGCAGGATCATCGCCGCGCGCACCACGCCGTCGAAAATTCGCGATTCGAAGCTGTCGATGACCCAATCGCTGCCTTCGATGACGCCCTTCACGTTCAAGGAATCAAAAAGATACGGCGAACCCTGCGCTACCCGCCAGGCGATCGCGTCGATCTGAACCGCGAGCCCGCGCTCACTCGGGCTGAGCTTCAACTGCAGGCCGCGGTCTCGCGAGCGCAGCGAGATTGATTCCAGGCGGTGATCGGCCGAGAGTTGGCAGTGGCCATCCATTTCGTCAATGGCCAGTTCGGAGAACGAGAATGCCGCATTGCTGATCGTCAACTGCTGAACGCCGGCCCGGGCTGACGGGCTGGCGACGGAGGCCAGCATCCGCGACAGATTGCTGATCGTCGCGACGGACAGCCTGACGTCGCTCAGTTCGGCCTCCCTGAAGAGAATCTTGTCTGCCCGCAGCGTCTGGAGTTCGGGCTGCAGGCGGACCTCGGCGACCTCGAGCCCGTCGCTTCCCTCACCGAGGCGGACATTGACCAGCAGCAAGCCGGGACGAGGGTAGACACTGACCCGCATGCGATCGATCCTGGCAGGTTGCCCGATGCTCTGCGCCAGGCCGGCTTCCACCTCCGGCAGGTAGTTGGCGTAAGGAAAGAACAGGGCCAGAAGAAACAGCACGGCGCAGAGCGACAGTCCCCCCAGCAGCAGGCCCAGCGACCAGGTCAGCGACCAACGCCGGCGGCCACGCCGGATCGGTTTGAGCGCTGGCTCGTCGCCCTCAGTGGCAGGTCGGGCGATCGCCTTCAGACGATCAAAAAGCGAGGGTTCCGCCGGTACGGCTTCGGCGGTTGCCGCCGGCCTGGCGGCTGTGGCTTCCTGCTGCGGCTGCAGGGCCGCGCCGGACAGCGGGCCGCCGCTCAGTGAAGGCTGCGGCGTGAGCGAGCCGGGAGCGCGCGAGGGATGACCTCCCCGACTTTCCGGAAAAGGAATGCTCCGGCCTTGCTGGTCATCGGATTCGGGTTCCTCGATCGGCGGCGCAGCCTTGTCGCCAAAGGTGGAGAATTCGGAAACCGTCCGGATGGCCGTTGCCACGATGCCTGTGGGTGAGTCCTTGGTATGCCGCCAGACCGAGTTCTTTTCGATTCTGCGCTCGATGAGGCCGCCATGTTCCAGTTCGAGCAGTGCATTCTGGGTAATCGGGGCATTGCCGGTCTTGTCGCATAACTCGGCGACGGTGGCGTTGCCATCGACGAGAATGAGCACCATCCGGACGTTTCGCTGGACGACCCGCGTTCGTTGCAGCATCGCTTCTTCGCCGGCTGGAGTCTTGGCGAAAACCAGATTGGCATCGATCAGATCAGGGTCCATGGTATTGGCAGGGCCGCAGGGTTAATGTGAAAGTCTCGTCGGCGACTGATTCCCTTCAGGGAAGGGTCCGGCCGTTGCAAGGATCGA
>WBZL01004073.1_pt1 | contig 10943 bp, 9 predicted proteins | sample 5204291 | NCBI WGS metagenome assembly WBZL01 (sample SAMN12344345, study PRJNA552823) | activated sludge metagenome | biome: Activated sludge suspended growth; feature: Nitrification reactor; material: Wastewater; isolation source: activated sludge from nitrification reactor of wastewater treatment... | reverse complement strand
GCATCCCTCGATTCCGCCCATGCTGCCGTGGCCCGCACGCATCGCGGGATCCGCGCGCCTCGCGGCAGGGCTCGCCGTGCAGGCGCGATTCGCTTTTCGCTCGCCTGAAGCTGTTCGCCGCGCCCAGTCGCGCCGCGTGAGCGCCATGATGGCGCACGCGTGGCGCAGCGTCCCCTACTACCGCGACACGATGCGCCGGCTCGGACTGACGCCGGCGGATTTCCGCGCCGCCGCCGACCTCGAACGGCTTCCGGTCGTCGATCGCTTCGATCTGCAGCGCGACCCCGAGCGGTTCCGGTCGGACACGTTCGCGACAGGCGACCTCCTCGAACTTCGCAGCAGCGGCGGAAGCGGCAAGCCGGTGACCGTCTGGCACGATCTTGGCGCGGTCATCGCGAACGCCGCCCACGGCGAGCGGGACCGGTCGGTCTGGGCCGGGCCGCTCGTTCCGCGCACCGGCTACCGCGAGGCGCTCCTCGGCGTGCCGTATGGATCCGACGCTTCCGTGCAGCGCTTCCTGCGCCGCGGCGTGGTGTTGCCCGCGCGCGCGGACATCGAGCGCCGCTACCTGTCGCCGCTGGAGCCGGTGCCCGCGACCATCGCCGAACTCAACGCCTTCCGGCCGCACGTGGTGCACGCGTACGGTTCGATGCTGGACCTCATGATGGCGAACGTCGCCGCCACCGGCGCGGAGTTCGTCCGTCCGCGGGTCGTGACCACCAGTTCGGACGAACTGGGTGCTGCGACCCGGACCTGCCTCGAGCGTGACCTCGGCGTGCCGGTGTTCTCGACCTACGAGGCGATCGAGGCGTTCAAGATCGCCTTCCAGTGCGAGCGTCGGATCGGATACCACCTGAACGTCGACCTGTATCCGATGCGGATCGGCGGCGACGGCGAAGTGATCGTGTCGAATCTCGTCAACCGCGCCACCGTGCTGGTCAACTACCGGATCGGCGACTTCGGCACCTTGTCGCCGGAGCCGTGCCCCTGCGGCCGCGGACTGCCGCTCCTCGCGAGTCTCGACGGTCGCCGGGACGACGTGTTCGCGCGCGCGGACGGCTCCCCGGTCGTTCCGATGGCTCTGACGATCGCCTTCTCGCGCACACCGGGCCTGTGGCAGTTCCAGCTCGAGGAAGTGGAGCGCCTGCGATTCGTCGCGCGCATCGTCGCGGGGGCGGGGTGCGACCGGGCGGCTGCCGCGGACCACGCCGTGGCGACGGTCCGGCGCGTGATCGGCGAGGACGCGCAGGTGCGCGTCGACTTCGTCGACCGGATCGAGCCGGGGCCGGGCGGGAAAGTGCGCCGGTTCGTGACACTCGCGCGCGGCGGCTGAACGCTCCGCCGGGTGCCGGTCACGCGGTCTGCGCGCCGGCCCGGCCGTCTTCCACGCCGTATTCCGCGGCCGTGCGGATCGATGCGGCGGGATCGTTCACGTCGGAGACCACGCGCAGGCGAGCGTCGACGCGGCCGGGCGTCACGCGGAGCGCCACGTAGCCGCGTTCGTCCGACCGCGCGTAGCGGATGTGCGGGTTGAGCGGCAACACCGCATCGATGCGGGACTGCGGAAGCCCGGCGCTGGAGATCGAGGTGCCGCAGAACTCGGAGGCGATCACCGAGCCGGGCGGGTCGTCCACGCGGCGCTTGAGGTCGCAGACGTAGTTGCAGTGGACGTCTCCCGACAGCACGACGACGTTCTCGACCCGTCGCTCGACGATCGTGTCGAGCAGGCGCTCGCGCGCCGCGGGGTAGCCCGACCAGCCGTCGGTCCAGTGGCGCCCCTCCTTCGTCCAGGTGAACGGCGCCATCAGCGTCTGCTGCGCGATCAGGTTCCAGTGCGCTCCGCGCGCGGAGAGTCCGTCGGCGAGCCAGCGTTCCTGCTCGCGCCCGAGGATCGTGCGCTCCGGGGCGTACAGCGGCGGGCACGCGGCGTCATCGACCGTCGTCGAACCTCCGCGTCCGGCCGGCGGACACGCCTGCGCGTCGCGGTACTGGCGGTCGTCGAGCACGTGAAAGCGTGCGAGAGCGCCCCAGGCGTAGCGGTCGTAGACGGAGAGGTTCGCATCGACCGGGCGCATCGACGTCGGCAGCGGCATGTGCTCCCACCACGCGCGATAGGCGGCGGCGCGGCGCGCGAGGAAGTCGGAGGCGAGGTCCTGCCCGCGGTCGGCCGCGTAGTCGTTCTGCACCTCGTGGTCGTCCCAGGTCAGGATCCACGGCGCGCTCGCGTGGATGCGCCGGAGCGCCGGGTCGGACCGGTACTGTTCGTAGCGCGCACGGTAGTCGGCGAGCGTCGCGGCCGCGCCCTGTCCAACGTGGGTACGCACGCGACCCTTGCGCGGCGCGCTCTCGTAGATGTAGTCGCCGAGGAACACGACGAGGTCGGGCGATTCGTCCGCGAGGTGGCGCCACGCGGCGTAGTGGCCGTCGTCGAAGCGCTGGCACGACGCGATCGCGAACGAGAGCGGCTCGACGCTTCCGGGCGCCGGCGCGGTGCGCGTGCGGCCGGTCTCGCTGCGCGCGCCCGACGCCGTGAAGCGGTACCAGTACCAGCGCGACGGTTCGAGGCCCTCGACTTTCAGGTGGACGCTGTGGGCGTCCGATGCGTGGACTTCTTCGACGCCGGAGCGCAGCACGCGCTCGAAGCGTTCATCGACCGCGACCTCCCAGCGGACCGTCTCGTTGACGCCGGGCACGGACTGCGGTGCGAGGCGCGTCCACAGCACGACGCTGTCGGGACGCGGGCAGCCGGACGCGACGCCGAGCGCGAACGGGTCGTAGGGCCAGCGGCGAAGCTGCGAGCAGGAAAGAACGCCGGGTGCGATGCCCGCGGCGAGCGCGAGTGCGAGAAATCCGCGGCGTCCGGGGTCGGCGTCGTGATGCACGGCAGAAGCGTAGCAGGAAGGGCGACGGAACCGAGGCGGCCGCTGCGACGCCTCGTGCCCGCTTTCGCGGCCTTCGCTTCGCGACGGACGGTGACGGGTCGCCGGGCGGCGAAGGCCGGCGTCGCGTCACCGGGGTCACCCGTCCGGATTCTCCGGCGCCGCCCTGCGCGCTCCCGGCGCGTGCTTGCGCAGCCTCACCGGGTTACGCGCCTCGCGCCTCGCACGCAGCCGCAGGTTGAGCATCTCGACCGCCACCGAGAACGCCATCGCGAAATACACGTAGCCCTTCGGGACGTGCGTCTCGAACCCCTCGGCGATCAGCGTGACGCCGACCAGGACCAGGAACGAGAGCGCGAGCATCTTGATCGTCGGATGCGCCTCGACGAACTCGCCGATGGGACGTGCGGCGATCATCATGACGCCGACCGAGAGCACGATCGCGAGCACCATGACCGGGATGTGGTCGGCCATGCCGACCGCGGTGATCACCGAGTCGAGCGAGAACACGATGTCGATGATCGCGATCTGGACGAGCACTCCGGCAAAGCCCGCAACAGGCGCCGGCCCGCCGTGCCCGTCGTCCGAGCCCTCGAGCGCGTTGTGGATCTCGTGGACGCTCTTCCACAGCAGGAACAGGCCGCCGGCGATCAGGATCAGGTCGCGGCCCGAGAACGCCTGGACGAGCGTGAACAGCGGCTGGGTGAGCCGCATCATCCAGGCGAGGGAGAGCAGCAGCAGGATGCGCGTGCCCATCGCGAGCGCGAGACCCAGCCGTCGCGCGAGTTCGCGCCGCGCGGGCTCGACCCGCCCGACCAGCACCGAGATGAAGATGATGTTGTCGATGCCGAGCACGATCTCGAGCGCGGTCAGCGTCGCCAGCGCGATCCAGGCGTTCGGGTCGGCGATCCAGGCGAACATCGGGGCGGGACGGTCGGGGGAGTGGCCGGGACTGTAGCAAACGGCGGGGGGCGGCGCGGCGTCCCGCGCAAGGAGCGCGGGCCCGGTCAGCGTGCGCCGGCGCGTTCGAGGATCGCGACCATCTCCCGGTAGCCGCGCGAGCGCGCGAGCGCGAGCGGCGTCGTGCCGCTGCGGTCCGCGAGGTTCACGTTCGCACCCGCTTCGACCAGCGCCTTCAACGTGGCTACGTGGCGCGGACCGCCGTCGCCCAGCACGATCGACTCGATCAGCGCGGTCCAGCCGAGATTGTTGACGTGGTCGAGCGGCGCGCCGGCCGCGATCAGGACGCGCACGACGCCGTCGTGCCCGAGGTGGGCAGCCGCGATCAGAGCGGTGCCGTCGTAGCGGCTGGTCACGTTCTTCGCGCTGTTGCCGAGCGCAAGCGCGACCTTCAGCGTGTCGAGGTCATTCGCGACGGAGGCTATCGTCACCGCGTCGTAACGGTCGTTCTCCAGCGCGTTCGGGTTCGCGCCCGCGCCGACCAGCGCGCGCATCGCCTCGTGCTGCCGCGCGAACGCGGCGACGTGGAACGGCGTGCGGCCGTGGGCGTCCCGCGAATCGACCTTCGCGCCCGCGGCTGCCTCGCGGCGGACGGCTGCGGCATCGCCCGTGGCGGCTGCCGCGAACAGGCCGCGGTACGCCGCGCGCTCGGCAGCGGAGGGCGGCACCTGCGCCTGGGCGGCGAACGAACCGGCGAGGAGGAGCAGGGCGGCGATCCGCAGCATGGGCGGCATTCTGGCACGGACTGCGATGGCACGTCGCCCGCCGTGCCGCTAGACTCGCAGGCCGGGCGGAGGCGGCGACGTTGATCAGAGGTTTGCGGTACTACTCGTTCGTCGAGCCGACGGGCTACGGGCTGGCCGCGATAGCCTACGTGCGCTCGCTCGTGAACGCCGGCGTCCCGGTGCATTGGGTGCCGATCGTGCACGACGGAGACGGTGTCCGCCCTCTCGGGGCTGGCGAAGCGGTCCCGCTGCCGCTGCTCTCGACCGCGGACGAGGCGCTCGCGGATCTTCCGGCGCTCCTCACCGCGACCTCGACGCCGATCGCGGTCGACACGATCGTCGCGCACACGGTGCCGGAGCACTGGCCGGACCTGTTCGAGCCGCACAGGCGCAACGTCGGCTGCACGGCGTGGGAGACCGACCGCATCCCGGCGCATTGGCGGGCGCTGCTCGACCTCGCCGACCGTGTGCTCGTGCCGTGCACGATGAATCGCGACACCTTCGTCGCTGGCGGCGTCCGCCGCGCGCCGCGCGTCGTTCCCCACGTCCGCCGGCACGCGTGGAACGCCTTCACGCCGCGCGAGATCGAAGCCGCGCGCAGGCGTTTCGGGATCGATGGGGCGCGGTTCGTGTTCTATTCGATCAATAGCTGGGATCCGCGCAAGGCGTTGCCGGCATTGCTCGACGCCTTCGTGCGCGCGTTCCGCGACGAGGACGGCGTTGCGCTGGTCCTCAAGACCTCGCCGATCGGCAGCGGCCCGCCGCCGCTCCATCCCGTCGGGCCCACGCTTCCGATGGCGCAGCTTGCGGTCGACGCGGCGACCGACGAACTCGACCGCGATGCTCCACCGATCTGCGTTCTTCCGTGCGAACTCGACGGCCGCGGCATCGACCTCGTCCACGAGACGGGCGACGCCTTCGTTTCGCTGTCGCACGGCGAAGGCTGGGGACTCGGGCTCTTCGACGCCGCGACGCGCGGGACGCCGGCGATCGCGACCGGGTGGGGCGGGCAGCTCGACTACTTAGGCGCGGATTGGCCGGGCGCGCTGGCGTTCCGGATGACGCGCGTGCCGGTGTGGCCGACCTTCAAGCCCTCGTACTGGCCGTCGCAGCACTGGGCGACGCCCGATCGCGACGCCGCGATCGCGGCAATTCGCGCGCTCGCCGACGACCCCGGGCCGGCACGCGCTGCTGCCGCCGCCATCGCCGAGCGGATCGCGAACCGCTACGCGGAGCCGGCCGTGGCGCGCGAGCTCATCGAGGCCATCGGGTGAACGCCACCGCCGTGCAACCGCCGCGCAGGGAGTTCCACTTCGTGTTCGGTCTGCGCCCGCAGCGCGAGCCGTTCCCCTTCGCGCACTGGCTCGCGCTCGAATCCTGCCGGCTCACGCAAGTGCCCGACGCGATCCACCTGCACCACCGCCACGAGCTCATGGGGCCGTGGTGGGAACGCATCGCGCCGCACCTCGCTCTTCACCGCGTCGAAGCGGTGCCGCGCGGCTTCGACCCCGCGCGCTACGTCGACAGCCGCGAGGGCCGACTCATCGCCGAACACGGTTGGGACTACGCGCACGAGGCCGACTTCCTGCGCCTCGAGATCCTGCTCGACCATGGCGGTGCGTACGCCGACATCGACACGCTGTTCGTCGCGCGTTATCCGGACGAGTGGTTCGCCCGCGAGTGCGTCGTCGGCGAAGAACCTGCGCTGACCGGGAACGACGGCGTCCTGAAGCCCTCGCTGTGCAATGCGGTGATCCTCGCCCGGCCCGGTGCGCGATTCGTCGCGCGCTGGCTCGACGAAGCCCGCGCCTCGTTCGATGGCACCTGGAGCAGTCATTCCTGCGCAGCGGCGGCGCGGCTGTGGCCGCAGGCTGGCGACGCTCTCCACGTCGTTCCGCAGCGCACGTTCTACCGTCACGGACCGACGCGCGCCGGACTTGCGGCGTTGTTCGAGGAGGTCGACGAGCGGCTGGAGGGCGTCGCGAGCCTGCACCTGTGGGCGCACCTGTGGTGGGACGAAACGCGCACCGACTTCTCGCGCTTCCACGCCGGCGCGTTCACGCCCGAATGGGTGGCGCGCGGCGAGTCGACCGTGGCCCGGCTCGCGCGCCGCTATCTGCCGCGATCCACCTGATCCCGCACATCGGGCGGGAGATCCCGGGCGCCGGCGCCGCCGGCGATTTCGATCGGGTCGTCGCCGCAGGGCACGAGAACCGCGGGCAGTGGCGGATCGTATTCGGCGAGTCGCTCGCGCAGCGTCCGCTCGCGCGAGAGCAACCGGGCTGGTGAAAGGTGCTTGGCGCGCGCGCTCGCGTAGTGATGGAACTCGGGGAACGCGTTGCCGCCGTGGAACGTGTAGACGTAGCTCCACCCGGCGTCGCGCACTCGCGCGATCGTCGCACCCGCGGCGACGATGCTCCTGCACAAGGCGGTGTCCTCGCCGCGGCGCAACGGCGGGTAGGCGGGCATCGCATCGCGACGTCCGACGAGCGTGCCCTGCACGAAGTCCAGCGGCCAGGCTTCGGTCGACCAGTCCTCCCAGTACAGCGTGCCGCGCCCGGGGAACCAGTGGAGCTGCCCGGTGAGGAACGCGAACGCGGCACCGCGCTCGGCGAGCGCGTCGACCTGGCGCGCGAGACGTTCCGGGTGGTGCCGGTCGTCGTCATCCCACTGGGCGACGAGTTCTCCGCGCGCGAGCGAGACCGCGAGGTTTCGCAGTTCGCCCAGCGTGCGGCCGGCCGTCGCGCGCTCGATCGTCGCGCGCAGGCCGCAGCGCCGCGCGATCTCCCCGACTGCGACGTGGAACGCCGCGTCGCCGTCGTGCACGACGACGAGTTCGCAGTCGACACCGCGCTGACCCGCGAGGTCGGCGAACGACGCCGCGAGATGCGGCAGCGACGCCGGGCGCGTGACGGTGAGCGCGCTCAACAGCATCGCGGGGAAGGGGCGCGTCGCCGGCGCGCCGCGCAGGGTAAGATGGACGGCTTCATCGGATGGATGCGGGGCGAGCGAGTGCGCGCGAGCGCCATTCTGACCTATCGCGACGGCGCCGGCGGCGCCCGTCGCGCCAATCTCGACGCGGTCGTTGCGTGGCTCCTGGAGGCGCCCGGGCACGAGGTGATCGTCGTCGAGCAGGACGTCCATCCGCGCCTCGAGGCGCCGATGGCGAACCCCGCCGCGCGCGTGGTGTTCGCGTTCAATCCCGGGCGTTTCAACCGGTCCTGGGGCCTCAACGTCGGTGCGCGGCACGCGAATGGAGGCGTGCTGCTGTTCGGAGAGCACGACGTCGTCGTGCCCGGCGGTCTCGCGGCGGCCGCCGGCCATTGCGCGGCGAGCGTTGATCTGGTGAAGCCGTATCGGACGATGGTCGGGCTCACGCCGGACGAGACGCGACTCGTGCACGAGCGGGGCGGTCGCGCGCTGCCGGCCGTCGATGCGGGCGCGGGACGCGGGCGCGACGCGACCGACGGGCGGTCGTGGCTGTGCGACGGCTGGTTCGCGATCCGGCGCGATGCGTTCGCCGCGATCGGCACCTTCGACGAGCGATTCGCGGATTCCGCCGGCAGCTCTTTCGCGATGACGGCGAAGGTCGAACTCGCGCGGCTCGCCACCTGCGAACTCGATCCGGGACCGGCGCTCCGCCTGTGGAGTCCGGAGGCGTCCGGGGAAGCGGGCGTGGCGGCGCAGGACGCGTCCGATTCCGCGTTGCCGGACGACTACGTCCGTTGCGATGTCGCGGCGCTCGCTCAGCTCGCAGCGATCCAGCGCCAGCTTCACGGACGGCGCGACAAGTACGTGCCCGGCGGCCGATGAGTTCCGCGAGGGCTCCCGGCGGTGCCGCCGATCCGGCCATGGACGTGGCGCGGGCGATCCGTCTCATGGTGGCCACCGCGACCACAGGCGGGAACGTGCACGTCGGATTCGCGGTCACGCTGCTCGACCTGCGCGCGGCCGGTGTCGCGTTCTCGCTCGTCGCGGCGGACGAGCGGCTTCCGTCCCACGCGCACAATGCGCTGCTCGCGACCTTCGGTGCGCGTCCCGGATACTCGCACCTGCTGTTCCTCGATCCGGAGCTGTCGGTGCCGGCATCGGCGATCGTCCGCCTGCTCGGGCATGGACGCGACGTCGTCGCGGCGCCGGTGGCGCTCGAAGGGGCCGAGGCGTCGGGCGAACGGGAGTTCGACCTGGGGCGCGCGGTCGGCGAGTCGGGACCGCTCCTGATCGTCGATCGCGTCGGCGCCGGGGTGCTGCTCCTGTCGCGCCGGGCGGCGGACGCGCTGATCGAGGAAGCGAAGTCCGACGGGCGCGTCTACGAACGTCCTGCGATGCTCGCGGGCGAGGTCCCGCCGCGGATCCAGTACGATGTGTTCCGTGCGGGGGCGGTCGATGGAGAATACCTCTCCGGAGCCGCCCGGGCGTGCGCGACCCTGCGGCGGCTGGGGTTTGCCCTCCACGTGGATCCCGCGATCGTGGCGCGAAGGCCAGCCGAGGGGGCGCGCGAGCGCCGGCGGCCGGCGAACGAATGTCGCGGCACGGGGTCTGGTGGAGGACCCGCGGTGGCACAGCGCGGCGGGCGACAGGATATCCGATGAGCGACGAAGAGGAGTGGGCGTTCCCGCCCGAGTTCCAGCCCGAAGCGGACGCGGCCCGCTTCGACCTCGATCGCGCGCTGTCGGCGGTGGTCGCGCTGAATGCCCGCATTCCGGCCGATGCGATGACCGCGTCGATCCTCGGCACCGAGCGCACCGGCAGCGCGGTGGTCATCCGCGAGGACGGCCTCGCGCTCACCATCGGCTACCTCGTGACCGAGGCGATCGGCCTGACCCTCACCACGAACGACGGCCGGGTCGTCGAGGCCCACCCGATCGCGGTCGATTTCGCGAGCGGACTCGGTCTGGTCCAGCCGCTCGGCACGCTCGACGTGCCGGCGCTCCCGCGCGGAGGGATCGCGTCGCTCTCGCCGGGCGATCCGGTGACCGCGATCTCGCACGGCGGGCGCCGCCACGCCCTGGCCGCGCGCGTGGTCGCGAAGAACGAGTTCGCCGGTTATTGGGAGTACCTGCTCGACGAGGCACTCTTCACCGCGCCGCTGCACCCCGCGTGGAGCGGCGCCGCATTGCTGGACACGCGCGGACGGCTGGTCGGGATCGGTTCGCTCTTCGTCCAGCAGGCGATCGGCGGCGACACGTCGCGCGGCAATATGTTCGTTCCGGCCGAACTGCTCGACCCGATCCTGCCGGACCTCCTGCGCCTCGGACGGCGCGACGAGCCGCCGCGCCCGTGGCTCGGGATCTACCTGCACGACGAGGATGGCAAGGTCGTCGTGCAGGACGTCGCCCCGGGCGGGCCGGCGGCGGAAGCCGGCCTCTGCGCGGGCGACCAGATCGCGGCGATCGCCGACCAGCCGATCGTGCAGGTCGGTCACGCGTGGCGCGTGCTGTGGCGACAGGGAGCGGCCGGCGTCACCGTGGCGCTCACCGTCGTGCGCGACGCAAACGCACGCCGCGTCACGCTCTCGAGCGTCGATCGCGCGGCGCTCCTGCGCAAGCCGAGGCTCCAGTAACGTGGGTTCCCGCATCGGCACGCTGGACGGCGCGGCGCAGCCGCCGTACGCGCGCATCCGCCGCGATGCCTGGGTCTTCGCCGGCATCGCGGTCGGGCTGTGGGCGGTGCTTCGCTTCTTCCTGGGCGCGATGCCTCAATGGGCGTCGTACCACGACTTCGCCGACACGCGCAGCTACTGGGGCATTCCGCGCGCCGGCGATGTGCTCACCAACCTCGCGATCCTGGCCGCGGGCCTCTGGGGCGCCTCGATCGGCAAGCGCGCACATCTCGATGCCGACGAGCGGCCCGCGTACCGCTTGCTCGTCGCCGGCGCGATCCTCACCGCGATCGGCTCGGCGTACTACCATCTCGCGCCGTCGAATCCGACGCTCGTCTGGGATCGACTGCCGATGACGCTGGTGATGGCCGCGTTGCTGACCCTGGTGCTTGCCGATCGGGTCGACGGTCGTCACGCGCGCGCCGCGCTGGTCCCGCTGGCGACGCTCGGCGTGGCGGGCGTTCTCTGGTGGGCGGTCACCGAGCGTCTGGGACACGGCGACCTCCTGCTCTACGGTGTCGTGCGCATCGGAACGATGGTGATGCTGGCAGTGCTGCTGGTCGTGCGGCCGGGCCGCACGTTCGGCGATCGCTGGCTGTGGGCGTCCGTCACGATCGCGGTAGCGATGATGGCTGCCGAGCGCTTCGACCGCGAGATCTACGAGGCGACCGGGCAGGCCGTCTCCGGCCACAACCTGAAGCACGTGCTCGCCGGAGGCGTCATCGCCTGCATGTTCGGCTGGCTCCTGCGCCGCCGGCCGCGCATGCATCAAGATAT
>WBZL01005149.1_pt1 | contig 10944 bp, 3 predicted proteins | sample 5204291 | NCBI WGS metagenome assembly WBZL01 (sample SAMN12344345, study PRJNA552823) | activated sludge metagenome | biome: Activated sludge suspended growth; feature: Nitrification reactor; material: Wastewater; isolation source: activated sludge from nitrification reactor of wastewater treatment... | reverse complement strand
GTCCTCTAGCACAGGGCATCCAATGCGCAGCCTCAAGTCCACCGTCGCATCCTCGGCCTTGGCATCCAGCGTGATGTTGAATGAGCTACGCAGCTTGAGCTGCCCATCACCCGTCGCAATCGCATGCGGCTGCTTGCTGAAGTCGAGGTGAATGAACGAGGACGTGGGCTCGGGAGCACTGCCGCCTCCTGCGCCGCTAGGCCGGAAGTAGGACCCTAGGGCTCGTTCCAGCAGGGACAGGCGCCTTTGCTTGGCCGGAGACGGCGGCGCTGCCTCACCCTGAAAGCGCTTCAAGCCAGCCTTTACCCGCGAGAGCACCGCCTTGACGAGCTCCTTGCCTGCGCCTTCGGCATCACGCAGGTTCACCGAGTCGGGGTCCCAGCGGTCGTGCGCAGGCGGCTCACTCTTCTTGAGCGCAGTGTCCACGTCCTCGGCCGCCATGAACGCACCTACGACAGTCGGCAAGGTCTCGGAGAACGACTTGTAGGCGACGACCATCAGCGGCGCTCGAATGAGCGCAACCGTGTTGCACCGGTCGGAGCGCACGACAGGTACGCCTTGATCGTTAAGCGGCGCAACCGTGAAGCCACAAACGCCGAGGTTCGTCTCTCCGAGGCGGCTCAGTGGGCTGTGCTTCTGAGTGCCACTCTTAGGGGTCGCCAGGCCGCGCGCAATCTCGAACGACTCGATAAAGGGACGCAGCTGCTCGTTGCGCCGCGGTCGGGGGACGAAGACCTGGCCGGAGGATTCGATGACCTCGACGTCGAGCTTGTGCTCGATGAGTCGAGGCCACCACCAATCCTCTACGCCGGTGACGATCTCGGCAAGGTTGATGGCGGCATCGACTATGAGAATCGTCGTGCCGAATTCCCCTTCCCCGCGCAGCTCGAATCCAAGCTTGGCAGCAAGGTTGTCGGCCTTGCGGGCTTCAAGGGGGTCCACGACCGTACGCCCCTGCTCATCTTGCCGAGCGCCAGTGCCCAACCACGCCCGCCCACTGTAGCTCTTGCCGCGGTACTCGTGGCTTTTGTAGTAGCCGCAGCCAAAGATGCGAGTCGTCTCGGTGCCTTCAGCGTTCGCGAAGCGCGTGTAGGCAAAGATCGTCTGAATCGCCGAGCTCGAAGAGTAGACCGACTTGCCGAAGCCGTAGGAGCCGCCCGTGCCGCGCTCGGTCCGAGCCTTCGAGCGGTCACCCAGTGAGAGTAGCAGTCGATAGAAGTTTGAGCCCTTATCGTGTGGTTCGCCAGACAGGCCTTCGGCGTCGTAGTCCTCGACGTAGAGGAGGTCCAGCGGTCGGTTCGCGACTTCGAGGGTGTGCAAGCAGTTCGGAATGGCCAACTCGAGGGCCTGAACCCTTGCTGCTTGTGCCGAGAGACCGGCTGCGGCGATGAACTCGGCCTTGGCCTTGCCCTTGAGGGTGCGTTGGCGGAATCGGACGGTGACCTTCGGCGCCCCGACTCCGGCGTCGACCGAGTTCTGAATGGCCTCCCGCGCGAGAACATGCTCCTGCGGCATGCCCGGGGATTTGAGCGTGTTGGCGTATGCCTCGCCGGCCGCGCCACCCATCGGGTCGCTCTCGTGGAATACCCAAGTCATTGGTTCTGCTCTCCCTTCAGCCCAGCTTGAAGTCGTCCTTGGCGCGCCGTGCCAGCGCGGCTTGGAACTTGGCCCGCAGCAACTTCAGTTCACCGTCGAGTGCCGAAAGGATCTTCTGAGCGTCCTCTTGCGTGTACTCGTAGTTGCTGGTGTTGGAGAGGTTGCCGATGAGCCGAAGCATCTGCGTGGCCTTCCGGACTCGGGCCTCGCCAAGTTCGACGAACCGCTCTCGCTTGTTGCGTTCCATGGCCTTAGGCCTCGTATGCGCTCTACATTTTGAAACTGTACCACAAAGTGTAGTCCATTGGTTTAGGAGTCGCACTGGTTGGACAATCGACGGGATCTTGAGTCTCATCGGCCTTGCGCTTGAGGCAAGTAGTCCATAGCTGATGATGTAATCACAGCGATGGCGCACCCGACATGAACAAGCAGGACGACAAGCGCCGCAGAGCGAAGTACGCGCTGTAGTTCAAGCTGGGGGCCGTTAGGCGGGGCATGACGCGGCGGTCAGTTTGTAGTTGTCCCCAGGGCCACACCGCGCCAGCTGGTGGTGCCGCTGGAGCCGCAGGGGCAAGAGCCCGCCAGCAAACACGCAGCGGCTGCTGAGTGCGAGGTCTAGAGCCTTCGGGCGTGGCCGAACTGCATCAGCTGCGCACGGCTGCTCACGCGGGCTTTCGGCCTGGAGCTGCAGCACTGCTGGAACTGCGGCAGCAGCGAGCTGAAGAGCATCGCGGCCATCGTGGATCGGCCGGTGATCGAGCAGATCCTCACGCACCTGGGACTGGACCCGCAGTCTCCGTGCACGGGCCTAGCCCGCGAGTGCGGGCAAGCCTGAAGCCGCTTGAGCCCTTGACCGGCAGCGACTCGCGCCACATGTCCTAGACCGAGCGCCTCTACCGGTTCAAGAACCTGCTGGACGCAGTCGGCTGTCCCACGAAGTTTGGACCGTCGGGCACATCCGAAATCTCTTGGCCCGCCCTAGAGCGCGACGTCGCGCACCTGCGAGACCGCAGAACGCGCCGGTCGTCAACGACCGCGACTGAAAGTCCTGACGGCTTAACCCCGGCGCGCCTGCGCCGCCGCACCGCCCGGCACGCAAGGGCCCGGTCCACATCTGGCCGCGCGCGAGCCTATTTGGGTCGGCCATGTGAAGCTAGCCTTTCTGAGGCTGATAGAGTCGGAAACGCATCGAAACGACAAGAAGAAGCTCAATTTTGGGAAGTTGAGCATTTGCATTCGAAGGGCATACAGGTCGTGCAATTGCACTGGCAGGGTACTGGCGTCACGGAGACCGCCAGGTTGACAAGCTTGAGCTACCCAGCCATGCGCAAGGCCTTCAGCGTCGACGCGATACGGCGGGTCGACGTGCTCGACCGCATGGCGATCAAGGTACTTGACGCCGAGCTTGAGGAAGTGCTCGGCGCCGGCGGGGCGTGCACGAGACCCAGCGCTGCATCGTCGAGAGGGTCCGCATGAGCCAGACGTTCGCTCTCACGCCAGTCGAGCTGGAAACCCGCCTGGTGCGGTACTACCTGCACACAGATGGCGTCGGGGGTGCCGGACCGCTGACTTACATCGATGCGACACGGTCGACCCTGCGCGACGCCCTCACCGCGCCCGACGGGGAAGTGGCACGCAGGGCACTGCTGAACGGCTGCGACTCGCTGGTGACTGAATCAGTGCTCGCCGATGGGTGGTCGGCCCGATGGCCGCGCGACGACTGTCCGGGATGGTTCCGGTTCCTCGTACTCACCTGCGCCGTCGTCGCGGAGGCCGGCGACAACGGGACTTCGAACGACTTCGGGGCCAACCTGAACGCGCTGTTCGGGACAGAGGGAAAGTTCAACCACCGCCAGGCGTTGCCCGGTCTTTGGCAGCGACTGGTCGACTGGACGAAGGAGCAGCGGGCGCGGGGCCGCCAGATACGCCGTGTCGTCCTGCCCCCTCCTCGGGTGGGCATACACATCGGGCTCACCAACGCGGTCAGCTTCCCCAACTGGCGTGACAGCAGGCGCATACGCGCCTGGCTGGAGAGCAGCGACAGCAACCTAAAGGCGGCGCGATCCCCGAGCGGCCTCGCTCGGACCATGTGCTTGGAGTTCAGCGGGTGGCCGGACGATCCACGGAACGAGCAACTCAAGAAGGCCGCCGCCGAGTTCCTGGAGCTGTACTACTCTCAGTCGTCGTTGCTACGCCTACACCGCTTGTGGAACGCGGTCGAACGCGCGCTGGGTCGTGCGACGCAGATGCGAAGTGTCGACGGCCGTGTCCGCGCCGAACTGCGCCCAGGTTTGGCCGCGACCGATACAACCGTCGTGTTCCAGTACACACGGGACGAACGCTCTGGCTCCGACGTCGAAGAGAGTATCCAGTGCCGAATCGAGGACGCAGCGACCCGACTTGTAAACTGGACCTGCAGCGCACGAAGTTCGATCCAGGACCTGCGCGCGCGGTTCGAGCGGGGCGTCATCGCCTTCGTAGAGGAGCGGTTCGGGACCTGGGTCGCCTCGAAGTCCACGTTCCCGACGGGAGCTCGGGCGCTATTCGTTTGCAAATCTGCACAGCCAACGCGGCTCAAGGCGGTCACCACGGCAGCAGTCCTGAGAGTGTCCGACTGTTGGTGGCTCGTAGGACCCGTCGACAGTCAGACGGCAACACATGTAGCACGCGCACTTGGCTTGCCGGCCGGCGAGTATGCCGACCGCGACGAGGAGCCGCTCAAGGTCGACCATGGGATCCGCACGAAGTACGGCTGGCTGGGCCGCCCCGCGGTGTTGCCCTGGATACACAGGCAAGGTCCCGGCGCCGTCGAACTGGAACCGGTGCACCCGGGAGTCTTGGCACCGCAGGTCGGCGTGTTTCGCGACGGATGGGCGCCCATCGTGTCCAGCGGCCTCCTGGACGGCGAGTACCGCCTCCGCCTGGAGGAGACGACCCGCACTGGCACGGCCTTGGGCATCGAGTCCACACTTCGCTTCGTCGCCGATGCGCCGGAGCACGTCGAGATCGTCGATCCGTCCGCCGCGTGGAGCCAGATACCCGACTGCCGAAACGAGGCCTGGGAGGAATGCCGGTCAATCGCGCCGGGGCTGTACCCGGCGGAACAGTGGGCCGACCGCCGCACGGATGGACCGGCCGACGACCTGTTGGAGGCGATTTACGCGCGCGGACGCACCGGCTGGGGAGAGGCGGATCTCGTCCCTCTGATCCGCGACGTTGTTCCCGGCCTGTCGCCCTGGGACGTTCTTCAGGCCCTACGCGAAACGGGTTGGCTAGAGCGCACGATCTCCACCCGAGTGAAGGCGACCTGCTGGTGGCTGGTGAAGCCTCACCTTGTTGCCGCGGGATCGCGTTCACCGGTGCTGCTGCAGGGTTCCGCACCGGCACGGGTCCGGCGGCGTTTTCGGGAGACGGTGCGGCAGCTCGGCGGCGAAGTCCGTGAGATCTCTGGGCCCAGTCCGGCGGCACCGATCACCTGTGTCGCGATCGGCGTCGAGGCGGCCCGCCTCGGCCAGGCTCTCGAGATGACTATGCACGTACCGCGCATCGGGCAGAGTGCACCCGCGCCGGCCTGCTGGCCATCGGTCGATCGAGATCCGTCGCAGCACCGCCGTCACCAGATCTGGTCGTTCGACGCAGGCGCGTTCGTCGCCGGCTTACCGGCCAGCGGCACGACTACCCTGACGCGCTGGGTGCGTGACGACCGCGCCCGTGAGGACCTCTTCGTCGTGGAGTCGCCGGTCGGCACCCGATTCGTGACACCCAACCGCCTCGTCGCGATCTTGGAAGCCCACCGCAGGGCCCGTAGGGCGATGTTCGAACGACGCGGTGACTTGCTCGTGCGCATCACACGCGAGGGACACCTGCCGATCCACCTCGCACGTCTCGCCTTTCTGGAGACGACCGTCGCCGGCGGCCCGACCGAGATTGACGGGCGTCGCTCCTATGTCTACCCCGTGACGCGCCACGTCGTCGACGTCGTTCGACGGGTGCTCGGCCACTCAATCGTCGACGGCGCCGAGACGCCCGTCACCGCACCGGATCCCATCATGCAGTACGCGACAGCGGTGGGTGAGGCCCGTCACCGTGACCCCACGAGACGTCTCACGTGGAGCAGTCGGCCATGAGCGCCGCGCCGGACGCCGCAACCGAGCTACCTGCGGTCTGGCTCGGCACGGTCGAGACTGCGAACAACATCTACGTGCAACTCGCGCCGCAGTTCGGATTCGAGAGCGGCACATGGCGGCCGCTGTCCGAGCTGCCGCCGGGGATCCTCCGGCCGAGGAGCGTCCGGGTGGCCGCCTCCGAGCCCAACAGGTCAAGTCTCCGCGGCCAGGGGTACTGGACCTTCCGGCTGCACCCAAAGGTCGGGGCTCCGAGCACGCTGGAGGCCGTCGCAGTGCGGCGCGCGATCCCGATCATCGACTTGTCTGACGTTGAGGTCGAAGCCGCGCGCCGCAAGGTCGTCGAAGACGGCGTCAATCTGCCGCCGCACGGCATCCGGCAGGCGGTCGTGCTGCTACCGGACGACACGTACTGCCTGCTGAAGTTCGAGCAGGCCGATGCTCCGCCCAAACTCTGGAGAGCGAAGGTCAACGCCGGACGCGTCGAGATCCGGCGGGCCGATCCGAGCTGGAAGCAGTCCGCCGTGTCGAACGGCTGGAAGTACGTCCCGAGCGTCGACGAACCCAATGGGGAGCTCGTGGCGACGGCGGACTGGCAGCCCAACGACGAGTTTCTGGAGCAGGTGCTTCGGCGCTATCGAGAAGCCGTCGCTGGTTTCTCACACGTCGCCGGATCCGCGAAGGACGGGGCACTCCAGGTCATCGACAAGGCCGTCAAAGAGGTCAGCACCCTTGCCGGACACGCCGAGGACCTGCGAAGAATATCCACGCGTCTGAGGGACGAGTGGCCATCGATCACCGACTCTCTTGGAGCCCTCCGTGACATCGGCTCCCTGCTGCTGGACTCCGCCGGCGGGCAGGCTGCCCTCGCCGCCGCGATCCGCGCGCGCACGGAAGAAGAGGTGCAGCGCATTGAGCGGGCGGCACGCGAACAGGCCGCCCTCACAGTTCGCGAACTGGACGCTGAGATTGAGCGTCAGAAGGTCACGAATCGCCAGACAAAGGCCGAGGGCGAGCGGGCCCGCGTGGAGCTGGCGACCACACGTTCGGCACTCACTACGGCGCTCGCCTCTGCCGAGGAGGCCGACGCGCGCCTAAAGCAGCTTGAGCGCGATCTCACGAAGATCCGAGAGGACATCCAGCAGGTGACCGCCGAACGCGACGACGCAGCCGCCGCTGCGGCAGCTGCGCGGGCGCAAGTCGACGCCGCCACCGCGGACCTGGATGCAGTGCGTGGCACTGTCGATGAGTTCGCACGTCAGGTCGAGTCCGCCTTCGCCGACACCGCGGTCGGTCTCGGCGGCGATGCACGCGTGCTCGCGCTCATCCGACGGCTACAAGCGGCATTCGACCGCAGGGGCCACCAGCTGGTGGTATCACTGCCCAGCGCCGTGCCACCGTGGTGGTCCGCCAGCGGCGCCTCTGACCCGGCCACCATCGGTCGATCGGGCGTCAAGAAACGTCTGGCCGAAGAGGCGAAGGCCTATGGCCTCGTGCAGGACGATCTCTGGTTGCTGGACGCCTTCGCACGAGCGGGTGAACTCGTCCTCGTCACCGGTGCCGACGCGGACCTCGCCGTCGAGGCCTTTGCGCGTACCGTCTCGGGTGGGCGGGTGCACAACCAGGCACTCGACCCAGCGACCATCGGCGTGGACGACATCTGGCGGTCTGCTGCGACCCAGACACCAACTGCGTTCGCGCACGCCTGGCACACCGCAACACAACACCCCGAACAGACGGTCCTGGTCTGTCTGCGTTCGATCGACGCGAGCCCTGCGCGACTGTGGATCCCCGCACTGTCGACATTCCTCACCGATACGCAACGGCCCGGCAACCTACTGGTCGTCGCAACCGCCCCGAGTGCGGTCGGCGTGCCGCAGGACACGGATGAGTCGTGCACGGCGCTGCGTCACCACGCCGTCGGCTTGCGGCCGAGGCCGAGCAACAAGGCGGGGACCTGCCAGGTCGCACTGGGAGGACGACGCCCGTCACCTACGACGCTGCGCCACGAGCACCAGCCGCCGAGCATGCCCGACGTCGACACCGTCGACACGATCGCCGCCAAGGCGGTGCATCCGTCGATCACGAGGCGGGCGGTGCGTGCACTACCCGTCCTCACCGAACACCTCGGCATCACAGCCGCGAGCGTGGCTGCCGCCTGGGCTGCCTGCCTGAACACCGGCGTGCCAAACGGCCTGCCCGCGCCGGTAGTCGACGGCTACGCAGACCTGTCCACACTGGACTCTCGTCCCTGAGGAGACCCCAATGATTGATCCAATCGGCGGCCTGGAGCGCATCCGCGAGTTCTGGTTGAGCTATCTGGACACGGCGTTCCGCATCGGCGACTCAGACCTGAAAGAGGCCCGACGTGAGCTTCTGCGCGTCCCCGGGACACTGGCCACTGATGCATTCTTGGAGCCCGTGCCGCGCTACCGGACGAGCGAACATCCGCTGGAGGCTTTGACGACCCTCCAGGGGGACGCGAACCCGCTGAACCACTTGCCCTTAGCGGCCCGTCGTGCGTTCGTCGAGCTTGCCTTGTCGGGGCTGTTCCCAGGCAAGGTCATCGACGACCCCGAGCTCCGTCGTGCAAGTGTGTTCAAGCCCTACTCGCACCAGTGGTCGTCGCTGGCGCGCGGCGTCCATCCCGGCCGGCCGGTCATCGTGACCTCCGGTACCGGCTCGGGCAAGACCGAGTCCTTCATGCTGCCGCTGCTCGCCCAGCTGAGCGCCGAAGCAGTGCGGTGGCCAGCACCGACTCGCAAGTACATGCCCACGCGCTGGTTCGACGACGGGTCAGCATTCCTGCCGCGCCGCAGCTTCGAGGCCGAAGGTCGGCCGAAGGCCGTCCGTGCACTGCTCCTCTATCCGATGAACGCGCTAGTCGAGGACCAGATGACCCGCCTTCGCCGGTCCCTCGACTCCCCGGCGGCGAGCGCGGTCATGGCCGAGCGGTTCGAGGGCAACCGAATCTTCTTCGGCCGCTACACCGGTGCGACCCCGGTCACGGGCCATCTCAGGCACCCTCGCCTCGAGTTCGACCGGGACGAGAAGAAGCGCGTGAAGGCCAAGACCGCGGAGCTCGCCGACCGGATGAAGGCATTCTCATCCGACCAACACGACGCGCGCCGGTACGACACGGCCGAGCGGGAGCGTGTGGCAGCCGAACGTGCCGCGGGACGTGAAGTCGCGGACCCGGAGGAGACGCGATACCTGTTCCCGTCGGTCGACGGCTCCGAGCTGGTGTCGCGATGGGATATGCAACTCACGCCGCCCGACATCCTGGTCACGAATACGTCGATGCTGGCCACGACCTTAGTCCGGGAGGTGGAGGCACCGATCTGGGACCGCACCCGCGAGTGGCTAGAGCGCGACCCGGACGCCTACTTCTACCTGATCCTCGACGAGCTGCATCTCGTGCGGGGCTCCTCCGGCGCCGAGATCGTCGAATTGCTCCGCACGCTGTTCGCGCGCCTGGGCCTGGACCGTCCCGAGCACCGCTACAAGCTACGCATCCTCGGCTCGAGCGCGTCGCTACCCACCGAGGGCCGCGAGGGCGACGACACTGCGGCCTACCTGCAGCAGTTCTTCGGACGCTTCGGCACCTCGAAGGACCGCACCGATCCGGGCGATCGGAGTGCGACCACCTGGCTGTCTGCGATCGTCAAGGGGCATCCGGTGAGGGAGGGTTCCACTGTGGCGCTGCCGATCGACCCGGGTCCGTTCACCCGGGTCGTCGAGGGCCTGGCGCGTGGCGCGGACAAGTTCGTACCTCGCGTCGAGGCGCGGACGCCGCAGCTCGACGAGGCGTACCGAGACGCGGCGTCGGCGCTGGCGCTGTCGACTGGCGGGAGCCTCGACGACCTCGCTGCTGCCGTCGTGAAGGAGGCCGCCGGGCTGCTCGTGGATGCCTGTCGCCCCTCGCCCGGCGCCGACCCGCGGGCCACGAGCGCGCTGACCATCGCAGGGCGACTGTTCGGCCGGACCGATGAGACGGGTATGCGGGCACTGCAAGGGCTGTGCGTGCTGCGCGGGCTCGGAGACCGCATGGGAGACGGTGGGCTCTACGCGATCAAGCCGGCGGCCGACCTGCCCAGCACCCGGGTGCACGCGTTCTTCCGCAATCTGGAAGGCCTGTTCGCCACGGTCCGCACGGACGGCCGGCGCGTCCGGTTCGAGTCGCCGACCGTCGAACGCGGAACCACCCACGCCGTCGGTGCGGACGGGCTGCGGCGGCGTCTGTTCGAGCTCCTGTACTGCGAGGCATGCGGTGACCTTTTCGCAGCCGGGCGACGCAGCCCGGACGGGATGGGGGCCGCGTCGGAGCTGCTCACGACCGCCCCGAACCTGGAGGAGATGCCCGAGCGCAACCAGGATTCGACCTACGAGAACCTCACGCACCGTGAGTTCGCGATCTTCTGGCCGGGCGACCGCAAACAGGTCGACATGCTCGCCGGGGAGGAGTGGGCGCCGCGTATCCTGGACACCCGCAACAGCCTTGTCACCGACGGCGTGAACGGCGCGCACTGCGTACCTGGACGCATCTTCCGACTGAGTGCGCCGAAGGGCCGCAGTGCCGACGATTCCAGCTCGGCGGGCTCCGCCTTGCCGAAGATGTGTCCGGCATGTGGGACGGACTACAGCCTGCGCAAGAAGGGCATGGGTTCGTTGTCCCCGATCCGCAGCTTCCGCACTGGCTTCGCCAAGGCTTCACAGCTGTTCGCCACCGAGGTGTTCTCGTTGCTGCACGTCAGCGGCTCGGCAGCGAAGTCCATCGTGTTCTCGGACAGTCGCCAGGACGCCGCCCGCGCGGCGCTGGACATCGAGCGGCGACACCACGAGGATCTGCGGCGGCAGTTGCTGATCGGCGAGATCCGACGCCTCGCAGACGAGAGTGCGGCGGTCGACGTCGAGGGGCTCGAGCGCCAGATGGCCGAGGCCGTAGCGGAGACCGACTACGAGAAGGCAGCCGAACTGAAGCGGCTCATCGAGGCAGCCCGTGCCGGGGACCGAACACGGGTCGCCCTGTCGCGGGTTCTGGAGCCGAGCAAGACTGGGCGCAAGGAGCTGGCGACGCTGATGCGGCGTCACGTGGAACTCGGCGTGCACCCGACCGACCCGGCCGGTGTCAAGCAGATTGAACGACGGCCGTGGTACGAGTGGATCGAGCCCGGCGCCGACGGCGGCACGCCATCCTGGATCGCCACGGATGAGTTCAGCGCCG
>WBZL01005142.1_pt1 | contig 10956 bp, 8 predicted proteins | sample 5204291 | NCBI WGS metagenome assembly WBZL01 (sample SAMN12344345, study PRJNA552823) | activated sludge metagenome | biome: Activated sludge suspended growth; feature: Nitrification reactor; material: Wastewater; isolation source: activated sludge from nitrification reactor of wastewater treatment... | reverse complement strand
AAGGGAGGGAGCCGCCGCTGCAAGGTATTATCGCGGCACCGCCTGCCGACGTCCATGACCCCCGCGCCGGAAACCACGTTCGTCCTGACGAGTTGCGGCCGTTTCGACCTGCTCGCCGAGACGATGCTGACCTTCCTCGAGCACAACAGCGCGCCGATCGACCGCTACGTCGTGGTCGAGGACTCGGGTGACGCGAGGGTGCGCGACGTGCTGGGCGGCTTGCCGGTGGCCATCGACTTCGTCGTCAACGATCCGCCGCAGGGCCAGATGGCGAGCGTCGACCGCGCGTACGCCACGGTCTCGACGCCGTGGATCTTCCATTGCGAGGACGACTGGCGATTCTTCCGCGGTGGCTTCGTCGAGGAGTCGCGCGCGGTGCTCGAGGAACGCCGCGACGTGTCGGTGATCGTCCCGCGGCGGCTCGGGCAGAACCCGACGCACGACGCGATCGTGGCGACCGCACCGCCCGAGCGCGTCGCCGGCTTCGCCGTTCGCATTCCGCGTCCCGACGCGCACCCGGTGTGGGGCGGCTACTCGTTCAACCCGGGCCTGAGGCGGCTCGCCGACTGGCGCGCCCTCGGCAGCTTCGCCGCGCTCGGCCACGAGGCCGATGCGAGCGCGTGGTTCCTCGCGCGAGGCATGCGCTGCGCCTACCTCGACTCTCCCGCGTGCGAAACGACCGGGCTGTTCCGGCACGTGCGCGATGCGGCCGGACCGGGACGCGCGTCCCGGCCCGCCCACGATCGTTGATCCCGCCACGGAGTCCGCCCATGAACGATGCCGCCATCCGCAGGTTCGCGCGCGAGATCTCGCGATCGCACCGCATCGAGAAGGGCGGCAAGTTCCGCCTTCGCGACCACGATCCGGCCGACACCGGGCCGCTCGACGACGAGGACAAGCCGCGCGCGCGCGAGGCGCTGGAAGCCGGCAGGGCGGCGCTCGCCGAACTCCAGGACAGGCTCTACGCGCAGGACCGCTGGTCGGTGCTGCTCGTGTTCCAGGCGATGGACGCGGCCGGCAAGGACGGCGTGATCAAGCACGTCATGTCCGGCGTCAACCCGCAGGGCTGCCAGGTCTACTCGTTCAAGGCGCCGTCCGAGGAGGAACTCGACCACGACTGGATGTGGCGCTGCGCGCGAGCGTTGCCCGAACGCGGCCGCATCGGCATCTTCAACCGCAGCTACTACGAGGAAGTGCTGGTCGTGAAGGTGCACCCGCCGATCCTGCGGGCGCAGAAGATCCCGCGAGCGCTCGTCGGGCGGAAGATCTGGAACGAGCGCTACCAGGACATCCGCGCGTTCGAGCGCCACATGGCGCGCAACGGCACGATGATCCTCAAGTTCTTCCTGAACGTGTCGCGCGACGAGCAGAAGAAGCGCTTCCTCGAGCGCATCGAGCACCCGGAGAAGAACTGGAAGTTCGCGGCGGGCGACGTGCGCGAGCGCGCGCACTGGGACGCGTACATGGACGCGTACCAGACGATGATCCGGGAGACCGCGGCTCCGCACGCGCCGTGGTTCGTCGTTCCGGCCGACAACAAGTGGTACACGCGCATCGTCGTGAGTGTCGCGATCGTCGACGCGCTGTCGCGCCTGGGTCTCTCCTACCCGAAGGTCGACAAGGCGACCCGGGCCGAACTCGAGGCCGCGGGCAGGGCCCTCGCCGCCGAGAAGAAGTAGCGCTCCCGGCGGCAGGCACGTCGCACGTCCATGCGGTTCACCGTCGCGACCTACAACATCCACAAGGGGTTCTCGCACCTGACCCGGCGGATGGTGATCCACGAGCTGCGCGAACGCCTGCACCACATGGACGCGGACGTCGTGTTCCTGCAGGAGGTCCAGGGCTCGCACGAACACCACGCGATCCGCTACACCGACTGGCCGGGGAAGCCGCAGCACGAGTTCCTCGCGGGGCAGCTGTGGCGCGAGATCGCCTACGGCAAGAACGCGATCTACCGGCACGGGCACCACGGCAACGCGCTCCTCTCGCGCTTCCCGATCGTCGTGCAGGAGAACGAGGACATCTCGGCGCACCCGTTCGAGAGCCGCGGACTCCTGCACTGCGTCGTGCGGCTCGGCCCGCGCATGCCCGAACTCCACTGCATCAACGTGCACCTCGGGCTGTTCGAGCGCGGCCGCCAGTGGCAGGTCCGCGCGCTGTGCGAGCGCATCCGCAGCAACGTCCCCAGATCGGCGCCGCTGATCGTCGCGGGGGACTTCAACGACTGGCGTCACCGCGCCAACCGGCAGCTCGTCGACCAGCTCGCGGTCGTCGAGGTGTTCGAGGCGGTCAAGGGGCGGCCGGCGCGCACCTTCCCGTCGGTGCTGCCGTTCTTCCGGCTCGACCGCATCTACGCGCGCGGCCTCGACGTCCTCGATGCCCGCGTGCACTACGCGTATCCGGGACGCCGCCTGTCCGACCACGCGGCGCTCGCGGCGACCTTCGAGCTCGTATCCCGCCGCCGGTAGCGTCGTGGCGACCAAGCGCTTCACGGCGGGGAACGAACTCCAACTCCTGAAGGGCGGTGCGAGGTTCTTTCCCGAACTCGTGGCGGCGCTCGACGCCGCCGGGCGCGAAGTGTGGCTCGAGACCTACATCTTCGCGGACGATGCGGCGGGGCGCACGGTGGCCGATGCGCTGGTGAGGGCCGCGCAGCGCGGTGTCGCCGTGCGCGTGATGGTCGACGGCTGGGGCGCGAAGCACTACCTGACGCCGCGTCTCGAGCACCGGCTGACCGAGGGGGGCGTCTACCTGCTCAAGTACCGGCCCGAGGTCCAGCCCTGGCACTTCCGGTCGCATCGGCTGCGCCGCCTGCACCGCAAGCTCTGTCACGTCGACGCGCGGGTGGCGTTCATCGGCGGCATCAACCTGATCGACGACATGAACACGCCCGGCCACCGTCCGCCGCGCGTCGACTTCGCGGTGCGCGTCCGCGGCCCGATGGTCGCTTCGGTCGTGCGGACGATGCAGCGGCTGTGGGCGCTGAACGAGCTGGTCCAGTTCCGGACGAGCGAGGTGCCGCTGTTCCCCGACCTCGCGCCTGGCGAGCGGGCGGGGGCGCAGACCGCGCGGCTCGCGATCCGCGACAACCTGCGGCACCGGCGCGACATCGAGCTCGCCTACCTCGCCGGCATCCGCGCCGCGCGCCGGGAGATCCTGATCGCGAACGCGTACTTCTTCCCGGGAATCCGCTTCCGCCACGCGCTGATTGCCGCGGCCGCGCGCGGGGTCCGCGTCACGCTGCTCCTGCAGGCGAAGGTCGAGTACCGGTTGCTGCACTACGCGAGCAGGGCGCTGTACGGCCACTTCGTAGGTGCCGGCATCGTGATCCAGGAGTACCACCGGTCGTTCCTGCACGCGAAGGTGGCGGTCATCGACGATCGCTGGGCGACGGTGGGTTCCTCGAACATCGATCCGTACTCGCTCCTGATGGCGCGTGAGGCGAACCTGTTCGTGCGCGACGCGCATTTCGCCGACCGCCTTCGCACGGACCTGCTCGAGATGATCGACACCGGCGCGCGGCCGGTCGACCCGAAGCGCTGGCTCGGACGTTCGCTCGCCGCGAAGGCGGTGTGCTGGATCGCCTACGGAATCGTGCGCGTCGGGATGGGGTTCCTGGGCTACGGCGGCAACGAGTGGTGGCGCGGCCGGCCGCGCAGGCGCTAGGGAAGCTCTGCGAAAGTGCGTCGCGCCCGCGCCCACTTTCGCAGAGCTTCCCTGGCGGCGACCCGGGGAAACGCGTCGCCCTGCTAGACTTTCCGCATGCGCGGAGCACGTTCAGGACCGCTTCCGCTCCCCGCGGAGCAGGGCGTCGCACGGACCGAACGCGGCGCGTGGCAGACGATCAGGGCCTTGCTTCCCTACCTGTGGGAATGGCGGGGGCGGGTCGGCTTCGCGCTCGCCTGCCTCGTCCTCGCCAAGGTCGCGCAGGTCGGCGTGCCGCTCGTCCTGAAGGCGATCGTCGACGGGCTCGACCGCGAGCGGGCGCTCCTCGCGGTGCCGTTCGCGCTGCTCGCCGGGTACGGTTTCCTGCGGTTGTCCACGACGCTCTTCACCGAGCTGCGCGAGTACCTGTTCGCGAAGGTCACGCAGCGCGCCGTGCGCGCGATCGCGCTCCGGGTGTTCCGCCACCTGCACGCGCTGTCGCTGCGCTTCCACCTCGCGCGCCAGACCGGCGGACTCACCCGCGACGTCGAGCGCGGCCAGCGCGGCATCTCGACGCTCGTGAGCTTCGCGCTGTTCTCGATCCTGCCGACCGCGGTCGAGATCGTGCTGGTCTGCGCGATCCTCGCCACGCACTACGACTGGACCTTCGTCGCGATCACCGCCGGCGCGCTCGCGCTCTACATCGCGTTCACCGTGGCGATCACCGAGTGGCGGACCGGTTTCCGCCGCCAGGCGAACGAGCTCGACAGCAAGGCGAACACGCGCGCGATCGACAGCCTCCTCAACTACGAGACGGTCAAGTACTTCGGCAACGAGGAGTGGGAGGCGCGCCGCTACGACGAGAGCATGCAGCGATGGGAGAAGGCGGCGGTCGTGAGCCAGAGCTCGCTGTCGCTCCTCAACGTCGGCCAGAGCGCGATCATCGCGATCGCGGTGACGCTCATCATGTGGCGCGCGACCGCCGGCGTGGTCGACGGTTCGATGACGATCGGCGATCTCGTGCTGGTCAACGCGTTCATGCTGCAGCTCTACGTGCCGCTCAATTTCCTGGGCGTCATCTACCGCGAGATCCGGCAGGCGCTCGCCGACATGGAGCGGCTGTTCGCGCTGATCGACGAGCACACCGAGGTGCGCGACGCACCGGACGCGCCCCCGCTCGAGGTGCGCGGCGGCGAGGTGCGCTTCGAGGACGTGACCTTCGGCTACGAGCCGGACCGCACGATCCTCGCGGGGGTCTCGTTCGCGATCCCGGCCGGCAGGACCGTCGCGGTCGTCGGTCCCTCGGGTTCGGGGAAGTCGACGATCGCGCGGCTCCTGTTCCGCTTCTACGACGTCACGGGCGGGAGGATCACGATCGACGGCCAGGACATCCGCCGCGTGCAGCAGGCGGGCGTGCGCGCCGCGATCGGCATCGTCCCGCAGGACACGGTGCTGTTCAACGACACGATCGCCTACAACATCGCCTACGGCCGTCCGGGAGCGACGCACGACGAGGTCGTCGCAGCGGCACGGCTCGCGCGCATCCACGACTTCGTGGTCTCGCTGCCGCAGGGCTACGAGACCGCGGTCGGCGAGCGCGGGCTCAAGCTCTCGGGAGGCGAGAAGCAGCGCGTAGCGATCGCGCGGGCGGTCCTGAAACGGCCTGCCATCCTCGTCTTCGACGAGGCGACCTCCGCGCTCGACTCCGCGAACGAGAAGGCGATCCAGGCGGAACTCGCGGCCATCGCGCGGGACCGCACGACGCTCACCATCGCGCACCGGCTGTCGACGATCGTCGACGCGGACGAGATCCTGGTGCTGGAGGCGGGCCGGATCGTCGAGCGGGGGCGTCACGCGGCGCTCATCGCGGCCGGCGGCGCCTATGCGAGGATGTGGCGGCTCCAGCAGGATGAGGCGCGCGTCGAGGCCGAGCGCCGCGACGTCGAGCCGGCGCCGGTCCCGGAGGGAGTCCTTCGGCACGGTGTCGGCTGAGCCGCTCCGTCCCCCGGGCGGACGTCCCCGCGAAGCCTTCCTGCGGCGAGAGGCATGGCTCCGGCAGGCACCGAACGTGCTTGCGCAACCGTCGCGTGGACCCCCGCCCGGCCGGAACGCTTGGGCAACCGGGTCCTTCGATGGTATAAAGCCGGACCCGACTTCATCCTGCACCTGATGATCGTTGCCCGAGCCTTTGTTTTGGTGCTGTTCCTTGCCTCCGCGAGTCCTTCGTGGGCGGCCGGCCAGCCCGATCCGGCCGTGCTCAAGCTCGGTTCGGCGAACGCGCTCGTCTACGATCCGGCGACCGGGCGGGAGCTCTACCGGAAGGGGGCCGACGACGTGACGCCGATCGCGTCGGTCACCAAGCTCATGACCGCGATGGTGGTCCTCGACGCGAACCAGCCCCTCGACGAGACTCTCGACGTCGACCTGGGCGACCTCGACTACCTGAAGGGCACGCGTTCGCGCCTGACCATGGGTGTCGAACTCCCGCGCCGCGAGATGCTGCGGCTCGCGCTGATGGCCTCCGAGAACCGGGCCGCGTCCACGCTCGCGCGTCACTATCCGGGCGGCACGCCGGCCTTCGTCGCCGCGATGAACGCCAAGGCGTCGTCGCTTGGCATGACGCGCACCCATTTCGAGGATCCGACCGGACTCTCGCCGGAGAACGTGTCGACCGCGCGCGATCTTGCTCGCCTGGTCGAGGCGGCGTCGGACTATCCGGTGATTCGCGAGGACTCGGTCACACCCTCGCACGTGGTCGAGGTGCAGCCGACCGGACGCGCGCTCGGGTTCACCAATTCCAACCGCCTCGTGCAGTCGCCCGCGTGGGACATCCGGCTGCAGAAGACCGGCTATATCAGCGAGGCCGGGCGCTGCCTCGTGATGCTCGCGGAGATCGCGAGCCGCCCGATCGTCATCGTGCTGCTCGATTCGGTGGGCAAGTACACGCGCCTCGCCGACGCGACGCGCGTCAAGCACTGGCTCGAGACCGGCAAGGCCCTCCCGGTGGCCAGCACCGCGCTCAAGGCGGCCAAGCAGGCGCGCAAGCCGGCGAAGGCGACGCCGGTCCGGGCGTCCAGCCGCGCGCCTGCCAGACCCCGCTGACGGCAGGCACCCGCCCGGGGGCCTCGCGCCGTCAGGCTGCGTGTCGGCGGCCGATTCGCGGCACTCCGCGTGCAGCGGGACGCTACTCCAGCACGATCAGGTGCTGCTGGACCTGCGGCAACGGAACGCCGTTCCGCAGGTAGCGGGTCGTGCGCTCGACGCGGAATTTGAGCGTCGACAGGCCCTCGCCGCCGAAGCCCGCGCGGCCCTGCGCGCCTTTCGCGTGGAAGATCGCGCGCGTGTGCCGGGTGCCTTCGTTGGCGCCGCCCTTGCCGTCGGCGCCGTGGTGTGCGTGCGGCATCGGCATGAAGGTGCCGGGACGCCGCGACCAGCCAAGCCCCGCCAGCCGGATTCGCTCGAGCAGGTCGACGTCCTCGAAGCCCCAGGCCCAGTAGTCGTTGCTGTAGCCGTTGACGCGCACGAAGTCGTCGACCGGCAGCGCCACCACGCAGCCGGGTGTCTGCGACGGTCCCTCGCCTTCCTCCTCCTGGACGCCCCAGGTGATGAGGCTCGTCGGGCCCTGGACGCACGAGTAGTCGGCCCAGATCGGCAGGTAGTCGACGTCGTGGAACACCACGTAGTCGGCGTTGGCCTGCGCGATCGCGAACCCCGCGTTCTTGATCGCGCCGCGGTTGAACGGCCGGCCGGGAGCCTGTTCGGCGATGTGGACCTCGTAGGGAATGGCGCGGGCGAGCGCGTCGCGCTCGAAGAAGGTGACGAGGTGCGGGACGAGCCGCGACAAGTGCTCCGCGCGGTCGCGGTACGGCACGACGATGGCGAGTCGCGCGGAAAAGGCGCCGGCGTCGAGGGTGGGAAGCGGGCCGCGCGGAGGAATCAACGCTGTCTCCGGTGGGTGTCGTAGAGTTCGCGCGCGTGGGCGCGCGTCTTGGGCGTCGTCGCCTCGCCGGAGAGCATTCGGGCGAGTTCGTCGATGCGCCGGTCGCCGTCGAGCGCAATCACGTCGGACTCGACGCCGGACGGCGCGTCGCGCTTCTCGACGCGGAAGTGCCGGTCGGCGAACGAGGCGACCTGCGGCAGGTGCGTGACGCAGAGCACCTGGCGTCGGGCGCCCAGCGACTGCAGGAGGCGTCCCACGGTCGCCGCGACCGCGCCGCCGATGCCGGCGTCGACTTCGTCGAGCACCAGCGTCGGCACTTGGGCCGCGTCGCCCGAGGCGACCTGGATCGCGAGCCCGATGCGCGAGAGTTCGCCGCCCGAGGCGACCCGCGAGAGCGGTCCCAGCGCCTGCTTCGCGTGCGTCGCGATGCGGAACTCGACGGTGTCGAGGCCGTGCGCGGCCGGTGCAGGCAGCGCCTCGAGCGCCACTTCGAGGCGTCCACCGGCCATGGCGAGCGTGCGCATCGCCGTGGTCACGCGATGGGAGAGCTCCGCCGCGGCGAACTGGCGCTTCGCGCGGAGTTCCCGCCCCAGCTTCAGGACCTCCCGCTCGGCCTCGGCTGCCCGGCGCTCGAGCGCGTCGACGTCGGATGCCGCCGCGAGTTCGGCGAGCGCGGCCTCGGTCGAGGCGAGGAGGCCGGGAAGCGCCTCGGGCCGCACGCGGTGCTTGCGTGCGATGTCGTGAAGCGCCGAGAGCCGGTCCTCGATGCCGGCGAGATCCTCCGGCTCGACGTCGAGCCGGCGCCGGTAGTCGCGCAGCGCGCGCGCGGCTTCGGCGAGCTGCGCCTGCGCCGGCTCGACGAGCGATGCGATCTCCGCGAGCGCGGAATCGTGCGCCGCGGCCGAGCGCAGCCGCGTCGAGAGCTGCGCGAGACGCCGCGTCAGCGAGTCGTCCGACGACTCCAGCGCCTGCTCAGCGGCTTCGCAGGCCTCGACGAGCGCCGCGACGTTCGAGAGCCTCGTCTGCGCCGCTGCAAGATCGGCCCACTCGCCCTCTCGCAGGCGCAGTGCGGCGAGCTCGTCGCGTCGGGTCGCGAGGAACTCGCGTTCCGCGGTCGAGCGGCTCGCGTCGACACGAGCCGCGTCGCGTTTGGCGACCGCGTCGCGCCACGCGCGCCACGCGAGCGCCGCCTCGCCCGCGAGCGCGGTGAATCCTCCGAACGAATCGAGAAGCTCCCGCTGCGTCTGCGCGGTCGACAACGACTGGTGCGCATGCTGGCCGGTGATCTCGACCAGGCGCTCGCCCAGGTCCTTGAGCTGTGCGAGGGTGGCGGGCGAACCGTTGATCCAGGCGCGGCTCCTCCCTTGCGGCTCGAGTACGCGGCGCAGCAGCACTTCCCCGTCGCTCTCGGCGAGGCCCTCCTCGCCGAGCCAGGCCCGCAGCGACGGCGCGTCGGCAATGTCGAACACCGCCGCGAGTTCGGCGCGGGCGGCCCCCGGCCGGATCTGGCGCGGCTCGAAGCGGTCGCCCAGCAGGAGGCCCAGCGCGTCGAGCAGGATCGACTTGCCGGCGCCGGTCTCGCCGGTGAGCACGGTGAATCCGGCGTCGAGGTCGAGTTCGAGCGACGATACGACGACGAAGTCCCGGATCGACAGCAGGCGCAGCATGTCAGCGCCGCGCCGTAAGCCGCTCGGGGGTCTCGCTCCAGTGGAGCTTCTCGCGCAGCATCGCGAAGTGGTCGTGGCCCTCGGGGTGCAGGAGGCGCGCCGGATGCGGCGCGCGGGCGATCGCGACGCGGTCGCCTTCGGCGAGCGGCAGGCGCGCGTGGCCGTCGCAGTGGACGGTGACGTCGCTGCCGCGCACCACCTCGATGGTGACGGCCGCGAGGTCGGAGAGCGCGATCGGCCGGTGCGTGAGCGCGTGCGGCGCGACCGGCACGAGCGCGATCGCGGCGATGCGCGGGTCGAGGATGGGACCGCCTGCCGACAGCGCGTAGGCGGTCGACCCGGTCGGGGTCGCGACGATGAGGCCGTCGGCGCGGATCGCATACGCGAAGCGCCCGTCGATCTCGACCGCGCACTCGATCATGCTGCCACCGCCCCCGCGGTTGATGGCGACGTCGTTCAGCGCGACCTCCGTCCCGTCGGCCTTCCCGTCCCGCAGGATCGTCGCCGAGAGCATCGTGCGTCGTTCCTCGAGGAAACGGCCATCGAGCATCGGCGCGAGCGAGGCTTCCATCGTCGCGAGCGGGATGTCGGTCAGGAAGCCCAGCCGGCCGAGATTGACGCCGATGAGCGGGACGTCGTGCGGCGCGAGCCTGCGTGCGAACGACAGCAGCGTGCCGTCGCCGCCCATGACGATCGCGAGGTCCGCGCGGGCGCCGAGCGCGTCGGCGGCGACGCTCGCGTGGCCGGACAGCGGGACCTGCCGCGCCGTCTCGCCCTCGATCAGCACCTCGTGTCCGCGGGTTGCGAGGAACGCGGCGAGGCGGCCGAGCGGGCCGGCGAGGTCCGGCGCTCCAGGCCGCCCGACGATCGCGAAGCGGGGGAAGCGGGCGGGTATCCCGGGCATAGGCGGCGATTATTCCACAGCGTCCCAGCCTTCGCCGTCCGACCTGCGGCCGAATCCGGCCCGGACGCCGGCGCTGTCCCGGTCGAACGATCGGCGGAGCGTTAGAATCGGACCGACCGGACGCCCCCGTGATCGACCCGCGCGCTGCCCATCTCCTGAAGACGCTCGTCGAGCGCTACATCGCCGACGGCCAGCCGGTCGGCTCGCGCTCGCTCTCGAAGCAGTCGGGCCTCGAACTCTCGCCGGCCACGATCCGCAACGTGATGGCCGACCTGGAGGACATGGGTTTCGTCGCGAGCCCGCACACCTCCGCCGGGCGAATCCCGACGCCGAAGGGCTACCGCTTCTTCGTCGACAGCCTGATCGTGGTCAAGCCGCTCGAGCAGCAGGAGATCCACCGCCTCGAGGGTGAACTCGTCGCGGACCGCCCGCAGCAACTGGTGAGTGCGGCCGCGCAGGTGCTCTCGCAGCTCACCCATTTCGCCGGCGTCGTGATGGCGCCGCGCCGCGAGCCGGGGCTGCGCCACCTCGAGTTCCTGCGGCTCGCCGACCGGCGGGTACTGCTCATCGTCGTCACCTCGCAGGGCGACGTGCAGAACCGCATCCTGCACACCGACCGGACGTACACGCAGGCGCAACTGGTTGAGGCGACCAACTACTTCAACCAGCAGTTCGCCGGCCAGTCGCTCGCGGCGATCCGCGCGGGCCTCGCCGGGGAGCTGAAGCGCCTGTCGCAGGACATCGCGGCGCTGATGTCGGCGGCGATCGACGCGGGCGCAGGCGCGATGGAGGAAGGCGAG
>WBZL01005140.1_pt1 | contig 10957 bp, 4 predicted proteins | sample 5204291 | NCBI WGS metagenome assembly WBZL01 (sample SAMN12344345, study PRJNA552823) | activated sludge metagenome | biome: Activated sludge suspended growth; feature: Nitrification reactor; material: Wastewater; isolation source: activated sludge from nitrification reactor of wastewater treatment... | reverse complement strand
CGAGGTCGGTCGTGGGTGGGCGGCGAGGTCGGTCGTGGTGGGCGCGGAGGGATGGGAGGGCGGCGAGGTCGGTCGTGGGAGGGGCGCGTGGAGGGATGGGGAGGGATGAGGAGGGCGCGCGGAGCGTTGGGGGCGGGCGGGCGCGGGGCGCTCGCCTGTCCCTGGGGACATCCGCGCGCCCGCCGGGCGGCTCACTTGATGGTGACGGAGCCGCTCTCGCTGTAGCCGTGCGAGTTGCCGATGTACATGAACTCGCCGCTGGCCGGCGGGACGACGAAGGTGCCGGGGGTGGAGGCGCGGACCAGGTAGGTGGCGATCACGCGGTCGCCCCAGACGCGGTCGAAGTAGACGTGGACGCGGTCGTCGCGGAGCTCGAGGAAGGAGGCGTCGGAGCCGCCCCAGCGGAGCTGGTCGTAGAAGGGGTGGGCGTCGGTGATGTCGGGGGCGCGGGCGACGGTCCAGAGGTCGGGCTGGACGGGCTCGAAGCCGGCGGGGAGGCGGTCGGTGACCGCGAGGTAGCTCATCCGGTTCCACTCGAGCTTGCCGACCGGGAGCTCGGCGAGGAGGCTGACCCGAAGGACCTGTCCCGGGGTGACGGCGGCGAGGTCGACCGGCTCGCCGCGGGCGGTGGTGTAGACGCGGTAGATCTCGGGGCCGCGGTCGGAGCTGGTGGCGACGAGGCCGCCGGCGTCGCCCAGGCCGCGCTTCCAGCTGCCGCTGACCATGAAGGCGATCGCGGCGCTGCCCTCGGCCTCGAGGAGGAGCTTGCCCTCCTTGCCGCGGACCTCGGCGAGGGGGACGCGGTACTCGGTGGCGCCCGCGCCGAGGTCGGCGGCGGCTGCGAGGGCCTTGCCGTCGAGGGTGACGGTGACCTTGGCGCCGGTGGCCGGGGCGCCGCGGAGCTGCTCGGCGATCGCCAGGAGCGAGTAGGCGGTGGCCTGGGTGGTGTAGGAGTCGGTGAGGTGGGAGAGCTGACCGACGAGCTTGAGGTGGGTGGCCGTGCGGGGGCGGACGCGGCCGAGGGCGATCGCCGCCTGCGCCTTGGCCCGCGTCGGTGAGCCGTAGTAGTAGAAGTCGTCGGGCTTGGTGGCGCGGGTGAGGTTGCCGTCGGCGTCGAAGGCGGCCTCGACCTCGTCGAGGAGGGCGGCGGTGCGGTCGGCCTCGGCGGGGAAGGTGCTGAAGGCGACGGCGAGGCTGGCGAGGCCGAAGACGCCCTGTTGGTCCTTGCGGTCGTAGAGGGCGTCGAGGGCGCTCGACTGGAGCTGGCCGAGCTCGGCGAGGCTCTGGGCGATCGCGGCCTGGACCTCGGTCTCGGAGACCGAGAAGAGCTGGCCCTCGAGGTAGCTGGACATGCCGTCGAGGAGGCCGCCGGGGAGCTCGATGCCGGCCTGCTTGGCGCCGATCAGCGCCCGGATCGCGTAGGCGGTGCCGTAGACGTTGGGCGAGGAGTCGCCGGGCCAGTAGCCGAGGCCGCCCGAGTAGGTGCGCATGGTGGCGAGGCGCTCGACGCCGGCCTTGATCCGCTTGTCGATCTCCTCCTTGCTGAGGCGCGAGAAGCCGATCCGCGGGAGGATCTCGCGGGCGGCGAGGAGCGGGAGGAGGCCGGAGGTGGTCTGCTCGACGCAGCCGTGCGGGTAGTCGAGGAGGTACTCGAGGCGCTGGCCGAGCTCGGGCCAGAGGTGCTGGCCGACCTTGATCGAGACGTAGTCGTCGGTGCCGCGGCCGTGCATGACCGACGCGGGGACGCGCATGTCGATCTCCTGGCGGCCGACGAAGGCGCCCTCGAGGTGCGGCCGCTCGTCGAGGCCGGGGGCGTCGACGGGGAGGGTGGCGAGGACGGAGTCGCGGGTCTTCCCCTTGTCGTCGGCGATCGCGAAGGCGAGCTCGAGCTTGCCGGGCTCACGGGCGTCGACCGGGACGGCGACGCGCTGGTGACCCTGGGCGGCGATCGCCACCTCGCGCTCCTCGCCGGCGATGGTGACGCGGGCGTGGAGGGGGACGTCGTCGTTGTTGTGGACCATCGCGGCGGCCTCGAAGCGGTCGCCGACCGAGGCGAAGCGGGGGACCGCGGGGATCATCATGATCGGCTTGCGGACCAGGAAGGAGGACTCGACGCTGCCGCCCTTGCCCTTCTCGTCGAGGACGACGGCCATCATGCGGAAGGTGGTGAGGTTGTCGGGGAGGGCGAGCTTGACCTCGGCGCGGCCGTCCTTGCCGGTGCGGAGGTCGGGGCGCCAGAGGGCGGTCTCGACGAAGTTCTTCCGCGAGTTGGCGGTGTCCTCGCCCGTCATGCCGTCGCCGGCGGTCTGGCCGAGGCGGAGGAGGTTGGCGAGGCCGGTGCGGGTGTCGCCGATCTCGAAGCGGAGCGGCATGCCGGGGCGGAGCGCCTTGACCGGGTCGGGGACGTGGTGGTTGGTGAGGCGGAGGATGCCCTCGTCGACCACGGCGAGGGCGATCTCGGCGCCGGCGCGGGGCTTGTCGCCGTCCTTGACCTCGACGGTGATGGTCGCCTCCTCGCCGGGCTCGTAGGCGGCGCGGTCGCTGGCGACGGTGACGCCGAGGCGCGCGTCGGCGACGGTGACGGGGATCCGCAGGCCGCCGAGCTTCCAGTCGGCGCGGGCGTCGGTGTCCGCGCCGATCGGCAGGAGGGTGACGACGGCGTGGATCTGGGGGGCGTGGGCGGCGACGATCGGGATCTCGAAGACGTGGGCGGCGCTGTCCAAACGGACCGATTGATGGGTGAGGAGGCCGCCTTGCTCGAGGGTGAGGATGGCGGTGGCGGCCGGGTAGGGGTTTCGCACCATCAGGCGGGCGACGTCGCCGGGGACGTACTTCGCCTTGTCCGGGGTGATGTCGATCTTGCGGCCGCGGTCGGGGAAGAGGGCCTTGTCGTCGTCGGGGTCGGAGCCTCCCCAGGCCCAAAAGGTGGCCTCGCCGCCGGCGTGGCCGTCGACCTCGGTGACGATCTTGTAGTCGCCGCCGCGGCCGGGGGTGAAGGTGCAGTGGACCGGCTGGAGGGTGCTCTGGGCGCTGCAGGAGTCGACGCTCTCGCGGGTGCTGGACCACTCGTAGCGGGTCTCGCCGCCGGCGTCGCGGCGCTTGGTGTAGCGCCAGACGACGCGCTCGAGGCGGGCGGTGATCGGCACGCCGGCGACGGGCTTGCCCTCTTGATCGATGACGCCGAGGGCGACCTGGTTGGGCTGGCCGACGGAGGTCCAGGCGGCGGCGACCTTGACGCCGACGTAGCGCTCGAAGGGGTGGACGACGACGCTGCCGCGGCCGGCGATGTGGCGGTAGGAGGCGTCGGCGACGTCGGCCTCGAGGGTGAAGCGCTGGGGGGTGACGCTCTTGCCGAGGTCGAGGGGCTGGCTGACGAGGAGGGTGCCGTCGGGGCCGAGGGTGGCGGAGCCGGAGCGCGACCAGCGATCCTCGCGGCCGTCCTCGTCCCACCACCACCAGACGTCCTCGGCGGCGAAGCGGAAGCCGCCGTCGGTGAAGGGGCCGGAGGGGAGCGCGGCGGCCTCGCGCTGGAGGGTCCACTCGACGGCGGCGCCGTCCATCGCGGCGCCGAAGAGGTAGCGGCCGGTGACGCGGGCGGCGAGGCGACGGGCGGCGTCGAGCTGGGCGTCGACGTCGACGGTGAAGCGCGGGGGCTCGAACTCGGCGACCTGGACGAAGCCGCGGGTGAGCTCGGGGTGGTCGCCGCCAGCGGCGTCCTCGACGACGATCTGGTGGCGGCCGACGGTGGTGCCCTCGGGGAGCGAGAAGCTGGTGGCGGCGGAGCCCATGTCGTCGGTGATGAGCTGGACGACCTCGACGTCCTCACCCATCGGGCCGACGAGGCGGACCTTGATCGGGAGGGTGGCGATCGGCTTCAGGTCGCCGGCCTGCTTGCGGCGGACGCTGGCCTTGACGAAGACGGTGGAGCCGGGGCGGTAGATGCCGCGGTCGGTGACGAGCATGGCGCGGCGGTCGTCGAAGCGGACCGCCACGTCCGAGGCGAGGTCGGGGAAGTAGGTGCGCTCGCTGGTGGTGTCGGTGGTGAGCTGGACCTGGGCGGTGGCGCTGCGGCCGTCGTCGACGCGGAGGACGCTCTGGCGCGCGCGGTCGAGGCCGAAGGGGAGGACGGCGACGCCGGTGGCGTCGGTGGTGCGGCCGGCGAGGACCTTGCCGTCGACGGTGAGGGTGGCGCCGACGACGGGCTCGCCGCTGCCGAGGCGGGCGACGTGGACGAGGGTGGCGTCGGGGGTGACGTGGGTGTGGACGGCGAGGGAGCGGTCGTCGCCCGGGGTGACGAGGATGACCGGGGGCTTGGCGGCCGAGGACCAGCTCGGGTACTCGATCGGCTTGGCGTCGAAGGCGGTGTCGGCGATGCGGACGCTGGCGAGGTAGTTCTTGCCGGCCTTGAGCGTGCCGAGGAGGTCGACGGCGGTGGTGACGAGGGCGTCGCGCTCGGCGGCGGGGGCGAAGGGGATGATGGTGGTGGGCGCGCCGGCGGGGAGGGTGCGCGAGTCGACCTGGCCGCGGGCCTGCTTGAGGGCCTCGGCGTCGTCGTCGGCGACGGCCCAGAGGAGGAGCTCGCCGCGGGCGACGTTGCGGGTGGTGATCGAGAAGGCGCGGCTGTGCTCGGCGTCGAGGACGAGGACGCCCTCGGGCATGGCGATGCTGGCGGGCTGCGGGAGGGTGGCGACCTGGAGGGTGGTGGGGGCGATCGACGAGCCGTAGACGTCGGTGAGGGCGGGGACGGTGATCGTGTAGGTGGTGGAGGGCTGGAAGTCGGCGCTGAGGCGGAGCGAGCCGTCGCCGTCCCAGCCGTTGCTCACCCAGGCGCTGAAGTTGGCGACCGGCGGGTCGACGGTGATCCCGGCGCGGATGATGTTGCCGGCGTCCTTGATCGCGTTGTTGAAGCTGACGACGACCTCGCGGCCGCCGGTGCGGAGGACCGGGTCGCTCCACTCGCAGGTCTTGTTGTCGTAGTAGTAGCCGCAGCCGACGTCGGTGCGGGCGAGCTTGTCGGCGATCGAGAAGTCGTGCGAGCGGGCGTCGCTGGCCTGCTGGTCGAAGTCCCAGGCCTCGATGCTGAGGCTCTCGCCGCTGCGGAGCGGCGAGGTCGGCTTGACGACGACGACCTGCTTGGGCTCGACCTTGACCCCCTGGAAGCTCTTGCCGCGGTGATGGACGAGCTTGTAGGGGCGGGCGCCGTTCTCGTCCTTGAGGGCGATCTGGTTGCCTACCTGCGCGAGGTCGACGGGCTGGTCGAAGACGACGGCGACCTGGGCGCCGCGGCCGACCTTGGCGCCCATCTGCGGGTGGACGGCGATCACGCGGGGCTCGCCGGGCTTGGGGATGTAGGCGATCGTCTTGCCAGCGACCTCGATCGCGATGGCGGCGGTGAAGGTCGCCTCCCAGGGCTTGGCCATGGCGACGCCGGGCTGATCCTTGGTGCCCTTGCTGGTGAGGCCGCTGACCGTGACCTTGTAGGTCTGGTCGGGGTCGAAGTGGGTGTCGGCGGTGAACTCGAGGACGTTTCCGGCGGTCCACTGGGCCTTGCCGGCGACGGGGGGATCGATGGCGAGGACGCCAGGCGCGGCGGCGAGGGGGCGCTTGGTCGAGGGGGTGCGGCCGAGGGCGATCTCGTGGTTGAAGACGACGCGGAAGGTGCGGCCCGAGAACTCGAAGGCGCCGTCGTCGCCGAGGTTGGGGGCGCGGACGACGAGCTCCTTGGAGGTGCCCTCGTCATGACCGCCGCCGAGGACGAGGGGCTCGCGGGCGTGGCGACCGTGGACGGGCGGCGGAAAGACGAGGGTCTGGGCGACGTCGGGGACCTGGCGGACGAGGAGGTCGCCGGCGACGGCGTCGCTCTCGGCGTCGACGGGCTGCTTGGGCACCGGCTGGCAGGCGGCCAGGACGAGGGCGACGACGAGAGGGGAGCGGACCAGGAGTGTGCGACGGCGGATCATGGTGTGGCCTCGAACGCGGCGCAGAGTGCCTCTGCATGGGGTCGGCCGATCGCCAAGGGCGCGAGATCACGGGGGATCGCGCGGAGCCCCGGGCTCCGGGGTGGGCGAGGGTGCAATCGTCGATGTCGTCGATGATTGCGGGAGTAACATCGACCGAGCGGCCGCCATGCTAGCCCGGATCGGCGAGGACGTCGCCGCCGCGGACGAGATTGACGGTGTTCCTCGAGGGCGCGAAAGCGGTGCGCGCCGCCGAGGGGCGCTTTCGCGGCGCGAGCGTCGGCGTTCGGCCCCGCCGGGGCCGAGGGGGCGGTCACGGGGGGCGAGCGACAGGCGTGGACGAGCGTGGGCGAGCGCGGCTCAGGCGGCCTTGCCGGCGCCGAAGGTGGCGCGGAGGGCGTTCCAGACGGTGCGGAGCTCGGGCTCGCCGGCGCGGTAGGGGAAGAGGAGGCGGACGGTGTGACCGCCGCAGATGGTCACGAGGACGCGGTGGTCGTTCATCAGGGAGCGGGCGAGGGGGGCGGCGGCCTGCTCGTGGGGCTCGCCGATCTGGATGCCGAGGATCGAGCCGACGCCGCGGATCTCCTTGACGCGAGCGATCGGGTCGGCGGCGGCGATCTCGCGGAGGATGGCGGCCTGCTGGCGGGCGCGGCCGAGGAGGCCCTCCTCTTCCATGATCCGGAGGGTGGCGAGGGCGGCGGCGCAGGCGAGCGGGTTGCCGCCGAAGGTGGTGCCGTGGGTGCCGGAGCCCATCGCGGCGGCGAGGTCGGCGCGGGCGAGGCAGGCGCCGACGGGGAAGCCGCCGCCGAGGGCCTTGGCGAGCCAGAGGAGGTCGGGGCGGAGGTCGGGGTCGTCGCCGACGAGGGTGGTCCAGGCGGACCAGTCGCCGGTGCGCCCGCAGCCGCTCTGGACCTCGTCGGCGCCGAGGAGGGCGCCGTGCTCGCGGGTGATCGCGCGGAGGCCGACGAGGAAGTCGCGCGGGCACGGGTAGACGCCGGCCTCGCCCTGGATCGGCTCGATGAAGGCGGCGGCGATCCGGCCGGGGTGGGCGGCGAAGGCGGCGCGGACGGCGTCGAGGTCGCCGAAGGGGAGGCGGAGGACGCGGAAGGCGGCGAAGCGCTCGGGGCCGGCCTCGCCGAGGCAGCTCAGGTAGGGCTCGCGGTACTTGTGGTTGGCGGTGAGGGCGACGGCGCCGAGGGTGCGGCCGTGGAAGGCGCGGTCGAAGGCGACGATGGTGTCGCGGCCGGTGGCGCGGAGGACCAGCTTGATGGCGGCCTCGGTGGCCTCGGTGCCGCTGTTGCAGAAGAAGGCGCGGGCGTCGGTGACCGGGAAGAGGGCGGCGAGGCGGGCGGCGAGGTGCTGCTGGGGGGCGGTGTAGAAGGTGTTGGCGGTGGTGCTGAGGCGCTGGAGCTGGTGGTGGATCGCCTCGACCCAGAGGGGGTGGGCGTGGCCCAGCGGGGCGCAGCCGACGCCGGTGACGGCGTCGAGGTAGACCTTGCCGTCGACGTCGACGAGGAGCATCGACCCGCCTTCACCGTCGGGCGTGGCGGCCTCGAGGGTGAGGTTGCGGTTGGCGTAGGTGGGCCAGCGGAGGTCGTGCATGGGCCCTGCTATGGCAGGGCGCCGAGGGCGATGCAACCCGATGACTGTGAGGCGGCGCTCATGATCGAGGCCGCTGCGCGGGCTCCGCTCGCCGGCGGGCGGCGAGCGGCGGGGCTAGAACGCGCCCTCGGGGACGCTCATGAGCTCGAGGGTGCCGCCCTCGATGAGCTTGCGGGTGAGGGTGAGGCCAGGCAGGACGTTGCGGCACCAGTAGCGGACGGCCGCGAGCTTGCCGCGGTAGAAGTCGAGCTCGCGCTCGTCGGTGGAGCCGGCGGCGGTGAGGGCCTGGATCTTCTTGTGGGCGACGATGGCCTGGCGGACCAGGAGCCAGCCGATCACGGCCTCGGCGGTGGCGGCGAGGATCCGGTTGCCCTGGAGGCCGGCGTGGTAGAGCGACTCGGGGAGCTTCATCATCATGGCGCCGTAGATCCCCTGGATGTCGCCGAGGGCGCGCTTTAGGGCCTCGTGCTCGGTGACCAGCTCGGGGACGGCGTCGACCTCGAGGTGGCCGAGGGTGGCCTGGACGCGCTCCATGAGGCCGCGGAGGGTGGCGCCGCCGTCGCGGGCGACCTTGCGGAAGAAGAGGTCGAGCGACTGGATGTGGGTGGTGCCCTCGTAGAGGGTGTCGATCTTCTGGTCGCGGATGTACTGCTCGATCGGGTAGTCCATGCAGTAGCCGGAGCCGCCGAAGCACTGCAGGGAGACCGCGAGGATCTCGTAGCCCTTGTCCGAGCAGTAGCCCTTGACGAGGGGGAGGAGGAGGTCGTTGAGGCTGTCGTAGTCGCGGGCGGCGTCGGAGCCGTGGCCGCCGTGGATCTCGACCTGGTCCTGGACCCAGGCGGTGAAGAGGCAGAGGGCGCGCATGCCCTCGGCGTGGGCCTTCTGGAGCATGAGCATCCGGCGGACGTCGGGGTGCTCGATGATGCGGACGCGCGGGGCGCTCTTGTCCATCGCGCGGAGGAGGTCGGGGCCCTGGACGCGGAGCTTGGCGTAGTCGAGGGCGTTGAGGTAGGCGGTCGAGAGGGTCGCCATCGACTTGCAGCCGACCGCCATGCGGGCGTGCTCGATGACGTGGAACATCTGGCGGATGCCGTCGTGGACCTCGCCGACCAGGTAGCCGCGGGCGGGGGCCTTCTCGCCGAAGGTCATCTCGCAGGTGGCCGAGCCCTTGAGGCCCATCTTGTGCTCGATGTTGGTGCAGTAGACGCCGTTCCGCTCGCCGAGGGTGCCGTCCTCGTTCACCCAGTACTTGGGGACGATGAACATCGAGAGGCCCTTGGTGCCGGGGCCGGCGCCCTCGGGGCGGGCGAGGACGAGGTGGAGGATGTTCTCGACCGAGTCGTAGTCGCCGTTGGTGATGAAGCGCTTGACGCCCTCGATCTCCCAGACGCCGTCGCCGACGGGGCGAGCCTTGGTCCGACCGGCGCCGACGTCGGAGCCGGCGTCGGGCTCGGTGAGGACCATGGTGCCGCCCCAGTGGCGCTCGAGCGCGGGGCCGACGAAGCGCGCGCGCTGGGCGTCGGTGCCGAGCTCGTCGATGATCCGGGCGATGACGGTGCCGAAGGCGTAGAAGGCGGCGCAGGGGTTGGCGCCGGCGGTGAACTCGAAGGCGGCCCAGACGACCGAGGGCGGGGCGCCGACGCCGCCGAGGCGCTCGGGGAGGGCGATCATGTTCCAGCCGGCGTCGAGGATGCTCCGCAGCGCGCGGGTGAGGCCGGCGGGGAGGGTGACGTTGCCCTCGCCGTCGAATTGAAGGGGGACGCGGTCGGTCTCGGCGAAGCTCGGCGAGAGCTCGCGGACGCAGAACTCCTCGTAGTTGGCGAGGGTGGTGCGGGCGGTCTCCTCGTCGAAGGCCTCGAAGGGGCCGCGGCCGAGGGTGGTGTTGCCGATCTCGAGCACCTCGAAGAGGTTGAAGAGGATGTCGCGGAGGTTGCTCTTGTAGTGCGCGGTGGCGGCGGTGCTCATGCGGTCCTCTCCTTCGTCGGCTGCAGGGGCCAGGTAGCGGGCCGGATTGTCGGTGTTTGCGCCGGGTTGTCAATGCAGGAGGGCGCCGCGCGCTCGCTTTGCCGGCTCTGGCGGCGTAGAATGGCCCAGAAGGGCGCGGGCGCTCGGTCGCTCCGCATCTGCAGGATCCCCCCATGTGCAGGATCTTCGGCTTTCGATCGGTGATTCAGAGCCAGGTGCACCGGAGCTTGGTGAGCGCCGACAACGCGTTGATGCTCCAGAGCGAGCGGCACCCGGACGGCTGGGGGGTCGCGTACTACGTCGCCGGGGCGCCGCACGTGGTGAAGAGCGTGTCGTCGGCGGTGGATGACCACCTCTTCCGGCACGTCTCGGGGATCGTCACGTCGGAGACGGTGCTGGCGCACATCCGCAAGGCGACGCAGGGCGAGCTCTCGACGATCAACACCCACCCCTTCCAGTACGGGACGTGGGTCTTCGCGCACAACGGCAACATCGCCGGGTTCAGCGAGCTCCGGGGGGCGCTCCTCGAGAAGATCCCGGCGGTGCTGCGGCGCTTCATCCTCGGGCGCACGGACTCGGAGGCGCTCTTCTACCTGATCCTCGGCAAGATGCAGCAGCGCCACGAGCTCCATCGGCCGGGCTACCCGCTGGCCGACCTGGAGGCGGCGGTGCGCGAGGCGCTGGCGGAGGTCGCCGCGCTGGCGGGGCCGATCTGTACGGACGAACATGCCCCTCCGGACAGGAACTTCATGACCTTCGTGCTGACCAACGGGCGGACGATGATCGCCCACCAGGGCGGGAAGCCCCTGCACTGCAGCACGCACAAGCGGCTCTGCCCAGACCGCGACCACTGCCCGAGCTACGCGCCGGAGTGCGAGCAGGGGTCGACGCGGGGCTTCGTCTCGCACCTGATCTTCTCGAGCGAGCCGCTCCTGGGGGAGAACGTGTGGGAGCCGATGCGGCCGGGCGAGATGATCGGCGCCGACTGGCGGATGCAGATGGAGCGCTTCCCAGCGCGAGGGTGAGGGCGCGCTCCGGGGCGGGCGCTCAGCGGCCGAGCTTGTCGAGCTCGGCGCGGATGTCGGCCTCGAGCTTGCCCATGCACTCGGGCTTGTAGGAGCGGTAGGAGCCGCGGATCACGCCCTTGGGGTCGACCACGAAGGAGAAGGGGAAGTTGGGGCTCTGGTAGGAGTTCGCGTGGGCCTCGCCGCCGATCGCGAGCTTGGCGGCGAGCTTCCGCTGGCGGGCGAAGTCCTCGACGGGGGCGGCGTCGGCGTCGGTGGCGACGGCGATGAGGACGAGGCCGTGCTTGCGGTAGCGGCGGTAGAGGCGGTCGAACTCGGGGAGCTCCTTGAGACAGGGCTTGCACCACGTGCCCCAGTAATTGAGGAGGACGACCTTGCCGCGGAAGTTGGCGAGGGCGATGTCCTTGC
>WBZL01005137.1_pt1 | contig 10958 bp, 12 predicted proteins | sample 5204291 | NCBI WGS metagenome assembly WBZL01 (sample SAMN12344345, study PRJNA552823) | activated sludge metagenome | biome: Activated sludge suspended growth; feature: Nitrification reactor; material: Wastewater; isolation source: activated sludge from nitrification reactor of wastewater... | reverse complement strand
AGGTGCGCCCCGCGGGCATCTTCGCCCAGCCCTCGACGGTCTGGTACGGGTTGGGGGCGTCGTTGATGGGGGTCACCTGCGCAGAGAGCGGCGCGGCGACGAGCAACAAACCGACGGCGAATCGGGACATGTGACGGCGGGTCAAGGACAGGACGGGTGGTGGTCGAAGGTGCGACCCTGAGCCCGGGATGGCAACTCCCGCCCGCCCGGGCCCGCCCATGGCCGACTACGGAGCGAGGGGGCGCAGCTCTCCAGCGAAGAGTACCCGCGTCCGGGGATCGAGGGTGACCCGCCGGGGGCGCTCCACGGCCGGGATCCGCACCTGAGATGCCCCGGCGGCGACCTTGAGGCTGCGGGTGGTCCCGCTCCCATCAGCACTCTCAGCCGCCACCTCGAGCTCGATGTCGAATGCGGGACCGGGTTGCACCTGACGCAGGTCGACGACGACCTCCCGCGTCGCGGGATCGTGACGCCACGTTCCCTCGACCCGCGGGATCTCGCCGCGGTAGAGCCACTGGTCAAAGAACCGACGCAGGTCTTCACCGGACGCCCGCTCCATCGCCTCCCGGAATTCCGTGGTGGACGTCGTGCCATTGCGATGCGCCGCGTAGTGCGCACGGATCCCCTGCCAGAAGCGATCGTCCCCGATTTGCTGCCGCAACATGTGCAGCACCCAGCTCCCCTTCTGGTAGGTCATGTTCGTCGTGACCTGCGACATGTCGGACAGGTTCTCGTGCACCACGCGATAGTCCGGGCGCTTCGCGTAGAAATCGATGATGGTCTTGCGCGAGTCGCGCAGCCCCTGGACAAACTCGTCGCGGCCGTGGGCGTGCTCGATGAAGAGCAGCGTGAAATACGTCGCGAAACCCTCGCTCAGCCAGACATCGTTCCAGTCGGCCTCGGTCACCGCGTTCCCGAACCACTGATGGGCGATCTCGTGGATGATCACGTTGCGCCAGCGCAGGGACCGCGTGCCGTCTACACTGCGCTGGTCATACATGATGGCCGTGGCCGCTTCCATCCCGCCCCCGGTGGCAATGGACTGGACGTTCGCCAGCTTCTCGTAGGCGAAGGGCCCCACCCACCCGGAGTAGAAGGCCATCGCGTCGCGCACCGGCACGGCGAAGTCGTGGAACCCCTTGTCGCGCTCTGGCGCGAAGACCCACGTCTCCAGGGGAATCCCGTGGTAGTCGCCGAGCCGCTCGACGGCGAAGCGGGTCACCCCGAGTGTGTAGAGCCAGGGAGAAATCGGCACGCCTTCGGACCAGACGGTGCGCCGCACGCCGGGGCCGGCATCGGTGGTCTCGACGAGCCGTCCATTGGAGATCACCTGGTAGTGCGCGGGCGCCGTGACGGTCATCTCCATCGTGGCCTTGTCGCCGACGTGGTCGATGGTCGGGAGCCACTGGTGCGCCTTGTCTGGCCAGTTGTCCGAGAAGAAGGCGCGATCGCCGTTGCGGGTCGGCTTGATCTGCAGGCCGTCCGCGGCGACGCCGGTGTACTCCACGCGCACGACCAGCAGTTGACCCAGTGTCGAGGGTGCGGGCAGCGTGATGCGCACCCGGTCTCCCTCGTGGCGATGTGCGAGCGACGTACCGCCTGACGACACCGCCAACACGCGCATCCCTCGTCCCTGTCGCTCCGGCGTGGCATTCGCGAGGTCGAACCAGAAGTCGCGGGCACCGGCCCCGGTGAACCGCACCCGGATATCCGCCCGCCCCTCGATGCGATCGGTGGAGTCCGTCAGCGTGACGGCAAACCCGTAGTGGACGACGTCGAGCGGCTGGCGCGGATAGGTGTCAGCGGTGGCCGTGAGGAACGCGACAGAAAGCGGCAGCAGCACGAGCTCGACCCTGTGAGTGCGGAGGCCGGAGCTTGGGGGCGCGGGGCGCAGGTCGCAAGGCGCAAGGCGCAGGTCGCAGGTCGCAAGTCGCGGGGCGCAGGGCGCAGGGTGCGAACTACGCGGAGACGTCCGGATACCGTTGCGCGAGGGGGAAGTCGCTGTCGGCCATCTCCTTCACCACCCACGACGCCACCTGCGAACGGATCTCCGCGGGCACGTTCTTGTACCGATCGGCGGTCCCGGCCACGAACAACTCCGCATTCGTCTGCAGGATGTGCGGCGGATGCATTTCGAAGTTGTCCTGATGCTCCTGCATGTACGCGAACGAGCTCTTGTGGACGATGTTCGCAACCTCCGCATCACTCAGCTCCCGGACCCCAAGGAACGCCGCCACCTGCCGCACCACACTCGCCAGGTCCTTCTTCATGTCCTCAAAGAAGACGAAGAGCACGTTCGGCGCCTGGCGCCGCGCCCACCACCCCTTCACATGATCGGTCCACGTTCCCCACCACATCAGGTCTTTCGACGTGAACCAGGTGACAAACGCGGGCAGCTCCGGGGCCATCCCACCGACGTTGGTGTCCACAAAGTCGATGCATGACGCGAAACACGAGACCGGATGCCGGGCCACATAGATGTACTTCGCGACGTCGCTGTACGGGCACAACGACGCCGGCAGGTGCGTCTTGATGATGCGCGACGGCCGCTCCGTGCCCAGTGGCACCGACTCCTCGAGCGGGATGCTCTTGCGCCCCTCGATCCAGGGGGACAGCGCATACATCGCCTTTCCCGTCGCGACGATATCGCCATTCCCGCGGTGGAGGACCTCGTAGACGACATGCTGCATCCACGTCGTGCCGCACTTCATCTGCGTCACCACGAAGACATCCTCGGGGCGCGGCGTGTACGTGGCCGCCTTCGCGAACGACTCCACACTGCAGCTCCCGGACGGCCCGGAGACCCCCTGGTGCTGAATCCGCGCGCGGGTGAAGTCCATCTTCGCGAGCTTCGCGTTCAGGCGAAGAATCGGGGCGAGTCGCTCCGCGTGTCGCCTCAGCTCCGCCTTGAACTGCGTGCGACCCTCAGGCGTCCGGCCGTAGTAGCCAAGCCCCACGGTCTGCTCATCTTCCCACTTGAGGACGTAGGCGAGGTAGGTCCCGTAGCCCAGATAGAACGCGAAGGCGACGCCGAGGGCGCCGAGTAGCCACCAGAGCATACGCTGAGGTCAGTGGGTCGAGTCGGGACCGGACGAGCGAGCGTCCGATGTTGAAGCGGCGCAAGGAGTTGCGCGCCAACCGGTGGACGATTCAAGACAGGCGCCGAAACGACCCGATGGGGCCCCCCGCCCGCATGGACGGGGGACCGGTCCAGTTCAGAACGCGAAGCAGTAGAACAGCCCGGCGCCACCGCTCGACCGAAGGTTGTCCTGGCTGCACCCGCGCGACGGATGCGCGGACCCCCATGAGGTCGGGTTCACGCCTCCCCCCTGGCGATCGTGGTGCCCTACCCACGCGCTGCCGGCGCCGTTGCTGGTCCAGTTCCGGCAGGTCGTGTCCAGGGTGTCCGTCGCGACCGCGCCGTCCATGCGCGACCCGGTGAGGATGTCGTGGGTGTTCGGCGTGTCACCGCGACCATTGACCGGCATCCCCTTCTCGGTGAGGCTCGTCTCCTTGCCGAGCTTCGAGTTGGGACCATGCAGTTCCTCGAGGTTCGACGCGACCATCACCCCCTTGGCGTTGTACCAGGGACCCGTCCCGATGCGGTCCCGCGCGTTGACGGCCGGCTTCCCGTCCATCGCGACCTGGCTCAGGTAGGCATGCCAGTTCATCCCGGTCACACCGGCGGCCTCCGCCAGGGAACGGCAGTGACGATCCGCCCCTTCGAGACCCCCGAGGTTGGCGCCGTCCCCGGGGCCGGCGCTGGTGATGAAGAAGGACATCTTCTGTGCCGAAGCGACCAGCGGGGCGGCCGCCACGGCCGCGACTACCAGGGAGATACGAAGCATGGGTCTCGGGTAGGGAGTAACCGAAGTTGGGCCACAGGCGCCCGCCGGAGCAAGGTCACCTACCGATCGTTCGGGTCGGAGGGCCGCATGAAGGCGACATCCAGCTCGAGGGTGATCGGATCGTCCACGCGGGCAATCACCGGTACTCTCGGCACGGCCATCCCGAAGTCTGCGAAACGCACCGAGGTCGTCGCCGTCCCGCGGAGGGCGGTGGAGGTCAGCGTGAGGGTGGCCGACCAGGTGGTCGAGCGCGTCACGCCGTGCATTGTGGTGCGCGCGGCGAACCGCTCGGTCGCGCGATACCTCGCCTCGAGGGGTTCCGTCCGACCGAGGTGCGGGATAGCCTCTTCCGATGCCTCCCCAGCGTCCCGTCGCCGGAGCCGTCGGACTCGGCATCGGCTTCATCATGGCAGCGCTCGGCGTCTTCGTCGGACTCCGTGCCACCCTGTTTCAGGCACCACCCCTCACCGGCACCCTCGCGATGGACCTCGCCTTCGCCGTGTTCTTCATCGCCCGCGGGGGGCTGCAGTATCGGCGCTGGCGCCTGGCGAAGGAACGGTCCCCGATGACGTGAACACTTCCACGGAGAGCGCGAAGGTGCGCTCGTCCCCGGGCACCAGTGGCCCCACGCCGACGACCTGACGCGAGACCTCCTCTCCTTTCGCGTTCCGGACGCTCACGACGACAGAATACTCCCACGCCCGGGCACCACCGTCGTGCCGCACGGTCCCCTCGACCCGCAGCGGAACAACATCGGGGGAGCGGACCGTGCCAAGCTTGCCCCCGGCGCCGAAGCGCACGTGGTGCCGGCACCCCGGACACACCACGGCGCTTTCGAGGATCGTGCTGCGACAGTGCGGGCAGGTGCGCGTGGCGCCAGTGATCGCCTCGCGCGTGCCGGTCACAGCGCCCCGGAGCCGTTGCGCTCGTCAGGCACGTTCGCGTTGTCCCAGCCAAACTCCACGCGACCGCGCATGCGCGACCCGGCCGCCACCACCAGCGATCCTGCTCGCAGGTCGCCCACCATCACCCCGGAGGCGAGCAGCTCGACCGATGCCGCCTGGACGACATTGCCGTGCAGCTCTCCGGCGATCGCGACCGCGTGGGCCGTCACTCCGCCATTGACGATTGCCCCGGACTCGATCGTGAGGTTGCCATCGACGGTGACGTCGCCGGTGAACCGACCCGCGATGCGCACGTGACCGGCGCCCTGGATCTTTCCCTCGATCGAGAGGTGCGCGCCGATGACACTCTCCTTGCTGTCGGCGGGCCGTCTGGCCGCGTCCCATGCGGGAGGGGCGGTTTGTGTCACTTCCTCGCGCGGGGGCACCGGATCGGGCATGGTGAACGTCGATTCACGTCGCGCGGGCGTGGCTTCCTTCCACAGTGCCATGGGTAACCTCCCTGGGTGAGCCCCCCAGATGTCACGCATCCGGCCATTTCGCCGTAGCCTGCGTCACCTTTCGCCGGGCTGACGACTGGCGACCTCTACTGTCTGACCCTTGTCCCCCCGCATAGCTTGGGCGACCTGCACACCTCGACACGCCGATGTCCCCTCCTTCTGCGACTGGCGGCACACCGGGGCGCCGTCCCCTGATGGCCCTTGGCTCTGCCGCTGTGCTCGCGGTGTACGCCGCGGGGTACCTGCGGACGCAGTCCGCAGCGGAGGCCATGGAGCTCGAGATGGCGGCGCGTCGTGCCGCGGGACGCAGCGCGCCCAGTGAGTCCGTGCCGGTGGAAGCAGCGCCGCTCCAGCAACTGCGCGACACCGTCGCGGCCCTGGCCGATTCCGTCCAACCCACGGTCGTTGCGGCGCCGGCCGCCCCGGTGGCCCCCCGGGATTCGGTGGTGGTCGTGCCGGCCGCACCCGTCGTCCCCACGGAGAAGACCGTGGCGCTCGCCACGTCCGCAGCGCCGCCTGCTGACACGGTGACCAGGCCCGCTGTGCCGGCGATCCCCGAGTACATCGCCCCCCCGGCTGCCCCCCCGGCTGCGCCCGCGGCCGCGCCGCCACCGACGCAAACCGCAGACAGCGGGGCCGCGGCGCCCAAGGTCCTGCGCCCGCTGCGAGACGGCGCCTGGCATGGGTATGGCTCTTCGCGCCACGGGGACATCGAGGTCCGTATCGAGGTGGCCGGCGAGAAAGTGGTATACGCCGAGATCTCCCGCTGCATGACCCGCTGGCCCTGCACGCTCGTGGAGCGGCTCCCGGGCCAGGTCATCGAGCGCCAGACGGCCGACGTCGACATCATTACCGGTGCCACCGCCAGCAGTGACGCCTTCTACCTCGCGGTGCTCGACGCCTTCTCCACCGCACGCGGGAAGTGAAGGTGGCTTGTCGGCCCCAGGCCGGTCGCACGATCGTCGCCATGGGAACCGCGGTCACCGTACGGGTCGTGTGTGCGGAAGGATCCCTGCCGGGGGACGCCGAGTTCGGGCGTGCACTCGGGTGGTTTCGCGAGGTCGAGCGCTGCTGTTCGCGCTTTGACCCGGAGAGCGACCTGCAGCGCCTCTGCCGGCAGGCCGGCACGGCCGTCACGGTCCCGCCGCTCCTGTTGCGGGCCATCCACTTTGCCACGGAGGTTGCGGCGCGATCGCAGGGAGCCCTTGATCCGACCGTGGGGGGCGCGTTGCATCGCGCCGGCTACGATCGCCACCATGCCACGGGTGACGTCGTGCCCGTCATCGACGGCCCCGGCACCTGGCGCGACATCCACTGCGATCTCGACGCAGGCACCGTTACCCTCGAGCGGCCGATGCAACTCGACCTGGGCGCGGTGGCCAAGGGACTCGCCGTGGACCTGGCCGCCGCCGCGCTGGACGCGTGGCCCAACCTGATGATCGACGCCGGTGGCGATGTGCTGGTGCGCGGCACCAACCCCGACGGCGTCCCCTGGCGCGTCGGTGTCCGCGATCCGCACCGCCCCGATCGCCTGGCGACGACCCTGCCGCTGACTGACGTCGCGGCGTGTACCTCCGGCACCTACGAACGCGGCACGCACCTCGTGGACCCGAGGCTCGGGACCGCACCGACAGGGCTCTCGAGCGTCACCGTCCTCGCCCCCAGCGCGATGGTCGCCGACGCGACCAGCACAGCCGCGTTTGTCCTGGGGGTGAGGGATGGCGCGGCCTTCCTCGAGCGGGAAGGGCTGCGCGCCCTGCTCATCGACGGCGCCGGCCATGTCACGCGCGTGGGGACCTGGGACGCGTGACGCTCGGCCGATTCCTCCGGACCCCCAAGGGACTCCTCCTGGCGCTCCTCGTCCCCCCGCTCGCGGTGGCGATGTTCGCAACCGGCGTGGCCCTCACTGGCCCGCTGGTGGGTGGGGCCATCGTCGGAGCGGTCGCCGTGGACCTGCCGGTGCTGCGATGGCGGAAGGGACGCTGGGTCATCCCCGACGGGGCAATCCTCACGGGGGTCATCGTCGCCATGGTGCTCGCCCCGCATGAACCCTGGCACGTGGCCGCGCTGAGTGGCGCGATCGGCGTCGCGAGCAAGTACGTCGTGCGCGCGCGGCACGCCAACACGTTCAATCCCGCGGCACTGGCGCTCGTGGTGGCGTATTACGCCTTTGGCAGCGCGCAGGGATGGTGGGGCGCCCTCCCCGACCTCCATCCCGCCTGGCTCCTCCTCGTCGCCGTCCCGGGACTCATCATCTGTGAGCGCCTCAACAAGCTCCCGGTCGTCCTCGCGTTCCTCGGGAGTTACTACACACTCGCCACGTTGTCGGCCTGGACGGGCGACGCCGCGCGCGTCGCCGAGCTGTTCCGGTCACCCGATGTGCACGCGGCGGTGTACTTCGCGTTGTTCATGGTGAGTGACCCGCCTACCTCACCACCGAAACCCCGGGCGCAGATCGCCTTTGGAGTCCTCACCGGTGTGACCGCCTGGGCCTTCTTCACCTGGGTGGGCGCGGTGTGGTGGCTCCCCGGGGGGTTGCTGGTTGCCAACGCGTGGGAGTCCATCCGCCGGGTGCGCGAACATGCCGCACGACACGCCCCGGCGTGACTCACTCGTGCCCGATGGCGACGATGGGGGAGAGCCTCGCCGCACGGCGCGCCGGGTAGGTCCCGAAGATCAACCCGACGGCGGCCGAAGTACCGATCGCGACCGCCAGTGTGGCGAACGTAACGCTCGGATAGACGGGCGCACCGGTGGCCATGCGAAAGCCGAGCGTGACCAGGGTGGCGAGCCCCAGGCCGATGATCGCCCCGAGGAAGGTCCCCGCGGCGGCGATCGCCACCGATTCGGCGAGGAACTGCGTGCGGATGTCGCGGCTGCTCGCACCGATCGCCTTGCGAATACCGATCTCCCGCGTGCGCTCCACGATCGAGGCGAGGAGGACGTTCATGATCCCGATCCCGCCGACCAGCAGCGAGATCCCGACCAGGGTGCCGAGGAAGAGCTTGGCCAGGAGCATCGCGCGTTCCACCTCCACGAGTTGCTCCATCGCCACGCGCAAGGAGACACGGTCCTGCCAGCGCGGGTACCGGCGCGCGAGCCAGTCGGCGGCCGCGTCGCGAAGCCCCTGCACCGCTTCCACCGTGGGGGCCTTGAGCTGCAGCGTCGGGGCGATCGGGCTCGTGGGCGGTGGCACCAGCACCCGAGGACCGACGCCGAAGGGAACGATCGCGCTGAACGATGGATTCCGCGGATCGTCGTACGGACTGGGAGCAGTGACACCGACCACGCGATACACGCCGCGCCCCAGGCGGATCTCCTGTTCGAGCCACCCTTCGGGTGAGGTGCCGGTGAGCAGGTCAGTCGCGAGGGCGTGGCTCACCACCACGACATCCTCGCCGCGGGTCGCTTCGGTCGGAGAGAAGAACCGGCCCGCACCAAGCTTCACCTCGGTGAACTCGGGCAGGGCCCAGCCACTCAGCGTGACATCGACGCGCCGGTTGCGACCGCGGGCGCTGGCCACGGTGCTGCCGCCCGCCATGAGGGTCGCGGCACTCACCCCCGCGATCTCGCGTCGGGCGTCGACCAAGTCGCGTTCGGTGAAGACCGGATAGTCGGGAATGCGCACCCACTGTCCGTTGCGCCAGTCGATCGTCCGGGACGCGATCGAGATGGTCTGGACCGACGTTTCGCGCTCGATCATCGCGCGCGCGAACGCCATCATCCCGTCGCTGACGGACATGACCGCGATGAGCGATGCCGACCCGATGATGATCCCGAGAATCGAGAGGAGCGTCCGGAGCGGGTGAATGAACAGCGCCTCGAACCCGACCCGGAGGTTGGCACTGAGCGCAACGGCGTTGAGGCGAGGCATCCGGGGGGCGAGGAGGGCGGGGACGAATGGAGTCACCCGCCTCCCGCGTACGGACAAGGTCACGCCGGAGTTCCGTCCGGCCGGGCTCGAATCCCGCTGCCCCCGCGGTCGTAGATTCCGGCGACCGAGCGCCGAGGAGCCGTTGGAACCGTTTCTGGCAGTGCAGGACGTACAGAAGCACTTCGCGCGAGTGCACGCCGTCGCCGGTGTCTCCCTGTCCGTGAAGCCCGGGGAGATCTTCGCCCTCCTTGGCCCGAATGGCGCGGGCAAATCGACGCTCCTGCGGATGCTCGTCGGGATCACGCGCCCGGATTCCGGTCGAATCGTCTGGCGGGACGGGGTCGATGACAGGCTCCCGCCCGCGGTGCTTGGCTACCTGCCAGAGGATCGGGGACTGTACCAGGACATCCCGGTGCTCAAGGTCCTCACCTACTTCGGGACCCTGCGGGGGATGCCGCGGGACGCCGCCCACGCGGCCGGTCTGCAGTGGCTGGAGCGCCTGGAGCTCCTCGCGCGCGCGGACGATCGGGTCGGGACGTTGAGCAAGGGGAACCAGCAGAAGGTGCAGTTCGCGGCCGCGGTCCTGCACCGGCCAACGTGCGCCATCCTCGATGAACCGTTCAGTGGGCTCGACCCCGTCAACCAGGAGTTGTTCCTGGGCCTGGTGCGTGAGCTGCGCGACGGAGGGACGACGGTCCTGTTCAGCGCCCACCAGATGGCGCTGGTCGAGCGCCTCGCCGACCGGGTCTTCGTGATGCAGGGGGGACGTGAAGTGTTGTCCGGCTCGATGGCGACGATTCGCGAGCGCTGGGCGGGGGGCGCGAAGCTGGTCTTGGATGTCGATCGCGATCCAGGTGGGGCGGTCGAGGAATTGTCGCGACACCCGGCGGTCGCGCGATGCACACGGGAGGCGTTCACCGTCACGCTCGCCCTGCAGCCCGGACACCATGTCGGCGACCTGCTGGGGACGTGCGCCACGGCGCTGTCCATCGTGAGCGTCCGCACCGAACAGCCGTCGTTGCACGAGGTCTACGTGGCCGCGGTCAGCGGCGAATCATCCCCGGGGGTCACATGACGCGGTGGCAACAGGTACTCACGATCGCCCGCTGGGAGTTCGACCGTTTCGTGAAGTGGAAGCAGCAGATCATTGGTGCGTTGCTGATGCTCGTGACCGGTGGGGTGGCTGGCGGTGTCGGCAAATGGGTCGCTGGGGCGAGGGACAAGCCCGTGACGGTCGCCGTGGTGGACGCGGGCCAGCTCGGCTATCCGCTGCCCGAGGTCCCCGGCATCACCTGGCTCCAGGCGGTCGGGTCCGCGACCGCGCCGGCGGCCTTTGGCGATTCCATCGCGGGGACGGTGCTGGTGACCGGCCCCGCGTCGATCCAGGTCGTCGTGCCACGGCGCGCCGCGTGGACCGAGCGACTCGGAGCGGCGTTCACCACGGCGCGCCAGGGGGCGACGTATGCGCGGCTGCCAATCGGCGCGGAGGACCGGGCCGCCCTTGGCACGCCGGTGACCGTCGAGGTGCGCGTCGCGGCCTCCCGGTCTTCGGACGGGCGTGCCGCGCGACTGTACGCGATGGCAATCCTCGGGATCGGCCTGCTGTTCCTGTTCAGTGGCTTCGCCTCGCTCTTCACCGGAATCACGGGTGAGAAGCAGCAGCGGATCACCGAGCAGATGTTGTCCATGGTTTCGCCGCAGTCATGGATGGACGGCAAGATCCTCGGACTGGCAGGGGTCGCGCTGGTTGGTACCGCGTTCCTCGCTGCGACGGGTTGGCTGGGGATTCGTCTCTTCCCGCTCGTCCTCGGTCGCTCGCTGCCGTCATTGCCGG
>WBZL01005135.1_pt1 | contig 10961 bp, 11 predicted proteins | sample 5204291 | NCBI WGS metagenome assembly WBZL01 (sample SAMN12344345, study PRJNA552823) | activated sludge metagenome | biome: Activated sludge suspended growth; feature: Nitrification reactor; material: Wastewater; isolation source: activated sludge from nitrification reactor of wastewater... | reverse complement strand
GCTGCTTCTGCACCGGCTTGGGCTGGGCCTTCTTCTGCGCCTCGGTTTCCGGTGGCTGGTATTCGAAGAACTTGTCGCTGGCGTTGCGCAGCGCGTCGGGCGTTTTCTCCTCGCCGACGATGCACACCGTCGCGCCGCGCTCGCGCAGCTTGCGGCACAGGTAGGCGAAGTCCGAATCGCTGGTCACCAGGCAATAGGTCTCGGCGCGCTGCTCGAACAAGTCCTCGATGGCGTCGAGCGCCAGCGCGATGTCGGACGTGTTCTTGCCCGACGCGTACTGGTACTGCAGGCAGGGCGTGAAGGCCAGCCGCACCAGCGCCTCCTGCCACTTGTTGGCCAGCGTCTGGTAGTTGCCGTAACCGCGCCGCACCACCACGCGGCCGAACTGCGCGACCACCGACAGCGCGTATTCCAGAATCTCCGGCGACGTGTTGTCGCAATCGACGAGGACGGCGACACGGTCTTCGATGTTGTCGCTATTGGACATGGTGGTTGGCCTTTCTGTCGTTGCTTGGAAGCGGGCAGGCTAGCACGGCGGGTTACGTGGCGAAGAGTCAGCCATGGTGATACGCCACTCTTCCCTGAGTTTCCTCCGATGTAGTCTTTCCTACAAACCGCATCTCAGCCAACCCATTGACCCATAAGTAATTCCGCTATGGCATGGCCATTGCAAAGGGAGGGGTGTCTTCCCTTTGCATGGGTCCATTGTCATGGCCGAGATACTGAAGCGCGCGAAAGCACTGGCGGTGAGTCCGCTGAAGGTGAGCCAGCCCGTCGGGGCGTCGCTCGCTTTCCTCGGCTTGCGCCATGCCATCCCGATGATGCATGGCTCGCAGGGTTGCACGGCCTTCGGCAAGGTGTTCTTCGTGCGCCATTTCCGCGAGCCGATTCCGCTGCAGACGACGGCGATGGACCAGACGTCGACGGTGATGGGCGCGGACGAGAATGTCGTCGAGGGGCTGAAGACGATCTGCGAGAAGAATGCACCCGAAGTCATCGGCCTGCCGACCACCGGCCTGTCGGAGACGCAGGGCACGGACATCCGCCGCCTGGTCAAGACCTTCCGCGAGAAGTATCCGCAGTACGAACACATCGCCGTGGTGCCGGTGAATACACCCGACTTCGCGGGCTCGCTGGAATCCGGCTTTGCGGCCGCGGTGGAAGCGATCATCGAATACATGGTGCCCGAGCGCGACGAAAAGTCAGTCGTGGTGGGACGCCGCCGCCGGCAGGTGAACGTGCTGGCGAATTCCTCGCTGTCGCCCGGCGACATCGAGGCACTCAAGGACTGGATCGAGGCCTTCGGGTTGCGCCCGGTGGTGCTGCCGGACATCGGCGATTCGCTCGATGGCCATTTGATGGACGGCAAGTTCTCGGCGCTCACTGTTGGCGGTACGCCCAAGGCGGAGATCGAAACCATGGGCGAGTCGATCGCGACGCTGGTGATCGGCCGCTCGCTGGGTCGCGCCGCCGACGCGCTGAAGCGGCGTACCGCCGTGCCTGACTTTCGCTTCGACCACCTGATGGGGCTGGATGCCTGCGACGCCTTCACGCAGACGCTGGCGCAGCTTTCCGGCCAGCCGGTGCCGGAGAAGATCGAACGCCACCGCGCGCAATTGCAGGACGCGATGGTCGATACGCACTTCCAGACCGGCTTCGCGCGCGTGGCGCTGGCACTGGACGCGGACCACCTGATCGGCTTCGCGCGCTTTCTGACCGGCATGGGCGCGGAGATCGTCGCCGCCGTGTCGCCGGCGCGGGCCGAGGTGCTGGCCGACATGCCTTGCAGCACGGTGCAGATCGGCGACCTTGAAGACCTGGAACATGCCGCCGAGGGCGCGCAGATCGTCATCTCCAATTCGCATGCCGCCGGCACCGCCGAGCGGCTGGGCGTGCCGCTCATGCGCGCCGGTTTCCCGCAATACGACTGGGTGGGCGGCTACGCCCGCCAGTGGATCGGCTATCGCGGCGCCCGTCAGGCGCTGTTCGATTTCGCCAACCTCATCCTGGGTCAGCACCATGAAATCCCTGCCTACCGCTCCATCTTCCGTCCGGTCGAGGAAGCTGGACCTGGCGTGGTCAAGCACTGACACGGTGCCCGCCATGCTCCAGGTCGCCTTCGCCACGGATGACCGCGTGCGGGTGAACCAGCACTTCGGCGCGTCGGTCGGCTTCGCCATCTTCGCGCTCGACGGCGAGCGGGCGAAGCTGGTGTCGGTGGCCGAGTTTGCCGACCCGGTTGATGGGGCGATGGACGGCAACGAGAACAAGCTGCCGGCCAAGATCGCGGCGCTGTCGGGCTGCGCGGCGGTGTATTGCCTGGCTGTCGGCGGTTCGGCGGTGCGGCAACTGATCGCCGCCGGCGTGCAGCCGATCCGCCTCGAAGAGGAAACGAACATCGAGCGCCTGCTCGGCGAACTGCAGAAGGCCGCGCGCGAAGGCGGCGTGCCCTGGGTCGAGAAGGCGCTGAATCGCGACAAGGACGCGAGCCGCTTCGACCGCATGGCGGAAGAGGGCTGGCAGGAATGAACTTCAATCAGGGAGATTTGCCATGACTGCTGTCGCCGAGCGCGATCCGATCTACGAAACCGACTTCGTCAAGGAGATGTTGCGTCAGTTGCGCGCGCTCGACAGCTACGGCACCTGGGATGGCCAGCCGCCGGAGGCCATCCTGGCGCCGCTGGTGCTGACCAGGGAACGCAAGGCCGAAATCCCGCTGGTCGGCGATCCGGACGAGGAGACGCTGGCGCGCGTCAAGGCCTTCTACAACGCCATTGCGGTGCTGATCGAGAAGGAGTGCGGGATGATGGCCGTGCCGCTGGTGCACCTGACGCACGAGGGCTTCGGCCGCGTGCTGATCTCGGTGGGCAAACTGATTGCGCTCGACCGCACGCTGCGCGATGCCCATCGCTTCGGCTTCGAGAGCCTGTCGAAGATGAAGACCGAGGCCGACAAGCTGCTTTCCGTCGCGCTGGAAATCATCGGCAAGCATCCGGAAGTCGCGGGAATGTGATCGTGACCGACGACGAGATCAGGGACCTCGAAAAGGAAGTGAAGCGGCTCAAGCGCATCGCCAACGAATGGGCCGGCCAGATGCACGACCTGGTCGAGGAGCGGCTACCCGCCGCCTACGAGGAAATCCCGGCGCTGGCGCAATCGACCTTCGATGCCTGCCTCGCCTGGGCCGAAGCCAATACCCGTTTAACCACTTTGCAGAAAGGATAGGAAATGAGCGCAACCGCCGTAACCCGGGGCGGCACGCCCTGGACGCCTCAGTACGTCGAGGCGATCAATCCCAAGCACTGCATCGGCTGCGGCCGCTGCTTCAAGGTCTGCCCGCGCGACGTGCTGACCCTGGTCGACCGCGGCGAGGACGACGAGATCGACGAGGACGATTGGGACGACGAGGACGCCAAGGCGTTGATGACGGTGAAGAACGGCATGGACTGCATTGGCTGCGGCGCCTGCGGCCGCACCTGTCCGAAGGACTGCTTCACCTTCATTGCCGCTTGATCGCCATGCCCAGACCGCAAAAACACGTCTTCGTCTGCGCGACGCAGCGGCCGCCCGGGCACCCGCGCGGCTCCTGCGCCCAGAAGGGCTGCGCCGAGGTGAGCGACGAGTTCATGTTCCAGTACCAGCAGCGCCAGTGCTTCGACAAGGTGATGGTCACGACTTGTGGTTGCATCGGCCCCTGCGGCCAGGGGCCGAACGTGCTCGTCTATCCCGAGGGCGTGCTCTACTCGGGCGTGAGCAAGGACGACGTCGCGGCCATCTTCGACGAGCACCTGCTCGGCGACCAGCCGGTCGAACGCCTGCGCGCGCCGGCGGATATGTGGTGAGAAATCCCTTGTCGCAAATGCGACAAGGGATTTCATTCTGTCGATCGGCGTAAGTCCCATTCAGCAAAGCGATTTCCGAAGTTCGAGCGCGTGGCACGGGCTTTGCACTTCCTTGCTTGACCGTCCCCAAGGAGAGTGCCGTGATTCAACTGACACCCAGTGCCGAAAAGGCCATCAAGCGCTTCATCAGGTTTTCCGAAACCCCGGTGGTCGGCCTGCGCGTCTCCGTCGCGGGCGGTGGCTGCTCTGGCTACCAGTACGGCGTCAAGCTGGTCGCCGAAGTCGAACCGGACGATACGACCATCGAGGTCGGCGGCATCAGGATGCTGGTTGACCCGGTGACCAGGCCGCTGGTCAATGGCCTGACCATCGACTTCATCGACACCATGACCGAGAGCGGCTTCAGGTTCGACAACCCCAACGCCAAGGCCGCCTGCGGCTGCGGCAAGTCATTCAGTTTCTAGTCAGGAGCGCGCCATGTGGGACTATTCCGAAAAGGTCAAGGAACACTTCTTCAGCCCGCGCAACTCCGGCGTCCTCGAAGAGGCCAACGGCGTCGGCGACGTCGGCTCGATCTCCTGCGGCGACGCGCTGCGGCTGATGCTCAAGGTCGACCCGGAAAGCCAGCGCATCATCGATGCACGCTTCCAGACCTTCGGCTGCGGCTCGGCCATCGCCTCCAGCTCGGCCCTGACCGAGATCGTCAAGGGCATGAAGCTGGACGACGCCCTCAAGGTCAGCAACCAGGACATCGCCGACTACCTCGACGGCCTGCCGCCCGAGAAGATGCACTGCTCGGTGATGGGGCGCGAGGCCTTGCACGCGGCCATCGCCAACTACCGCGGCGAAGTGTGGAAGGACGACCACGAGGAAGGGGCGCTGATCTGCAAGTGCTTCGCCATCGACGCGGTGATGATCGAAGAGACGATCCGCGCCAACAACCTGACCACCGTCGAGCAGGTCACCAACTACACCAAGGCGGGCGGCAGCTGTGCCACCTGCCACGAGGGCATCGAGGAAATCCTCGCCAAGGTGACAGGCGAGCGCTGCGCGGTGCCGCCGCCCGTCGAAGCCAAGCCGGTTGCGCAGGCACCGATCAACGGCAAGGCCAAGCTCACCAATTACCAGCGCATGCGCAAGATCGAGGAAGTCATCGAAGCCGTGCGCCCGCAATTGCAGCGCGACCACGGCGACATCGAGATCGTCGAGGTCGAGGGCCGCAACATCTACGTCAAGCTGCAGGGCGCCTGCCATGGCTGCATGATGGAACAGGCAACGCTGGGCGGCATCCAGAGCCAGATCGCCGAAGCGCTGGGCGAGATGGTGCGCGTGCTGCCGGTCAGCCAGCACAAGCCGGCGGGGCATTGAAATGAAACCCATCTACTTCGACAACAACGCGACGACGGCCTGCGACCCGGCCGTGGTCGAGGCCATGCTGCCCTTCTTCACCGAGCAGTTCGGCAATGCCTCGTCGATGCACAGCTTTGGCAACAAGGTCGGCCAGGCGCTCAAGGAAGCCCGCGCCCGCGTGCAGGACCTGCTCGGCGCCGAGCACGATTCGGAAATCGTGTTCACCTCCTGCGGCACCGAATCGAACTCCACCGCAATCTACTCGGCACTCAAGGCCCAGCCCGAGCGCAACGCCATCATCACGACGGTGGTCGAGCATCCGGCCATCCTTTCCGTCTGCGACCAGTTGGAAAAGGAGGGCGTCACCGTCCATCGCCTGAAGGTCGACAAGCGCGGCCGGCTCGACCTCGACGAATACAAGTCGCTGCTCGGCCCGCGCGTCGCGCTGGTGACGGCGATGTGGGCGAACAACGAATCCGGCACCATCTTCCCGATCGAGCAGATGGCCGAAATGGCGTCCGATGCGGGCGTGATGTTCCATACCGACGCCGTGCAGGCGGTCGGCAAGGTACCGATCGACCTCAAGAACAGCAGAATCGGCATGCTCTCGCTCTCGGGCCACAAGCTGCACGCGCCCAAGGGCATCGGCGTGCTGTACCTCAGGCGCGGTCTGCGCTTCCGTCCCTTCCTGCGCGGCGGTCACCAGGAGCGCGGCCGGCGCGCGGGCACCGAGAACTCGGCGTCCATCGTCGGCCTCGGCGTCGCCTGCGCCCAGGCGAAGGCGCACATGGCCTTCGAGAACACCGAGGTGAAGCGCCTGCGCGACAGGCTGGAAGCGGGCATCCTGGCCCAGGTACCGCGTGCCTTCGCGACTGGCGATACCGCGAACCGCCTGCCCAATACGGCGAGCATCGCCTTCGAGTTCGTCGAGGGCGAAGCGATCCTGCTGCTGCTGAACAAGCAGGGCATCGCCGCGTCATCAGGCTCGGCCTGTACGTCCGGTTCGCTGGAACCCTCGCACGTTATGCGCGCCATGGGCATTCCCTACACGGCGGCGCACGGCACCATCCGCTTCTCGCTGTCGCGCTACAACACCGAGGCCGAAGTCGATCGCGTCATCGCCGCCGTGCCGACGATCATCGCCCAGTTGCGCAGGATCTCGCCCTACTGGGGCGAGAGTGGTCCAGGGGGAAATTCGGAGGCGGACTTTAAGCCGGCTTATGCATAGGGAAGGCAGAGTCCTAAGCGAAAATGCTGTGGCCACGATGGCCGCCCCTTCGTGACAATCCGTCGCTTCAATTCAATACCGCCCCAAACAGTACCAAAGACCACGGAAAGCCGCACCAGACAAGGAGTGTATCGCCCACTCGGGATGTAAGAGTCGGAGGTTCGAATCCTCTCATCCCGACCAGGAGCATCAAACGAGGAGCCCCCGTCCAGGCGGCTCTTCGCTTTTCCTCTGTCATTTCTCTATCGTGCCAACGGCAATTGCGGGCGTTCGGCAATTGTCGGTTAAGATGAATCGTCGTAAGGGACGCTTTCCTGGAGGGGTTCTCGTGTCTTCCGCACCGATCGTGCCAGCGACGCGCACGTGATCAAGCATCTGCTCCGTATTTGGGTCATCTGGGCGGCGGCCGGCTGGCAGGTTCCGGCCATTCAAGACGCTCATGCCGCGCCGGCGGCAGAGCGGGTTGCCGTTCAATTGAACTGGAAGCATCAGTTCGAATTCGCCGCCTTCTATGCGGCGGTCGAGCGAGGCTATTACCGGGATGCCGGGCTGGAGGTGACCATTCGCGAGGGCGGCCCCGGCATCGATACGGTCAAGGAGCTGCTGGCCGGCCGCGCCGACTTCGGCGTCGGCGCCTCGGCGCTCGTCGTGGAACGGTCCAGGGGCGCACCGGTGGTCGCCCTGGCGGCGTTGATGCAGCATTCTCCGATTGCCTTGCTGGCATCGCGCAAGAGCGGTATCGAAAGCGTGCACAGCCTTGCCGGCAAACCCATTGCTGTCGACCCCCACAGTCGGGATGAAATCGAAGCCTTTCTGCGCGCCTCGGGCCTGCGTCCCGGAAGCATCCATCTGGTGGAACAGACCGACTGGACGCTGGCCGCTCTTGATGAAGGGCGGGAAGTGGCCAAGACTGTCTATGTATCGAATGAACCATTCCTGATCCAGGGCCGCGAACACGAGTATCTGCTGCTAACGCCCCGGTCGGCGGGCATCGATCTCTATGGCAACGTGCTGTTCAGCACGGAAGCCATGGTCAACGACCATCCCGATATCGTCAGGGCATTTCGTGCCGCCACCCTCAAGGGATTGGCCTACGCGCTCGAGCATCCCGAGGAAGTGGCCTCGTTGATTCTGGATCGATACGATAGCCAGCACAAGTCGCGGCAGCACTTGCTGTTCGAGGCGGCTCAGATTCGCGAGTTGACGCGCCCCGACATCGTCGAACCTGGATACATGAACCCGGGCCGCTGGCGCCATGTGGTAGACGTCTATGCCGGCCAAGGCAAGCTGTCCGCCGACTTCGATCTGGACAGCTTCATTTACGACCCCGGTCCGCAAAAGACCCCATCCTGGTTGATTCTGACGCTGGCCGCGTCGCTGGCCATCACGATGGGCGCCTTGATCTTCGTGGCCAAGGTGAAGGCCTTCAATCTCAGGCTTGGCGAAGAAATTGCCGAACGGAAGCAGGCCGAAAAGGCTCTGCGGTCAAGCGAGGCCAAGTACCGGGAGCTGATCGACAATGCCAACGCGTTGATTCTGCGCCTGGCGCTTGATGGCACCGTGACGTATTTCAACGAGTGCGCGGAGCAGTTTTTCGGCTATTCCGCGGCGGAGATGCTCGGCCGCCATGTGGTTGGCACGATCGTGCCGGAACGGGAGTCGGAGACGGGGCGAGATCTGGCGGCGATGATCCATGCGATCGTCGCCGACCCTTGGACTTACGAACACAATGAGAACGAAAACATCACCCGTGACGGGCGCCGGGTCGTCGTTCGCTGGGCCAATCGGGCGATACTGGACGCGCGACAACAGCAGGTCGGCGTGTTGTGCATCGGCCAGGATGTCACCGCCAAACGGGCCATGGAAAAGGAGCTGGCGGCCCATCGCGACCGGCTGGAGGAGCAGGTAGCCGCCCGCACCGCCGAGCTGGTTCTGGCCCGGGCCGTCGCCGAGCGGGCCAGTCGGAGCAAGAGCGCGTTTCTCGCCAACATGAGCCACGAGATCCGGACGCCCATGAACGCCATTCTCGGCATGGCCCACCTCATGACGCGCGACGGCGTCACTCCTGGGCAGGCGGAACGGCTGAAGAAAATTGACAGTGCGGGCCAGCATCTTCTGGATGTGATCAACGATATTCTGGACTTGTCGAAGATCGAGGCAGGCAAGTTGACGCTTGACGATGTGCCCGTCGATATGGCGGACTTGCTGGCGACCGTATCCTCGATGTTGGCCGAGCGCGTCGCCGCCAGAGGGCTGCGTCTGATCGTGGATGCCGAGACCATCGAGTCGCCGCTGCGCGGCGACCCGACGCGACTGACGCAGTGCCTGCTCAACTACGCCAACAACGCAGTCAAGTTCACCAGCGCCGGAACGGTAACCCTGCGGCTGCGCCAGTTGGCGGAGAACGCGGATACAGTTCTGTTGCGTTTCGAGGTGGTGGATACCGGCATCGGCATCGCTCCGGAAGCGCAGGCGCGACTTTTCGCCCCCTTCGAGCAGGCCGACAACTCGACCACCCGCGAGTATGGTGGCACCGGGTTGGGCTTGGCCATTACCCGCCATCTAGCCGAAATGATGGGGGGCAATACCGGCGTATTCAGCAGTCCGGGGATGGGCAGCACGTTCTGGTTTACCGCCCGGATCCGCAAAGGTGACGCATTCGTACCCACCGTGCCGCGCATCGCCGCGGAGCCGACCATCGAGGTCCTGATGAGGGATTTCGGTGGTTGTCGGCTGCTGCTTGCCGAAGACGACTTCATCAATCGCGAAATTGCCCTGGAACTTCTGGCCGATGCCGGCTTGGCCGTCGATGTGGCGGAAGATGGCGCCCGGGCGCTGACGATGGCCGGATCCACCGCCTATGACCTGATTCTGATGGACGTGCAGATGCCCAAACTCGATGGTTTGGCGGCAGCCCGCGCGATCCGCAAACTGCCCGGGGGTCGGGCGACGCCCATACTGGCGTTGACTGCCAATGTGCTCGCGGAAGATCGGGACGCTTGCCAGGAGGCGGGGATGAACGACTTCATCGCCAAACCCGTCGATCCGGAGATCCTGTTCCAAATGCTTGTGAAGTGGCTACCGAGGCGCAGCGTCTCTGCCGGTGGCACGGCCGACCGGGCACGCACCTGATCGGCTGCACCGTATTGGCGCACCGCTGCTCACCGCTGGTGCGGTGGGTGACTGACGATCCACTGTTTTCGGCCTGGAACGGCACTTTGGCGCTCGGCACGTTTTGTGCACTGCAATTGGGGTCATCGTCATTCTTGGGTGGTGTCCCATGCAAGCCTCTTTCGACGAAATGCTTCTGGCTGAGCAAGCGCCGCGAGATCACTACGGCCCTTTTGCCAACTGGCTCGCCTCGACCGAGCCCGAGACCCTGGAGCGCAAACGCGAGGAAGCCGACCTGACCTTTCACAGGGTCGGCATTACCTTCGCCGTCTACGGCGAAGACGCCGGCAAGGAGCGGCTGATTCCCTTCGACATCGTGCCGCGCATCATTCCGGCGGACGAGTGGCGCGTCCTGGAAGCCGGTTTGCGCCAGCGCGTCAAGGCGCTCAACGCATTCTTGCACGACGTCTATCACGACCAGGAGATTCTCAAGGCGGGGCGCATTCCCGAGAAGCATGTTCTTAACAACAATCTGTTCCGGCGGGAAATGGTTGGTGTCGATCTGCCGGGCCAGATCTACTGCCACGTTGCCGGCGTCGACATCGTGCGGGCCGGTGCTGGCGACTATTTCGTGCTGGAAGATAACCTGCGCACGCCCTCCGGTGTTTCCTACATGCTGGAGAACCGGCGCATGATGATGCGGCTCTTCCCCGAGTTGTTTGCCCGGCAGGCGATCGCGCCGGTGGAGCACTACCCGGACATGCTACTGGAGAATCTGCGTTCCGTGGCGCCCGAGGGTGTCGTCGATCCCACCGTAGTCGTGTTGACGCCGGGTCAGTTCAACTCTGCCTACTTCGAGCACGCGTTTCTGGCCCAGCAAATGGGCGTGGACCTGGTCGAAGGCCCAGACCTGTTCGTTCGCGACGGATTTGTGTACATGCGCACCACGCGCGGGCCGCAACGCGTCGATGTCATCTACCGGCGCATCGACGACGACTTTCTCGATCCCAAGGCCTTCCGCAAGGATTCCGTGCTTGGCGTCCCCGGATTGTTCGACGTCTACCGACAGGGTGGCGTCACACTGGCCAATGCCGTTGGCACCGGTATCGCCGACGACAAGTCCATGTACATCCACGTGCCGGAGATGATCCGCTTCTACTGTGGCGAGGAACCGATCATCCACAATGTTCCAACCTGGGAATTGCGCAAGACCGAGGACCTGCGCTACGTGCTCGATCATCTGCCAGAACTGGTGGTCAAGGAGGTGCAGGGTTCGGGTGGCTACGGCATGCTGGTCGGGCCGACGGCTGCAAAGGAGGAGATTCGCCTCTTCCGGGAGAAGATCGTCGCGATGCGGGCGCCGCGTCGGCAACGGCGTGATCATGGGGAGCGCTGCCCGCCGGAGGCAGCAGTACGCCGGATGTGAGGAA
>WBZL01005133.1_pt1 | contig 10968 bp, 10 predicted proteins | sample 5204291 | NCBI WGS metagenome assembly WBZL01 (sample SAMN12344345, study PRJNA552823) | activated sludge metagenome | biome: Activated sludge suspended growth; feature: Nitrification reactor; material: Wastewater; isolation source: activated sludge from nitrification reactor of wastewater... | reverse complement strand
GTGGCAGCCATTTTCCTAACATTATCTTCAAAAGAGCCACCAATCCGTATGCGGCGCTCATTCTCGCGTACAGGTTTCTCCATATAAGCCTCAAGATCGGCTTGCATAGCTTGAATTTCTTCTTTGGTCGGCTTTTTATCACTCATACCCTCAGTATACCAAACACTACTTATAGCATTTCGAGAGCACATCCTGACGTCAAGGGGAAGAAAAGATTATCTACATCCGAGATATAATCAAGCCATGGATACTTTGCAAAAAGCCAAACACCTCATCGAAGCACTGCCAAAAGACGCTCGCGTTATTGAGCTTGCAGGCCCAACACCGCCGGGTAACGAGTTCTTGCAAAACAATACTATCCATCTTGCCGCGAAGCCACTCATTACGAACAAAGAAAACCCTGCGTTGTTTTATGGATTACCGCCATATCCAAAGAGACTACCCGTTGATGAGATAGCGGATGTCCGTCATCTTCACTATAACGATGTCGATATGTTCCTCTGTTCATACTTGACATGGTTTAATGACCGACAGTACAACAAGAAATCGCTTGGTAAACGATTGCTGGCGAGTTTGCACTACAAAGTAGGCTATGTAGGATCAAAAGCTAATCTGCATATCTCACTGTTTCGAGAAACAGCTAAGGCACTCAAACCGAGCGGTTTACTGCTTGTCGAGGGTATCCGTGAGGAAGACTTTACGATTGCTAAGAAGTGCGGCTTCACGTTGATTTATAAAGATAATAAGGACGCAGCACTGTTTCAGCGATCGTAGCTATTTATTCGCTACTCGCTGATATGCGTCCATATCAATGTTCAGGCGAGTCACAAATGCTTGACCAGCTTCTTCGAGTGCGATCATAGGATCGACGATATCATAAGGGCTACCAAGTGCTTTGGCGGCAAGTACGGCCATTTTTAGCTCAAGCCATTCCCGAGCATCTGCTTCACTCTCGATGCGGTCTTTGACGGCATCGAGTGCGTGACCGACATTACCAAGTCGCCACCTACAGCGTTGCAAGTAATCAACTTCTGTCAGGGTTCCGTCTGGGTTCGATGCTGGCCATGCGGTTTGTGGTTCGTCGGGACTATCTAAGACTTCTTGCTCGAGGGTTACTTCATCGAGTAGCTCTACACCTGGTTCAAAATCTTCAGGAACATACTCGAAACTGTCCTCAACGGGAGTTTGTTTGGTTTCAATGCCGTATGCTGCTTTGAATTCCAACCCTCCAGGTCCCTTTGAAGTAGGACACTCTCCAAGAAAGGCGGGAGTGTATGAAGCGGTATACAAAAGTGAGAAAAACAAGCAGATCAAAATCTACAATAATAGCTATGGGACAGAAGTACGATCACTTAAGCTATGAAGATCGAGTTAAGATAGAACATTGGCATAAGAACGGTAAAAGCATTCGTTACATAGCTGCTGAGTTGGGGCGCAGCCCCAATACCATCAGCTATGAACTGAAGCATCTGGCAGTCGCTGGTGAGTACATTGCCCGTAAAGCCAGCGTGAAGGCGTACCAGAAACGGTACTATGCAAGAACCTCCAGTAACAAAGTGGCTCGCGACAAGGCGTTACGGCACTATGTCGATGAGAGTTTAGACAAAGGCTGGTCACCCGGAGAGATCGCGGGTAGCAGTGACCGTCCTGTTTCAAAACGGACTATCTACCGGTACGTCACGCTGTATGCACTCCAGCACAAGCTTTACTTCAAGGGCAAACCAAAGCGGCGCAAGGCAATGTACCGCCGAGGACTCATCGGTAAACGGAAGTGGATCGAAGAACGTATTCTGTGCGATGAGATTGGCCACTGGGAGCTCGACTTCATTGTCAGCCCGACAAAGAACCGCGACGGGACAAACGGAAGCAAAGCTGTGCTGCTCGTGGGCGTCGATACACTCAGTAAACGAACCCTCATCGAACTGCTCCCCAACCGAACTAAGCAAGAGCTTTCGCGAGCTCTTAAGCGGATGTTTGACGGCGTTGCCGTCAAAACTATCCTGACCGACAATGACATCGCCTTTACCTACTGGAAATACTTTGAGCAACTACTTGGTGCACCATTTTACTTTACCCACCCGTACCATAGCTGGGAGAAAGGGTTAGTCGAAAACACGAACAAATGGATCCGTCACTTTATCCCAAAGAAGACAGATCTTAGCACAGTCACAAAAGAAACGATCGTTACGGTACTGACGTACCTAAACGAACGCCCAAGACATGTCTTGGGCTACAGAACAGCGAATGAAGTATACTTAGAGCAATTAACAATACAGGGTTAGTGTCCTACTTGGGGGTATCCTGTACGAACTCAATCATAATTATATTATATCACATAAAGTAACAATTAGTCAATACTTTACCTCTGTTACGATTCGTCACGAAGGCTGATAATCTTCGCCGCAGAAACATCAATTGTACCCTTGTAGATAATATGTGGCACAAATTGGTAGTTAAACACTGGTTCACCAGTATCAACCATGCTTTTGTAATAGTTTTCGGTTGCCGGAGGGATGTCTTGAATATCATCTAGATTGACATCACTGAGCCACTTAACGGTGACACCTTCTTCTCCAGGAGCCGTCTTGAAGTAGACAACTGTTTTTGCTGGATCGAGCTTACTAGCATCAATTTGGAAGTATTTGTAATCTGGAATCTCTGTCACAATTCCTAGCTCTTGCTGGAGGCTGAAGAGCTGCTTTGGGTGGAGTGGCAAGAGCTGCACGACATCGTTCCATAGACAGTCGAGGAGTGGAATTGTACGCTGTAAGATTTCCTCACGACCTTTGTATTTTTCAAGATATTTTGTTCGTAAGTCTGCATCTACTTCAAGCATTTTGCTCAAGGGAATCAGTTCACTCCCTTTCATTTCCTCTGGTATACCGTGATAAAAATACGTCATGTAGCTCATTATATACATAATGGGCATGACTTGCCCCTATGGCGCATAAAGGGTAGATGATATTATAAGCATAAGGATTTATATGACCGATAATTTTCTAATAGGAGTTGAAGCTCAAGCTGATAAAAATGCGTTTGTCTTACCTGGCTCAGGTAAGCGCGTAACATTCAAATCTGATCGTAATTTTCAAGGAAAAGTAGACGTTCACCAACAAGTAATACTTATGCCAACCGAGTATGGTATTGAGGAGTACAGGGAACGTGATAATAAAATTGCTACCTTTTGCAAATACGATAAAGTAGAGAGAAATGAAGACGGAGTCTTCGTAGTCACATTTGAAGGCGTTAGCTTATGTCTCGTGAAGGAACTGCGGTATGACAATTCATCTTCCTCGTATTACGCAGATGTTGAACTATTACCTAAGCAGCCAATCAACCAACTGAACTTTGAAATCAGGAAGTTAGTTGAGTCAATTCAAACAGGGTTTAAGGAATATCTAAAGGTTGGGCTGAATGCCAGTGAACGCATAATACAAGGTATTAAAAACCCTGAATCCATTGATAGTCTCATTAGTGATGTAGTACTAGGCGCAAAATTCGACAACGACATGCAGCGCAGCCTAGTGAATGAGCGCGATCCCCTGAAAAGACTCCAAATATTGAGCTCTGGCCTTGAGACAAGAATATTCGAGCAAGAGGCGGAAAAAGGACAAGATCTTGTTGCCTACTACAAACATCAGCTGGCCACTCTTGTAGTTGATGCGGAGGTAAAAAAGCGCATCTATCTAGAGATGAGTCGCCTGAAGAATCTCAAGAAAGACACGTCAGAGTACGGCAACGTGATTGATTGGCTTGATAGAGTGCTGGCGTTCCCCTGGAATATCGAAACTGGAGACAGCAAAGATTTGAATGCCGCAAAAGAAATCCTCAATGCCAGCCACTTTGGTCTAGAAAAATTGAAGCAAAGAATTTTCGATATCATTGCTATTCAAAAGTACACCCAGAAGCAACCACCACAGATCCTCTGTTTGTATGGGCCGCCAGGCGTAGGTAAGAGTACAATAGCAAAGTCCATTGCCGAGGCACTCGATAAGAACTACTATGCTATTTCACTTGGTGGATCAAACAAATCTGAAGATATTGCAGGAATGAAGCGTTTCTTCATTGGTGCAAAACCAGGAAAAATTATTGATGGAATTACGCAGGCAGGAAGCAAAAACTGCGTCATATTGCTCGATGAGATTGACAAGATGAGTTCTAACCAAAATCATAGCGATCCTACGGCGGTCTTATTGCAAGTGCTGGACCGAAACCAAAATAATGCCTTCAAGGACGACTATTTTGATATTCCTATGGATTTATCGAAAGTATTCTTCATAGCAACCGCTAACGATTTATCGACCATACCGGGGCCACTACGAGATCGCCTAGAGATCTTGACTCTTGATGGCTACTCATTGAATGAAAAGGTTCAAATTACCAACAACTACCTAATCAAGAAGGTAGCGACCGAGTTTGGACTTGATGAAAATATTATTTCATTATCGCCGGAGACGATCAGTAAAGTTATCGAAGAATATACCTTTGAAAGTGGTGTTAGAAAACTCGAGAATATCATTAGAGAGATCATTAGAAAACATATTGCTTACAAGGCAACTGCCAGCGAGTCACTAGAACCCGTCGAGCTATCCATAAGCGACATCAATAAGATGATTGAAGACGCCTACGAAGAAGAGCCGAATGTGGCCGAAGAGGGCGAAGTCGGCGTTGTTAATAAGATGAGTGTTAAGAACGGCAATATCGGTGATGTCGGTCGTTTAGAAGTTGTTATTACCGAGAGCGGTAAGGGTGAGCAAATTATTTCAGACAATATAATCGGTACAGCACTTAGTACACTGAAGACAACCGCAGGCCTTTTGCGATATCGGGCTAAGGACTGGCAGATACCTGAAGAAATCTTTTCGGATTACGATATCTACATACACTCCCCAATCCACGAGGTAACGCATGACGGCTCTTCAGGGGGTATCGCAGATGTTATCTGCATCCTGTCAGCCATAAAAAATCTCCCCGTTCCCCACACGATCGCTATTACGGGTGCAATTACTCTAAAGGGTCGAGTAATGCGTATTGGTGGTGTTAAGGCAAAAGTGCTGGCAGCACAACGACATAAAATGAAGACTATCATCCTGCCACTTGGGAATAAAAAAGATGTTGATGAATTGCCTCCAGACGTAGTTGGCAATATGGAATTCAAGTATTTTGAAGACATGGTCGATGTTTACGACTATATCTTTGGTGGGACTAGAGCTTAGCTATCGTTACGATACTGCGAAAGAAACCAGTCTTTGAACGGCTGGGGATTTTTTCCGAACATTGAGCCTGTTCCTCTAGACAGAACTTGACCGTTGTCTGCCAAAAAGGTACTTGAGCCTATAAGACTATTTGGCTTATCGTCAGGGATTTCTGGGTTAACATAGAGTATTTGCCAGTATCTTATATCTGTACCTTCCAGAACCCGGGGCTCATCCACGACAACCGGACTAGCATGTCGCATACCCTGCACGTGTTGCTTTACGAAATCATTAGCTTCTTGGGTAGTTGTGATGACTACGGTGTTGGTAGCATCGCCATGAGATTCTACGCTTGCAGATGACTGTGATGGGGTTATGTCGTCATTCGCAGGCAACTCTTGGACTGACAGTTTTTCGCTTAACGAGTTTTGGATCAACTCAAGATTTGCGCGTAAAACAGTAAGTGCGTGTTTAGGGAACTGCTGGTCAAACATGACATCCTCAGACTTATTCATTAGGAAGCCCCTTGTGTAAGATGGGTCGTATGGATCAGCCGCCCAGCCAGGAATCGGTGCGCCTTGTGTGAGTGTTTCGCCGGTAGTTGTATCCGTAGTCTTTGTTAGTTCTTGAGGCAAGTTAGATGCTAGTATCATAGCTTCTCGCGTTCCGGTCATGCCCACTTCTTTACTGATGAGTTGCACGACAAACCCTGAGCCATCATCATTCTTGTGCTGTAATCGTGCTACATACATAGGTAAGTGGTTTAAAGACTCCTTGAGAATGGTTCGTAGCATTTCGCGCCCTGAGTTTGTTTTGACCACGGATACTTCAATAAGTCCACGCGTTTCGTCCATCTGGTCATGAGCTCTTTTGACGACAGTATCCACATCAAATGGCTGAAGGTAGTCTATATGTTCGGCGGGAACTTCTTGAATAATGAGTTGCAGGAGGTACGTTTCAGTTTGCTGCTTCCAATAACCTGCCACTCCTGGTAGATCTTTCGATATGGCGGTCTTGTCTACTTCTTGCCATTCGCCAGGCACTTCAAATTGGTATTTATTGGCTGTAAACTTCATTCAGTACCCTCGTGGTTAAATGTAACATTATCATATTGAATCTAGGCGAATACCGCTTGTCCTAATGATACCACACCATAATATGGTACAATCGTGTTACAAGTACATATCACATAGAAAACAAAAAATATGGATGAAACGCTACCAAAGCAAGAGCAACTATCGAAGCCAGAATCACTGGCTACGCCTGATGTCACAAAAGCTCTCGACACCATCAACGACACTGAGACCAAAATTGGTGAACACTTTGGGCTTCAACCGGATGCGCCCGAGCTTCCAGATCTCACTGATGACGCTCTAGTGCATATTGCCGAAAGTAGTACAGATTCCGTTAAAGATCACCCTGAACAGTCTGAAACGGCCGAAGATGCCGTTGAGACAGTTCTTATTGAAGGTGCGCTGGAAGTTACTGGTGACAGGCCGGAAAGTTCTGAAAACCCTATCCTAAAGCTTGAAAAGGATGGCTACGATCAGCAAGTGACCGAGGGTGTTAAAAAACTGCACGAAGAAGGTGCAACGCTACCCTATGGCGAGTCTGTCGCCGAAGTAGTCGCTAATACCGTTGATGAATACGAAAAACAAGCCGGACAAACTGAACGGCTTACGGCTGGCGACCAGCTTGATGTGGCAATGCAACAGTATATGCAGGGTGCCTCTAAAGAAGATGTCTTTGAAAAAACAGGCATGGATCCGGCAGAGCTAACCAAGGTCATTCGGGATCTCCCGCCCGAAACGCAGGAGTACCTAAAAGACATGCGTAGGAAGTCGCTCGGTGAAAATACACCAGTGGAATCACAAGAAGTACCTCAGTTCAGTAACACGGAACTAGAGAGCGCCTTCGTATATGGCATTCAAGAAGATAGTGGCATGACTCAGGAGCAAGTCGATAACTGGTATAACTCCCTGCCTGAAAATCAGCAGCAGTATTTCGCCGAAGGCAAACGAGAGATGAGCCAACAAACCGAACAAGTCCATGAATTAGAAACGAGAGTTGAGGCAAACCTTGAGGCTTCCGCCCCTGAACTGCTTGAAGGCAGATTGCCGAAGGAATTAGCCGACCGTATTGGCTCGGAATATTTCATTGGTCTACGACAGCTTGGTAGCGATGAAGCTACTGAAGCCCAGGAGAAGCTTGCCGCCGATGGTGGCGTCGATGTAGCCAACCTTGGCTTGACGCAAAGCTTTAATGTCATCAAAGAAACGGATGATGACTGGACCACCAAAGGTACAGTTATTCGAGGCTACTACGGCGTACAGGGTGGCGGTAAGTTTGTCATCGCCGTACCGCTTCACGGTGCCGATAGCCCTACGACCGCTTATGAATCCGTGCCGGATATGCAGCAAGAACTCCGAACAAGCTCAGACTCCAATCACCGAGCGGTCAATCCGAAATACGTTGCAGGCTTCATCGATGGCGAGGGTGTCTTCCATCCAAACGAGAACTTTATGCGCTCGAATGAGGCGAAACTATCCGGTGAATCTGCCCCCAGCACCCCAATGGTAGAGGCAGTAGAGCCTCAAGAATCCACCAATCCTTACGAAAAATTAAGTGCCGAACAACTCACAGCAGTCCGCGATAATATTGCCGACTCAATCGTACAAGGTATCCGTAAGTATGATCCTGCCGAAGTGATCCGAGCGAGTGCAAATCTTGCAGCAATCCAGCGAGAAATCCAAGCTCGCTCTCCTGAGCAAGCTACTCGCCAGCGCGGAGAAGTCGATGGTGCCGTTACCTACATTACCGAACCAGACACAGCAGTCATTCAGAAAATAGTTTCAGAACTTCAGAAGATCGACGGTGCGCCGGATATTGCCCGTAAGCTCTACGGAGGCCTTGAAATACCGGCACCGAGTGAAGAAAACCAAGAAGCCCGACTGCAAGCCATGGAACTACAAAGCTTACTAGCTAGCGTATCTCGTGAGATACGAAACGTGACTGGATCTGAATTTAGTGAAAGTACCAACCCTTACGCATCCATGAAGAATGAAGAGCTTTCTGTAACTGTTGATCGACTGAAGCAAACTATTCAAGATCTCACCGCTCAAGGTGCAGATACAACGGAGTATAGGAACAGACTAGCCCAAGCGGGACAGGTTATTAATGCTAGAAGATAGCTTGCATTGATCTATAATGCACCATTCGCAAGCGAATAGTGCCAACCTCCCAAATGGCAAGCCATTTACGAGGTTACGGGTATTAGCGCCCTTAGTGTTGTGAGCTCAGGCGTATCATCCATATCAACCTTGCTCCAAATCTTGTCAGTCAGCTTCGTAGCCTCGCTAAACTGTTGGTTAGTGGTCGTAGCAAATACAAGCTCATCATCCCACGCATTGCTCAGAATACGCTTCATCTGGCGACTAAGCTTCTTTTGGAGCTGCGTATTTTCACAAATAGCAAGTACAGCTGGGAATTGCTCATCTTCTTCCAAATCACCACTCTCCTTGAAGTTCACATAGTTTCTGGTTTTTCTAACACTCACAAAGAATGGTTTTGTACCATCCCATATATCTATGAAGTAATGCTTGGCTGGAGTTTCACCACGAGCTGGTATTTTTAGATGTAAGTCTGGTATCCATGTCGGGTAGGAATCAAACTGCGCCATGTAGCTTTTCGTAAGAATTTCAATCTTGTTGCCGTAGATAGCGCGGAGCTGCTTAGATGCATCGGTAACGGCAACCGTGTGGCGTAAGAAATCATCTGACACTGTTTTGTTCTTGTAGAGGCTTTTGGTCGACCATTGGTTGGTGGTGTTTGGTTGTGCTACTTCAAGTGCTCGTGCGCCTTTAGGTGTGATGTAATACTCGGCAGGACGACCAGCAAGCTTGTATGACTTTTCATAACGTTTACCAATTAACTGCTGTTCTTCGAGAATCTGGAGCTTGTTCTGGATAGCTTTGGGGCTGGGCTTCTTAAATGAGTGGGCTAGTTGTTTGGCTGTGCAGAAGCGATACCAATACAGTAGGTGTAATGTTCTGACTTGCTGCTTGTTTAATGGTCTGCGATACTTCACACCCGACTTATTCTTACTAGCTTCAACAACTACTACTTCACTCATATCCAACAACCAATACTTACTAATTTAGGCCTAACTACATCACTATATCTACTCAAATACCCAACTAAACCACTAACCATATAATTCACTAAACCTACACCAAAACTACTACTCACAACCATCTATCCATCTCATCGTATCTTCTTCTCTATATTTATATAGAAAGAGAGGGGGAAAAGAAAGAAGAAAAATAAGGTGTTATTAGAGAAGTTATAGGTTGGGTATCGGTGGATAAGTTTAGTTTTATTTACGGATAAGAGAATTGTAGGTCAATCGTTTACCGTTTACATGGCTAAACCAGCTCTCAAAGCGTTCGCCATCAGTCATAGCCCGAGTGTTCCAGCGGTAACTATATTCGTCACAGTAGAGTTGCAAATGTTTGGCACTGACGTGATGATAAATGCCGTTAATGCCACGTTTCAAATGTGACCAGAAGCTCTCTGCTGTGTTCGTACTGGCCATGCCGTTCACGAATTCTTTGACGCCGTGATTAACGCTCTCGTGTTTAAAACCGAGCTTTGGTAGTGTGCGATACGGCATGTGCTCGTCTGTATAAATTGTGGCGTTGATGTCGATATGTTTACAAGCTAGCGTCATGAGCGTATTACTGCCGGTGTCTTTTGTGGTAATAGCTCGTAGATTGCCACCGCGTTCGACCATGCCAACAACCGGCGTTTTAATGTTCTTGCTACCATAGCCTTGTGCGCCTTTGCCGGTGAGGGTTTTGAGACGCTTGCTATGGTGCTTGTTGCTGTCTTTACCGCCAATGTAGGCTTCGTCCATTTCGACTTCACCATCGAGCAACTCAAAGCTGTCGTTTTCATATACATAGCGAATACGCTGAAGCATAAACCAGGCCGTCTTTTGGGTGACATCTATAAACTTACCAAGTTGAATTGAGGAAATACCTTTTTTGTAACTGCCACATAAGTAGATAGCAAGAAGCCACTTTTGCAAAGGCACAGGGCTATCTTCGAAAACGCTCCGAGTGCGGACGGTAAAAGTATTACGGCAGCTGGCACACTTGATGCGTCCACTCGCTAGTTTGTACGTTTTAACGTCAATCTCGCCACATTTTGGACAAGTTACACCATGAGCCCAACGACTCTTAAAGAGGAAGTCCTGACATTGCTCCTCAGTGCCAAACTTTTGATAGAATTGGATGAGATTGAAGCTTTCCATACCTCTAGTGTATCAGGGGTAGATGGTAACGTCAAGTATATAATTGCCTAAATTAATGGTACTATATTGATATAGTAACTAAAGAAATTATCAATGACACCAGAAAGCATTTCAAACAATCAATACAGACCACCACGACCACCAGTTGACCGAATCCAGGTAATATCTAGTTTGCTCGAAAAAGTGCTTGTAAATGAGGATGATCCAGATGCTGGCATTAGTTTTGAACCCTGTAAAATTGATACTTACACAATTGACGTACAAGACCCAACAAAGCGAGAAAAGGTATTTACTACCTACTACGAAATTACTGGTGAGCAGTTAGAAGATTCAGTTAAAACACCAGAAACAGCTATAGCGATTGTTAATTGGTTGAAAACAGAATTACAAAAAGACCTAGAAGAACATGAGAAAGCCATGTTTGCTACTGAAGCATTGCGAAACCGCTAATACATAGTA
>WBZL01005132.1_pt1 | contig 10971 bp, 7 predicted proteins | sample 5204291 | NCBI WGS metagenome assembly WBZL01 (sample SAMN12344345, study PRJNA552823) | activated sludge metagenome | biome: Activated sludge suspended growth; feature: Nitrification reactor; material: Wastewater; isolation source: activated sludge from nitrification reactor of wastewater treatment... | reverse complement strand
GTGAGTGTATTCTTTCTTCCGCAGAGTCCTTCGCATAAAATGTGTCATGACTTGCGTTGTGAATTCTGCGAAGAGACACTTCGGGGACGTGTGTGTATTCATTCTTCCGCAGAGTCCTTCGCGTTAAATGTGTCATGACTTGCGTTGTGAAATCTGCGTAGAGACTCTGCGGGGACGTGTGTGTATTCATTCTTCCGCAGAGTCCTTCGCGTCAGAAGTGTAATGACTTGCGTTGTGAATTCTGCGTAGAGACTCTGCGGGGACGTGAAAGGGACGTCTTCACTGCAACTTTCAATTTTCAATTTTCAACTTTCAATTTTCAATTTTCAACTTTTCCCGAAGGGACGGCTTCGCCGCAATTTTCAATTTTCACCATTTCACTTCCTTATCAAGAAACGCCTTTGCACCAGATCCGTACTGAATTATGCATTTTGCTGCTTCACGGTTGGACATGTTTAGTCTTTTGACCTGCTGTTCTGTCAGAAAGTACAAGCTGCCCGATGTAATAGAGGGTGCTGATGGAATGAATACAGACAGCATTCCGCTTTCATGTTCTTCAACTATGAACGCAAACAGCCAGGCATCATCAAGTGTTGCAAGACATGGTTTTATGTGACTTGTATTCTGATTCAGATTGCCGGTAATGTAATCCTTAAGTATTGAAAACCCGGGTATTATGAAATCGATCTTTCCCGATACTTTGCCTCCGATCTCCTTTTTTGTAGCAAAGCCAAGTAGGATCACAAAAATCAGTAAGATAGTGACGGCAGCAAGTGTTGGAGTTCCAATTCCAAAGATTGATTCAGGCGGCAGAAGCAAAGTAATCGGCTGAATTACTTTTGAAATCATTTCGATAATCGTAATGATGAGGTACGCAACAAACATCAAAGGTATTGCAGTTACAAGTCCAAGTAACAGAATTTCTCTGAAGATATTTTTTTGTTTAAGCATTAGAATAAGCTGTTAAATTAATCAATTTGATGCTTTTGTATTTACAGCTGAGATTCAGAAGAAACTTACTTTCCCGGTATTAATATCATAAACTCCTCCTTCTATTGAGATTTCACCTTTGTCATCCATCTCTTTCAGAATAGGGCTGTGAAGCAAGATGTTGTCAATAGCAGTTTTTACATTCTCATCGCAAACCTTTTCGACAAAGTCCTTGTTCTTTGAAGTCTTCTCACCGGAATAAGGTCCCAGGCTGTCAATCGAAGGTCTTATCTTTGCAAGCAATTCGGTGATGTTGCCCATTTGAACATTGTCTATTGCGGATTTGACCGCGCCGCAATCCGTGTGACCAAGTACTATAATGACCTTAGCTCCGGACACTTTGCATCCGTATTCCATACTGGCAAGTATGTCTTCGTTAATTATGTTTCCAGCAACTCTTGCCACAAATACATCTCCGATGCTTCTGTCAAATACTTTTTCTATGGGTACTCTTGAATCGAGACAGGAGAGAATTACTGCTTTTGGATATTGACCCTTTGATGCTTCAATTATTTGCTTTGGAAAATCTTTTACGGTGAGTTCACCTTTCACAAATCTGTCATTACCTTCTTTGAGCAATGTCATGACCTTGTCAGGTGTAAGTGCCTGTTGTTCTTCCTTTGTAATAACTTTATCTACCTTTACAACTTCCTGTTTGTTCTCATTGCAGGAGATTGTGATCATTGATGCCAGAATGAAACATGTTAGATTTTTCAAGGTTACTTCCTTCCATTTAATTTAGATTGCTTTGGTCAAAATCCGCATTGAACAATAAAAATACAACCGAGAAACAATTGTCGAATTTGTTCGAAGATACTCTTCGGGCACGTGTGTGTTTCTTTGCATCCGCAGAGTCCTTCGCGTAAAAGTGTTTTCAATTGCAGAGTGCAATCTGCGAAGAGACTCTGCGGGGACGTGGGCTGAGAACTAATTGTCGATTTTGTGCGATGAGAGTCTGCGGGAACGTGTGTGTTTCTTTTGCATCCGCAGAGTCCTTCGCTACAAAAGTGTTATCAATTGCAATGTGTATTCTGCGAAGAGACTCTGCGCGGACATGGGCTGAGAAACAACTTTAGAATTTGTGCGAAGAGCGTCTGAGTGGAAGTGGGCTTTTCACTCTTCTTCCGCAGAGTCCTTCGCGTTAAAGTGTTTTGAATTGCAATGTGCATTCTGCGAAGAGACTCTGCGGGGACATGGGCTGAGAAACAATGGTCGAATTTGTTCGAAGAGACTCTGTGGGGACGTGTGTATGATTCTTTTGCGTCCGCAGAGTCCTTCGCGTTAAATTGTTAAGAATTGCAGTGTGTATTCTGCGAAGAGACTCTGCGCGGACATGGGTTGAGAAACAATTGTCGAATTTGTGCGAAGAGACTCTGCGGGGACATGGGTTGAGAAACAATTGTCGAATTTGTTCGAAGAGACTCTGTGGGGACATGTGTATGATTCTTTTGCATCCGCAGAGTCCTTCGCGTAAAAGTGTCATCAATTGTAATGTTCATTCTGCGAAGAGACTCTGCGGGGACATGGGTTGAGAAACAACTGTCGAATTTGTTCGAAGATACTCTTCGGGCACGTGTGTGTTTCTTTGCATCCGCAGAGTCCTTCGCTACAAAAGTGTTATCAATTGCAATGTGCAATCTGCGAAGAGACTCTGCGGGGATGTGACTTTCAATCTTCATTTTTCCATTTTCCATTTTCAACTTTCAACTTTCAACCTTCAATTTTCAATTCTCAACTTTCAATTCTTAATTCTCAATTCATCTGTGAGATTCTCACTATCTTAACACGATCATCCTCCGTGATTTCCTGAATTCTCCGGCAGAAATGATGTAGAAATAAGCACCGCTCGAAAGTCCATACTTGTCGGGTGAAAAAGTAAATCGATATTTCCCGGGGTCAAGGTCGCTGCTTAACAGTGTTGCAATCTCCCTTCCAAGCAAATCAAATATCTTCAATGTGACAAATGATTCCGATGGAAGAGAGAAATTTATGATTGTGCTCGCATTAAAGGGATTGGGAAAATTCTGTTCAAGATCAAATGAATAGGGGAGCAGCAAATCACTGTTGCTCAATCCAATTGGCACATTGGCAAAATAACTGTCATAGAATTGTTGCGCTGATGCTGCCTTTTGCTTCAGCTTTGTAACGCTGTTGAGATAATTGCTTCCCGCGGCAATAACCTGAGCCACAACTATATGCTGCGTGTCGCCCGGCATGACATTTACAGGACCCGTGGTAGTAAATGTTCTTCTGTAAGCATAATTAAATTGATTCCATCCGATTCCGGATTCAGGATCTCCTGCAAAATAGAACCTCGTAGTGTCGCCCTGGGGTGTAATGATTGGTCCTCTGTTCCAAAATTCAAGGCCGCTCATACATTCATAAGTTACTTTAGTATTGTAAGGACCATCATCAGAAAACCAATTGAATGAATACATTTCTTTTGTCTTATATCCGCTTCTTACAAACTTAACTTTTCCCATGTAATATCCGACCGTGTCATCAGGATTTCCCGTGTATGAATTTGCACCCCTAATGAATTTGAATCCGACAGCAGGAGGATTGTTTCCATAAACCGGATTGGAGTTGTCTCCGTTGTATGAATAGCCAAGATCCAATATAGTATCACATCCAACTTTTCCTGTGTTCTCGCTGCCATCATCGTCGGACCAAAATGTGAAGTAAGCATTTTGCCAGACTTCTGAACTTTGATTGATGATTTCAAAATGAGAGTAAAGAACGTCCTTCAATACATCACCATAGTTGAAGCAATAGTTAGTCACTCTAACATCCGCGTTCAAAGGATACGAATCGCCACAATTATTGTCATGCGGCTCAGGATAAGAATCAGTCATTCTGAAAAACATGGTCTGATTTCCAAAATCATTGGGCTCCCAGAGATTCAGTTGCTGATTGTAATAGACAGGAGCTCCCTGATCACTGTTCTGAAGAAATGTGCTCGGCCATTTTGCCCTGTCAAGATCATTCACTCCATTTGTGAGTTTGTAGATTCTGTATGCAGGGTCTTCTTTCCCGATTGGATAACCATTGGCACCGGTCTTTCCTGCCAGCATTTCACCGGAGTAATCACTGCAGACTACCAAGGTCTCGTTGTTCACTACGGCACCTATCAGAAAACTGGAAGTATATCTCGCATACTTTCCGGAACCTCTTGGCCATTCAAATCCACCGTGAAATGAAAAAAATTCACGGTTAAAAAGTCCATTCTGTTCAAAGTTTGCTGAAATATTGTTGCCATTAATTGCGGCTTGATATCTGAGGGCGTTTGATGTCTTATAAATTCTTCCATTGTCGCATACAAACCATCCCGTGTATCTGTCAAGAAAGTAGATAGAATTTATTTTGTTGGTTGATGATGAAATTATCTCCGACCATGTCTCACCTGAATTTATGCTTCTGATGATTCTTCCATACTCACCGGCGGCGTAAATTGCTCCCTCCAAAAACCCGGATGTAAAATTCATTTCTATAACATCACTATTGATACCGGTTGAAAGCAAGCTCCATGAATTATTTCGCCTTGAAATAATTGTTCCGGAACGACCGCCAATAAATACACCCCTGCTGAAGTCCGGATTTATCGACATAAGATCTACGGTAGTATTGACATGATCGCGAACCCAATTTCCGGAACTGTCTCGCAGCACCACACCATTGTTGCCGCAAATGTATGGTCCTTCGACGCAATTCAAATTTTCAGTAACGGGGGAATACACTCTGATCCAATTCGTTCCGTTGTTCGTTGATTTGAGAATTATTCCGTTATTGCAGACGCTTTGGAGAGTGTTCCCGGTAATTGAGATGTGATTAATTCTCTCTGTAGTACCCGTCTCCCGGATCTGCCAGGTTTGAGCGTAATCAGTTGACAGAGCGATCAGCCCGTAATCAGCTGCTATCCAGACGACCTGGTTTTTGATTGCAATTGAATTTACTGTTGCACTGTTCGGAACCGGCCTTGACTCCCAGGTTAAACCACCATTGGAAGTGCGAAGAAATGTGCCGTTGACACCGCCTATGTATCCGCGACTCTCGCTCATAAATCTGATTGTATTCAGATTCATGTTGGTTATGCCAGGTTGCTCCGTCCATGAATATTGAGCATAAGAATAACTCTGAAAGATGAAGATCAATAACACAATAAATATACAAGCTTTCATGGCAGGACAGTTTACAGTTTTGCTAATGAGATGTTCATTCGCTTCTCTTCTTCTGTTTATTCTGAAGAGTGTCATTTGAGGGTGAATTTGCTGCGTAGCGTCACAATAGTCTTAATTGCAACAGATGAAATTTATTGTCTGCAACAATCGGTAGTGTAAGTTTATCAGACTTCGCTTAACATAAAACTAAACTTATTTGTCAATCATGTCAATTGACTTTGTAGTCAGATGAATGAGAATCTGGAATAAACAGATTGATGATTTCAATTCGGCATCCTAATAAATGATACGAAATTCAAACTAACGATACGAACAAAAATGAAACCGGCAGAGCTACTTTCACTCTGCCGGAAAATATGAACACCAAGTGTTGAACTTCAGATTAAGAATAAGTTAATGGGAATTATATTCAATTTTCAATTTTCAATTCTCAATTTTTCCCGAAGGGACCCCTTCGGGGCAATTCTCAATTCTTAATTCACAATTCAACTACTGCCTTGCCAAGATCTGCTTCGCCTTTGCCTCACTGTCTTCAATAAGTTCACCGCTCACATCAACAGTTGCTGAATAGATCTTGCCTGTGAAAGCGAACGGCGGCATATAATCATCACAAGTTGGCGAACCCGGATCACATCCGCAGGCCGCGCCTGCTCCGAGTCCCAGTGACAAAGGAATAGTATATGGCAGATTCATCTCTCCAACGGGTTTGCCGTCTATATATAACTGTGCTTTTCCGGATGAGCCTTTTCCATTTGCCATATCCGGTTTTCCGGTTGCCTCAAATTCAAATCTGAATTTGTGGCGTCCTTCAGGTACTGCCTCAGTTGATTCAAGATAGAAGAATTCAGCAGCAACATAGTTGTAAACATATTTCAGTTTGCCTTCTTTGATGTAGAAGGAAAATCCGCCATCAACGCCGCCCATGCTATAAAGAACTCCTTCTGCACCGCCTTTTGGAATTTCAGCATCTACGGTAATGCTGTGAGTTCTGTTGAGAACATTAGCAGCTGCATTTCCCGGAACAACCTGTGTACCCTGATAATAGGTGTATGATAGTCTTGGTCCGGAAATCTGAGGCCTCTCTTCGGCGAATCTCTGCGTACCCCTTCCGTCAACAGGCAGGACATTATACTTACCTGCTTCAACATACCATTGGGCAATCATTTCAATCAGCTTTGACCTGTTCTCATTTGCAATGTTATGATTCTCTGCAAAGTCCTTGTCAATATGATAAAGCTCCCAGTTGTTTGCGTCAAGTTCAGTAAGCTTTTCAGCAGGAATCGGAGTGCCAAACGGTTTTCCGGCTTCTGTGAAAGATGTTCCCGGCCACGGGCAGACGGCTCTCCAACCGTTCCAGTAAATTGAACGGTGTCCCATCATTTCAAAATACTGAACCTGATGATTGCTCTCTGCATCTTTGTTATCAAATACATGAGCAAAGCTCTTGCCTTCAATTGGTGACTGAGTGACTCCCTTGATTGTAGCGGGCGGTTCAATTCCCAGCGCTTCTAATACAGTCGGAACCATATCTATTGCGTGAGCATATTGAGTCCTGACTTCACCCTTTGCCTTGATTCCCTTTGGCCAGTGAACAATGAAGGGATCGCTGATCCCGCCTCTGTATGTCTCGCGCTTCCATCTTCTGAATGGAGTGTTCCCGGCAAATGTCCATCCCCATGCATAATGATTGAAATACTTAGGTCCGCCGATATCATCAATTGCTGCAAGATTTTGTTTCAGATCATCAGGCACATTGTTGAAGAACTTGTTCTCGTTTACAGAACCTGTCGGTCCGCCTTCGGAACTCGCACCATTGTCTGATATGAACATTACAATAGTATTATCCCACTCGCCAATGTCTTTCAGGAACTGAAACAATCTTCCGTAATGGTAATCTGTATGCTCCAGGAATCCTGCAAAGACTTCCATCATCCTTGCATACAACTTTTTTTCATCTGCTGATAGAGAACTCCATTCCTGAACATCAGGATCATGTCTTGACAACTCGGCATCTTTCGGAATTATGCCAAGTTCTTTTTGTCTTGCAAAGACCTTCTCGCGATATGCGTCCCAACCGTCATCAAACATACCCTTGTATTTGTCAGCCCATTCTTTTGGAACATGATGCGGAGCATGTCCGGCACCCGGACAGAAATACATGAAGAACGGCTTGTTCGGAGCAATCTGTTTTGCATCTGCTATAAATCCGATCGCCTTGTTCGTAATATCTTCTGTAAGATGATATCCTTCTTCAGGTGTCTTTTCCGGTTCAACCTGATGATTGTCATAGTACAGCTCAGGATAATACTGATGAGTATCTCCGCCGAGGAATCCGTAATACCTCTCAAACCCTCTGCCCAAAGGCCAGCGGTCATAAGGACCTGCAGCTGAGTTCTGCTCGGCAGGTGTAAGATGCCATTTGCCAAGTGCATAAGTATTGTATCCGTTTTCCTTGAGTATCTCTGAAATGAAACCATTCTCAAACGGGATGTAACCATTGCCTCCGGGATATCCCGTTGACCCTTCGGTAATGCAAGACATTGCATTTGAATGGTGATTCCTTCCGGTAATTATGCATGACCTTGTGGGTGAACACAAAGCTGTTGTATGCATGTTGTTAAAGAGCAATCCTTCTTTGGCAAGCATGTCTATGTTCGGTGTGTTTATCGGGCTGCCGTAACAACCCATCTGACCGAATCCTGTATCATCCTGCACAATGAACAGCACATTTGGCGCGCCTTCTTTTGCACGGTTAGGCATTGGCCATGCAGGACTTGATTGATCGAATGTTCTCCCCACTACACCGGGAAATGCTGCTCCCGGCTTGTACTCTTTCATTGCCATGAAAACTTTCCTTTCTTTAAGTGTTTTTGAAATGTTAAATGTGGAATGTCATAAGAATTGAATTGAGCAAAAATTCAGAGCTTGTGACTTTGAATATGTGTTTACGCGTTAAAATAAATATTGTTCATTCATTTTGAAAAAGGTAGTCATTGTGCAATGATATTTTGATATTCAGCCCATATCTGTCCAAAACGTCATAAATTTCTTCAGGAGAAATGTTTATGAAGATATCAAGCAAGAAGCTATTCCGCTTTCTTTTGAACGACCAAAAGAAAGCTTGGCAAAGAAAAGTCGCCCGCTGCATCCTAATTGCCTAAAATTGTTCGGTACGGCTACGAGAATTTCAACTCCTCACCCAAACGTTAGCACGTTTGGGTTCGTCAAACAGGAAATTCTCGCTTACGCCGTACCTCGCAATTTTTTAACGGCAATTAGGCTGAGGCGGGTTGCTTTTCCGAACCGAATAATTTCTAACTTTCCAGTTTGATTTCGAATGAATTTTCGAAAAGCAAAAACGTTTTGGACAGCAATGTATTCAGCCGGCAAGTTGCCGGATCAAGTCCTGAATTAATGCTCTTTAATCATAATTAACAGCCAGAGATACTCAGCAGAGTGTTTTCCCTTAGCTTAAATAAATCAATTTGAATTGCTGCCGTCATTTGACCAGCATCATCTTGTGCTTATAACTCTTGCCGTTCACATTAAGAACGTAGAAATACAATCCGCTTGTCAGATTTTGCGAACTGAAATTTACCGAATACTTTCCCGCCTGCCTGTACTCATTTGAGATCAAAGTTCGAACTTCCTTGCCAAGAGCGTCATAAACTTTCAGATCAACCTGTGAACTGCGTGGCATGTCAAAATAAATGACAGTGCTTCCGTTGAATGGATTGGGGTAATTCATCGTCAGTCCGTATTGCTCAGGAATTTCCGGAAAGACTAACAGCGGCTTTGTGAACCAATTCTCTTTTACTACCCTGTAACTGTAGCTGAGATTACCGAGGCTGAATTCGTAAGCTGTTTCTCCGACAGGTGTAACTTCGGTGTATGTTATGTTACTGAACCCCCATGATATCGAAGTATTCCCGTTTGGAAGACGTTCCGTGTAACCCATTGCAAAAGAGTAGATGATCGGGTCTCTTCTGAATTCCCAAATCAGTTGGCAGGTCATATTAGTTTCATTTATCTGATATTCAACTGCTCTGGAAAATTTTGGTTCATGAAAATTGCCGTTGTCGAACATTGTATATGTTCCGGCTGCAGTCCGCCTTATTGCATGCTGATAAGAGAACTTTATCGGGTCGTTGATGAAAGTGAACTGATTATTCTTTCCTCCAAGCCTCCATATAATATCTCCGGTATTACGACTTATCTTTGTGATCTCTGACATATTCCTGCTTGACAATAATATGTTTCCGTCATAATCAATTTCCAGCGCATTACCGTGGCAATAGTCAATCACACCGAGTGACAAGTTTACACTGTCTGCGTCTGTGATTTCAAAGTGATCCCAGCTTTTCCACTGAAAAACTACATTCTTAGCGGGATCAATCTCCTGAATTATGAGACCCGTAACTTCTGCATCTTTCTGACCTCCAGGAACGATCTTGCTCATATTAATTATCTTTACGTCATAGCTCATAAGCAACGCATTACCATTCGGAAGAATTCGCAGCTCATGAAGATCCGTTTCGTATCCGTTGCCCGTATAAAAACTGTCAACAATAGTATAAGATGAATCCATTGCATAATATTTCTGACCTGCATTTTGAAAATAGGTCAGAAGTCCGTTTTCCTGCAGTCGAAAATCATAACACGGTGAAGGCATTTGCCTTGCAAACAGGAACTGTCCGTTACTCTTCATTGCAACAAGATGAGGATTATCTGCAAAGTTGCCGAGAAAGATTGTGCCCGGAGCAGGATTGTTGTTTACATGAATTGTTATGTCGGGTTCAACCGAAGGCAGTGAAGAGAAGCCCTTAGTGATATTCTTGTAACTGTAGTCATGTCCAAACTCCTCACGTCGTATTGTTTCAATGACTTTGCTCCTTCTGAAAGCGGGGACAGGTGATGGATCTACAGTGAAAGAAAATTCATCAATCACAGTTAGCTTATAAATGCCTTTCAGACTTACCCGGATATGCTCGCCAGGTATGAAATCATTGAGAGGGTCAAAAATAATTGTCTTTCCGTCTTGAAGCAATTTCTGATTTCCCGCAATGGTTCCACTGACAGAACCCAGTACTTCAACAATGGCATTTACAGGTGAAACTAAGTACTTCTCATCCAAACGCAGAATAATATTTTCTGAAGGTCCTGTAAGCTCAGATCCGTTAACGGGGGATGAATACAGAATTGGACCGGAGTTCGGATTCGCAAAGGTCTGAGATGATACTGCAAAATGCAGTAACAATACCGGCAGGAATGACAAAACAGACTTGATTTGCCTCAAGCAATTGGCTGAACAATAATTAAGGGGTAAAACCATGCGGAAGAATTGAAATTATCTTTAGATTGGAAATTCGTTTGCCTAAATTTATACAATATTAATGAATCCTAAAACTAAATTAATCATCGAAAGGTAATTTCAATGACAGAGAATGTTTATTGGCTTCTTGAAACAAGTGTAAAGGAAGGCGAACTTGAGAATGTTAAATCTCTCATGAATGAAATGATAGAACAGACCAAAGCAAATGAGCCCGGAGCAATTGGATATGAATGGTCAGTAAGTGAGGACGGCAAGTATGTTACTCTATATGAAAGATACAAAGATTCGGCAGCTGCTCTTGTTCACATGGATTCATTCGGAAAGAATTTCGCATCAAGGTTCATGAAGATGTTGGATATAAAGAAGTTTGTTGTATATGGAAGTCCCGATGAAGCAGCAACAAAGGCATTAACAGGTATCGGGGCCAGAGTCATGAAACCCCTTGGCGGTTTTCACAGGTAATAACTAACA
>WBZL01005131.1_pt1 | contig 10977 bp, 11 predicted proteins | sample 5204291 | NCBI WGS metagenome assembly WBZL01 (sample SAMN12344345, study PRJNA552823) | activated sludge metagenome | biome: Activated sludge suspended growth; feature: Nitrification reactor; material: Wastewater; isolation source: activated sludge from nitrification reactor of wastewater... | reverse complement strand
TCATATTGAATCAGTTTGACAAATAAATACAAATTTAATATATATTCTTTAAGTGTCATATTATTCTAAATTTATATTGGGATCATATTGATTTAATGCATTCTTTAGATTATTATAATAGTCGATTCCGGCTTGTTCTGTGGCCTTTGATCGATAATTGTTAAAGATATCTTTAAACTCAGGATGCTTAGAAATATATGCGAGTATTATTTCTTGATACGGGTATAAACTTAAATTATATATATTTTTCCCATTTGATCGAAAGACTAAATTAGCACATTTTTCTACCGATGAATTGGCCAAATAGAAATCTTCTACAATATTCCAATTTGATTTAAGATGTGTTGCCATATCTATCAATTGCTTTTCTGTAGAGAAGTGATCTTCTGAATTTCTATCTTGTTTATATAAACCTAATTTGGATCCATTTATGGCATAAACACTCCGGTATCTCCAGTTATCTTTTGGATTTTTTATAAAGAGGTTATAGATATCAGAATAGACGACAAATTTTACTCCGACATAATAACTAAACTCAAACCAAGGCCCACTCAAATAGGTTACATTAAAGCTAAATTCACTATGGCCTTCAGCAACTTCTCTTCTATACTCCATATCTTTTGGAAAATATTCAAATCCTCTTTCTAGTAAAAAATCATGGACTTCTATCTTAAACCTCATGTAAATATCTCTTCTAGTCTTTTTCATTATTATTACAATTTATTTAAAAATAAGGGGAGGAATTAAATCATTATTAACATCGTTGGTGACAACTTTAATTTTATTTGATATCAATATTTCATCTCCCTTGAAATATGTTTCGCCTCCGATTTTTGTATCATACTCCAATTTTACCACTTTATTTCCATTTGAGTTAGCTATTTTGGGAAAAGCCACTTTTTGGTTGGTGGTATATTTCAATCCTTCAGTATACTCTCCATTTTCCAATTCATATTTTGTGCCAGATTTATGTTTTGCTTCAATAATTTCAAAAATTATAGGTGGACCTTTTTGAGTAATTTTTAAACCATCAGGTTTAATTACTGTACCATCAACATTCAAAGAAACTTGTCGTGCATCTACTTTATAAATATCCATTACTTTATCTTCATGTTGCTGCCATAATAGGTTGCGTACCTTAACAACATCCTCTGCATCAACTTTCGTGCCATCGGGATTCTCTATTTTTACTTTTCCGTCTTCGTAGGTGGCTCTACCTCTTTTTTCGTTGAGGTATTTTCTCAGTTTGGCCATACCTGCAGAGCCGTACTTGTCGATAGCCAAATAAAATTTGCGTAATGGCCCTACAGCCTTCACCAGCTCTCCTATACTCTTCCAGACCTTTCCCCAGGGGACGTAACCCGCTATGGTGGTGATAATATCAACCGCTCCCCAAAATACATTTCCGGCTGCGATGGAACTGGCTGCCTCTACAAGGCTTTGCAGGTCAGAGAGCTTCGGCATGAGTACAGCAAATGCTATGGTGGCAGCTACTCCAACCTTGGACAAGTATTGGATATTTAGAATCTAATGTTGGAAGACTTCAAACCAATGACCAAAGCAGGTTGAGGTTCTTTGATGTACCTTTTCTCTATATTGATATGATTAGAGTGAGAGGCTCCATTTGAGATCAAGTCATGCGATAAATCGCAAATGATTAAGGAAAGTTTACTTTACATACGGATCGTAGGGCGGAGGTTCTAAATGCCAGTATGGAGTTTGAAAAACCTCTTTCAATTTTGGACAGTCCATTGAGTTTAAATAATGTAAATAATTTCTTAATCTTTCGTATAAATCATTGCCCCCATATTCCTCCAATTTCACAGAAATTTCTAACTCTGATGAAATGCCACATAAAGAATACAATATATTGCCCACTGTTAGTTGCTCATCCGAGTTCAAATTTAATACATCTAAATATATTTTTTCATGCCCTCCGGTTACTAATATATTAATAATTTTCCCCGAATGGATATTAGACAATTTAATACTAACAGAAGGGATGTAAGAAAAGTCTTTAAATTTAATAATATGATAATTATATAATAAGCAATTATCAAATGAATTTTCCTCGATAATAATCTTTTTTATTTTCTCTATTTCCATCTTAGTAATTTCTTTTATACATTTACTTATACTTAGGATCCCAGGAGTATGGATCTGAACACCAGTAGGACATTCGAAAAATTGCTCTTAGTATAGGACTGTTAAATGTGTTCAAATAATGAAAACAGTTTTTTATTCTCTCAGCAATATCATTGCCGCCAAATTGCTCTAATTTGGCATGCATCGATAAATCTGTCGAAATTCCACATGAAAAATACAAAATTCTACCCACTCTAAGTAACTCATAGGTGTTTAAATCGAATATTTCTAATAGTATTTCTCCATATCCACCATATATTACTATATGAACAATTTTACGAGCATGGATATTTGATAAAGTAAAGGTAACGGCAGGGGAATAATGAATATAATTGAAATCAATAATATTATAATTATATAATAAACTATTGAAGTCATTATTTTCATTTAATATAATTTTCTTAATATTCTCTATAACCATCCTAACAATTTTTTTTCTGCATTATAAAATATACTAATTCCTAGACCTAGAGGATCCCCCATATCAATTATTGTATAAGCTTCATCCAGCATTTTTTTAATCCATTGCATATCGGCTTTAAAAAAGGCTGTACCTTAAATTACGGACTTTGTTAGTTTACATAAAACACCAAAATTTTATTGTAGAAATTTCAGTGGATTTTTGATGTAAATATTATAAAGAATTGCGATAATGAAGTGTATTTCTTTAAATACTGGTTTTTTTAAGTTCTTCATATGCTATCTTTGCATGATATGTTGTTTGGTAGCAATACAGAAACTATTCAGGAGCATCCATCAGAACCCTTCGTGGAAGGAGTTCGGCTTTGGTCTGGATCACTGCCCGGTCAGAGTGAATTACTGGATGGCTTTTCAAGCCTGATGGCACAAGGGCGAATGCCCCACTTTCTCGTTTTGGGAGGCCAGACCGGTTGTGGACAGTTGATCGCTGCGCTTAGCATTGCACAGACATTGTTGTGTTCAAATCCGACAGCTCCTTGTGGGCATTGCCGGGCTTGCAAAAGAGTGGGGGACCTCAACCACCAGGATCTGCACATCACATTTCCCACCATAGGCGCAAAAGCGGTTTCACTCGATTTTTATGCTCAATGGCGGGATGCCTTTTTTGAAAACCCCTATATGAATGTCACGGAATGGGTCTCCGTGATAGACAAGGAGGGGAAGCTTCCCAATATCACGGTAGCTGAATGTGAGGCCTTTGAAGAACAATTCAGCATGAAAGCATTCCTTGGGGACAAGAAAGTTTTTGTCATTTGGTTGCCCGAATATTTGGGAAAAGAGGGAAACAAACTTCTTAAAATCCTCGAGGAACCACCCGCAGATAGTTATATTATCATGGCTACTGACAATGAATCTGCTCTACTGCCAACGATCAGATCAAGAGCACAACGCTATCCGATGTATTTGCCTCATGTAGACCATTGCATCGAATATATTGTAAGGTCACAAAATGTCAGCGAGATTGAAGCAAGGACATGTTTGTTGATTGCTGACAATAACCTCGCACAAGCCTTGCATTGGAGCCGGGATACAGAAAGCCCTTATCTGGAATTGACTAAAGCACTTTTTAGGAGTGCATATACCGGGCAAACTGTCGGTATGATGGAATGGGTGGAGAAAGTCAGTACACTCGGACGAGATAAGCAGAATGCTCAACTCAAATACATATTGCAAATGCTTTCTCTGGCATTGAGAATGAAAAATAATGTATTACATCCGGTTGAGTTCCAGAACGATATGCTGGATTATGTGTTTAAACTCTCTAATGGCTTGTCAGAGCCGCAGATCGAAAAAATCTCGGATCTGATTGATGATGCAATCGTGGCGGTCAATCGCAATGCAAACGCAAAGATCCTCATGACAGATTTCATCATTCAATTAGCCGCATGTCTAGTACTTAAAAAATAAATTCTTATTATGGCGTGTACTTCATGCTCAACAGGAAAAAATGGTATGCCCTCGGGCTGTGGAAATAAAGGACACTGTTCAACCGGTGGATGTAATAAGCTCAACACTTTTGACTGGTTGACGACATTAGACATTGAGGATCCGACAGTTTCTAATTATGCAGAAATTAGTTTTAAAAATGGAGCCAGGAAGTCGTTTTACAAACTGCCGGTGTCGTATAGATTTACGACAGGAGATTTGGTTCTGGTAGATACTGGTAGTGGTGGATATGATATCGGTAGAGTGAGCCTCATGGGAGATTTGGTTTTGCTCCAGATGAAACGGAAGAATTATTCCAAGGACAAAGTCATGTATGAGGTCATTCGCCAGGCTAATCCCAGAGATATCGAAAAAATGGAGGAAGCCAGAGCTATGGAAGAACCCGCTCTGGTAAAAGCTCGTGTCATAGCCAGAACGCTCGGTTTGAACATGAAAGTGGGTGATGTAGAATACCAGGCCGACCTCAAGAAGGCTACTTTCTTTTACACTGCGGATGGATGGGTTGATTTTAGGGAATTGGTGAAACAGTATGCGAGAGAGTTTAGAGTAAAAATCGAAATGAGGCAGATTGGAGCACGACAGGAATCCGCTCGAATCGGTGGAATAGGTGCTTGCGGACGGGAACTCTGCTGCTCTACATGGTTGACAGATTTTAAATCGGTAAACACTACTGCTGCCCGATACCAGAATATCGCTATCAACCAATCGAAACTCTCAGGTCAATGTGGCCGACTCAAGTGTTGCCTGAATTATGAGCTGGATCTGTATATTGACGAACTCGATAAGTACCCCTCTGATGTAGAAACACTGAAAGCAAAAAATGGTAGAGCTTCATTAGTCAAAATCGATATTTTCAAAGGCATGATCTATTATCAATATGAACCACTCAAAGGGAGAAGTATAGTGATGCCGCTGAGCCCGGATGAAGTCCGTAGAATAAAATCACTCAACGATCGTGGAGAAATGCCGGATGATATCGTCGCTTCCCAAGAGGAGAAAGCTGATGATGCAGAAGCTGAACAAGGATATGCTGACGTGACAGGAGCCATAGAACTACCTGCTGATAAAAGGAGGAAAAAGAAAAAGAACAAAAACCGCCAGAATAAAAATCCAAATCAAAATCAGGCTGGGCAAACTCAATCCCAACAGCAAAAGCCTCAAAACAAAAACACGCATTCAAATCAAAACAATCCAAGAAATAACGGAGATCAAAACCAGGATACCAAATCAGCAGATTCAAATAAAGGTAATGGTGGCCAAAATCCTAATGAGCGAAGACCGGAACAAAACAGACCAAAAGGACCGCAACCACCTCAACATAAAAATCGGGGGGATCAGCGCCACCACAACAGACCCAACAGAGAGCAAAATCCAAAAGATCCTCCAACGGACAAACCGGTAGAATAAATCATGAAAAAAGTATTAATCATCGGTTCCGGACCCGGAGGGTATGTCTGTGCGATCAGGTGTGCGCAGTTGGGCATGGACGTGACTCTGGTCGAAAAGTATGCTTCGTTGGGAGGAACTTGCCTCAATGAGGGATGTATTCCATCTAAGGCTTTGCTGGATAGCTCCGAACACTACCATTATGCAAAACATCAAATGGAAGTGCATGGTATCCAAGTTTCAGAAGTGAAGCTGGATTTTGCAAAAATGATGGACAGAAAGAAGTCGGTTGTTGAGCAAAATACCAAGGGTATTGAGTTTTTGATGAAGAAAAATAAAATCCATGTAAAGCATGGGTTCGGATCCTTTGTCAATGGTCATACGGTAAGCGTAAAGACTGAAGCAGGATCTGAAGAGCTAATACAGTTCGACTATTGCGTCATTGCGACAGGTTCAAAACCTTTCATTCCCCAAGCTTTTGGGTTTGATGGACATCGGGTGATTAGTTCTACCGAAGCCCTTTGTTTAGAAAAAGTTCCCGGGCATCTCGCGATTGTAGGGGCAGGAGTGATTGGTTTAGAATTGGGTTCAGTGTTCGCTCGGTTGGGATCGAAAGTGAGCATGATTGAGTTTCAGGGTCAAATTTTGCCGGGTATGGATACGGATGCAGCAAAAGAACTTCAGAAAATCCTGCAGGGTTTGGGCATTAGTTTTTATCTCCAATCAGAAGTAAAAAGTATCCTTACTCAAGGAGAGCAAGTTGAGCTCAGTTTTACGGTAAAGGGTAAAGAGGACGCTGTCCAAGACATACGAGCAGATTATGCACTCATCGCTATAGGCCGCAGGGCTTATACTGATGGCTTGCAGCTTGAGAATATAGGTTTGAAGTTAGACGCAAAAGGTAAAATTCCTGTGCAAGACAACTGCTGCACTTCAATCCCTCATATTTACGCGATTGGTGATGTCATAGACGGCCCGATGCTGGCGCATAAAGCAGAGGAAGAAGCCGTTTTTGTGGCGGAAACTATAGCAGGACAAAAACCGGTTTTGCACTCACATTTAATACCCGGAGTAGTGTACACCTGGCCGGAATTTGCCTCAATAGGTTATACCGAAAACCAACTCAAAGATCAGGGCAGACAGTACCGAATTGGAAAGTATCCTTTCAAAGCTTTGGGAAGGGCTAGGGCGAGTATGGATACGGATGGATTTGTGAAGGTGCTGAGCGATGCAACGGGAGACGAGGTGTTGGGTGTTCATATCCTGGGTCCAAGGGCCGCAGACCTTATTATGGAAGCCGTTGCAATAATGAACTTCAAAGGTGCTGCGGAAGATATAGCAAGGATTTGTCATCCTCATCCGACATACTCTGAGGCAATCAAAGAGGCGGCCTTAGATGCATGTGGTTTGGGAGCCATTCATAAGTAAGTTTAGACCATAAGTTTAATATATTACTTTCACATTCAATTAATTATTTTTGTGCGGTGAGCAGACTTTTATCTGTTGGTTTAATATTTTTAATTCTTTCCATCGCTTGGAGGGATCTACTCATTTGCGCACAATTTATTATTGAACGTGAAGAGATCTCTTCAAAATGGTGCATCAATAGAAGTAAGCCTTTACTCATGTGTAATGGCAAATGTTTTCTTCAAAAATCATTAAAGACGAGTAAAGAAAACGAAAAAAAGTCCACGGTGAATGGAAGAGTTGACTTTGCCAAGTTCGTTTGTGCTAAATCACCTCAGATTTTTTATCACGATGATTTTTATATCAAATATAAGGTGTCTCCCTTTATATATTTTAAACAGATAATCTCTCAAGATTTCCTGATTTCCATATTTCATCCTCCACAGTTGATTTAATTTAACATAGTTTTATTTATCAGGAAAATTAATAAGTATGAAATTGATTACAATTTCTATCATAGTTATTTTATTCGCTATGACGGAAAAATTATATGCTTGTGATGCCTGTGGATGTAGCATCCATAATTCTGAAATAGGTCTTATTACCGATTTTAAAAAGAATTACTTCAAAATGAGTTTTAGTCGTTTTGGATTTTATTCATTTTCTGAAACCGGTAAGGGTTCAACAGATTTTTTTAATAAAGGCAATTTGTCATTTCGGTTTGGTTTGGGTAAAATGAAGAAAGTTCATCTTGCAATGCAAGTTCCATACATAGTAAATTCTAGAAAGGGACAAGAAGGATATCAAAGCGTTAAGGGGATTTCTGATGTAAATATGAGTTTGTATTATGAATTAATACCAAACAAATGCTTAGGGTCCGCAGGGAGTCTTTATTTTGAAGTTGGAGCTGGAGCCAGCGCCCCCACAGGATATTATAATGCTCATATACATAATGAAAACTTACCTGAAAATTTTAATATAGGTAAGGGTACATTTTATTTCAACACACAAACGAATTTGGTTTTTAGGTGGAATCAAAGTGGATTAGTATGGAGTAATTTTTTTCAATGGCTTCCAAAAAGTAAAGATGATTATCAATTTGGTAACTCGTTAAGTACACAGCTTACAGTATTCCATGAATTTGGATTAAATAATGTCAAATTCATCCCAAGTACAGGGGTTTATATGGAGTCTGTCGCAAAGGATGTTTTTCCTTCAGGTTTGAGTGTTGTTGAATCTGGTGGAAGATCAATTTTTTGTGGCTTTGGTACAAATATTAAATTTTCAAAATGGATAGCAGGCTTTATTCTATCCAAACCTTTAGTGAATTCTTATGCGAACGAATCCGTCCAAGCAAAACTTAGATGGACCAGTCAGCTTTCTTTTAATTTTTAACAAAAAAAAAGTTTTATTATGAAAAAAATATTATTATTTTCAGTTTTATTCAGTGGTGTTTTATTTTTTTATTCTTGTAAGAATGATGATGACTCAAATGTCGATTATGAGTATCATGCACATGTTCATTCTCCCAATACTGATAATAAATATCTGGGAGATACACTGAACCTCGATATAGCTTTTGAAAGCCACAGCGGCCTTACAGTACACCATGTTAACGTTCGCATCTATAGAAAATCAGACAAAGTAGTGATTTACAGTATGCCCGTTGATGAGAATATAAATGCTACTAGTGGTACATTCGAATGGAATGATACTTTTGTCCTTTCTGTGGAAAATGGTGTCACAGCTAATACAGATTTAGTACTTGAAGCAAAAGTTTGGGGAGAAAAAGAAGGGGAAGGTGAGGAAATTGAGACTGTGCAATTCCATGTGCAGCCGTAGCTTTCTCTTTAAATGAATTTATTCTTAAGAGCAAGTCGATATTTCGCTTGCTCTTTTTTTAACTATAAGAATTTCCTTAGAAAACCAGGTCGTGGGAAACAATTTCATAATAGCAAAGTTATAATACTACACATTCCTTGCATGTTTGAAAGGATTTCCTCAAAAAATTTGAAATTTATGCGCTCCATATTTTCATTACAATACTTATTTATTTTCATATTGTTAAGCGGATATTATACTGTTTCAACAGGACAATCTGAGTCAGATTCTATTAAAATTCAAACCTTGAGTCCTGTGACAATTCAATCCTGGAGAGTAGCTACTGATGTAGCCAGATTGAATGCAGTCATTGGGACATATCTGGTTGAAGGAAAAAAGAATGAAGTAATCAGTTTAGATCAGATGTCTGCAAATGTAACCGAAAAAACTGCGCGACAAATATTCGCAAAAGTACCGGGAATTTTTGTTTACGATATGGATGGTGCAGGCAATCAAATCAATATTGCTACCAGAGGTTTGGATCCTCACCGGGGATGGGAGTTTAATATTCGCAAGGATGGAGTCATCACCAATTCTGATATGTATGCTTATCCTGCAAGTCACTATAGTTTGCCAATGGAAAGCATCGATCGCATTGAACTGGTACGTGGAACAGGATCTCTTCAGTATGGAGCTCAATTTGGTGGAATGTTGAACTATGTAACTAAACAACCCGACAGCCTGCGGCGTATTGCTTATCAGAGTTACAATACTCTGGGTTCATATCATCTTCTGAGCACTTATCATAACCTCAATGGTACTTTAGGCAAATGGAATTATTACGCCTACTTTGCAAAGAGATCCCGGGATGGTTATCGACGCGGAGAGCATACGGATTATGATGCCGAAGGTTTAATTATACATGGTCATCTTTTGAAATCTCTGGCTATGCGGGCGGAGTGGTCTCGATCCAACTATCTGTATAAAATTCCTGGGCCACTTTCTGATGCCATGTTCGAATCTGATCCAAGACAAGCAAGTCGCACGAGAAATTATTTTATGCCTGCAATCAATATCCCCTCATTGAGGTGGATATGGACTCCTTCGAAAAGTACTACACTGGAATTGACGAGTTCCGCAGTGATTGGCAAGAGAAACAGTGTAATGTTTGATAAACCGGCCACAACAAAAGATAGCATCAATGCATCTACATTGACTTATAACCTGCGGCAAGTGGACATTGATCATTTCAACAGTTATACGAATGAGCTGAGGGTATTGCAAAAGTATAATTGCTTTGGCCACCAACACATTCTTATCGCAGGAGCGCAAGTAATGTATAATGATTTGCACAGGACACAACAAGGCAAAGGAAGTGCAGGAAGTGATTATGATCTTGACTTGGTCGATCCGAATTGGGGAAGGGATATTCACTTGAAATCAAATAATACTGCTGTATTCGCAGAAAATAGTTTTAAACTGATTGATAAACTTACGATAAATTTTGGTGCCAGAATGGAGATAGGAAAAAGTGAAATGTCAGGCAAAATTGTTTATCTGCCCAATGAAAAAGTACCTCTTACTTTGGATAGAAAATTTGCCCTTTTCGGCGGATCCTTACAATATTCAGGATTAAAGAATGCAAATATTTATGCCGGTATTGCTCAGACCTACCGACCTATGATATTCAAAGATCTGGTGCCTTCAGATGCTTATGAAAAAGTAGATCCGGATTTGAAAGATGCCAATGGGTACAATGCAGACTTTGGAATCAGAGGAAAATATCAAAGGATACAATGGGACATTTCAGGGTTTCTGTTACAATACAATCATCGATTTGGAATTTTACTCCAGCAAGAATCTAATGGCGAAATTTATACATTAAGGACTAATATCGGGGATTCTCGAACTATAGGAACTGAAATTTTTGTTCAAGGTAAATTTCCATTGAATAATAGACTTCACCTCACTTTATTTACCTCTACGACATTAATGGACGCTAAATATATTAAAGGAAGTGTGAAGTCCGGAAACCAGAATGTCGATATCAATGGAAATAAAGTCGAGAGTGCTCCGGATTTGATTTCTCGCAATGGTGTCACACTCCAGTATAAATCATTCGCATTGTCTGTATTGTACAGCTATACTTCGTCTTCTTTTGCGGATGCACTCAACACCAATACTCCTTCTGCTAGTGGCTCGGTAGGTCTCGTTCCCTCGTATGGCTTATTGGACATCAATTGCAGTTTTCCTATAAATAAGTATTTGCGTTTGGTGGGCTGGCGCATCCTC
>WBZL01005129.1_pt1 | contig 10978 bp, 10 predicted proteins | sample 5204291 | NCBI WGS metagenome assembly WBZL01 (sample SAMN12344345, study PRJNA552823) | activated sludge metagenome | biome: Activated sludge suspended growth; feature: Nitrification reactor; material: Wastewater; isolation source: activated sludge from nitrification reactor of wastewater... | reverse complement strand
GTTACCCATAGGAGCAGCCGCCATTTCACCTTCTTCAGCTTGCTTTTGCAAACCTGCTAGGATTAATTGAGCAATGTTTTTACCAGCTTCGATTGGAGTAGTCATATTTACCTCGCGTGAAGTCGCTTGTTTAGTTAAATTTAAATGGGCTTCTAAGTCTAAGGCGACCTCAGAAGTAACGCCCGAAGCCTGAGCTACCTTTTCCATAGAATCAGCAGCAGGTTCAGCAACTGCTGGGTTAATTAACCCATTAGCCGCCAGTAAGTCATCTAGGGTAATTTGCATAATTTAAGTTCCTATGTAGTATAGGCTCCTGTACGAGTCCTGACAATAGATCGACAGACGAGACCAGCCACCTTCATCATACTATGTGATTTTAGTCTATTTTTCTCTAATTTATCAATTTTCTCGTCAATAAGATTAGAGATAATGATCTTAGCTAAAAGAGCAGCCCCACCTACCTTCAATAAAAAGCTTAAAACGCTAGGATTAGTTTTTGCTTCTTGATGTAAAGATTCAATAGCAGCAGCTTTATCCACTGCTGTATAATAAGTCTTAGGATGAGAGGTGTCTACATATCCGTCATAATATCTGTCGGTCGCAGTTTTAACTTGACCCTTTAATTGCAGTAAGTGCTTACGATCTCTTAAGTACTTAGCTAAAAACGCATCCGCATCTTCCTCTTCTATGTCATCTAAGATGCTATCTGCACCATTCAATAGATCTGAAGCTGAAGCACTGCTTACTAACTTAGCGACAGTCTTACCTAGTATCCCATCCGGCATTTCTTGGTTTACATGCCGTTTAGCTATTAACTCTGCTAAAAACTCTATTGAGGGTACTACACCAACTTCTGCTAAGGCATTGAAAGACTTAGTAATAGGTACGCTGCTTAGAACCTTCAACATCTCTTCATCAGCTACTTCTAAGTCATCAAGAGGGGCGTTCTCAATTGGTAATATTGACATCACCTCCCCTGAGTCAATTTTCTTGATTAACTCAGAGACCTTGTGTAAAGCCGCTTTCTTAAGCAAAGATTTAGAAGCAGATTTAGTTAATACTAGCTCCAACTCTTGATCGAATAGCTGTGCTTCTTGAGCTAGTTCTGCAGAGAGAGGCTCTCTTTGGTAGGCCACTTTTTGCAGTACTGACGAGGTTACATCAGCTGGTTTTATAACGATGCTAATATCAAAGAATCTTAGAGGGCCTAGATTCAATGCCATTACACGTCTACCGTCAGGTAATATTTTATTAGGAGTTTCTTTTAAATGTTCGCAATACTGTTGAGTATTATACGCCTTGTTACCACATATAGAGCACACATCAAATGGAGTTCTACATGCCATCGACGTCTTAGGCATTTCTCCTGCTAAGATTCTATCGTATATATCAGAAGCTAGTTTTCTGTCTAACTCTGCAATTAACTCCACTCGTCTCATTCTATCATTGTAAATGGCGAAGATTACCTTACCAATAGACTTAGCTGGATCTTTGTTAATGTGATGGCGATATACGTATCCAGTCTCCTCGAAAGTCTTATAAAATTCTAGAAGTTGCTGTTCTGGAAAGTAATCAGCATTCTTATTTGATCCGTAGTATTCCCCTGCTCCCATAGCATTAATATGTAAATAGAATTTACCTGCTTTAGGAGTGAGTACGCTGCTAACATACTCTGTAATACGTTCATCAGCTGCTCTTTTCTCTAAGCCTACAGAGGTAGCGGTTATATCTTGAAGATGTAGCAAAGAGACGGTTACTTCGTCTTCTCGGAAAAATGAGCTAGAATCAATTAATTTAAACATGGTTCAATCCTACAGGTATGAGGCCGCATTACTATTCACGTCGGTAGGGTTTCTAGTCCCGATAGACGACGTAGGTGTCAAATCAGTACTAGGTCTACTACTAACTCCAAGTGCGGGCTTACCGCTCTCTTTAGCCTCTGACTTAGTAACTACGACCTTATCTTGAAATTTTTCCTTTTCCCTACTAGGTACTGACGTGCCCGATGATACTTCTTTACTAGGAGTCGGCCTTGAGGACGCGGCAGATTTATGAACCACATTATAAGGCTTCTGAGCTACTACCGATGCAACTCTACTTGCCTCTTTAACTAGAAATAGCAAATGTACTTGATCTACCGCGTTCATAGATTAACCCTTAAATGCTATATCACCAGGTTTGAACCCGCCCATCTTCTGATGCTTTTCTTCAATATCTTGAATTGATCTAATCGTACTTGGGTCTAGGGTTCCATCACTATTCGCATAAGTGGCTAATAACGTTTTCAACATAACCTCATCACTAGCCACGCTAGGTGCGAAGTTAAAAATAGTGGCCATCAGCTTTTCAATGCGATCACGAGGCGCGCTTTTAATAATCTGAGAGGAAGAGTCATTGGAGGCCAAGACTCTTTGAAGTGCTGATCTAGCTCTTCTCAACATAATCTCGTTATCAGCACTGCCTTTAATTTTATTTAAAGCGAGTAACCCCGCTCCTACCATCAATCCAATACCAGCCTTACCCGCTGTTTGAGCCAACGACTCTTTTAGGACTCCGCCAACTGTATGCTGAGCAATAGGAGACGCCAACATAGAGGCTAAGGAAGCCGCTTTAATAAAAGGTAGGTCAGGGTGAGCCGAAATGATATCTGCTACTACTTGTTCACAAGCTTGTTTTGTTAACCCTGGGTTAGCTTGGTGCAGCCCTAAAGCTAGGTGAGTTCTTAAAGACTCGACATATTCTGTATTTTGGGTATTCATAAATTACTCCGGCATTTTCTGTAGGTTTGACCAGACAGGTGTCTTAGGCTCATATAAAGGGGCGGTAATTGCTACCATACCCTTAGTAGGCATATTAGCCTTAGCTCTGTTTAAGGTATTCTTAGTTGCAATTACTGCTGAACTTAAGTTACTTTTAATCCTAGTAACGCTGTCGTTAAGACTAGCTTTTTTAGTTTGTAGCTCATACGCTTTCTTAATCAAACTAAGTAACGTATTAGCATCTTTTAGATCAGATTCATAGAAGTAGCTATAATGAGAAGCTTGTTTAACATGGCCGTATAGTACTTTTGAAGCCCTATTCATGGCCTCTTCTTCGCAGTCAGTCAAGTATGCAATCTTTTCTAGACACTCAGTATCTGCACGACACTTAGATAATTGGGTAGATAACTCTTGTATCAACTTAACTTCATCACAGGCTACTTTAGTAAGTTCTAGCTCTGCGTTTTGTAAAGCAGCATGTGCTAATACTAAGGATTGTCTACTATCAATCTTGCTGAGATCAGTATCTGTGATATTAGGACTGTATTCAGACGCAGACTTCTCGATTGGAGAGTTAAACGCTAATAAGGGGTTTTTACTGGAAATAGCAGATGCCTGTTTGCTCATATCGGTAGTTGGTACGTTAGTAAGGATACTCATAACTTCTCCTTTCTTGGCCAATGGAAACTCGAAGGTCTTGTCCTCTGCGTTACCTTGCATTTTTAAGTAGGCAACTTGATTAACTGCTTCGATAACTCTGTCTATCTGATCAGAATTAAGGTTATCTCTTTCCGCTATATTAGCAACCGATGTGCTTAGAGGAACTGGATTAGCAGACAAGAACGCTGATACTGCTTCAACAGCACTGCTAGTAATGTATTCACTGCCAAAGTTCATTCTGTATCTCCGCACATAATCTTCATTTATATTAACTCCTATATTACTCTACGGCAGAATTTTCTTTAAGAATTTCATCGATACTAGCACCAGCTTCTGTCTCAATGAATGTTTCCCCGTTATCTTGGTAAATATTTTTGATATCTCCAAAGTCTAAATCTTCTGAGGTGACCTTCTGTAAGGCTATACGCAATTCTTCACTAGCCGCATCCATGTCACTAACCCAAGATTTCAGCAGCTTAGCAGTTTCCATAGTCATCTTTGCCCACTTCATTGCTTCCCTAGAGGACTCAGTAGTCGCTCCACTAAAGAAAGCTTCTCTGGCTTTGAAGTAACTATCGGAGTGAATAGCTCTAATAGAATCTACGGGAGATACCTCGACTCTAACACCTAGTCGCCATTTAATAAAAGGTAACCCCTGAGATACCGCCCATATCTTCAAGGCCTTCTCTTCGTCATTAACACAAGCACTCGCCAACTTTAATTTCTGTACTTGGTTTAGTCCCTGAACATCATAAAAGACACTTCGATAAGTAGTTACTACGTCACTGGTTAAATTAAATAGGTCACATATCTCATCTATATCATCTGAGGCTAGCAGAGATGCCTCTAAGTACCTTCTATAAGAGTCGTCTTTATACAGTATTAAGGCTAGGTTATAAGCATCGCTAGCAGAATCCATAATAGCATCAGCTAAAGGGTCTACGTTACGCAACCCTTTCTCAATCAATATGTAGATACTTCTTACGTCTCTGCTAACGAAATTACTCATTATACAACTTCCCCAGTTGGTATGACCTCATTAGTATTCTCGTAAGAAGATGAGGCTAATTGGGTAAGTTTCATGTAAGAATCACCTAAATTTCGATAAGTGTTTCTTAGGCCAATCAAGGTGCTTGATAAGTAACTCGGATCAACCCCGTTAGAAACAGAATTGATATTTAGACGCAACATAAACATTGATCGCCCAATCTTATCAATAGCCTCTCTGATAACTGGCAAATAAGAACCTAAAGTCTCAAACATGTCTGGGTCATTAACGAACTCACTAATAATAGTGGCCTCAATGATACTTCTATCATTGGTTGCGGTAGAGCCTTCTATAGCTTGAAAGTTAGGGTTGTACTCTGGTTGAGTTCTATTCATCAGGTCTTCTTGATCGGGAGGAGTTACTCCATGCTGATAAGTAGCATCAATAGAGGATGGAGCCGCTGATTTACTCATCCAAAAGGTTGTGTAACCAGTGTCACTAGCTTGCTTAATAAGAGACAGTACAACCTGCTTTTCTAGTCTATGTAACTCAGCTAATTCCTTGGCAATACTGTACTCAGAGCCAATATGTGAGCCATTTAAGTAGAAATCAAAACCATCTTTCTTGATAGCCATAGGTTGCATATTAGCCTGAATAAATAAGTTACGTTTAGCAGATGCTGCTATAACGCTAGTCTCTGGCTCCACTTCAGACATACTGGCTAAAAGAAAGGCTGCTCCATCTCTGACGAAGATATCATTTCCAATGGCATTAATACTACCATGTAGGTTAGGGCTGATATGTACATGTCTAATCTTGCCGTAACACCCTGCTAAGTGTAGAGTGATACCAGTCTCATTGACAGATTTCTTATAAACGGTAACAGGACCTATCCAGCCTCTATCCGTAATAATAAAACCTCGTACTGGGTCTCCAGCTAGATTAGGTTGCACCTCTTTTAAATCAAGAATCTTACCTTGGTTGGCTAAGAAAGATACAACTTCGTCCGAACTAGATCGGCTAGTAGCTTTGATAACAGGATTAGCTTCATAATCCATGTATGTACCATCTTCGAAAATAACATATTTACCAGATAGATTGGTTGTGTCATTAGCATCAACCCTACCAGCAAAAACAGGTCTAGTAACATTCATATCCCCAGAGACAAGAGTATCTAATGAGCGTAATGGCTTGGGTACAAACCCTGCTTTAATAGAGCCATCTTTCATAACGACTTCATAGACACTTCCTGGCATGGCAGCAGTTAGTTGGGTATATCCATCATTCACTGCGTCATAATTAATAGCAAGTCTAGGATTGTCATGGATGCCTATAAAACCGTACCCTTTAGTTAGAATACTTTGGATAACGTCATCTGGTAGCCCTACTCCTTCTTTTACGACACGTAGTGTGTTTGAACCTGGTTCCGATAGAGTAGTCATAGTCACAGTTGCCTCGGCCTTTTTCTCTAGAGCCTCTAACAATGATCTAAGGTCTATACCTTGTGACATCAACGCTTTACCTAGCTCTGGGCTGCTTGCTAATTTAGTCAAGTATTTATCTTTAGTAGCGTTAGGAAGTTGGTAAGCAGCTTCTGCCAGTAATGTCCCCGCATAGGCATGTTTGCCAGTTCTAGGAGGATCAACCAGCATACGTACTGAGGGATTCTGATTAACTTGAGACGGCATCTTCACAGGAGAACCCGTATTAGGACTAAACATAGAAGTCAAAATATAGTTTTCTTGTAAGGGGAAGAACATGCTTTCAGCTGGATTAAATACTGAATCAATAGGGTATAGAGTACCTGCTTTAGCGATTGCAGGGATATACATACTAACCCCAGAAGGAGAACCTAGTATGAATACCCCTAGTTGTACTCCTAACGTCTCTGGAAGATCAGCGGTTAGATCTACGAAAGTCGTCACATAGCGGGCAATCTCAGGAGAGCTCTTCATTAAACGATCGAATGCGATATCACTAAAATTCATAATTTCCTCACTTATTTACAGGCTGCTAGTAGCGGCCATTACCGCCTTCACCGAACTCTTTGCCTAATGTGTAAGAAGTTATCGGATCAACGCCATGTATAGGAGCTCTCTGTCCAAGAGCTACCGCCTCGGTTAAACTCTGTTTAAGATTATTCAAAGATAATCTCGAAATCCAATTAGGATCATGTAGTTTAGAGGTTTTAACACCTTTAACTAAAGGGTCTACAGTTAGCCCAGTGTTAGACACATATACAGATTTTACTCCATGTGCGGCTAAATGGTCAGCATGGTTACTGTTTATTAGTGTGCCTGGGAGTACGTCTAGAATGTGTCTAGATATTACCTTACCTACGGATTGATAGATAGGTACTTCTTTCTCAGATGCTTGTAACTCAGGCTGTATCTTCGCTACCTCAACGATTTGCCCTGGTAAATAGTCTGTATGGCCAGGATCTTTGATCGTAACGTACTTCATAATATTTCTAGCAACTATGTCAAAATGACGAGTATCTAGGTTCGGGTTATTTAATCCGTAGGAGTCTCTAAGTGCAGAAGCGAAGTATGTTCTACCCGCACCTAACCCTTTGTATGCCACTATCTCTGCCGGGTTTATCATACCTGTTGAAACAGCATCTCCTGACTTAAGGACATCCCCTTTCTTAACAATAACATCTTCTTGGGACGGTACAAAGTGTGGTACTCCATTTACATGAACATGCTTAGCGTTAAGGGCGTCAACTTTCACATCTGTGACTACTCCATTAAGAGAACTTAACGTAGCCTTATTCGGGAAGTTCTCAGGCATGTGCAATAGAGCATCTGCTTCTTCGTAAGCATCTCTACTACGTCCAGCAACGCCACCTTTGTGCTTGGTAGCCAACATAGCTTGAGTTAAAACCTCTGAGATAGACTGAGCTGCTATAACCCCTACGTTCTCTCCTATGTGTGGTAAGTTCCCATAAGAGTCTCTGCCATAGCAAAGTTGACATAATCCCTCTTTCGCCTGACATGTTTGAGGAGAGCGGAGTTGAACTTTTGTCTTACCTGAAAGAACGAGTTCCTTGTACTTAACCTCATCAATAGGATGAGTATCTCCGACCTCTATCTTATCTATAACAGCTTTCTTGTCAGTAAGTGGGTAGAATAGTCCATTCTTTGTGCCGCAATCATGCTCTGTTATTACCTCGTGAAATACGTTAGGAGTAATCTCCTTAGATAGTGCACCAGGTTTAGAGGTAGATAATTGAGTCTTTACGGTAGATGCTCTACCTCCATAAGACATGGCCAAGTGCTCGGCTGGAGTAAGCCCTTCCGCGAAGGAATGTTGAATAACGATAGGAATAGGGTTGCCTTGTAGATCTTGGGACATAACTGGAGAGGAGGTACCTTGCCCTAGTTGCATAGGGTTACCGCGAGCTCCGGTCATAGCCATTAGACCGGCAGTAGAACCTTTACCGACCATGTACTTTAGATTGGAGTCCCATATCTGTTTAGAGTATTGGCCAGATAGCATTGCAATCTTATTCATCTTATCCTTGTCAGGGAGATTTGACGCTTGGATAGACCTTACTTTCTCTTGCAATTCATTTAGAAGAACTTTTCTCTCCTCAGATTCATTTAAGTAGTCAGAGAGAGGAGTAGTATATCCATGCTCCGTAGCCTTTCCAAAAAACAGGTCGGATAGATCTTGTATAGATTCATGAGCTTGATCACCACCGTGCTTAATAATATCAGACATAAGAGATGCGACACCCTTCTTATCCAATAGCTTAGATGGGTCAAACTTCTCCTGGAGAGAGGGAGGTAGTTTAGATTTAACTAGCAGTGCACCTGCCGAGATTACCTGAGTCACGGTATGCTCCTATTTTAATACCTTATCTTATCACTATTTTACATCACATTTCAAAATAGGAACTTATTACTGGTATAAGTAAGTAGAGAAAATATGTGGCTGTGACTGGGTTCGAATCCCAGTTCTCTTTTTACATTCAACGGGAGATTACTATGAAACACAAAAGCTTAAGAGGGACGATCTATGAGGCAGGTATGTCTCAGTATATGGGAGTAGATCTTAAAAGTCTGGTTGTAACAGACTCAGGGGAGGAGTACTTACACCAATCCGTAACTACAGTTGCAGATTGGATCAACTCGCAGCCCGGCATTACAATGGGGGTTAGTACCTACGACTCCACTTATCCAAAAGGTCCATACATACACGTCGTCGTGTACATTAATGATAACGACACAGCATATTCTGCAGAGTATGCCAGTACGGACGAGGACATTAAAAATGTCCTAGGGGCACTAGGTGTGTAGAAAGAAGGGCTCAAAAGAGCCTTTCTTTTTAACTGGTATAAGAAGATATTAGTACGAGGTGATTTATGTTAATAGCTTTTAACTCTGAGCAGCATTCTAGAACCCAATTAACAAAGATGTATGCCGGATTGTACAGTAATACGACTTTAGAGAAGAGACGGATAGAAGTGCACACTTTCTATCATCTACTAGAGGAACTTAGAACCCCTATCCGGCACATGGACTTAGTCATTAGATTAAAACCCATTTTTGGAAACAATGATCGTAACGAGTTTCAAAACTTCGATATAGACTTTTTCAAAATAGACAGAGATCTAATGCACAAGATGAGAAAGGTAGGATACCAAGAGAAGGTCATGAGCTCCTTAGTGAGGCTCGGTACCTTAGATGATTTACCTCACCTATATATGGTGGAGTACATTCTAAAAGAGTATGCCTACTATATAGCTTGTTACTATTCCATGTTTACAAATGGTACAGTAGATTCTATAAACGAAACCCATAGAACCTATGGCCAAACCCTCAAGGTTAATAAAGACCTTGTTAGAAAAGACTTCTGTCCAGAAAATTATTTATACATTCTACCAACTAGAGTAGTTCCAGTACCTATAACAGAGGAGTCCTGATATGAAAGGTAGTTACACCTTCTCGGTATTGCTGTATGGGTTCTTCACCATACTCTTACTTATACTTATGATGATAGCAGCAATTCAAGGGATACCTCCTACTGAATTTCTGCTATATATACTCAAAAACTAAGAGCTTCGGCTCTTTTTTAGCTAGTGCCTGCTAACCCAGCTCCAACCCCTAGTCCACCTACTCCCATCTTAGTTTTCTCTGGGATAGGTTGATTTACAACAGCGTTCTTAGCAGCTTCTCTACGCTTAGCCGACTCGGTAAGTATCTTATGGACGGTACTCGCAGCTGAAACGCCAGTGCCAACTGTCTGTGCGGTCTCGTTAACTCTAGCCTTACCTTGCTCGTATATCTCCTTAGCATCTCTGGCAAAATCCTTAGCAGTAGATACGTGTTTTTGCACATTAGCTTCCCTAGCTGCTAGACCAAGCCTATTAGCTAAATCCCTAGACTCTGCTAATGGTACAGAGGCTAGAACAGTGTCATAAGCCTTCGCTAAGGGGTGGTACCTCTTCCCAGCCAGGCCTTTGTCTAGATTTTTTTCTATAGTACCGCTAATTAGATGTTTATCAATCACATCAGAAGCGGCTCTTAGATATCTAGACTTATTCACTAGAGCTTGGTCAGATAGTACTGCTTTCCCAGCATTAGCTGCTGTCAGGATAAAGTCTCCAGTAGCTAAGCCAGCAGCCATTGCCCCAGAAACGCTATCAGCAGTCGTAGGAGAAGATACTCCTTTAGGTAGGTGGGATACATCCATTCTCTTACTCATCTGCCCCCCGAATCCTCTAGTCAGAACATTACTTTTCCATGCGTTTTCAGCCATACGTACCCCTGCGTCAGTACTTTTCACTATATCTACTAATGGGTGTCCCGTTGCTTTACCAGCCGCTTCAAGAGTTTTTAATACTAGTGGATCATTAGCGTATTGCTGCTTTAATTTAGAAAAATCACCTCTGGCTGCTCTAGCCAATGCCGCCTTAGCTCTACGAGGCATATTATCAGGGTCTATCCCAACTTCTTGGAGATGTGATCTAAGTTTGTGACCTGCATGATAAGTTTCATCTCTCATGATATTCAATTCTGGATTAACACCTCCAGCTAGGTACGTTTTAAAGTTTGTCCACCTAGAAGTTTTATCACCCGCTGCTGTAGGAGCTAACCTACCTCCTAACCCTGCGGCAAAGTGTTCGGCAACACTCTTCTGGTAGGCTTTAGTACGTATAGCAGCATTGGTAAGTACATTCTGACCAGCATGTATACCTACTATATGTGCTCCAGCCTTACCTGCTGCTGCTCCAGCTGCTAGTACATCTGGTGGTATATGAGTCATTGCTGTACTGGCTAAATGCTGCAAGGTACCAATATCTGCTGCTACCGAATGCTTAATAGCAGTCAGCATAGCTGGATCCGCTAAGGCTCCTATATGGTGTAGTAAAGTAGGATCCACAGCAGACTTTTGCATCTCTGCGATCTTTTCTAAATAAATGTTTGTCATAAAATACCCCATGCTGGTATAAGAGTTTGTAGCAATATCTAGCTACTTAACTGGAGAAGACCATGAAAAATCCCATTGTATTGGCAACGTTCTCTACCGAGATGTTGCGAAATAAAAAAGACGTCGCTACTGT
>WBZL01005128.1_pt1 | contig 10978 bp, 9 predicted proteins | sample 5204291 | NCBI WGS metagenome assembly WBZL01 (sample SAMN12344345, study PRJNA552823) | activated sludge metagenome | biome: Activated sludge suspended growth; feature: Nitrification reactor; material: Wastewater; isolation source: activated sludge from nitrification reactor of wastewater treatment... | reverse complement strand
CCTGTCGCCGGCGTCGTTCCGCCCGAAGTTCGTGCCGCCGCTGCGGATGCTCTACCTGGTGATGGGGCTCATGTTCTCCCCCGTCATGTTCGGGCTCGTCGGCTTCATGTTGTACGCAGACCATCCCCTGTACGGGTTGTACGAGCTCGCCCCGCCCTTCCCGGGGTGGAGCTCCAAGATGGACCACGAGCTCGCGGCCGTGATGATGTCGGTGGTCGGGGCCCTCGTCGCCTTCACCGGGCTGTCGGTGATCTTCTTCAAGTGGAGCAAGACGGACGGATAGATGAACGTGTCTCGCGTGTTGCTCGTCATTGCGTGCGCTGCGAGCGCCGCGCATGCCCAGGTACGGACGTATCACGGTCGCAATCGCCAGACGGTCGCCGAGATCCCGCGGCTCGAGGAAGCGCCGCAGGTGGATGGCGTGATCGACGACCCCGTCTGGGCGCGGGGCGTCCTCCTCACCGGCTTCTCGGCGTACCTCCCGCTGGATGACCGGCCGGCCGCGGATTCCACCGAGGTGTGGACCTACTACACGGCGTCGCACATCTACTTCGCCGTCCGGGCCTTCGAGTCGCATGGCGCGGTCCACGCCACCCTCGCGGCGCGCGACAAGATCGACATGGATGACTACATCCAGATCGTGCTCGATCCGTTCAACGATCGCCGGCGGGCCTTCGTGTTCGGGATCAACCCGTTAGGTGCCCAGGCCGATGGCGTCCGCACCGAGGGCTTCAGCCCGCCGCAGCCACGCGGACAGACCTTCGGTGGCAATCCCCCGGCGTTCATCGACCTCAGTCCCGACCTGGTGTTCGAGTCGAAGGGCCGCCTGACGGACACCGGGTACGAGATCGAGGCCGCCATCCCGCTCAAGAGCATCCGTTTCCAGGGAAGCAACGAGCAGCAGTGGGCCATCCAGGTGCTCCGCTTCGTGCAGCACTCGGGCTACCAGCAGACCTGGACGCCGGCACGCCGCGGGGCGGCGTCGTTCCTCGTGCAGTCGGGCACGCTCACCGGCCTGCACGACCTCCGACGCGACCCGGTGGTCGAGCTCAATCCGGAGCTCACCGAGTCCTACAACGGCGCCTATCCCAACTCGTCGTCCGACTACACCTACACCTCGACGCCAAACCTGGGCGGCAACGTCCGGTGGCGCATCATCCCCAACCTGACGCTCAACGCCACGGTGCGGCCGGACTTTTCGCAGGTGGAAGCCGATGCGGCCCAGGTGCCGGGGGACACCCGCTTCGCGCTTTTCTTCCCGGAACGACGCCCCTTCTTCATCGACGGGATCGAGCAGTTCGACGCCCCCAACAACCTCATCTATACGCGCCGCATCCTGCAGCCGGACTTCGCCTCCAAGCTGACCGGGCGCTTCGGGCGCACGAGTGTCGCGTACATGGGCGCCCTCGATGACCCGGCGGCGTCAGCCTCGGGGAAGGACCGCCCGCTCTTCAACATCGTGCGCCTGCGTCGCGACATCCTGCAGGCCTCGACGATGGGCCTCACGCTGACCGATCGCACCGAACGTGACGGCTTCAGCCGCGTCGCGATGGGGGACACCCGCATCATCTTCAAGCGGGCGTATGCCTTCAATGCCAGCGTGGGAGGCAGTGCGGCGCGCGCTCCCACCGGAGGGGTGACGCGCACCGCCCCCTTCTGGGAGGTCGGCGTCAATCGCACCGGGCTGCGGTATGGGTTGCGCTATGTCTTCACCGGCGTGGACTCCGGCTTCGAGGCCGCCAGCGGGTTCGTGCCGCGGCGCGACTACGTCTCCGGTTCCGCCTACAATCGCTTCTCCTGGTACGGGAAGCCCGGCGACCTGATCGAGAGTTACCTCATCCGCCAGGGACTCGACCTGCTCTGGATCTTTGATCGCTTCTGGGACGGCAAGTCGGTGCAGGAGACGAAGATCCAGGCAGAGAACGTCTTCAACATTCGCGGCGGCTGGGTCCTCAGTGTCACCCCGGTCCGCGAGACCTTCCTGTTCGACTCGCGCACCTATGCCACCTACCGGGTGCTCCGCCCGCGGAGCGGGGCGTCGGGGGTGGACACGCTGCCGTTCCAGCAGTCGCCGCGCACGTCGACCGCGATCGTCCTCCTTCGCCTCAATACGCCGCAGTTCGAGCGCTGGACTGGCCGCTTTACGGGCTTCCTCGGTCGCGACATCGAGTTCTTCGAGACCGCGACGGCCCGACGCATCGACCTCACCAGTGAGCTGGACTTCCGGCCCACCGACCAGATGCGCGTGAATTGGTCGTACCTGTACTCGCACTACACCCGGTCGCGCGATGGCACGACGCTCTCGCGGGCCACCGTGCCGCGCCTGCGCCTGGAGTACCAGCTGTCGCGCGCCCTCTTCCTGCGCTTTGTGGGGCAGTACGACAACCGCGTGCGCGACGCCCTGCGCGATCCTGCCACCGAGCTGCCGATCGCGATTCGCAGCGGTACGCAGTTCGTCCAGGCGGGGAAAACCACGACGCGCGACTTCCGGGTCGACTGGCTCGTGAACTTCGTCCCCAGCCCCGGGACGGTGATCTTCGCCGGCTACGGTTCCTCGCTCACCGAGGACGATGCCTTCCGCTTTCGCGAACTGCGTCGGGTGCGAGACGGCGTCTTCGTGAAGATGTCCTACCTCTTCCGGCGTTAGGCGGAGCCCGGAGCCCTCAGCGCCGGAGCCCCAGGATCACCTGGCCGGCGAACTGCAACGCCCGTCGCTCACCGCCGAGCGCGGGTTCATAACCCCGGACGGCCGCGGCGCGCAGGGCGGGCTCCGCGGTGCCCGCGCGGAGCCCGTCGCGTACGCGCGACTGGACCGTGGCCAGCATCTCCCGGTAGCGCTGGAGGTCGGCGCGCGTCGAAACGGGACCATGGCCAGGCACGATGCGCGTCGCGTCGTTGACCTCGCCGAGCACACGGTCGATGCTCCCGATCATGCCATCCAGGCTGCCCCCGGCCCACCAATCCACGAAGGGCGGCGCCCCGACTTCGAAGAGGTCGCCGATGTGGAGGATGTTGAGCCGCGGCAACCAGACCATCAGGTCCCCGTCAGTGTGCGCCGGCCCGTAGTGCCGCAGCACGACCTGCTCCCCATCGAGCGACAACTCGGTCCCCGTATCGACCTCACGATCGGGCATGGCCTCCGCCGCCAGCGGCGTGCGGTGCCACTCGAGCGCGGCGATGGTGGTGTCCTTCGACGCCTGAACCCGGACGTTGCGGTGCGCCCAGACCATCGCGCCGCGGGCACGATACCAGGCGTTCCCCTCCGTGTGATCCCCATGGTAGTGCGTGTTCACGACCCACTTGACGGGTCGGGTCGTCAGGGCGCGCAGGGCGGTATCGAGTGAGGCCACGCGCTTGCCGCTTTGCGCGTCGACCAGCAGGACGCCAGTCCTCGTCTCGAGGGCCAGCACGTTGCCGTTGGCAAAGCCGGAGAAGAGATGTGCGTCGGCTGCCAAACGCTCGTGCGTGATACGCATGACGTCCTGCGCCGGGACGTGGGTCGCGGCGGCCAGCGCCAGGGCGACGATGGTGGGATGCGGTTTCACTCCCCAACCATGGCACCGCGGGTGACCGCGCGCCCGCTTCGTGTGACGGGCTGCCACACGCCAGTGGTGAACGCCACGCCCACGAGGACCAGCACTCCGCCGGCGACCATGCGTCCGGTGATCGGTTCCGACAGGAGGAGCCAGCCCCACAACATCCCGAACACCGGGATGAGATACGACACCGTCATGGCGCGCATGGCACCGACCCGGGCGATGAGCCCGAAGAAGAGGAGGTACGCGAGCGCGGTGCAGAAGACGCCGAGGAGCACGGCGCTCCACCAGGCCGTCACCGGCGGGGCATCACCCGGGGCAAGCGTGAGGGCCGGCCCCAGGATCAGGATGGCGGCACCGGCCTGCGATCCGCCTGCGACGACCATCGCGTCGACGTCGCCGAGCCGGCGGCGCGACAGGTGCGCCGCGACGGCGTACAGGAAGGCCGCAGCCAGTCCTGCCGCGACCCCGGGACCTGCCGCCGTGCCTCCATCCTTCCACACCAGGACGACTACACCGAGAAAGCCAAGTGCAAGCCCGGTGGCGCGAGCGCCATCGAGTCGTTCCCCGTACCAGAGGCGGCCGATGGCGGCGGCCCAGAGTGGCACCGTGCCGTTGAGGACCGAGGCGATACCGGCAGTCACGTGCAACGTGGCGAACGCAAACAATGAAAAGGGTATCGCCGTGTTGATGGCACCCAGCAGGAGCAGGACCTTCCAGTGTGCGCGCACCTGGCGCAGCTGTCCTCGGCTCGCGAGGAGGGCACCAAGGATCACCGCGGCGATGCCGACGCGCATGGCCACGAGGGGTACAGGTCCAAAGGCCGGCGCCGCCACCCGCTGGAAGAGGAAGGACGCGCCCCAGATGGCCGCGAGCAGGACGAGCGCCCCGAGGTCCCGGGGGGTCACGGCGTCGTCAGCGGGAGGCGACTCGACTCCTTCTCGGTCGAAAGGACGATCGTCGTGCGTGTGGCCGAAATGCCGGGGATCGCCTTGACCACATCGAGGGTGCGAGAAAGCTCATCCGTGTCCTGCACACGCATCTTGACGAAGAGGCAGTCTTCTCCCGCCACGTGGTGCACTTCCATGACCTGGTCGAGGGCGACCAGGGCGGCCGCGAGTGTCTTGCCCGGGACGGTGCCCGCGGCGCGCACGAAGCTGAATGCGGTGAGTCCAAGTCCCAGGAGCCTGGGGGCAAGCCGGGCCTCGTAGCCGAGGATGATGCCACGTTGCTCGAGCTTGCGGATACGCTCGAGGATGGCGGAGGGGGCCATGTCGAGTTCGCGAGCGATGTCGGCGTTGCTGGTTCGCGCATTCGACTGGAGCGCCAGGACGATGTGGCGGTCTATGGAGTCGAGGGGGGAGGCCACACCTACCACCCCTCGCGCTCGCGCAGTCGTGTCACATGCGCGGTGTGGTGTTCGCCATGCCAGGCATACATGTGGATCAGGTAGTCGACGGTGTGCTGGCCACTGGCGGGGTGCACGTAGGTGCGCGCGAAGGCGGCGTCCGGCAGGGCGCGCAGCACACGGTCCGCGCGTTCATGGATACCGTCGAGGATGGCGAGCGAGGTCGTCACGGGCGTTGTGCCGTTGTCGGCCAGCTCCGCCCAGTGCTGTTCTTCGTAGGGGCGGATGGTGGGATTCTCCTCGGTGAGGGCGAGCTTGAGCCGGGTGTAGAAATTCACGTGGCTATCCGCGACGTGATGGACGAGTTGTTGGAGGGTCCAGCCGCCGGGGCGATACGGCGTCTCGAGTTGGGCTGGTGAGAGATCGACGATGGCGAGGCGGAGCGCCGCAGGGATGCGGCTCAACCGTGTGATCGCGGCCGCACGGCTTCTGGTGGGATCGGCTGGCGGGGCGAATGCCCCGATGGGGAAGCGCAGGTCGCTGTTCATCTAAGGGTGCGGGGTATGCGACGGTGGGTGTCGAGCGTTCGTAGGCACGACGATCTCGGTTGTTCTCGCGGTCGCGAGAGATGGTCGCCTGTCGAACGGACGTCTGAGTTGACTTACGTTCTGCGACGATACGTCTGCCCAGCTGATCTGTCAACGACGTTACGTCGCCATTGGCCAACACCCTTTCCGGACCGGCGACTCGTCACACGGACATTGCGCCGTCGGTCGGGACGCGAGATGCTCTCAGACCTTTCGCTCCCCGCCATGGTCTTTTCCTTCGTCCTCGTCATCGGCGTGTTGTACCTGTACACCCATTTCGACGGCCGGCTGCTGCGCCGGGAGCGGGAACATGGGGAGTTGCAGGCGCGACTGGACCGGATCGAGCAGGCGATCGACGCGATGGCCGTGCAGGTCGAGCGGTTGCGGGAGAACAGCGAACCCGGACCCAGGGGGCTGTTGCCCGACGATCGGCCCCGCTGAACGCGCCACGGGGCGACCGCCGTTGCCGGCAGACGCCCCGTGCCTGATCGAGGGACTACTCGATCTCGAGCGCGAACGCAGCAGTCTCGCTCGCGTGCGGATACCCGAACGACTCGCCGTTGGTCGTCTTGGCAAACGTCGTGAGCGTCACCGCGAAGGTGCACTTCCTGAGCACCGTCGGCGGTGTCGGCGACGGATTGAGCCGGGTGAGCATCTGCTGGAACGTGTTGGTTCCGCTCAGCTGGGGCAGCGCGGGCGGCTTCCCGACGTTGGTGGGACTGAGCGGCGCCGGAAGCGCACCCTCTCCTCCGTTCGCCGGCGACCCGTTGAGCCCACGCTTCCATTCAATGACATGACTCTTCTGGAACCGCTGGTCCGGAACGTACGCGCTGTATTCGATCCCGAACGTGGTGTTGCTGGTCCCGACCATGAACTGGCACTCCTGGGACGACGGCACGCCGTCCTTCACCAACTGCGTGATGTCCGCGACCGGCAGGCGGTTGTCCCAGCAGAAGAGGTGGGTGAGGGCGGCGAACGGCACCACCACGGTGTCGTCGCCCACACTGCCACCGGGCTGGAACCAGCGCCGGTACTCGAACGCCGCGGTGGCGTCTGCTCCGGGAAGGCCACCGGCCCCTCCCGCCGTCGGGGTCCCGACGGGCCGGAGGCGCTGGCCGGCGGCGTCGAACACCTCGAGGGTGATGAGGTGGTTCATCGCCGGTGAGGCGAGGTCGCCCGCCGCCGGCACGTTGAACTCGACGCGGGTGGTGTCGATGAGGGCGTGATACCGCCCGGCGCCGGTCCAGTTGGCGTCGCTGGCGTAGGGAATCCGGTAGAGGTTGGCCTGCGCGCCGACGGTGACCGGGCCCAGGGACTCCGGCACGATGTTGCTGCCGACCACCTTCTGCCATGAGAGACCGGTGCCGTAGTAGTGGCGGGTCCCCACCGGATTCCCGGACGCGTCGGCCTGCGTGACGCTGAGGCGGTAGTACATCGCCCCCAGCGACTTCATCCCTTCACTGAAGTTGTAGAGCAGCTCGACCCCGCCGCCGAGGTTGCGGAGGTGGCCCGTCGGGCCGGGGTTCGGGAACAACAGCCCCGAGGTCGCTGTCGGTGGCTGCACACTCCCCCACCCCGTGGCATCGGGGGTGGTGAGTTCGTGGCTCTCCGTGTCGCCCACGAGGTCGAGGTAGACGTACGCGTTTCCATCGGAGCTGCCCGTCCCGCTGCAGCCGTAGGCCTTCGGGTGATGCGTCGTCAGCACCGGGGTGTCCGCCAGCGAGTACCACGCGCCGGCCGCGAGTCCGTCATAGATGGTCGTCGTCGTGAGCCCGATCGTCTGCCGGACCACATAGGCGTACTGGTCGTTGCAGCCGCGTCCCAGCACGCGGAAGCGCTCGAACCAGCAAACGTTGAACGTGCCATCGGGCTGGAGCGATCCGCTCCCGACCTTGACCGGCGTCGTGCACGTGCAGAGGCGGTGCAGCAGGTACGGCCGTGCATTGACGTACGTGGTCGCCTGCTCGCGGGTGAGCCCACGCAGGATGGTGAGGTCGCTCGCGGCATGCAGCGCGTACTCGTTGAGTCCGCCGCCCGCGAAAAAGGTCGTGCGGAGCGGATCCACCGGAACCGGTGGGACCGGCGGTATCGGCACCCGCGCCACCTCGCGCTCGAGGTAGCGGATGAGGTCGTCCAGACGAAGGTCGTCGATGACCAGTGGACGGCAGCAACAGGTGCGGCGGTAGACCTCCACCGTGCCGAGGCAGACGGGCTCGCAACGAAATGGCCAGATGACCAGCTCGTTGAGGGATGGGGTGAAGGCCACCTCGCGGGTGAGACGTGGCGTCGCCAGGCCCAGCCGTGGCGGCGTGGCCGTGGCCGCGGTGATCACCGCATCGTACCACCAGGGGCGACGGCGGCACACGCGCACACTGCCGCTCACGCAGACCCGGAACCCGGGCCACTTGACCCAGATCCCGCGGGCGATGGCCACGACGTTCCCGTTGACAAACGACGCGAAGTCGGCTGCCCGGATGGTAAACGCCACCGAACGGTCGACCGCGCCGTCATCCCCCACCGGGCCCATCACCACGCGCTCCCCCTTCTTCAGCACCTCGGTCGGCAAGGCGAACATCCCGTCGCTCCCGACCTCCACCGACAACAGCACCTCACGCCGGGCTCCCAGCACCTGCACCGCCACCTCGGGCCGCGTATCCGTCGCCGCATAGCCCGCCAGGTCCAGGTGATACACGTCACGCGACGCGCCCCCCTTGCCTCCCTTCAACTCCGCCATGGTCGCCTCCATACAGGTTGGGCTCGCCACGTGCGCGACCCGTGTCGCGTGGGCGAGCACGAACCTGCGGGGCAAAGTGCATGCCCCGTTCCATGGCCGGGCCCGGCAGGAGCGCAGGACCCGGGGTTCCCCGAGTGTTCAGGTGATGTGCGGCGGGTGATCGTTCCCGGTGCGCCTAACGCGGGTCGCTCGCGTCACGGGTCGAAGGAAAACGACGGAGGCCGCTCGCCGTCGCGCGCCAGCCGGTCCACCTCGTCCTGCAGGTCGGCCAACGTCGCGGTAAACGCCTCGACCGCGACTGCCGGCACGAAACGCGGCGCCACCGGCTTGAGGGACGCGACGAAGGTCGGTGCGAAGGTGTACTCGTTCTCCTCCACCAGCTCCGACACCCCAAGGAGCAACAGCATGCCAAGGCCGAGCCCGGTTGCCGTCCGGGCCAGGCGCGCCCGCGGCAGGTGGGTGGCGAGCCCCAGGTGCGCCGCCACCGTCGCCGCCACGTAGGCCACGGTGATGCCGACCCCCAGCAGCCACGGCATCGTCGATCCGGGCAACAGGAATTCCAGCCAGCTGTCGAGCGTCATCAAGGCCAGCGCGGCCACCGCGGAGGCCGAGGCGATCACCAGGTGTCCGCTGTAATGAAAGCGATGGACCACGAGGCGGCCGAAGATCGCCCAGGCACCGGCCCACAGGCTCAGCAGCAACCACATCCCGCTCGCCATCGTGAACAGCTCACTCGCGGCAGACTGCGCAGTGCTCCCGAGCCAGCCGTTCAGGCCGTAGAGTGCCACCGCCGCGAGGACGAACCGCCCTCCCTTCCGCGAGGCAAGCCAGGGCGCCAGCACCGGCTCCGGCACCTCGGGCAACGTGGCCACAGCCGGGGCCGCGACCATCGGACGGTCCAGGAGCGCGGGAGACGCCGCCTCATCGCGATCGCGCACCCGGACGATCGTGTGTCCCACGCGCAGCTCCTGACCTGCCACCAGCGTCAGGGGCCCCTCCACCCGCGAGCTTCCCCGCCAGGTGCCGTTTGTGCTCCCGAGGTCGTGCAGGTACCACGTGCCGTCGTCCCCCCGCCGGACCTCCGCGTGCCGACCCTCGATGTACGGGTCGTCGACGATCACGTCGCTCGCGAGCGCGCGCCCGATGATGAAGGAAGCGCCCTCCAGTCGGTGCCAGCTCCGCGCGCCGCCGGCCCGCTCGATCTCGAGGACTAGTTCCATTGCAGGCGCTCCAGGTACCTCGTGGTCAGCTGGCGGATATTCTGCACGCTCGCCCCGGCCACGGTGAGCGTTGAGATGAGCCCCACGTTCCGGCGCCCGAGCATCGCGACCTTGAGCAGCCCATCATACAGCCCGTCCATCTTGCGATATCCCCGCAAGCAGAGGACGGCGCGCATCATCGTGGTCTCCTGGCGCACGTTGCGCGACTCGCACCGCCAGCTGGTGACGTGTTCGAATCCTCCCATCGGGGGATCCACCCCGCTGAAGCGGGCGCTGTACAGGGCATAGAACTGCGCCGCATTGAGGGTGCGCGAGGTGAGCAGCTGGTGCTCGATGCTCACGGTGCCGGTAATGTGCTCCCCGGCGAGGAAGACATCGTCATCGGTGTCGCAGCGATGGTAGACGAGTTCATACGGATTCTCCTTCTGCCGCTCGGCGTCGGCCCAGCAGCGAAACGTTGGCGCCGGCTCGGTCACCACGCGCCAGGGACCCAGGGTGATGCTGCGCGGGCTCCCGGTCAGCAGGTCACCGAGCCATGCCTCCTGGTCGTCACGCAGGGCCGCCCCCGCTTGCTCGAGGGTCCGGGCCGGGCTGGCCGCAGGATCGAGCGCACGCGCCACCAGCGCGACCGCCTGCTGCACGGGAACCAGGAAGCTCAACTGGTTGCCGGCCGTGGCGACGTTGATGCCGATCACGCGGCCGTCGGCCGTGATGGCCGGACCGCCGCTCATCCCGGGATTGATCGATCCGGTGAAGTGCAGGCGCGCATGCCGGGTGTGCGCCAGCGGTCCGTTGTAGGTCCCCTCGACGATGCTCAGCCCGAGGTCCTGCGGATGCCCAAGGGAATACAGCCGGGCGCCCTGCGGCACCGCCGTCCGCTCGAGGGCAAACGCCTGCGGCACGCGCACACCCGTGCCGAGCACGGCGAGATCGCTCACCACGTCGACGGCCAGCACCTCGACCTTCCGGGCCACGCCGCCCCGGTCGACATACTCCGCGCGATACCGGCCAGGCGACTGCAGCAGCTCACTGATCACATGATAGTTCGTGACCAGGTGACCCTCCGGCGTGACGAAGAAGGCCGACCCGATCCCCGACTTGGCCGCCGAGCCGGTCTCGATCACCTGCACCTTCACCACCCGGTCGGCATATCGCTCAAAGACATCGGAGGTCGCCACCGGGACCTGCGCGGAGACCCGGGCGGTGCCCCCGGAGAGGAGGGCCGCGGCCAGGAGCAACCATCGAACGCGAGACCGCAGCAAGTCAGCAGGATTCATTGGAGGTGCCGGAGTGCCCTCAAGGTGCGCTCCTGGTCTCGGCAGCGACAGGTTGCCCACGCGGGCGCCATGCACCACTCTCCGGCCATGCCATGGGCCCGATGCCGCCACCGCGGCCTCCTCCTCTGCCTCGCCCTCGCGGCGTGCCGTGCCACGCGACAACCGGCGGTCGCGTCGCAGAACCCGTCGCCTATGCGGGAAACCACCCGGCGGCACGACCGCCTGGCCCAGGGCGACGACCCTGGCCTGACCTTGCGCATCGACTCGATCCTCCCC
>WBZL01004642.1_pt2 | contig 10979 bp, 9 predicted proteins | sample 5204291 | NCBI WGS metagenome assembly WBZL01 (sample SAMN12344345, study PRJNA552823) | activated sludge metagenome | biome: Activated sludge suspended growth; feature: Nitrification reactor; material: Wastewater; isolation source: activated sludge from nitrification reactor of wastewater treatment... | reverse complement strand
TCATCGGCGGGCGAGCGATCCGGCTTCTCGGCCAACATCATCAACAACCGCTGCGGTTCGCTCGGCGCTTTCAGTTGACGCAAATACGCCACGCGATCCGCCAACCAGCGCGCATTCGCATTCTCGGACATCCGAACTCCCTCCTTCGCATTGACCGCCGCCAGTGTAACACTCTCCCGTTGCCACTAAGATCTTATCGGCGCACCGCCGTCCGATGGCGATAACCCAACCTTAGCTTGTCAACTAGCGTAACCGGTGGTGAGCCGCTAGAATCCTTTGCAAGCAAAGGCGCGCTTAATGGTTTCTTGTCACCTCCCTTCGGTCGTCGCCAAGAAACCGCGCGGTCGAGGGGGCTTCGCCCCCTACGACGTACCCCCGAAACCGAAACGCGGTTGATCGACATGGCCCTCGCCCGACTCTCGATGAAATTTGGCAAAGCGGGAAAAGCCGCCGCACATGCCGCCTACATCGCGCGGGAAGCCCAATACGCCCGACGGCTCCATCACGGCGAAGGGCTGGAAGCGAAGGAAACCGGCAACCTGCCGGCGTGGGCCGACACCGAACCCAACCGGTTCTGGCAAGCCGCCGACACCCACGAACGGGCCAACGGCACCACCTACCGGGAACTGGAAATCGCCCTGCCGCGCGAACTGACTCCCGCGCAACGGCTTGCCCTGGTGCGTGGCTTCGTCGCCCAAGAACTCGGCGAGCGCCACGCCTACCAATGGGCGATTCACAACCCACAAGCCGCCGATGGACACGAACAACCGCATGTCCACCTAATGTTTTCCGAGCGGCAAACCGACGGGATCGACCGCGATCCCAACCAGTATTTCCGCCGCCACAACCCCAAGGCCCCAGAGAAAGGCGGCGCGAAAAAAGGCTACGGTCCCTACGGCGGCGGCTATCTCAGCGCGGCGGAGCGAGTCGTCCACCTCAAAGGACTGCGGCAACGCTGGGAGATTGCCTGCAACGCCGCCCTGGAACGGGCGGGCCGGCCGGAGCGGATCGACATGCGCAGCCACCTCGAACGAGGGTCAACGATCCCCCCGGAACGTAAGCAACTCCCCAGCGAATGGCGGCAACCCGAAACGCGGGCGGTGGTGCTGGCCTTTCGGCAGGCCCGCGCCGAGCAGACGCGGACACAGACTGACCTGAACCGGTATTTGCCCAACCTCGAAGCAGAAATCGCGCAACTGGCGGACGCGCGGCGACGGCGGGAAACCGAGGCGGCACGAGAACGGGAAGCCGCAGCCGCCCGAACGGCGCTAGAACGTGCGGCGGCGGGGCTAGTAGCCGCTTTGCCCGAGCGGATTAGCTTCGACGCGCTCGCCTACTTTCGCCAGACGGCCTCGGAGGCCGCGACGCCGGCGCAGGCCGAAAGCAACATCTTGAAGGTCATCGCCGACTCGCTCAGCCGACGGCTAGAGAAAGCCGGTTTCACCCCACTGCCGGAGCCGGAAGACCCACTGCTAGCAGAGACCGCACGGCGCTGTTATGGGCCGGTGATGGCGCGGGTGGAGGCCCTGGAAGCGGAGTGCCGGGCGGCGGGTGAGTGGGCGACCGCCCAGATCCAAGGCACCATTGCCACTCTGGATTCGGATGCCGCGCGCCCCTACCAGCGCCAAGCCGAAGAGACGGCAGAGGCGCATCGCGGCCGGCTGACCGAACAACTCCAAATCGAACTACGCGACCGGCTCCAGATCACCGGCCAGCCGGTCGGATTGCCCGAGGCGGATTTGGCGCGGGCGGCCGAAGCGTGCGCGAATGCGCTCCTCAACCGGTTGGCCCAACTGGCGGCCGAGGAACGCGCTCGCAACCAACGGCGGGCGTTGGAGCGGCTCGCGGCCGCGCAAGCGGTGTTGATCCAGCGGGCGCGGACGCTCACGCCGCCCGCCGCCCGCTCCCTACATCGCCATGCTCAAGAATCGCCTGAGGCCCATCGCGACCGCCTCACGCACTGGCTTCATCGTGCGCTGCGGCGGCTGTTCGACGACCGGGGTGGCGGCCCACTGCCGCCGGTCAGCGCCTTCGAAACGGCGGTCCGGCCCGGTTACGAACCGCTGCTCGCGCGGTTGGCCGAGCTGGCGGCGGGCGAGCGGGCCGCGCGCGAACGGCGCGGCGCGCAAGAAGCCGAACACCAACGACTACTCGCCATCGACCTTCAGGCGCTCTTGGCGCGACGGGACGAACTCAAAGTCCAAGCCCAGTATCGCCTCGTACCGACCGCGCGAGAACTCGTCGAACACTGGGCCGGGGTAGCGGAAGCCCGCCATCGACTGAACCACGCCACACATCGGCTTGCCGCCCTGGAAGCCGAGGACGCGCGATGGAAAGCCACGCACCCTTTGGGCTCCCGTCTTGGCCACCTGTCCATCCTACGCGGGCCGGAGCGGCGCGAACTGGACGGCCATCTGCGGGACGCTCGACAGGAACGCCAACAGGCCGAGGACGCCCTCGACGCCGCGCGGCGGCAAGCGGTCGGCCACCTGCCCCACGCAAAAGCGAAGATCCGCGAACTCCAGGACGCCAACACCCGGATTCCCGAACTCCAGCGCCAAATCGAACAACTCGATCAAGAAATCACCGCCGCCACGGCCGCCCAAGCGGACGCGCGGTATCGGCGGGAGAAGCTACCGTCTCAGCCTACCGATGCCGCCGATCCAGCGAATCAATTTCAACCGGACGGTAAATCGCCACCCTCTTCGACGCCTGCGCCGGAGCCTTCCGCCGCGCGGCCGTCGAGCGCGCCCGCATCCGTCACGCCAACTTCCCCGATTCCACCGCCCCGCCCCAAGCCTCGCCATCCAGCGCCGGGCAGATAAACTATTAAGTGTTTTATTTCAATAAACTATAAATTTTTAATCGTCATCAAATTTTATTTATTTCAATAAAAAATAAAATATATTATTCTCTTTTTAATGAAAACGATTGTCATCGCGAATCACAAGGGTGGCTCCGGCAAATCGAGTCTGACCGTGCATCTGGCGGTGGCAGCCGATCAAGCGGGAGATGGTCCGGCGATCCTGTCCGACACCGATCCGCAGGGCACGTCCGGTGATTGGTTCAACCAACGGAAAAAGGCGGGATTCGACACACCGCTGTACGCACCCTTGGCCTTGGCCGAACTACCCATCAAAGTGCAAGCTCTCAAGGAAGCCGGCGCGGCCTACCTGTTCATCGACACCGCCCCCTCCGTCGGCGCGGTCAACACCGAATTGTTCGCGCTGGCTGATTTGATCCTCGTTCCCCTCAACCCCACGCCCGCCGATCTACGCGCCCTGGTGAAAGGGCTACCAACGATCCGAAAATCGGGCAAGCCCTTCAGCTTCGTGTTGGCCCGCGTGCGACCCCACCTCAAGAACAACGATGGCGCGGCGATGGCGCTCGAAGCGTTGGGACTGGTCTTACCGACACGGATGCACGAGCGGGTGATCTACGCCGAAACCTTCGCGCATGGGAAAACCGCGCTCGAAATCGACCCCAAAGGGATCGCCGCCCAAGAAATCGCTGCCTTATGGCAAGCCGTCAAAGAGCGGCTAGAAGAAAACGGGAAAGAGTGAAAGAGAGAAATCCACCAAAGAGACACCGAATAAAGAGACACCGAACATGCCCCGACGCCCTTCCGTTGACCTGAAGTCGCTCACCGCCGACCAAGCTGCTCCGATGCCCGAAGCCACCCAGCGCAACGCCTCGCTGTCCTTGCCCTTGGAGGTTTCCAAGCCGGCGCGAAAGACCAAAACCGAAAACTTGCAGGCGCTCGCCTTCAAGGTGCCGCCTGAATTTCGCCGGCGGTTCCGGCAACGCGCCGTGATGGCTGACCTCAAGCTCAACGAACTGCTTTTCGCTGCGCTGGAGGCGTGGGAAGAAAAGCAAGGTCTTAAAAAATAATAAATTATTTTTATTTCTTTCTTTTTTTAAAGAAAGATCACTTAAGAGAAAGTTAGATTTATAGAGCCGAAAAGGAGACAGAAAAACCCTGACGGCCATTGGTGATTCAAGAGTTTGGTCACTAGACTGTGAAAGCCAGTCGTCGACGGAATCAACAACCTACGAAAGGATAAAACTCATGGGCGTAAACGTGACAACGCCCCGTAACCCGAAAGCTTTGGTCGGCGAAAGGTTACGAGGCGCAGTACCGAATACGTTGGGGATCGGCACTTTCCATAGTAGCCGCCCCTCGGTTCGCATTCAAGCGCGAGGGTCGGTTCATGCAGCCGCAACCTGAACCACTCCCCTCGCTGCTGGCCCGCCTGGACGAAGCCGCGCTCTATCACCGCGCGGAGGATCGCGGCTTTTTCACTCTGCTGTGGGCCGAACCTGACGCCGCGCCGGGACACCGGCCGCCAGCGCTGAAAATCCAGCGAGCCTACCGCCTCGACGTCCTCCCCCAGATCATCGCCGCCCTCGACCCGGAACGGGACACCTGGATTTCCCAAGCCGAGTTTCATCGGCCGAACCGCCGGATCGTCCACCTGCTGCGTCTGGGGCTGTGTTTCGTCGACCTGGATACCTACAAGACCTCCCACGGCGAAAGTCGCCCAGAAACGCTCCTAGGGCGATTCCTGGGCCATTGCGGGGACGAGGACGTGCCCTTGCCCTCGCTGGTGATTTACAGCGGGCGCGGCCTGCAGGCCAAATGGCTGCTAGAGCGTCCCCTACCGCGCGCCGCCCTACCACGCTGGAACGCCGTGCAAAAAGAACTAGTCGCCCGGCTCGAACCGTTCGGCGCCGATCCGGGGGCGCGAGACGCCAGCCGGGTACTGCGGCTGGTCGATACCGTCAACACCCGCTCCGGCGAACGAGTGCGGGTACTGTGGGTGCAGCGGCACGCCGAGGACGTCCGGCGCTACCCCTTCGAATGGCTGGCCGAAACCCTACTGCCCGTCTCGCGCGAAGCCCTCCAACTCAAGCGGCAATCCCCCACAGCACCGCGCACCCCGCTGAAGGTCCTGCCCGGCGGCAAAACCGGGAACCTGCGAGTGTTCTCGGGTCGGCAACTGGCTTGGGACCGGCTGGAAGACCTACGCAAGCTCGCCCAGCTACGCGGCTGGACCGAACACGGCATTCCCCACGGCTACCGCTCCAAGTACGTCCACTGGTGCCTCAACTTCCTGCTGCTATCCGGGGCCATCCCCGCCAATCAACTCTATCGGGAGGCCCAGGCCCTGGTTCGGGAAGTCTGTCCCGACTTCGACAAGGACGTGCGCTCCGTGCTCTCCACTCTGTACCGCAAGGCCAAAGCCTACGAAGCCGGTGAACGGATCGAATTCAACGGTCGTACCTATCCGCCACTCTACACCCCCCGCAATCGCACCCTGCTTGCCCTATTCGATGTGCAAGATGATGAAATGAAAGCACTTAAAACCATCATCACGCCGGAGGAAGCGGCGAAACGCCATCGGGAGCGTAATCGTGAAGCCAGTGGAGATCGGGCGGGTTATCGGGAAGTGGCGAAACTGCGGCGGGCGTTTGCACGGGATTTGAGAGCCAAGGGATTACCTTGGGCCGAGGTTGGAAAAGTCTTAGGAATCAGTGCCCATGCCGCACGGATGCTGGCTTCTCGATAAGGACCGCACAAGTCCTGCGTATTACTAGTGGCGTAGCCCTCGGTTTTTCGAGTTGGGGGTGTCGGGGTGCTTTTTTTATTCGGGGTGTTTGGCGGCGCTGCCGCCCCGCCAGGGAGGGCGGCCGTGAGCGCCAGGGAGGGCGCGAACGGGGGCGGCTCCGTCAGGGAAGACGGCTTGTCCACGGTCTCCAGGGATGGGGTAGTTACTGAACGGTGTTTAGTGGGAGGGGGGGCGCGGGGGGGAACCGTGGAAAAGGACCGATAAAAAACTTTAAATACAATAAGTTGAATAATTGCGATTCTGAAGTTACTACTTTTTACACGTATCCTGATCAGACCCGTATTACAGTGGTTTGAGCCCAGTACCTGCTGGCCCCGTTCAACTTGACTACCGTTCCCTGAAGTAGGAAAGGCGCGCGGTATCAAGGTGGTATTTTGATGAAACGAGGGTTACTGATGAAGATCATATTGCCGCGCTCGCTCCGGGTCACCGTTCGGAAAGCGGGCAACTTAATTTGCGCGCTGGGAATCCTCAGCCTGGTGGCGGCTTTCGCCGCGCCCGCTGCGGAAACACTCCGCCGGCCGAACATCGTCATTATCCTCGGCGATGACCTCGGGTTCGCCGACATGGGTTCTTTCGGCGGCGAGATCAAGACGCCGAACCTCGACGCGCTGGCCAACGACGGCGTGCGCTTCACGAACTTCTACACCCACGCAAGCTGCTCGCCCACGCGATCGATGCTGCTGACGGGCGTCGACACGCACCTCAACGGCCTGGGCAACATGGACGAGTGGACGGCGCCCAACCAGTGGGGCGTGGACGGCTACGAAGGCTACCTCAACGACCGGGTGGCCACGCTGCCGCAGTTGCTCAAGGATGCCGGCTATCACACCTACATGGTCGGCAAGTGGCACTTGGGCAAGTCGCCTGCGCAGATCCCTGCGGCGCGGGGATTCGAGCGCGACTTTTCGCTGCTTGATGGGGCGGGCAGCTACTGGGACATGACGAATTTCACCGCCGCTTCTCCGAAATCGGTTTTCACCGAGGACGGGCGTTATCTCACGCGTCTCCCCGACAACTATTACGCAACGAAGACCTACACCGACAAGCTGATCGGCTTCATCGACGCCAACCATGGCGACGGCAAGCCCTTCTTTGCCTATGTCGCTCCGCAGGCGCCGCACGATCCCTACCACCTGCCGCCGGAATGGCGCACGCGCCACGTCGGCGAATACGACAAAGGTTGGGACGTGGTGCGGCAGGAGCGGCTTAAACAGCAGATCGAGCTCGGCATCATGCCTGCGGGCACCAAGCTCGCCGAGCGGATGTGGTTCATTCCAGACCCCATCGTGCTGGCGCCGGCGACCAGAGCCATCCTCGGCAAGAAGATGGAGCTCTATGCGGGAATGGTGGAGAACCTCGACTTCCACATTGGCCGGCTCATCGACTACCTCAAACAGATCGGCGAGTACGAGAACACAGTTTTCCTCGTCTTCGGCGACAACGGCGCCGAGGGTACCGACCTCTTCAAGATGATTGCGGGCACGCCAGGAACGCGCGATTACCTCTTCGCAGCGATCAACTGGTCGCAGACCCATCCCAACGCGTGGGGCGATCCAGGCTCGTACGTCGCCTATGGACCCATGTGGGCACAGGTGTCGATGACACCGTTTAGCCAGTACAAGGGCTGGTTGGCCGAAGGCGGCATCCGCAACGCGCTGATCGTCAGCGGACCCGTCGTCAAACGGCCCAAGGGGAGCATCAACCACGGGTTGATGCACGTGGCCGACATCATGCCGACGCTGCTCGAATTGGCCGGAACTACCTATCCGAAGACCCGGGATGGGCATGAGGTGCCCCCGCCCATGGGCAAGTCCTGGGGCCCGTTATTGGCAGGCAAGGCCGACTCGCCGCGAACGGAGCAGGACTACCTCGGCTGGGAACTCTTCGGCAACCGCGCCGTGCGGCAGGGGGACTGGAAGCTGCGTTGGGAATACAAGCCGCTCGGCAAGGGCGACTGGGAGCTGTACAACCTCGCGGCCGATCCCGCCGAGCGCAAGGATCTCGCCGCCGAGCGTCCCGACAAGGTGAAGGCGATGCTCGCGCTCTGGGACAGCTACGTGCGGACGAACCACGTGATCCTGCCAAGCCGCTCCCCGTTCGAGACCCTGGACGACACGCTGCCGAAGCGCGTCCCAGACGACCCGGGCTACCCGCCGTTGATCTACAAGCGACAGTTCGTGCCACCCAAGGACATGGTGGCCGATCCCAAGCCTTGAGCATCGCCGATCCGAGAGTGAATCATTTATGAAGAAGGAGGGAGATCTTATGTATACAAATGAAGGTCCGATGAAACAGGCCCGCTGGCTGCGGTTGGTCGTCCCCACGCTGCTCGCCATCGCCGCGCTCAATCCAGCGCTCGCCCAAGTGCCGGCGCGCTTCTATTGGGACACCTTGGCGGGTTCGAATGCGGTGCCGCTCATCTTCGAATCGATCAGTGGCAACACCAACCCCTTCGATCCGGCCCATACCGTGACACCGGGCGCAAACTTTGACGCCACCATGGCCATCGCGGGTTACGCGCGCACATTTGCATTGTTTGATCGCGCGGCCATGGCGGCGATCCTCCTGCCCATGGGGCGAATCTCGGGCGACGTCAGCGTAGCCGGTAACACTTTCAGCCAGTCCGCCAGCGGCTTCGGCGATCCGATGCTCGAGTTCAGCATCAATGTCATCGGCCCGCCGGCGCAGAAGAACATTCCCGACGTCCTACGCTATGAGCCGGGGTTTTCTGTCGATCTGCTCGCCGACCTCGCGCTGCCGATCGGCGAATACAACAGCGATCAACCCCTGAACATCGGCCAGAACCGCTGGTATGGGCGCTTCGGTCTGCCCATCGTCTGGCAGCTTGGCGCGTGGGTGCCGGGCCGACGCACGACCCTGGAATTCCTGCCCGCCGTGTGGATCTTCGGCGACAACACCGACTATGTCGGGCAAACCTTGGAGACCGATCCGATGTTCCAAGTGGACGCGCACTTGACGCGCGACTTCACCGAGCACCTTTGGGGCTCTCTTGACGCCGCTTGGTACAGCGGCGGCCAGGCGACCATCAACGGCGTCCAGGGCGAGAAGCTCGATAACCTCGGTCTGGGGCTCACGCTCGGCTATGTCATCAATGAGAACCTGAATCTGACCCTCGGCTACAAGTCGACGATCAACGACAGCGCGCCAGGCGACCTGCAGATGGATGGTTTCATGGCCACGCTCGTGTTCGGCTGGCACCCCCTGATTGAAGGCTCGCGAAGGCTGAAGAGCGAGTAGCAGGGCCATCTCTCAGGAACCGGTCGGTTGCTGACGCCCGAGCCGCCCCCGCCACGAGACCAGCCCAGCGAACAGCGCGCTGAAGAGCAGCAGCGCCCACTCGCCCAGGGTGGGAATGGGGTGGCCGGTGGTCACGAGGCAAGTCGCCGGCGTGATGGTGACCGTCCACGCCCGAATCGAGCCAGTATCGCCAATAAAGAAGTCCTGGGCCAGCAGGCTCCAGGTGCCGTTGGCGGTCTCGCCGTCAAAGGCCGTCAACGGAGCATTGGGCGTAAAGCTGCCGGTAAACGGGGCATTCGCAGATGCCACGGACTGAATCGAAGGACCCGCGCTCTCGTCGTCAAGGACTGTCTGCAAAAGTTGTTGTCGCCACCATCGGTGCGATTAATCACCGTCACCACCGTGCCGTCAGGCGACTGCAGCGCGATGACAAGATCGTTGACGAACGTGTGATTAAGGCCGACGGTGGTCGACCCCGCAGTCGTGGAGCAGGCGGTGCCGTCGATGCTCACGTTGACGTCGTACACGGTTCCCACCAGACCGGAAACGGTAAGGGGTGCCGCGACTTGTACCCCTGGAGTGTTCGCGCCGGGGGAATCGGGAATGGCCACGGGCGATCCGCCATAGGAAAACGCGGTTGGCGTCCCCACGGTGCAGGCGGCCTGGCCGGAGACGGTATCGGGCACCCCCCCAGCAAGAGGGAGGCGCCGATGGTCGCCAGAATGGTTAAAAGTCGTACCTGGGGTTGTAAGCTACCGCCTCGACGTCCTCCCCCAGATCATCGCCGCCCTCGACCCGGAACGGGACACCTGGATTTCCCAGGCCGAGTTTCATCGGCCCAACCGCCGGATCGTCCACCTGCTGCGTTTGGGGCTGTGTTTCGTCGATCTGGATACCTACAAGACCTCCCACGGCGAAAGTCGCCCAGAAACGCTCCTAGGACGGTTCCTGGGCCATTGCGGGGACGAGGACGTGCCTTTGCCCTCGCTGGTGATTTACAGCGGACGGGGATTACAGGCCAAATGGTTGCTGGAACGCCCCTTACCGCGCGCCGCCCTACCACGCTGGAACGCCGTGCAAAAAGAGCTGGTCGCCCGGCTCGAACCGTTCGGCGCCGATCCGGGGGCGCGGGACGCCAGCCGGGTGCTGCGGTTGGTGGATACCGTCAACACCCGCTCCGGCGAATGGGTACGCGTCCTCTGGGTGCAGCGGCACGCCGAGGACGTCCGGCGCTACCCCTTCGAGTGGCTGGCCGAAACCCTACTGCCCGTCTCGCGAGAAGCCCTCCAACTCAAGCGGACACAGCGGCCACACTCGACAGAGCCCCATACCCCGCTACAGGTCATCCCCGGCGGCAAGACCGGGAACCTACGGGTGTTCTCCGGTCGGCAACTAGCGTGGGACCGGCTGGAAGACCTACGCAAGCTCGCCCAACGGCGCGGCTGGACCGAACACGGCATCCCCCACGGCTACCGCTCCAAGTATGTCCACTGGTGCCTCAACTTCCTGTTGCTATCCGGGGCTATCCCCGCCAATCAACTCTATCGGGAAGCCCAGGCTCTGGTTCGGGAAGTCTGTCCCGACTTCAACAAGGACGTGCGCTCCGTGCTCTCTACCCTGTACCGCAAGGCCAAAGCCTACGAAGCCGGTGAACGAATCGAATTCAACGGCAAGACCTACCCGCCGCTGTACACCCCCCGCAATCGCACCCTGCTCGCCCTGTTCGATGTGCAACACGATGAAATGAAAGCACTTAAAACCATCATCACGCCGGAAGAAGCGGCGGAGCGCCACCGGGAACGTAATAGAGAAAATTTAATTGATAATACAACATGTTATAAACATAGACGTAAGAAAGTTGCTGAACAACGCCGACTACAAGCACAGCTTCTTCGAGCAAGTGGGTTGTCATGGATGGAAGTTGGAAAATCCTTAGGAATCAGTGCAGAAGCAGCGCGTTCATTGGTTAGGCGATAAAACCGGTCGCGAGCGCTGCGTATTACTAGTGGCGTAGCCCTTGGTTTTTTGGGGTTGGGGGTGTCGGGGTGTTTTTTTTATTTGGGGTGGTTGGAGGTGCTGCCGCCCAGC
>WBZL01002536.1_pt2 | contig 10984 bp, 12 predicted proteins | sample 5204291 | NCBI WGS metagenome assembly WBZL01 (sample SAMN12344345, study PRJNA552823) | activated sludge metagenome | biome: Activated sludge suspended growth; feature: Nitrification reactor; material: Wastewater; isolation source: activated sludge from nitrification reactor of wastewater... | reverse complement strand
CCGCGTTCACTTGAGCAGCTCCAGCGCCGCGCGCTCGAAGCCCGCTTCGTCGGCTTCGCCGATCAGCTTGACGCGGACCACGCCGCGCGCATCGACGAAATAGGTGGTGGGCAGGCCGACCACGCCATAACTCCGGGCGATCTTCGATTGCTCGTCCATCAGCGCCGGGTAGCTGACGCCGATCTTCCTGATGAAGGCGTCGACGGTCTTCCTGTCCTGACCGGCATTGATGGCGACGACCTCCAGGCCCGTACCACCCGTGCCCTTATGGCGTTGATATACGGCTTCGATGGCCTTCATCTCGCCTGCGCAGAACTTGCACCAGTCGGCCCAGAAGCGGATCACCACCGGCCGTCCCGCCCAGGCGGCGGGAAAGTGCGCGGGCAGGCCGTCCAGTCGCACGGTCTGGAAGGTGGGCGCGATATCGCCGACATTGAGCTTGGCCGGCGGTTTGCCGCCGCAGGCGGAAATGAGCAAGGCGGCGAGAACTACGATGATGCGCATGTCAGCCTCCGAGCAGGATCATGTTCGATTTTGCCACCATCACGGTGGCGATGGCCAGGAAGAGCAGGAAGCCGCCGGCGGCGACAGCGGCAAGCCGGGCGGATACCTTGGGCACCACGGCCGCGAGGCTGGCGACGCGCCGGAACGGCTGCACCGCCCCTGCGCCGATGCCGGCGGCGGTGGCCGCGAACAGCGGCAGGTAGAGCAGATAACCCTGGTAGCCATACTCTGGCTTGAGGATGCAGAACGGGCAGTGATGGTGGGGATGTTCGTAGATATAGAGCGAGACGAAGGCAAGGATGGCGCTGATACCGACGGCGAAGGCGGCGGCGCTGGCCAGTGCGACGAGATAGCCGCCCCGGCCACCGCGGTCTGTCCGAGCTTGCCAGCCGGCGGCGGCGATGGCGACGCCGAGCGTGACATAGAAGCCGATCATGGCGGGCAGCGGTGGCAGGGTGGCCATGTCGCCGGAGAGGCCACGGGTGTCCTCCGAGAACAGGCTGCCGCAGCACGAGGTGATGACGTTGGCCTTGAGGTTCAGGAAGTACGCGAGTTGCAGGCCGAGCACCGTCAGGACAGCCGGCAACAGGACGAGCAGGGCGCCGTACTTGAGGCGCACCAGGGGGTAGTCCGGCGCGCGCGTGTCGATGTGATTGACGGCCAACCAGGCCGCGGCGAGGAAGAACACCGCCATCTGGGCGATCAGGGCCGGGAAGCCGTAAGGATTGACGTTGAGCGTGCCGACGGCGCACATGGCGCCGACGAACATCACCGACATCTTGTCGGCGTTGAAGACGAACAGCAACAGGGCGGCCAGCTGGGTGGCCATGACGAAGACGGTCAGGCTTGAGAATAGATACGTACGCCGCTCCAGGCGCAACTGTCGTTCCGAACCGCTGCGGATGTCCCAGTGGCGGATCACCTGGACGGCGAAGGGCGCGGCGGCGGCAAGCATGGCCGATGAGATCACGGATGCCAGCAGCAGCGCGATGATGGCCGGCTGGAAGATCATGGCGGAACGATCTTCCCGTCGCGCATGTCGACGACCCGATGCACGGCGTCGGACTCGACGACCAGCGGGTCGTGGCTGGTCAGGATGACGGTTCGTCCTTCCTCGCCCAGGCTCTCCAGGATGGTCATGAATTCCCGCGCCAGCGCCGTGTCCAGGTTGGCGGTCGGTTCGTCGGCGATCAGCACCTCCGGGTTGTTGATGAGGGCGCGGGCGATGGCGACCCGCTGCTGCTCGCCACCCGACAGCCATTCCACCCGGGCGTTGCTGCGATGGGCCAGGCGCAGGCGCTGGAGCAGGGCGTCGGCGCGTTCCTTCAATTCCGCATGCGGCCGGCCGGTGGGGTAGGCGGGCAACATGATGTTCTCCAGCGCGCTCATGCCCTTGATGAGGTTGAACTGCTGGAAGACGAAACCGAAGGTTTGCCGCCGGATTTCGGTGAGGAAGCGTTCCGGCAGACCGGAGATGTCGCGGCCATGCAGGCTGACGCGACCGCTGGTCGGCCGGGCCAGGCAGCCGATGAGCGTCAGCAGCGTGGTCTTGCCCGAGCCGCTGGGGCCACGCAGCGCTGTGACGCGCTTCGCTTCGATGGTCAGGCTGATGCCAGACAGCGCATGGTATTCGTTGTGCTGGCCTTCGTTGAAGACCTTCCTGACGTCGCGCAGCTCGATCATGGTCAGGCTCTCATCACCGCGTCCGGGTCGGTGACGGCGGCCCGCCAGATCGGCACCAGCACCGCCGCCATGTACGGAAACACGGTGAAGAAGAACAGCGTCGCGACTTGCAGGCCATCGATGGCCGGCACCAGTTCGAAGTGCGGATACAGGACCGACCAACCCTTCAGCACCGGCTCGAACAGCGGCGCGTTGAAGCGGAACACTTGCAGATAGGCGGCGATGAAGCCGAGCAGGAAGGCCGTCAATGAGAGCAGGCCACCTTCCCACAGCTTCATCCTGATCACGTCGCCGGTTTCCCAGCCGACCGCCTTGAGGATGCCGATTTCGCGCTTCTCCTCGGCCGAGAGGCCGGAGGCCTTTTCCCAGGCGAGGATGGCGAAAGCGAGCAGGGCGGCCGAGAGCAGCGCCAGCATCAGTCCCTCGCGCCAGTCGAACATCGAGGCATAGGTGCGCAGCATTTCCTCGCGCAGGATGGGGCGCGAGTCCGGCAGGATGTTGGCGAGCTTGCTTGCCACGTTGCGCACTTCCTGGGGGTTGGCGACCGACAGGGCGATGTCCGTGTAGTGGCCTTCCGGGTAGGTGAAGAAGGCGCGGAAATCCGCTTCGTTCATCAGCACCAGATCGGCGCTGACCAGTTCGGACGGGCGTGGCAACACCTTGGCGATGGTGTAGGAGAAAAGCTGGCCGTTGTACGAGCGGAAGGAGATGCCGTTGTTTTCGGCCAGGCCGCGTTCGCGTTCCAGCGCCGGGCCGACGACGATGGTGCCAGGCGCGATGTTGCCTTCCGGCGGCACCATGAAGGTGTAGTTGGCCTTCACTACCGAGTCGTAGTAGTAGCCCCAGAGCCGGCCTTGCTTGGACTGCACGCCGCGAATGCGGCCGATCTTCTCCAGGTAGCCGGGCGGAATCAGGTCGTGGCGGCCGGCCACCAGTCGTTGCAGCACCACTTCCGGCGCGTCGCGCAGCACCAGCTGGGCCTCATGGCGCAGGGCATGGGTGAACAACATCACCGAGGCGAGCACGAACACCAGCAGGGTGAACACCGCCAACAGCCCGAGGTTCTTCGCCTTGCGCCTGGCCAGGGAGGCCAGGGTGAAATCAATCAGATGACGCTGCTTCTCTAACCAGAATTTCATGTCGGGGCGGTGTGATCAGCGAGCCGCTGGGAAAGTGCTCCATGGCCAGCGGGTGGTCCTGGAAGGCCGAATGTACGTCGGCCTGCGAGGGGTGCCGAGTGTAGCGGGCTTCGGTGAATAGGGCGAGATCGGTCAAGCCCAGACGGGCCGCCAAGCCGCGCATCTCGGCCGCCTGCTCGGCGCGCGCCTGGCGCAACCAGGCCGCGTCCACGAACACGCCGGCCAAGGCGGTGGCCAGGAGGGCGAAAACGATGAAAGCGAACGAGGAACCCCGTCCGTTCATGGCAGCAGTTTGCGGATGGCGGCGACCACCGTGGCCGGTTCGGCGCCCAGTTGCAGCACCGCCGCCAGCTTGCCGTCCGGGCCGACGACGTAGGTTTGCGCGCTGTGATCGACGGCATAGCGGCCATCGGCATCGGGTTGCTGCTTGACGTAGCCGGCACCGTAGGCCTTGGCCACCGCTTCGACCTCGGCCAGCGTGCCGGTGACGCCCATCATGTTGGGATGGAAGAAGGTGGCGTAGGTCTTCAGTCCGGCCAAGGTATCCCGTTCGGGGTCGATCGAGATCATCAACAGTTGAGTCTTCTTCCGCTCTTCGGCGTTCAGCGCGTTCAAGGCCTGGGCGCTGGCGGCCATTGAGGTGGGGCAGATATCCGGGCAGTGCGTATAGCCGAAGTACACCAGCAAGACCTTGCCACGCAGCGCGCGGCTATCCACCGGGCCGTCGGCCGATTGCAGAACGAAATCGCCGCCGGTTGGGCGGGCGGCGAGCCCGCCGGCGGGCGGCGTCGAATCGGAACAGGCGGCAAGCCCGAAGGCGAACAGGAAAGACAGTAACCAGCGCATGGCGGGACGAAGCGTACATGAAAAAGGCGCGCCGAAACTCGGGCGCGCCAAAACTCGTCGGGAGCGACGAAAGCCTTTAGACCCGGTTTGCGGCGCGCATCAAGGCGCCGCGCAGGGCGATGGTCAGGCTGGAGCCGAGGCCGACGCGCTGGGCGACCGCCGGCAGCAGGATCAGCGAAGCCAGGGCGAACCCGGCGCCCAGCAGCAGCGCGGGCAATTCTGACGTTTGCGGCGCTTGGCCGTTGCTATGTTCCCTGGCTGGCGTGGTGCTCATGGCGAACTCCCGGCGACTTGTTGGTGCAGATGTTACCGATTTGCGCGCGGTGGGGAGGGCGACAAATTGTCGCACCCGCGCCGACCGCGAATCGAAGAGAATTCACCCCCTCGCCATCCACGTCGCTTCATGAGCGGTACCCAGGCCGACCCTTGAACGCCATGCTGTTCGTCGATCCTTTCACCCGTACCGAGCCCCTGGGTCGTCGCGCCCTTCGATTCGCGCTGGTTCTGGCCGCCCACCTCGCGCTGCTCTGGGGCGCCCTGGAACTGGTCGTCCGTCCGGAAGTGCGCCAGGCGGCGCAGGAGGTTCTGGTCCGCCTGATCGACCCGCCGCCGCCATCACCGGAGGTGAAGCCGCCCGAGCCGCCGCGACCCAGGCCGACGCCCGCGCGGCAGTCCCCGCCGATGGCGCCGCCCCCCATCTTGACCGCCGCCGCAGTCGCGTCGGCGCCGGTGGCCAGCTTTGCCGTCGCGCCGCAGCCACCCGCCCCGCCGGCGCTGCCGCCGATCGACGCCGTTCCCGCGCCGCCGGCACCAGCGGCGCCGTCAGCGGCACCGCCGGCTGTGATCGCCGCCCGTTTCGACGCCGACTACCTTTCCAACCCGAAGCCAGTCTACCCGGTCGCCTCGCGTCGCCTGGGCGAGGAAGGCAAGGTCGTGCTGCGCGTCCATGTCAGCGCCGAGGGTACGGCGCGCGCTGTCGAGGTCAAGCAGTCCTGCGGCTTCCCGCGCCTCGACGAGGCGGCGAGGACTGCGGTCGAACAATGGCGCTTCGTCCCCGCCCGGCGGGGTAGAGACGCCATCGATTCCTGGGTGTCGGTCCCCATCGTCTTTTCCCTGCAATCTGCATAGGAGCTGTCATGCAATCTCAACTGGGCCTTGCCCATTTCTGGTCCCAGGGCGACCTCGTCACCCATGCGGTGGCCATCCTGTTGCTGTTGCTGTCGGTATCTTCGTGGATGGTCATCTTTGGCCGGGGTAGTTGGCAATGGAAGACCAGCCGCTGTTACGAGTCGGCGATGACTGCCTTCTGGTCGGCGGAATCACTGACGCAGGGCGTCGAGGCGCTCAAGGCGGCCGACAAGAGCGACATGTTCGCCCAGTTGGCCATCGTCGGTGCCCAGGCCCAGTCGGTCCTGGAGCAGAACGGCGCGCGCGGCATCGGCGCCGGCGTCGATCGCAGCGAGTTTCTCACCCGTGCGCTGCGCAACCAGATCGTGCGCACCCAGGCCGGCATCGAGCAGGGCCTGACCTTCCTCGCCTCGGTGGGATCGACCTCGCCCTTCATCGGCCTGTTCGGCACTGTCTGGGGCATCTACCATGCGCTGGTCGGCCTGTCCGGCGCGACGCAGGTGGTGCTCGACAAGGTGGCCGGCCCGGTGGGCGAAGCGCTGATCATGACCGCCGCTGGCCTGTTCGTCGCCATCCCCGCCGTGCTTGCCTACAACGCGCTCACCCGTGGCAACCGCATCGTCCTCGTCCAGCTCGACGGCTTTGCCCACGACCTCCATGCCTTCCTGACCACGGGTGCCAAGAGCCACAGCAACGTGCTGTTGGCCCGGGCGGCCTGAGTTGATCATGGCTTTTGGCTCCTTCAACGAAAACGGCGGCCTCCATCCGATGGTGGAGATCAACACCACGCCGCTGGTGGACGTGATGCTGGTGTTGCTGGTCATCTTCATCATCACCGCGCCGCTGTTCCACCAGGCCGTGCCCATCGACCTGCCCAGGGTGGATGCGACCAAGCTGGACGACAAGCCCAAGGTGATCCAACTCGCCATCGACGAGCAGGGCCAGATCTACTGGAACGGAGAACCCACCGAGCGAGATGCGCTGCCCGCGCGCTTCGAGGCGGTCCGCCAGGATAATCCGGAATTGCACCTGCGCGCCGATCGCGGCACCCGCTACGAGAAGGTCGCCGAGGCGATGGCCATAGCTCAACGTGCCGGCATCGTCAAGATCGCGTTCGTCACGGAGCCGGCTCCACGTTAGCCGGTGGTGCTTGATCTGAATCAATAGGAAAGAGCGAAACCAGCCCTCCTGCGACATCATGTCGCAGGAGGGCTGGCGATCGCCTGCATAGAATTCGCGGCAGCGCTTATTTCTCTTTCCGACTACCACGATCCCGACCATGAAAACCGCACGCCTCCCCATCGCCCTGGCCATCGCGGCTCTGCCCTTGGCTCTGCACGCCCAGGAAAAAAGCCTCTCCGAAGTCGTCGTCACCGCGCCGCAGATGCGTGATCCGCTGGTGATCGTCAATGACCCCAAGGCGCCGCAGGTGCCGGTGCCGGCCAATGACGGCGCCAGCTTCCTGAAGAACATTCCCGGTTTCAATGTCATTCGCAAGGCCGGCACCGATGGCGATCCGGTGTTGCGCGGTCTGGCCGGTTCGCGGCTGAACGTGTTGCTCGATGGCGCCGAGTTCCACGGCGGCTGCGGCATGCGCATGGACCCGCCGACCGCCTATGTGTTCCCGGAAACGTTCGATCGCGTGACGGTGGTCAAGGGCCCGCAGACGGTACGTTATGGCAACGGCAATCTGGCCGGCGTCGTGTTGTTCGAGCGCGACGCCAAGCCCTTCACAGAGAGCGGCGTGCGCGCCGCCGGCAGCCTGATGGCCGGTTCATGGGGGCGGGTCGATCTGGTTGGCGACGGTACTTTCGGGACGCCGAATTTCTATCTGCGCGGTACCGGCAGCTATTCCGATTCGGACGACTACGAGGATGGCGACGGCAAGCGTGTCCATTCCTTCTTCTCCCGCAAGAGCGTGAATGTGGCGGGTGGCTGGACACCCGACCAGAACACCCGTCTGGAACTGTCGGCGGTGCGCAGCGAGGCCAAGGCAGCCTATGCCGACCGCACGATGGACGGCGTGCTATTCGACCGCGACGGCTACGGCGTCAAGTTCGAGAAGAAGCGCATTTCCGATGTGTTGCGCAAGGTCGAGGCGCAGTACAACTACAACTACATCGATCACGTGATGGACAACTACTCGTTGCGGCCACGGACCGGCAACTTCATGTGGAACAGCCCGGATCGCGAGACTCACGGCCTGCGCGCCAGCGCCGATCTGAGTGTGGGCCAGGCGGCGGTATTGACGGTGGGCGTCGATCGCCAGGAAAACACCCATACCCTGCGCACGCACAATGGCGCCACGCTGGTCAGCGTATCGGCCAAGCCGCGCATCAAGGACCTGGAGGCGACGACCACCGGCCTGTTCGGCGAGCTGACTTACGCGCTGGGCGACCGGCAGCGCCTGATTGGCGGCCTGCGCCACGACAAGTACGCGGCGGATCGGTACAACACGACCACGAGCGCCGCCATGGGCAGTGCCGACGAGAACCTGAACGGTGGCTTTGTCCGCTACGAGTTCGATTTCACGCCAGCCGCGACCGCCTACGTCGGCCTGGGCCGTGCCCAGCGCGCAATGGACCACTGGGAGGCGACCACCTACAACGGCCTGATGGCGACCAGCCATCTCAATCCCGAGACGAATACCCAGCTGGATGCGGGCCTGATCTGGAACGGTGCCAACCTGACCGGCTCGGTCTCGGGCTATTACTCGAAGATGAGCGATTACGTGCTGACCTATTCGAGCATGGCTCAGGGCCTGTGTCCGGCCGGCACCAGGAACATGATGACCAGCATGTGGAATTGCAGCTTCAATATCGACGCTGCCCGCTACGGCATGGAGGCCGATGTGGCTTGGCGTTTCGCCAGCGACTGGACGCTGCGCAGCAGCTATGCCTACGTGCATGCCGACAACGACACCATGAACGTGCCGTTGGCGCAGACGCCGCCGCACGAGGTCAAGCTGGGCGTCGACTACAAGACCGGACCCTGGACAATGGGCAGCCTGGTCCGCATGGTCGGCAAGCAGGATCGCATTCATATCAACTACGGCAACATCGTCGGCCAGGATCTCGGCGCCACCGGCGGTTTTGCCACCGTCGCCCTGAACGGCTCCTATCGCCTCAACAAGATGGCTTTGCTGTCCGCCGGCATCGACAACCTGTTCGACCGCACCTATGCCGAGCACATCAGCCGCTCCGGGGCCAGCGTGGCCGGCTACAGCCCGGCCACGGTGCGGGTGAACGAACCCGGCCGCTTCTTCTGGGTGAAGGCCAGCCTCACGTTCAACTGAGCGCCGGGCAGGTCGATCGGTATCTATCGGTATTTCTGCTTTGTGCCCCGCCTCGGCGGGGCATTTTTCTTGGGTCGCCGCAATCCACCGTTGAAAGCGGCCAAGGCTGGTATGGTCGGAATTGGACGGGGCATTTCCAATGGCAGCAACGTGCCGATTCTGTTGAAATACTCATTCACTGGCCACCGGCACCTCGTGCAGCAGCGCTTCGCTTCACCCGCGTCGACGCGGTGCTCGGCTCGAACTCGATCTTGCGCGCCTACGCCGAGGTCTGTGCGCTGGACCGTGCCAAGGAGAGGTTCGTCAATGACTTCGTCGCCGCCTGGACGAAAGTGATGAGGCCGTTTCGGCCTGAGCTAAGCTGAAGCGAACCCGCTGGCAGGTGGCTTAGTCGGTGCCATCCTGCCAGCGCCCTGTTGATGACGGCCTGACTGCCTCTGCTGGGCAAACTGCCGTCTGTCCTGGTTCACTGCTCAGCCCAGGTTCTGCAGGGCGAATTCCCAGTTGATGAGCCTGTCGAGCACGGCATTAACATAGTCGGCGCGCCGGTTCTGGTAGTCGAGATAGTAGGCGTGCTCCCAGACGTCGATCGTGACGAGCGGCTTCATTCCACTCGTCAGCGGCGTGTCGGCGTTGCCGGTCTTGACCACCTTGAGCTTGCCGCCATCTGCGACCAGCCATCCCCAACCGCTCGCGAACTGCCCGACAGCGGTGGCCGCAAGCTCCTTCTTGCAGGCATCGACGCTTCCGAAGGAGGCTTCCATCATCTGCTTGAGTGCGGCAGGCGGTTCGCCACCGCCCTTCGGTTTCAGGCTATTCCAGTAGAACGTATGGTTCCAAGTCTGGGCAGCGTTGTTGAAGATACCCACCTTGTCCGGCTTGCCGGCAACGGCGGCGACGATCTTCTCCAGCGGCATGTCGGCGTATTCGGTGCCGGCGATCATCTTGTTGAGATTGTTGAGATAGCCCATGTGGTGCTTGCCGTAATGAAAGCCCAAGGTGTTGGCGCTGATGACCGGTTCGAGTGCGTTGTCGGCAAAAGGGAGCGCCGGCAGGGACAGCGGCGCGGCTTGCGCGCCGCGCGGCAGGCCACCGAGCACAAGCGACGCGGCGATGCCGGCGGATGCGATCAGGAAGTGGCGGCGATCGGGGAAAAGGGCGGGATGCTGAGAGTTCTTCATGAGCGATCTCCAATGGGGCAAGGAAACAAACTATCCGCGTTGCAGGATTCACTACGCTGGAACCATTGTAGTCATAGTTCCGGCAAGCACCGTTCCGTAAAGGTCCGGCAGGTTTTGGAGTCGAGCGGGCACTTGAACGTCCGTTGAAGATATCTGGTGACAGTCCGGTTTTGGCCGTCAGTCCGCAGTCGCCAACAACACCTTGCGGCGCCAAATTCCCGGTCGCATCTTATTCCCCAGACGTTTGGTTAGGGACGCATTTCCTGAGATATTCGGGCCAACACCCCTCGGCCAGGTGGCTATGATCGAGTTGCTCGTGGGCAAGTCGGGCGCCGTGTTCCGCGCCTTGGAGCATGACTTGTCCACCAACTGAATCGCATAGGGGGCGGGGAGATGACATCAGCCATTGCGGGAATAGCCATTGCGGCACTGTTGCTCTTCGGTTCCGCTCAAACGCCCACGGACTCGACGGGTGCCGGAAAGCGGGTCGAGAGTGACAGCGATACCGACCCAACAAGAGTAGCCAGATGCATCGCCTACAACATCAACAGGAAGATGCCTGAATTGCGCGTCCGCAATGTTGCCGGAGAATCACCGGACGAAAGTGGCTATCTGATCGTGACCGTTCCGGAGCCCTTGCCGACAACCTTTGGCGTCATCCGGATTGATCGAAGTGACGCAGGGTCACATCTCACCACCTGGTTGCCCGACCGAGTCCTGACTGCCGCCCCCGAAGAAATCGCGCGGAAACTGGTTGCGGGTTGCTGACGGCTGGTCGAGCGGCCAGGCGCATGGTCTGGCCAGCATCGACGAGCGAACTCGATGCACTGATTTCACCGTGGATTCCCGCTGCCGATCGGCAGCGGGTCGACGCCCGGGCCGGGAATTCGCCAGTCGATTCCGGATACCGGTTGTCGCGCCGGCGGCGGTCAGCCGGCTTTCAGATGCTGCCGCAGCGACAGGCTGGCACCCAGCCAGCCGAGCGCCGCCGCCGCGCCGAGCAGGGCGGCGGAATCGATGACGGATAGTGGGCGGAGAGTGAAATCGAGGCTGTAGAGTCGCGCCAGTTCGCCGATCGGCGAACTGAGCCAGAGCGTCGTGCCGGCGACGATCAGCCAGGCAACCGCGCCGCCAAGCAGGCCGAGCAGCATGCCGAAGTAGTGGAAGGGGCGCCGAATGAAGGCGTCGGTGGCGCCGAGCAGACGCGA
>WBZL01005127.1_pt1 | contig 10989 bp, 10 predicted proteins | sample 5204291 | NCBI WGS metagenome assembly WBZL01 (sample SAMN12344345, study PRJNA552823) | activated sludge metagenome | biome: Activated sludge suspended growth; feature: Nitrification reactor; material: Wastewater; isolation source: activated sludge from nitrification reactor of wastewater... | reverse complement strand
GGCCGATCAGATGCCCGCCAGCCTCAGCGGCGGCATGAAGAAGCGCGTGGCCCTGGCCCGCTCGATCGCGATCCAGCCCGAGGTTATCCTCTACGACGAGCCGACCACCGGGCTCGACCCCAAGAACATCAAGCGGATCGGCGACATGATCATCAAGCTCCAGCGCGAGCTGGGCGTGACCTCCGTCGTCGTCACCCACGACATGCCCACCGCCCACAAGGTCTCCGATCGCATCGCCATGCTGTACCAGCGGGCGTTCCCGTTCGTGGGCACCGCCGACCAGATGTGGCACAGCACCGCGCCCGAGGTCCGCGACTTCGTGCACGGGCGGATCCGCCGGGCCGGCGACTCCGTCGGGGGGCGCATCGAGCCGGCGGCCCACGGGGGCCCCGCGGCGCCCGCCCAGCCGGCGGGGGAGGGGAGCGAGCACCGTGGCGCGTAGGAGCGAGGCTCGCACGCGCCTCATCGTGGGCGTGTTCGTGGTGGTGCTCGGCATCCTGCTGTTCGTGTCGCTCTTCATCATCGGGCAGAGCGAGGGCACCTGGGAGAGCAAGACCACCATCCGCACCGACTTCCGCACCATCACGGGCCTGCGCAAGGGCTCGCCGGTGCAGCTGGCGGGCGTGGAGATCGGTACGGTCTCGGCCATCGACTTCGTCAACGTCGAGTACCAGTGCGATCCCGCCACCGAGGACCTCGGCCGCTACGGCGAGGACCGCACCGACAACTGCGACGCGTTCCTCTTCTGCGGCCCCGAGGGGCTGTGCGCCGACCTCGAGCCCTACGCCTCCAAGGGCCAGCACGCGCCGTGCCTCGAGGACCGGGACTGCGCGGCCGAGGAGGTGTGCGTGACGTCCGACTTCCGCCGCCGGGCGCGGCGCGTGGCGTGGGCCGGCCCCGATGGCGTCTGCGCGCGCTCCTTCACCACCCACCGGCGGGTGCAGGTGGCGATGACCATCTTCGAGGACAAGCTCGAGCTCGTCCGCAGCGACTCGCGGGCCACCGTGTCGAGCAACGGCGTGCTGGGCGATCAGCTCGTCAACATCACGCCCGGCATGCGCGAGCCGCTGGCCGACGACCGCCGCATCCAGAGCAGCCCGTCGCTCTACGAGGACATCCAGCTGTTCCGCGACCGCTTCGACGGGCTGACGGAGAAGGTCGACACCAGCCTCTCGGGCATCTCGTCGCTGTTCTCGCAGCTCAACGACGAGCGCACCCTCAACTCGGTCAAGGGCACGCTCGAGAACGTGGAGGAGATCACGCGCCAGATGGCCGCCGGCGAGGGCCTGGTGGGCGCGCTGCTCAACGACGAGGAGTACAAGGAGGAGTTCGGTGTCACGCTGCGGAGCTTCCGGAACACCGCGGTGGGCATCGATCGCTTCGTCGATCGAGCCAACCGCTCGATGGCCAAGATCGACGACTCGTTCCAGCCCATGGTCGACGACGCGCGCACGACCATGTCCGACCTGCGCCGGCTGCTCGGGCACCTCAAGGACCCGAGCAACAAGAGCCTGGCGGCCAAGCTCCTCTACGACGAGGACGGCAAGATGGTGGCCGACCTCGAGAAGATCCTCAAGGACCTCGACGAGTTCTCGACCGCCGCCGCGAGCGTGGCCAAGAAGGTCGATCGCGGCGAGGGCACCATCGGCAAGCTCGTCAACGACAGCAAGGCCCACGACGACCTCGTGAAGATCCTGCGCAACATCGAGCGCAACGACACCTTCAAGCGGCTCGTCCGGCACGTCATCGAGCAAGAGGAAGCCGCCGGCAAGCAGCCCGGCGAGGCCGCGCCCACGCCGGGCGAGGCCGCGCCCGCGTCGGGCGAGGCCGCGCCGGGCGAGGCCGCGCCGAGCGAGCCCGCGCCGAGCGAGCCCGCGCCCTGAAGCGGGGTGGCAAGCGGGCTTGGCACCTGGTCAGTCGAGCGTGCACCCCCGTGATCGCGACGCGATCGCCGTTCGTGCGCCGGACCGGAGACCGGTGGACGATTGCGCACCGTCCCGCTGGCCGCTGAGGTTTGCGCCGGGGAAGGCCTGATGCGGGCTCCGGTGGGCCCCAGCGCGCCGTATGGGGGGCCTGGGCTGGCCCATCGATTGCAACCCGAAGGTCGGGACGCGACTGCGGGCGTGGGAGCCACGGCGCGCCGGGAGGAACGGAGCGATGCGGATGTCGAGGACGGGGGCGTGGGGCGTGGGGCTGGTGCTGCCGACGGCGGTGCTGGTGTGCGTGGCGTCGGGCTGCATGGCGGACGGAGGCGACGGGTGGATCGAGGGCGATCCTTCGCTCGCACCGCTCGATCGAGAGCTGGTGGAGTCGGGGCAGGACGCCGAAGCGGCCCCGCACGTCCCCAAGGCGCCGAGCGAGGGCCTCGCGGTCGACCAGGCGCCCGTGGCCCAGCTTCCCGGCTTCGACCTCGGCATCGAGGTGGTGGGCGGCGACGTGGTGCTGTCGTGGCAGGACATGGGCCCGGGGGTGAGGTACGAGGTGTTCCGCAGCGCCTTGCCCTACTTCGCCCCGGGCGGGGTCAACTCCGTCGTGCTCACCCAGGACGCGGGCGGCACCAGCTTCATCGACGAGGCGGGCGGGGGCTCGGGCCACACCTTCTACCAGGTGCGGGCGCACTTCCCCGCCGGCTACTTCGAGGGCTCGACCACCGTCGGCAAGAAGGTCACGCCGCTCTACGAGGGCTACACCAAGATCAGCCAGTGCCTCATCGGCGAGGTCGACACCTCCGAGGAGCTCTGCGCGCAGATCGGGCCCGCGGCCATCAGCGCGCACATGTGGGACGAGGTCACGCAGGCCTGGACGTGGTGGTGGAACGGCACGTCGGGGCCGGGCCTGCAGTTCTCGACGGGCGACGTGGTGGCCGTCCACCTCGGCGGCGGGGCCCCGAGCGAGCACGTGGCGGTGGGTTACGTGCCCGCCGATGACGACGTGACGATGGACCTCTACCCCGGCGACAACCTCGTCACCGTGCTGCCGGCGCGCTTCGGCGACATGATGGCCAGCGAGCTGCTCGCTGCGGTCCCGAGCGCCACACGCGTGAGCTACTGGGACGCGGCCTCGCAGGTCACGCTGTGGTACCCCGGCGATCCCGACTTCGCGATCACGGCCTGGAGCGACGTCCACGTGGAGGTGAGCCAGCCGTCGCAGTGGCCGCCGCCGCGCCCCGCCTGCCCGTGCGGCGAGTCGATGCCGGTGTTCGCCGATCTGCTGGCCGGGACCATCGCCACCGCCGACACCTGCTACGACGAGGAGCACTTCGCGGCCACCAACAAGTTCGTGCCGGGCACCGACGGCATCGTGGCGGGGCGCCGCTACACCGGCACCGCGGTGCACGAGTACGAGCTCGCGGTGGGGGCGTTCACCGAGTGGCAGGTCACGTCGGTGGGCCTCGACCCCTCGCTCATCGGCACGCCGGCGTGCGTGTCGTACGACGATCGCCAGGGCGCGCACGAGTTCCGCTATCGCCTCGTCTCGGCCGACGAGGCTGCGTCGTGCGAGGACGCGGTGCGGGCCGCGGTGGCCGCCCAGCAGGGCGGGCCCTACTGCGCCGGCGGGGTGTGAGCGGGCGGCCGGCGCTCGCTCGCGCCGGCGCTCAGCCGAGGTCGCGCAGCATGCCCTCGATGCGCTGCGCGACCTCGTCGGAGTACTCGGCCGGAAGCGCGTGCGTGCCGTCCTCGAAGACCACCCACTGCGCGTCGGGGATGGCGAACGCGATGGCGCGCAGGGCCGACAGCGGCACGAAGCGATCGTGGGCGCCCGCCATCACCAGCGTGGGCACGCGGATCTCGGGCAGCAGATCGTCGGCGGTGTGGCGGGCGGCCTCGCCGAGCATCTCGAAGAACAGCTCGGGATCCATCGCGGCCATCTGGTCGAGGTAGACCTCGAAGTCCTCGTGGCGCAGCCGCTGCGCGTTGATCTGCCGGGTGAGGGCGCCGAGCTCCTGGATCCAGGTGGTGGGCAAGAGCCCGCGCCACAGCCGGCGCGTGAGGTCTTGGGCGTGGCGCATGGCCGCGCGCATGAAGGGCAGCACGTGCCCGAACGCGTCGGTGCCCTGGAAGGTGGCGAGCGCGCGCCCCGAGGGCCCCGCGAGGTCGACCAGGCCCGCCACGCGATCGCGGTGGCGCCGGTAGAGCTCGAGCGCCACCTGGAAGCCCATGGAGAAGCCCACCACCACCGCCGGGCCCGCGCCGCGCGTCTCGAGCACCGCGGCCGCGTCGTCGGCCAGGTCGGGCATCGACAGGTGCCACGGCCGCGGCGGATCGGGCGAGCGCCCGTGCCCGCGGTAGTGCATCAGCAGCACGCGGTGGCGCTCGGCCAGGCGCGGGATGATGCGGCGGAACGCCCAGCCGCTGCAGCCGATGCCATCGAGCACGAGCATGGTGCCGGCGTTCCCGATGCCCACGTCGCGTACGAACAGCGAGGCTCCGTCGTCGCGCTCGACGAACACCTCCTCGGCGAGGGCCCGCAGCGGAGGTGCTCCCGGATCGTTCGGTTCCGAGCGCGGGCTGGGTCGTGGCTCGGTCATGACGGCGAGGCCGACGTCGTCACTCGTTGCGTCCGCGCTCGTCGTCGGGCCCGTCGTCGGCGATCTCGTTGACGCTCGGGTACTTCATGATGTCCTTGCGAGCGATCTTCCACGCCTTCTGGACGATCCACGACAGCGAGCGGTCCTGGCGGGCCGCCTCTTCTTGGATCTCCTTGAGCATCTGTTCGGGGAAGTACAGGCTCTGCTTGCGCTTGTCCGAGCTGGCCATTCAGGGGTTCTCCGAGCCGGGGGCTTCAGGGTTGGCTCGCAGGGTAGGATACGGTACGAATTATTGTCAACTCGTGGGGGCGGACGGAGCGCTGTTTTCCAGCGTCCAGATGGCTCGAAGCAGCGTATACCGTAGGGTCGAAGGCACCTCGAGATCTCCGAGCCGGGACCACCGGTGGGCACGACGCCCCGTGCGGACCACATTGGGCCGTCGTTTTTCGATTGTCGGAGGGGCGGCGACGCTATAGCCTTCGCCGTCTTTGATCCGAGGATTCCTGGGAGAGGCCGATGGCTCTGACGAAGGCGCAGATCGAAGAATTCCGCAAGATCCTCAACGAGAAGCGCGAGCGCCTGCTCGCCGAGGCCAAGCGCACCCTCGACCAAGAGATGGTCATCGAGGCCGACGAGCGCATGGACGAGGTGGACCAGGCCTCCAGCGAGTACATGCAGGCGTTTTCCTTCAGGCTGCGCGGCAGGGAACGCTTCTTGCTGAGCAAGATCGAGCACGCCCTCAAGAAGATGGAGGGATCGGACTACGGCCTGTGCGAGGAGTGCGAGGAGCCCATCTCCCTCAAGCGCCTCCAGGCCCGGCCCGAGGCGCAGCTCTGCATCCAGTGCAAGGAAGTCCAGGAGAAGGACGAGGCGGTCTACGCCGAGGACGCCTGAGGCCCCCTGAGGCCCCCTGCACGCGGCCTGGGCCGCCCGTCCGGGCCGCCGAGGCGGCCGTGGGGGTCACACCCGCGGGTCGCCCACGGCGCGCCGCAGCCGGCGAACGTCCTCGGGCCCCCCGATGGCGATGACGGTGAGGCCCGGTGAGAGCACCAGGTCGCTCGCGGGCACGTAGTCGGTCTCGCCCTCGGGCGAGCGCACCGCGATGATGAGCACGCCGCAGCGATCGCGCACGCCGGCGTCGCGCAGGCGCTGGCCCACGAGGTCGCCCTTGGGGCCGATCACGGCCTCGTCGATGCGCAGGTTGGCCTCCTTGTCGCGCAGCATCTCGTCGAGGAAGCGCACGACCTGCGGCCGCAGCATCTCGGAGGCCAGCCGCATGCCGCCGATGAACGCGGGCGAGACCACGGCGTCGGCCCCTGCGCGGCGCAGCTTGGCCACCGCCGAGGGGAACACGGCCTTGGTCACGATGCGCAGGCTGGGCTGGGTCTGCCGGGCCGTGACGACGACGAACATGTTGGTCTTGTCGTCGTCCATGGTGGCCACGATCCCCCGGGCCCGGGTGATGCCGGCCTTGTGGAGGATCTCGTCGTCGGTGGCGTCGCCGTGCAGGGTGAGCACGCCCTCGCGCTCGAGCTCCTCGAGCGCCACGGTGCGCTGATCGATGCACACGAGCTTCTCGCCCATCGCCCGCAGCTCGCCCACCACGTGGATGCCGGTGCTCCCCACCCCGCAGACGATGTAGTGGCCGTGGATCTGCTCCATGCGCTTGCGCAGCCGACGGTAGCGCCGGATGTTGCCGAAGTCACCCTCGACGAAGAAGCTGGTGATCGAGGAGACGACGTAGAGGTTGGCGGAGATGCCGAACACCAGCAGCGCCAGCGTCCAGGTGCGGCTGCCGGGCACGGCGTCGAGGTCGAGCGTCTCGCCGTAGCCCACCGTGGTGATGGTGATCGCGGTGAAGTAGATGCACTCGGAGAAGCTCCAGTGCCCCGGCTGCTGCAGCCACGCGAGGTACCAGTAGCCCGCGGCGCCGAGCCCCAGCACGGCCAGCAGCACCAGCAGCGCCAGGATGACGCGCCGCCGGGAGGCCTCGTAGACCTCGAGCGGGCTGGGTGGAGTCGGGGTCGATTCCTCCATGGCAGGCCGCGAGCGGTGGGCGCGGGTGGTGGGGATGATACGAGCGCCGCCGGGCGCCGGCGAGGGTGGCTTGCCGGCGCCCGTCGTGGAGGCGACACTGCACCGCCGTGCTGCCCGTGATGCTCACGCTGCCGGGGCTCGGCTGGGACCTCCAGTCCTACGGGGTCCTGCTGACGCTGGCCGTGGTGCTGGGGTGGGTGGTGGTGCTGGCGTTGGCGCGGCGCGACGGCCTGCCCACGCCGGCCGTCGGCGGGGCCTACGTGCGGGGCGCGGGCGTCGGGCTCGTGATGGCCCGGGTCGCGTGGATCCTGCAGCAGCCCGCCGAGGCCTCGAGCCCGGCGCCGGAGCTCGTGACGCTGGGGGCCGATGGGCTCGATCCCTTCGTGGGGGTGGTGGCGGGGGGGATCGTGGCGGGGCTGCACGCGATGCGGCGGCGGGTGCCGGTGCTCGCGCTCTTCGACGCGGTGGCGCCCGCGCTGGCCGCCGCCGCGATGGTCGAGCGCCTGGGGGCGCTGCTGGCCGGCAGCGGGTTCGGCCGCTATGCGCCGACGCTGCCGTGGGCCGTCCGGTTCCCCGAGGGCTCGCCGGCCTACGTCGCGCACGAGCACGCGCTGCGCGGGCTCTTGGGGGCGGCCGCCGAGCGCTCGCTGCCCGTGCACCCCACGCAGCTCTACGCGATCGCGGTGGCCGGCGCCGCGCTCGGGGTGGGGCTGTGGCTGCGGCGGCGGCGAAGCGGGGAGGGGCGCGTGGTGGTGGGCACCCTCGTGGTGGCGCTGCTCGGGCGTGCCTTCGTGGAGGAGTGGTTTCGCGCCGACGCGGGCGCGGCGAGGCTGGGGCCGCTCGATGCCCTGCAGGTGAGCGCGGTGGTGCTGGCGGCGGCCGTGGGCGCCGCGGGCTGGGCCCACGTGCGGCAGGGTCGGGGCAAGGGGGCGGGGCGGGCGACGGGGACGGGCCCCTCGACCTCACCGGGCGGCGGGGCCGAGGGGCGAGGGCGCAAGGCGTCGGGCAAGGCGTCGGGCAAGGCGCCCAAGAAGCGCCGCCGAGGACGGCGATGACCGGGCGCGCTCGGGGCCCGCGCCCGGTGGTGCTGGTGCACGGGGCGTTGCGATCGCGCCTGGGGCTCGTGCCCACGGCGCGGTGGCTCGCGCGGCGAGGGCTCGACGCGCAGACGTTCGGCTATCCCACGCGCCGCGGCGATCTCCACGCGCACGGCGACGCGCTCGCGCGCTGGCTCGATGGGCGGCTCGCCGGCGCGCGCGTGCCGGTGCTGGGCTTCCTCACCCACAGCATGGGAGGGCTGGTGGTGCGGGCGTACCTCATGGCGCACGCGGGTCGGCACGCCGATCGGCATCGCGTGGTGATGCTGTCGCCGCCCAACCGCGGGGCGGAGCTCGCCGAGCGCAACCGGGGCAACCCGCTCATGCGATGGATCTACGGCGACGCGGCCGAGGAGCTGCGACCGGGCCGCGTGCAGCGGCTGCCGGGGCTGCCCGAGGGGACCGAGGCGCTCGTGCTGGCGGGGGCGCGCGGCGACGGGCGCGGCTACAACCGGCTCATCTCGTCGGGCGACGACGACGGCGTGGTGGGCGTGGCCGAGATGGGCCTGCCCGGGGTGGAGCCCACCGTGGTGGGAGGGCTCCATGCGTTCTTGCAGTGGCGGCCCGAGGTGCTGGCGCGCGCCGCTGCGTTCTTGCGGGGAGACGGCGCGACATGAGACGGGCTCGCGGGTGGGTGGTGGCGGGGGCGCTCGCGATGGGGTGCGGGCGGGAGCCGAGCCCGGCCGCAGGCGATGCCGCGGGCGCGAGGCCGGCCGCTCCACGGGCCATGCTCGACGAGGCGCGCCGGGAGCTGGCCGACCCCGAGCGCACGCCGCTGCGCCGCGGCCTGGTGCTCGATGCGGAAGGGCTGCGGCAGGCGCTCGTGCGGCTGCGCGCCGAGCAGGGCCCGCAGGTGGCCGCGGCGTACCAGGCGGGGATCGATGCGCTGCCGGAGGGCGCGCTGCCGTCGGCGGAGGGCTTTGGCGAGGTGGCTCGCTTCACCCTTCCCGACGATCCCGCCGCGCGCGACGTGGAGGCCGTCAATTGGCTGTTCGACCCCGACGTGCGGGCGACGGTGCGTCGGGTGCTCGGCACGTACCTCACGCTCATGATGGTGCACGACATGGGGATGACCACCGCGGACGTGGGCTTGTGGATGGCCTTCTTCCACGCGGCCGAGCCCGCGCTGCGCCGGTGCGGTGGATCGAGCGGCTCGGGGTTGGTGCTCTGCCTGGACTACGGGAGCGACGTCTTCGTCCTCGACATGGAACGAAAGGACCCGGCCTGGGTGGTGACGCAGCTCCGATGGATGCAGGCCGGTGACGTGGCGGGCTAGTCGGGGACGTGCGGGCGCAGCAGCTCGAGGCCCTCGGCGGCGAGCAGGACGGCGCACGGGCCCTCTCCGACGACCATCCCCGCGCTGCGCACGAGCGTGCCGGGACTGCGCAGGGACGCGAGCGCCTGGGCGTAGCCCGCGGGGGTGAGCTCGACGTGCAGCGTGCGATGGCCCCGGCCATCGACGTAGGCGTTGAGGCACGCGCCGTGGCGCCCATCGCTGTGCCGCCACACGCCCAGCACGACCGCCGTGAGCGTGTCGCGCTCGAGCGCGCGAGCCTCACGGTCGTCGGTGACGACGACCTCGGCCAACACTTCCATCATGACGAACCTCGATGCGATGCAGGGGTGGACCGAATGGTGCCGAATCGTGGATTCGGGCGTTCCAAGCGCAACGGGGCCATCGTAGCAGAACGCGGGCGATGGGACAGTGGAAAGTGACATGGGATGAAAAGTGACACCGGCTCGAGGAGGGTCTCGATGGATTCATCGAGCCGGTGGGGCCCATGGTGCCTCAGGCGCGGCGACGCCGTCGGAGCACGCCGAGACCCACGAGCGCGAGCATGGACCATGCCGCACCGCGCTGCGTGGGCACCGCGCCGGGGCTCGTGCATCCGCAGCCGTCGGCGCCGGGCACCACGCCCGGATCGTCGGTGTCGGTCGCGTCGCCGCCCGAGCCGTCCATGGGTCCGTCGAGGGTCACGGGGCCGGGGCCCGTGGTGAGCTCGGGACCCGAGGATCCAGCGGTGTCGTCCTGCCCGTCGGAGGTGGGCTCGCCAGAGGTGGGCTCGCCGGTGGTGGGCTCGTCGGTCGTCGACCCGTCCCCGGTCGTGCCGGGCTCGGGCTCGACGGTGCAGTCGGGGGCGCAGCCGTCGCCTTCGTCGCCGTTGCCGTCGTCGCACTCCTCGCCGGCGGTGGCGTTGAGGACCCCGTCGCCGCATGCGGCCTCGGTGCAATCGTCGTTGCAGGCCTTCGACTCGCCGGCGTCGTCGCAGGCCTCGCCGGCGGTGGCGTTGAGGACCCCGTCGCCGCACGCGGCGGCGGTGCAGTCGGCGTTGCAGGCCTTCGACTCGCCGGCGTCGTCGCAGGCCTCGCCGGCGGTGGCGTTGACCACCCCGTCGCCGCAGCCGGCCGAGGTGCAGTCGGCGTTGCAGGCCAGCGAGCGCCCGCCGTCGTCGCAGGCCTCGCCGGCGGTGGCGTTGACGGTGGCGTCGCCGCAGGCGACGAGGGTGCAGTCGGCGTCGCAGGTGGCCGACTCGCCGGCGTCGTCGCAGGCCTCGCCGGCGGTGGCGTTGACGGTGGCGTCGCCGCAGGCGACGAGGGTGCAGTCGGCGTCGCAGGCGAGCGACTCGCCGGCGTCGTCGCAGTCCTCGCCGGCATCGACCACGCCGTCGCCGCAGTGGGTGCACAGCAGCGGGCACAGCACGAACGCCCCGTCGGCGCAGATGTCGTCCCAGTCGGTGCTGCAGCAGTAGGCATCGACGTCGCACAGGGCCGCCTGGCACGTGGCGTCGAGGCAGCCGGGGGTGTTGGTGGGGCTCGCGGTGCAGCAGTCGCTGTCGGGGACGGGGGGCGGGGGCGCCTCGCCCAGCGTGAACAAGATGGCGGTCACGCCCGGGGTGATGCTCGCCACGTTGCAGCTGTACTGGAGGGCGATGGTGGCGGCGGCGTTCTGGATGCCGATGGTCGCGCCGTCGGCGTCGTCGGCATCGGAGGCGTACATGTACAGGATCGCGCCGTCGTCGTGGAACAGGATGACCTCCACGTCCACCACGTCGCCACCGCCCAGCGGGTACTGCTCGCCCACCCACTGGAACACGCTGATGCCGTTGGCCTCGCCCAGGTAGCCCGCGGCGGCGGCCGCCGCCGCGTCGAAGTACTGGTAGTAGACGGTGGAGATGAGATCGTCGTGGTCGACGGCGAGCCGGAAGCCGCCGCCCACCTGGGCCAGCGGCAGCGGGCATGCGTTGGCAAGGTTGGAGCTCGTGCCGAGGGTGCTGGTGAGCAAGCCGTTGGTGCTGTCCCGCACCTGGGTGACCGCCTCGCCATAGA
>WBZL01005126.1_pt1 | contig 10989 bp, 6 predicted proteins | sample 5204291 | NCBI WGS metagenome assembly WBZL01 (sample SAMN12344345, study PRJNA552823) | activated sludge metagenome | biome: Activated sludge suspended growth; feature: Nitrification reactor; material: Wastewater; isolation source: activated sludge from nitrification reactor of wastewater treatment... | reverse complement strand
CACCGACGACGCGCGCCTCGCCGACGACCTGTGGCAGCTCGTCTGGGCGGGGCTCATCACCAACGACACCTTCGCGCCCGTGCGCGCGATGCTCTCGAGGCTGCGGATCGGCGGCCGCAGCCACTTGTCGAGCACCGCGCCCCAGCCCTTGTGGTCGCCGTCGTTGATGAGCGCGTCGACGGTGTCGCCGGCCGCCTTCACCGCGCCCACGAGCGCCTTGGTGTCCTCGGGCGTGTCGTTCTGCAGCTTGCCCTTGACCGCCACGCGCAGGTCCTTGAGCGTGTCGAGGTACTGGTCCACCGGCACGCTGGGCGGGGGCGGGGCCGGGCCGTTCTCGGGCGCGGGCGGGGGCTCGGCGTAGCCGAACGCCACCAGCCCCTCGAACGCCGCGGCCACGTCGGTCTCGTCCTTGAGCAGCGAGTCGCCCGAGCGCTTCTTCTCCTTCTGCTTCTTGCGGCGCAGCGCCTCGGCGGCCATGCGCCCGGCCTTGCCCTTCTTGGCGATCCCCTTGGTGAGCTCGCCCTCCACGGCCTCGAGCGCGCCCTCGGTGGCCGGGTCGGCCTCCTCGGGCTCGGGCGGCGGCAGCGTGGTGTGCACCGCGAGGTTCTGGCACAGCCGCTTGATCGAGGCCGGCTCGCCGCGCGTGAGGTCCTCGAGCGTGGTGAGCGACGACGCGTAGTTGTCGGGCTGCTCCACGTAGATGGCCTGGAGGAACTGCTTCCACTCGGCGATGTACTGCTCGAAGTAGAGCGAGCGCAGCTCCTCGAGCTGCTTCTCGCGGTCCTTCTGCATCTCCTCCTCGGTGATGCCCAGCACCCACTCGTCGCCCAGCATGTCGCCGAGCGGCGCGTAGAGCCGACCGCCGAGGTAGTCGTCCCACGCCGAGCGCGTGTACACCCCCCGCACCTTGCGGTTGTCGTTCTTCATCGCCCCGCGGGTGTCGGTGAGCGTCTTGAGGTCGAGGTCGGTCGCGTCCACCTCGGCGAGGATCTGGGCCAAGAGCGACTGCGTGCGGTTGGTTCGCAAGAGGATCTTGCGCACGTCCTTGACGAGCCCCTCGTCGCGTTCGAACAGCCGCGTGGGGTCGTTGGCCAGGATCTCCACGTAGGCCCGCGCCACCTCGCGCATCTCGCCCTTGCTCGCCACGTCGCCCGAGATCTCGAGCGGCTTCTCCCACAGCGTGGCGATGCGCTCGACGAGCCACTCGCGCTGGGGGTCGTCGAGGCCCGGCTCCGACGCCGGCCGCTCACCGCTCGCCGGCGCGGTGATGAGCAGGTACATCCGCAGGCGATCCTTCATCGCCATGTGCTCGTCGTCGGGCGCGGGCTCCGACAGCCCGTAGTACTGCGCCTTGAACTTCTTGAGCTCGCGGATCTCCATGTCGCGGATGGGCACGAGTAGCTCCTCGCGCACCGCGGTGAAGTAGAGGTCTTGCACCGCCGGGTAGAGCGTGGAGCCCTGGTACATGCCCCAGCGGCTGCCCAGCGGCGGGCCGTCGTCCTCGTACTCGAACAGCTTGCGCTCCACTCGGCGCAGCGGCTCGATGTTCTCGATGCGGATCGGGTCGACGCTGCCGGTCTCCTGCTTGTGGACGTAGTGCTCGTTGACCTTGGCGACGGCGCCCTCGGCCTCCTCGAGCAGCTCGCGGTTGTTCTGGAACGACATCACCGGCAGCACCGCCATGCCGCCCGCGGTGGCGATGAGCCCCGCCCCGATGCCGTAGCCCACGACCTTGCTCTTGCGGATGCGCGCCGCCGAGCGGCCCGCCAGGAAGCGGTCGGGGAAGATCACCTTGGTGAACAGCTGCCCCAGGAAGTAGCTCTTGGCCTCGACGTGCTGCTGGCCGTACGACATCTGCATGCGCGGCTGCACGCCGAACGCCTCGGCCATGGCGTTCATGATGCGGTCGATCGGGCGGCCTTCCTGGGTGCCGCTGGTGAAGTAGCAGCCGCGCATGATCGGCGACTCGTTGTAGATGTTCTCGGCGAACAGCTCCCCCACGAACATCGCCAGCGCGTCGCGCATGGGCTCGAAGTACTGCGGGAACGCGTAGATCTTCTCGCGCGACTCCACGCTGCGCTCCTCGCTCATGCGCCGCAGCGCGCGGCGCTCGACCACCGCGGCGAGGTCCTGGAAGTTCTCGGCGAACGCCCCCATGGGGTCGCGCACCTTCTGGGCGACGGGGAACGTGAAGCCCCAGATCTGGCTGCGCTCGTTGTTGCCGAGGTCGCCGAACGTCTCGACGAACCCGGGCAGGAGGTCGCACTTGGTGAACAGCACGTACACCGGCACGACCATCTCGAGCTTGTTCATCACCTCGTCGATGCGCGCCCGGATCTCGCGCGCCTGGGCCACCACCCGCTCGGCGCCGACCTCGGTGAGGTCGGTGATGGCGATGGCCGCGAGCACCCCGTTGACCGGGGCCTTGGTGCGGTTGCGCTTGAGCATCTCGAGGAACGCGAGCCACTCGTCGTGGTCCGACTCCTCGGTGGTGTAGCGGCCGGCGGTGTCGAGGATGACCGCGTCGTTGGTCATCCACCACTGGCAGTTGCGGGTACCGCCCACGCCCTGCACCCCGCCGCCGTTCTTGCTGAGGTAGGGGAAGCGCAGCCCCGAGTTGCGCAGCGCCGTCGACTTGCCCGAGCCGGGGGGGCCGATGATCATGTACCAGGGCAGCGCGTAGAGGGCCTCGGCGGGGCGCTTGCCGCCGAGCTTGCTCGTCTTGAGGGCGGCCACCGCCCGCATGAACTCGCCCTTCATCGCCTCGATGTCGTGCTGGAGGTCGGGGCGCGCCCGCATGGCGTGCTGGTCGGCCTGGGCCTGCAGCGCGCGCTCGATCTCCTTGGCCGCGCGCTTGGCCTTGATCGCGCGGAGCACCACGATGGTGACGAGGACGACCAGGATCACCACCGTGGCCACGACGGCGATCCATACGGGCAGCTCGAGCAGCAGGACCGTGGTCCACACTGCCGCGATGAGGAGCGCCGAGAAGATGTACTTGAGCATCGTCGTCCTGCCCCTTGGGTCCTAGCCGCCGACCATGGCCTCGATGCGCTCGGCCTGCGACTCGGTTTGCTTGTTGAGGGTCACGCGCAGCACGATGAGCAGCGCCAGCGCGAACAGGACCGCGAACAGCCCGATCCAGATGGTGAGGTAGCCCACCCGCTGGCGGTTGATGCGTTCCTTGGGGCGCAGGTGCCGGCGCGACAGCGCCTCGGGCACGAGCTGCTTGGCGAGCGCGTCCTGGGCCCGCCGCGTGACCGCGGTCAGCTCGAGCTCGCCCCCGCGCACCGCGTACTTGCCCAGGAACCCGAGCAGGAGGCACTGGTAGTACACGCGCAGCACCTCCACGCGCGAGGGATCGCGGATGAGGTGCTCGAGCCGGTAGAAGAACCCCTCGCCGGCCACGTTCTCGTTGAAGTAGTGCAGCTGCAGCGGCTTGCTCATCCACACGTCGCGGATGCCGCCCGGGCGGCGCAGCGCCAGCTCGTCGGCGAGGGCCACGAGCGCGTAGGCCATGTCGAGCACGTCGTGCTCCTGCAGGCCCGCCTGGCGGCCCTTGATGAACACGCCGTCGATGAACGAGATGAGGCGCGCGTGGAACATCTCGGGGGCGAGGTGCCCGTCATCGGCCAGATTGCGGATCTGGATCAGGGCGTTGAAGCACTGGGCAGTGACCTCGTTGACGCGATCCATGGTGGGTGCTCGCTGGAAGGGGGGGCCCGCGGGCGCGGGGCCGACGGAGGGCAAGGGGCCGCGCCTAGCTGGCGCTGCCGGGGTGGTCGGGGATCCCCATGAGCGTGATCTTGGCCTTGGAGGGATCGAAGGGCGGGGGCAGGTACACGGCGACCGTCTTCTCCTGGATGATCTGCTGCCAGTAGCGGTCGTCGGTGCGCACCATGAAGTACACCTGCTTGGGGCGTACGGGGATCTCGGGCGGTGGCCGGTGCGTGGCCACGAGCGGCGCGCCCGGGGTGGCCGACTGCACGATGGTGTTGATCGTCTTCCACGAGGCGATCTTGCTGAGCTTGGGCAGCCGGTTGGCCGTGTCCTGCTGCGGCGCCTGGGCCTCCACCGCCAGCACGTAGCGCGGGCAGCGGGGCAGCCGCTCGTCCTTGAGCTGGCCGATCCACATGCCGTCGGCGCGCGCCTCGAGCGGCACGATGATGCAGCGCTCGCGCACGGTGGCGCCGAGCATCTGGTTGATGACGGCCACCAGCGGCTCGAACGTGGAGCGCAGGTCGTTGTAGCTCCACTTGGGGAACGTGGACGGGTCGACCTCGCTCGAGAAGCTGGTCAGCTCGCCCGCGAGCTGGAGCAGCGTGAGGTAGAGCTCGAGCGGAGACGCCATCTGGTTCTCCACCACGTGCCGCACCACCGGGATGTGAGTGTTGAGCGCGTTGAGCAGCAGGAAGCGCGTGATGTCCTGCGCCGTGAACTCCACCGCCGAGGCGTCGACCTGGCGGCGCGTCTCCGACAGCGCGCGCTGCTTGGTGAGCATCACCGACAGCAGCTCGGTGGCGTAGCCGAGCAGCACCTTGCTGCCCGACACGTACACGCACGGCGGGATGTAGTTGCGCGACAGCGAGAACGAGCCGGTGGGATCGCGGACGATCTCGGCGATCTTGAGCGACTCGAAGTCCTCGCGCGGCTGGTTGCCGAACAGGAGCACCACGTTGGGGCGCCCGAACCCGATGATCTGCTCGGTCTTGGCGATGGTGAGATCGGGGACTGGGCGGTTGATGGTCTTGTAGCGGGCCACCGCGGCGTCATCGACCGCGTCCTGGTAGTTGGGGATGCCCTCGCGCGCCGAGGGCACCGCCAGGTACACCTCGAGGATGGTGGCGGTGCTCGAGAAGTGCTCCTCGAGCGGGCGGCTGGGCGGCCCGCCGACCTCGCCCACCCCGTAGTCGATGGGCAGGCCGCCGGTGAGCACCCCGCTGAACGCCGCGATCTTGAGCACGCCGCTCTTGAGCTCGCCCTCGTCGATCTTCTGCGTGATGACCCCGTAGTTGTACGGGGAGAGGGCGGCCAGGCGCGCCGCGAGCGTGGCCTCGTGGAAGAGGTCGTTCTGCTGCAGGTGCTGGGGGCACATCAGCATGCCCTCGCTCCACACCACCCTGTCGAGATGCCTTCGCGCCATCGTCGTTGGTTCCCTTCTCGAGCGAGCTCTTGCGGGTGCGCGGGCGAGGCGCCCTAGTCCTTCCCGGGCGCCGTGGGGGCCTCGGGGGCGTCGGGGGCCACCGACTTGGGGTCGCTCACGGTCTTGCCGGCGGCGTCGACCTTGTCGCTGGCGCCCTGGGCCGAGTCGCTGGCGCCTTGGGCCTTGTCGGCGCCGTCCTGCGCCTGCGCGCCCTTGTCCTGCGCGCCCTCGGCCTTGTCCTTGAGCTTGCCCTTCTTCTTCTTCTTCTTGCCCTCTTCGGGGGGGGCCGGCTTGACCGTCAGCGGCGGGGGTGGGCACGTGATGGGCAGCGCCTTGGCGTCCATGCCCGGGGGCGGCTTGTGCCCGCCGTCGATCTGGCTGCCCTCCATCAGGATGAGCAGGCACGGGTCCTCGTAGGTCTGCTTCTTCTTCTCGGCCATGCACACCGAGTCGCCGTGGAACTTGGGCGTCTCCCACTCGGCGTACCACGAGCTGCCCACCGGCTCGCGGAAGATGGCCGCGGCCACGAAGTGGGTCGCCTCGTCCTCGGGCTTGATCTCGAACACCTCGGTCTTGCCGGGGTAGATGGTCAGCTCCTCTTCCTTGAGCAGCTCGTCGCCGAACGCGGCCTTGCCGTCCTGCCACACCTGGCGGAAGTCGAGCGGCACGTCGAGGCTGCGCCCGCCCTTGAGCTGGTACACCCGCAGGCTCGTGGCGCGGGGCGTGCCCTCGGGATCGAGGTTGATCTCCTCGGTCGACTGCACCACCACGCGGACCTTCTTGAAGGCCTTCTCGTCGGGGTTGCAGGTCGGCTCCTCCTTCTTCTTGCAGCCCGCGAGGGCGAGGGCCGCGGGCAGGAGCACCGCGACCCACCGCCCGGCCCGTGGGCGCGGTGGCGCGAGGCGCTCGGGCGGAAGGGACCCACGGGCGACGGAGGAGCGCGAGAGCATGGAGGGCGTCATGGGCGAGGAAGCGCGCACTGGTCGCGAAATTTCACACACGGGCGAGCGCCTTGGCAAGGCACCGCCCGGGGCGGCTCGACGAGCCTATTCGTTCAAGAGGCTCGCGTCGACGGCCATGCCGCGCTGCTCGAGCAGCGCGATCACGTTGGGGGCCACGCCGGTCGCCGTCCAACGCCCCGTGTGCGGCTGGTAGGTCACGAGCTCCACGGCCTGGGCTGCGCCGGCGCTCGACACGGTGGGCTCGGCGAGCTGCATCACCCGCGTCTGCCCGTCGGCGAAGCGCGAGACCGCCACCACGAGATCGACCGTCTGGGCCACGTGGCGCGAGCGGGCGGCCGCGTCGGGGGCGTCGCCCGACAGCCCCGCGAGCGCGGTGAGGCGGCCCAGGCCCCCGTCGGCCGAGCTCGCGCGCACCGAGGCGATGACCCCTTGCAGGCCGCGGCCCATCGCCTCGACCACGTCGCTCGCCTCGGGGCCGGCCACGTCGTGCACCGCGAGCCGGTCCGGTTGCAGGCCCAGCGCCGCGCGTACGGCCTGCTGGGGCCCGGTGAGCCCGTCGCGCGGCACGAGCGAGCTGCTCAGCACCACCGCCGCGTTGCTGGGCAGCGGGTCGGGCTCGAGGCCCGGCCGCACCACCACGTGGCGATCGGTCTCGGGCGCCTCGGCGACGAGCGCGGCCACCCATTCGAACGTGCGCACGCCCGGGCCCCCGCACACGAGCACGTTGAGCCCCGCCTGCACGCAGTGGATGAGGAGCGTGGCCACGCCCGAGGGCAGCGCCCGCGCCTGCACCAGCGACTCCAGCCCGCGCGCCGTCGCCTGCATCGGCCGGCGATGGATGGTGACCAGCGGCCCGGGCGTGGTGTGCGAGCCGTGGACCGCGCGCACGTCGGCCCCGTCGGCGGACCGTGCATCGACGAGCGGGTGCTCGGGCCCGAAGGGCCGGCCGGTGAGCCTTCGGACCACCAGATCCACCGCGGCGGGGCAGGAGAAGGCCGCGTCGATCGGCTGCGGCACGTCGCCGTCGCGCCGCACGAGCACGCGATCCGGGCCGTGCACGTACACGTCGACCACGTCGGGCTCGGCCAGCGGCACCGACAGCGCTCCGAGCCCGCAGACCTCGTTCGCGATGCGGTTGGCCCACGGGCGCGCCTGGACCTCGGGCACGCGCTCGGCCACCTCGGCCAAGAGCCGCTGCGCCTCGGTCCGGGCCCGCGCCCGGGTCTGGGCGTCGCGGGGGGGCACGCTGCCGTCGGGGGCCAGGCGATGCTGCACGATCGCGAACACGCGCGCGCTCGCCTCGGCACCGGCGCCCGGCCCCTTGAGATCGGACAGATCCTCGCTGGGGGCGGGCAGGAACGACCGGGCTTGCTCCACGGTGGCCCCGCGGCTCGACGCCAGCGGGGCCGGCATCGGCGTGGGCGTGGGGTCGGTGGGCGCGGCCATGACGGGCGGCGGCGCCATGACGGGCGGCGCGGCCATGACGGGCGGCGCGGCCATGACGGGCGGCGGCGCCATGACGGGCGGCGGCGCCATGACGGGCGGCGGCGCCATGACGGGCGGCGGCGCCATGACGGGCGGCATGGGCTCGGGCCCGGTGCCCGTGGACACGCGGCCGCGGACGATGGGCGGCGGAAGATCGCCGGGCTCGGGCGGGCCCGAGGGCGGCTCGTTCTCGGGCTCCGAGAACGAGCCCGAGACCGCCGAGGGGCGCGAGGGCTCGATCACCGGCTCGGGGGGAGGCGTGGTGATGGGCGGCGGGGGAGCCAGCGGCGGCGCGGTCACGGGCGGCTGCGCCATGGGCAGCGGCGCCACGGGGGGCGGCTCGAGGCCCATGGGCGGCGGGCCCTCGAGCACCGGCGGGGGAGCCATGGGCGGCGGGCCGAGCAGCGGCGGCGCACCGAACGGCTCGGGCGGCGCGGCAGCGAGGGGCGGCGCCACGGGCTCGGGTGGCCCGAGCGGCGGGGGAGCCAGCGGCGGCGGGCCGTCGAGCATCGGCGGCCCATCGAACGCGGGCTCGGGCGCGGCGATGGGGGGAGGCATGAGCGGTGGCGGTCCGAGGTCGGCCGGCGTGGCGTACTCGGGCCCCGCCATCGCGGGCCCGCCGATCATCGGCGGCGGCGCATCCAAGGCGGCCGCCATCGGCGATGCCATCGAAGGGCTCGGGCCCTGCTTGGCCATCGGCTTGGGCCCCGCCATCACCTCGAAGTCGAGCTGATACGCGCAGATGTAGACCTCGTCGCCCGGCTGCACGAGCGCGGGCCCGCGGATCCGCTCGCCGTTGACGAACGTCCCGTTGGTCGACTCGAGATCGATGATGGTGATCCCGTCGCCCGTAGAGAGGATCCGCGCGTGCGAGCTCGACACGCCCGGCTCGCCGATCACGAGGTCGTTGTTCTTCGTGCGACCGATCGTGATCTCGCGCTTGTCGAAGGTGCTGACCTGCGGGAGTCCCCCATCCTTGGTGACCGTGATGCGGAGCATGGCGTTGGCGAACGAGGAGCGACGCCCGGCGAGGATGACTCGGTCGGGGCCGACCTCCAAGCCGTTTTTCGGCCCGTCCTGCCGCGGTCGCGGGCACCGGGCGGAAGGCCGCCCGCGCGAAGGTGCGCGCCGAGGCGATCGGCGTGTCGACGCCTCGCGCTCGCGTCCCACATTCGGCCTCTTCACGCGCGTGCGGTGGCTACTGTTGCTGCCCCGGCGACTGTGGTCGTAGCCCGCAAGCCGGTGAAACCACGGCGAAAAATCGCGAACACGGCCCGAAAGTAGTGGTTGCCGCTCCCACTGCGCACTGCTACGGTCCCCCCATGGCGGAAACCGTACACCTCTATCTCAAGTCGAACAGCGAAGACATCCAGGGCGAGTCCACCCAGACGAGCCTTGGGCGCGAGAACTCCATCGAGTGCCTCTCGTTCGTCGACGCCGTTCGTACCGCGCGCGAGAAGGGCTCGAGCCTGGCCACCGGCCGTCGCACGTTCGAGCCCATCCAGTTTCGCAAGCGCATCGACAAGTCCTCGCCCCTGCTCGCTCGCTCGCTGTGCAACAACGAGGTGATCCAGGGCCTGTTCAAGTTCTTCCGGCCCAACCCGGCGGGCGACGGCACGACCGAGCACTTCTTCACCGTCGAGTTCGCCGAGGGTCGCGTCGCGAGCATCCGTCGCGTCTCGCCCGACGTGATCGACCCGGCCAGCGCGGCCGAGCCCCCCACCGAGGAGATCTCGTTCGTGTTCCACAACATCACGTGGACCTACGAGCCCTCCGGCGCGAGCCACCACGACGACTGGCGCGACAACCAGTAGGCGCGTAGAGGGAAGGGATGGCGTCGCGGGGCTTGCTCTCTCGCCTGGCGTCGGCCGACCCTTCCCGGCCGGTCGACGAGGTCCACTCCATCGTCGGGAACCTCCGCGTGTTGCTCAACACGCGCCTCGGGGACTCGATGTGCGCCCGAGGCTTCGGGGTGGTGGACTTCGTCGACCTCATCCATCAGTTCCCCAGCGCTGCGCAGCTCATCCAGCGCAGCATTCGCGACACCATCGCCGAGTACGAGCCGCGCCTGCGCAACGTGAGAGTGCGGCTGGTCGACAGCGGTGACCCCCTGTCGCTCGCGTTCGAGGTCTCCGCCCGCATGGTGGGGGACAAGCGCAAGGGCCTGGTCCGCGTGCGAACCGAGATGTCCCAGGGAGGCCGAGTCAAGGTAGAGTAGCCGCCCCGTGGGCGCCAAGTACTACGAGAGCGAGCTGGCGTACCTCCGCGAGATGGGACGCGAGTTCGCCCTGGTGCACCCGTCCACCGCGGGCCTCTTGGCCGAGAAGGGCAACGACCCCGACGTCGAGCGCCTCCTCGAGGGCTTCGCATTCCTCACCGCACGCATCCGCGAGAAGGTCGACGACGCGGTCCCAGCGATCGTGCAGGGCATCACGGAGCTCTTGCTCCCGCACTTCCTGCGCCCGATCCCCGCCACGTCGATCATCCAGTACAGCCCCGCCATCAAGGCGCTGCGGGGCGTGCAGCCCGTGGCGCGCGGGGCCAAGGTGGCCAGCCTGCCCATGCAGGGCACGTCGTGCCAGTTCCGCACCACGCAAGACGTCGAGCTCTTGCCCGTGCAGATCGTCGACGTGCAGCTCGACGAGACGGCGGCCTCGCGCCCCGTCATCCGGCTCCACCTCGAGACGACCGAGGCCGGGCGCCCGCTCGTGCCGCGCCGCGAGGGCCTGCGGCTGTTGCTCCACGGCGACATGTCGCTGTGCGCCACGCTCTACCTGTGGATGATGCGCTTCCTCGTGGGCGTGGAGCTCCGCAGCGGCGGCCGCACCACGTCGCTGGGGGGCGCGAGCGTGGTGCGGGCCGTGGGCTGGTCCGACGCCGAGGCGCTGCTGCCGTGGCCCACGTTCTCGCAGCCCGGCTACCGCTACCTGCAGGAGTACTTCACGCTCCCCGGCAAGTTCCTCTTCTTCGACGTGGTCGACCTGCACAAGGCCGGCGAGATCGCCGACGACCGCATCGAGCTGCGCTTCACCTTCGAGCGCCCGCCCGCGCTCGAGGGCCGCATCTCGGCCGACAACTTCCGCCTGCACTGCACGCCGGTCATCAACCTGTTCGAGAGCTCGGCCGACCCCGTCAAGCTCGACCCGCTCGTGTACGAGCACCTGCTGCGCGCTTCGGGCATCAACCCCAAGCACATGGAGATCTACGAGGTCACCGAGGTCATCGGCGTGCGCCAGGGGCAGACGCAGCGCCGCAACTACAAGCCGTTCTTCGGGTTCGCCCACGCGGCCGGCGGGCGCGCGCGCGAGCAAGATGCCGCCTACTACACGCTGCGGCCCACGCCCTCGCCCATCGACGACGGCGTGGACATGTACCTCTCGGTGGTCACCCCACGCGACG
>WBZL01005123.1_pt1 | contig 10990 bp, 9 predicted proteins | sample 5204291 | NCBI WGS metagenome assembly WBZL01 (sample SAMN12344345, study PRJNA552823) | activated sludge metagenome | biome: Activated sludge suspended growth; feature: Nitrification reactor; material: Wastewater; isolation source: activated sludge from nitrification reactor of wastewater treatment... | reverse complement strand
CTGGAAGCGCATGTCCTGCACACCGGCAACGCACTCGGTGCGAAGGAAGTAGTTCGACGCCGAGTCGCCGCCCTCCTGGCGCTTGCGCGCGTTGTAGACCAGGAACTTGGTGACCTCGCCGAGCGCCCGGCCCTCCTTGCGGCAGTAGACGACGAGTCCCACACCGCCGGCTTGCGCGCCGCGGATGCACTCCTCGATCGCGTGCGTGAGGTAGGGGCGGCAGGTGCAGATGTCGGAACCGAACACGTCGGAGCCGTTGCACTCGTCGTGCACGCGCGCGGTGAGCGTCACCGAGGGATCGGCGAGGTGCTTCGGATCGCCGAACACGTAGGCGGTCTGCCCGCCGATCGGCGGCAGGAACACCTCGAGGTCGCCGCGCGTGACGAGCTCCGGATACATGCCACCGGTCTCCTCGAACAGCGCGCGTCGAAGGTCGCCCTCTGCGACGCCGAAGCGCTTCGCCACGCCGGGCAGCCACCACACCGGCTCGATCGCCGACTTGGTGACGACCGCGGATCCGTTGGCCAGCAGGATGCGGCCGTCCGCGGACAATCGGCCCGCCTGCATCGCCGAATGCACCTCGGGCAGGTCGATGTGCGCCTTGGTGACCGCGATCGTCGGCCGGATGTCGTAACCGGCCGCGATCTCTTCGGCGAACGCGCTGGCGACGATCGCGCCGAACGGGTCGATCGAAACGATCTTCTCCGGATCGCCCCACTGCGGATACGGTCCGATCGGATCGGTCGGCGCCGTATTGGTGAGGTCGGGCTTGTGCCCGCGCATCAGCGCGCCGGCGGCGACTGCGAGCGCACGGTAGACGCCGTAGCTGCCGCTGTGGGTGCCGATGACGTTGCGCTGGCTGCGGTTCGCGGTGCTGCCGACGACCGGCCCGCGCCCCTTCGGATCGGCCCGGCCCCAGTGGATCGGCAGCGCGCCCCACGCTCCTTCGGCCGGGTGCGACGTGAGGCGGATGTGCTTGGCGGTGCGGGTCTCGGGGTTCATGCGCTCGCCCCTCAAACGAACACTATACCGCAGCGAGTGGTGCCCGCCTGGGCGCGAACCGCGCGGGCGCACCCCGGGTCCCACGGACGTTGTCCGTGGGACCGGAAGTCAGCGCTCGCCCTTGCGGTAGGGCCGCATCAGCGCCTGCGGATAGCTCGCGCGGCGCGCGACCGCGACCAGCGCGAGGATCGACAGGACGTAGGGAAGCATCAGCCACGCCTGGTAGGGTAGCGCACCGGCATCGGACTGCTGCAGGCGGAGCTGCATCGCATCGAAGAACGCGAACAGCAGCGCGCCGAAGAGCGCCTTCCCCGGCCGCCAGCCGGCGAACACGACGAGCGCGACGCAGATCCAGCCGCGGCCGTTGACCATGTTGAAGAAGAACGAGTTGAATGCGGACAGCGTCAGGAACGCGCCCGCCACGCCCATCAGCGCGCTGCCCGCCGCGATCGATCCGATGCGCAGCGCGTAGACCGAGAGGCCCTGGCCCTCCGCGGCCGCCGGGTTCTCGCCGACCATGCGCAGCGCGAGCCCGAGCGGCGTGCGGTAGAGGACCCACGCGACGAGCGGGACGAGCGCGATCGCGACGAGCGTCATCGGCGTCTGCGCCGCGAGGACCGGCACGCCGAGCCACGACATCTCCGCGAAGGTCGCGATCGTCGGCGGCGTCGACACGTTCGGGAAGCTCACCCGGTAGGCGTAGTAGGCGACGGCGGTGGCGAACATCGTGATCCCCAGCCCCGACACGTGCTGCGAGAGCGCGAGGGGCACCGTCAGGATGCCGTGGAGCAGGCCGAACAGCGCGCCTGTGACGGCAGCCACGAGCACCCCCGTCCACAGCCCTGCCCCCGCGTGCACCGCGAGCCAGCCGGTGAACGCCCCGGCGACCATGATCCCTTCGATGCCGAGGTTCAGCACGCCCACCCGCTCGCACAGGAGCACGCCCACCGTGCCGAAGACGAGCGGCGTGGCGATGCGCAGCACCGCCGACCAGAAGTCGGCGTTGGCGAGCATCGAGGCGAGCGCGTCGAGCATCGGTCAGCGCAGGCGGATCCGGTAGCGCGCCGCGAGCGCGGCGACGAGCATCGCGATCAGCGCGACGGCGACGATGACGTCGGCGATGTAGGTCGGCACCGACGCCGCGCGGCTCATGCTGTCCGCGCCGACGAGCACACCGGCGACGAAGACCGCGGCAGCCACCACGCCGAGCGGGTTCAAGCCCGCGAGCATCGCGATCACGATGCCGGTGTAGCCGTAGCCCGGCGACATGTCGAGCGTGACATAGCCGGTGCGACCGGCCACTTCGATCGCCCCGCCCAGTCCCGCCGCCGCGCCGGAGGCGAGCGCGACCAGCAGGAGCGTCCGCGCGACCGGCACGCCCGCGAAGCGAGCTGCCCTCGGGTTCGCGCCGACGGCGCGGACCTCGAAGCCGAACGTCGTCGCGCGCATCGCGGCCCACGACAGCACGGCGAGCCCGATCGCGATCAGGAGGCCCGCGTGCACGCGCGTGCGCTCCACCAGCTTCGGCAGCTCCAGCTCCTCGCGCAACGCGACGCTCTGCGGCCAGCCCATCGCGGCGGGGTCCTTCATCGGACCGTCGAGCATCATCGAGACGAACAGCAGCACGATGAAGTTGAGGAGCAGCGTGGTGACCACCTCGTCGACGCCGAAGCGCGTCTTCGCGAACGCCGGCAGTGCCATGAGCAGCCCGCCCGCGAGCGCCGCCGCGGCGAACATCGCGACCAGGAGCAACGCTGGTGGCAGGTCGAACCCGGTCCCGCCGTGAAGGCCGCCCACCGCCACCGCGGCGAGCGCGCCCGCGTAGAGTTGCCCCTCCGCGCCGATGTTGTAGAGCCGTGCGCGAAACGCGATGGCGGCCGCGAGCCCGGTCAGGATCAGCGGTGTCGCGCGCGTAAGCGTCTCGGACCACGCGAATCGCGAGCCGAATCCGCCCTCGAAGATCAGCGCGTAGGTGCGGCCCACCGGCGCGCCGGCCCAGGCCACGAACAGCGCGGCGACGGCCAGCGTGAACGCGACCGCGACGACCGGCGCGGCGAGCGCCATCGCAGGCGAGACCGCCCCGCGCGCCTCAAGCCGCATCGCGAACCCCCGCCATCGCGAGGCCGATCTCCGCGAGCGTCCACTGCTTCGCGGGGCGCGGCGGCACGAGCCTGCCGCCGTGGATCACCGCGATGCGGTCGGCGAGCGCGAAGATTTCGTCCAGGTCCTCCGACACCAGCAGCACCGCGGAGCCGCGCGCGCAGGCGTCGAGAAGCTGCTGGTGCACCCAGGCCACCGCGCCCGCGTCGAGCCCCCAGGTCGGCTGGCTCGCCACGATCAGCGTCGGCAGGTACGCGTCCGGCTTCGACGCGCCGCCCGACAGCGCGCGTCCGACGATCAGCTTCTGCATGTTGCCGCCGGAGAGCGTTCGGACCGGGGTGTCGATGCCCGCCCCGCGCACGTCGTAGCGGTCCACGAGCCTGCGTGCGTACGCGCGCGCAGAACGCCGCCGCACGATGCCGCCGCTCGCGAACGGCCGCCGGTAGCGCTCGGCGATCGCGTTCTCCCACACCGGCAGGTCGCCGAGCGTGCCGACCTCGCGGCGGTCGTCGGGGATGCGCGCCGCGCCGGCGTCGATCCACCCGCGCGGATCCGCCGGCAGCGCCGCGCCGCCGAGCGTGACGCTGCCGGCGTCCGCCGCCCGCATGCCGCACAGGAGGTCGACCAGCGCCGCCTGGCCGTTGCCCGCGACGCCCGCGATCGCGGTGATCTCGCCGGCGTGGAGCGCGAGCGACACGCCATCGAGGCGCTCACCGACTCGCTCGCCCCGCATCGCGACGCGATCGAGCACGCAGACGACGTCGCCGCGCGCGTGCGGTTTCGCGACCGGCGGCGCGACCGCGCGCCCGACCATCGCCTCGGCGAGCGCGGCCTTGGAGGTCCCGCGCGAGGGCATCGCCGCCACGAGCCGGCCGGTGCGCAGCACCGCGATGCGGTCCGACACGCGAAGCACTTCGTCGAGCTTGTGGCTGATGAAGATCACCGAGAGGCCTTCGGCGACCATGCCGCGCAGCGTCGTGAACAGCGCCTCGCTCTCCTGGGGCGTCAGCACCGCGGTCGGCTCGTCGAGGATCAGCACGCGCGCGTCGCGGGTGAGCGCCTTGAGGATCTCGACGCGCTGCCGCTCGCCGACCGAGAGCCGCGCCACGCGCGCGTCGGGATCGACCGCGAGGCCGAAGCGCTCCGCGGTGGCGACGAGGCGCGCACGACCCTCCCGCCGCCGCGAGAGCGGCCGCCACAGCGGTTCGGTGCCGAGCATCACGTTGTCGAGCGCCGTCAGGTTGTCGGCCAGCGTCGAGTGCTGGTGGACCATCCCGATGCCCGCAGCGAGCGCCGCGGCCGGATCGCCGGGCGGCAGCGGCCGCCCGAACGCCTCGATCGTCCCCGCGTCCGCGACGTAGTGCCCGAACAGGATCGAGACGAGCGTCGACTTCCCGGCGCCGTTCTCGCCCAGGAGCGCGAGCACTTCGCCCGCCGCGAGGTCGAGCGTGATCCCGTCGTTCGCGACCAGCGCGCCGAAGCGCCGGGTGATGCCGGAGAGGCGAAGGACGGGTTCGCTCATCCGCGAGTGGTCTTTGCGCTGGTCCCGGCAACGGTCCTGCGTACAGCGCAGTCTGGTGTCCCGCGGATCGCGCCCCGGATCGCGGACGCGGCTCCCTCGTCAGCCGCCACGGCGCAACGCCGCCCGCGACCGCCCGCAAGCCGGGACGTCCATTCGCGGACGCCGCCGGCCGGGTGCGAACCGCCCGCGCGGCTTATTTCGCCGTGCCCTTCGGCTCGCGGTCGTCGATCTTGACGACGAACTTGCCTTCGAGGATCGCCTTCTCCTTCGCGGCCACCTTGTCCTTGAGTTCCTTCGGAACCTTGGCATCGAACGTGCCGTAGGGGGAGAGTTCGCTGCCCTTGTACTTCATCATCGAGTAGGGGCCGTAGTCCTCCGCCTTGAAGCTGCCGCTCTTCACCGCCTTGATTGCGCGCTCGATCGTCGGCTCCATGTTCCACAGCGCGCTGGACACGACAGTGTCCGGATACTGCGGCTGCGTGTCGATCACGTTGCCGATCGCGAGCTTGCCCTTCTCCTTCGCCGCGTCGGACACGCCGAAGCGCTCCGCGTACAGGATGTCGGCGCCCTTCTCCACCATCGCGAACGCGGCCTCCTTCGCCTTGGGCGGGTCGAACCACGAGCCGATGAAGGTGACGTAGAACTGGACCTTGGGATTGACCTCCTTCGCGCCGGCCATGAACGCGTGCATCAGCCGGTTCACCTCGGGGATCGGGTAGCCGCCGACCATGCCGATCTTGTTCGACTTCGTCATTCCGCCGGCCACCATGCCGGTGAGGTAGGCCGGTTCCTGGATGTAGTTGTCGAACACCGAGAAGTTCGGCGCCTGCGGCTTGCCCGAGCTTCCCATCAGGAACGAGACCTTCGGGTAGTCCTTCGCGACCTTGCGCGCGGCCGCCTCGACGGCGAAGGACTCGCCCACGATCAGCGTGTTGCCCTTCTCCGCGTACTCGCGCATCACGCGCTCGTAGTCGGCGTTCGCGACCTTCTCGGAGAAGACGTACTCGATCTCCCCGCGGTCCTTCGCAGCGTTGAGCGCCTTGTGGATCCGGCTCACCCACTGCTGCTCGATGGGCACCGTGTAGATCGCCGCCACCTTGAGCTTGTTCTGCGCCACCGCCGGCGCGCCGGACACGCCGGCCAGCACGATCGCCGCCAGCAGTCCCGCCCTGAGCCATCCCCGTCGCGTCACCATCGCTGTCATCTCCCCGGAACGAATTCGTCGCCCGCGCCGAAGCGGCACGGTCGCGGAGCGTCGTGCGCCGCGCGACGCGATCCTAACCCAAAGCGCGAAGGTCCGGCCGCTGGCGAGCCCGCGACCCCGCGCACGCCGTGCGCGGGGCCGATCCCGTTTCGTCGAGGATCCCGGCGGAGGGTCGTCCTCCGCCGGGCCTCCCGACTGGTGACCGCAGGCGCGGAACGCTCCGTGCCTGCGGCGGCGATCCCGATCTCCGGTTAAGCACGCCGCGCACAGCGTGCAGGATCGCCGTTCTCCCGCCCGAAGGAGGGAATCCTGCCGTCGCATCGGAGTTGACCTCGCGTCGCGACGTTTCGTTCCCGTGCAACGCGCGCACGCGGCGCGGCGTTGACGCGGGTCTCATCGTGGCCGCTCGCCGCTCGCGAGGAACGCGAGCATGAGGCCGAGCACCGACAGCCGTTCGCGCTGGACCGGCGGTTCGCGCTCGGGCGCCGCGAGCCTCACTTCCAGCCCGTCGTCGCGCCGGTAGCAGGCGCCCGCCCTGCCGGCGCCCACATAGTGGAGATCGAGCCGGCCGTACGGTCGTTCCGGCAATTCGTATCGTCGTTTCATTCCGGGTGCCTCGCATGTCCTGGTCGTGAGGGTCGCCGCGACCGCGCCGGGCGCGGAAAGCGTCCGGAGCGACACGACGACCCGGCCTTCCCGGGGCAGGGATGCGCGTGGCGCATCGTCCGCGGCCCGGTCGGGCGATCGTTGGAGTGCATGCCGCCTGGCGAGGTGCGGGGACTCGTCCGCGACGCTCAGGTCGCGAACCGGTCGCTCGCGCAGGACGGGAAGGAACCCGCCGACGCGCCGCACCGCCTGCCGGCGGCCGTGGTGTCGATGTCGTGGGTCAGCATGGGCCTCCTTTCATCTCATCCAAGGCGCCCGCGCGGAGTGCATGGGCGCAACCGTTCGACCGCGAGAGCGGCGGAACCGGGACGAAGGGAGGACTTCGGGCCTTCGATCGATCCGCCGGCCACCCGGCGGACCACTGAAGGCCGGGGGGCTACTGCGCGCGCAGGGCGCCGGCGAACGCCGGCATGCCGCCGATGACGACGCACGACGCCATGCCGCACCGGGCGCCGGGCGCCGGGTTCGGGGTGTCGGTATGCGTCGTGAAGTTCATCAGCGTGGTTCCTGTTGCGCGTAGGCTCTTGCGAGCGAGGAACGGATTCTAGGGAAACGCTTGTCGAAGCGCCAGAGAAATTCGCGCGCTGCGCGGGAAGGCGTGGCGCGGATGCAACAACGCGAATCGCCGGACTATCGCCCGGCGCCCCCCGCGGTTCTCCGCCGCCTGCGGCTGTCGACCGCTTCGCAGGGTGTTCCGCAGGAGCCGCATTGCGCGGGACGGGACGACCGCCTGCGTCCGCGACCACCCGCCGCGGTCACAGCGAGAGCGCCACCCGCGTTCCCTGCTCGATCGCGCGCTTCGCGTCGAGTTCGACCGCGACGTCCGCGCCCCCGATCAGGATGGTCCGGACACCGGTCGCCTCGAGCGGGGCGACGAGCTCGCGCCGCGGCTCCTGCCCCGCGCAGATCACGATCGTGTCGACGTCCAGCACCTGCTTCTCTCCGGCAACCGATACGTGCAGCCCCGCGTCGTCGATCCGCTCGTACTCGACGCCCGCGATCATCCTCACGCCGCGCTGTTTCAGCAGCGCGCGCCGGATCCAGCCGGTGGTCTTCGCGAGGCCTTCCCCCGGCTTCGACGCCTTGCGCTGCAGGAGCCAGACCTTGCGCGGCGAGGCGTCGCCTCCGGGTGCCTTCACGCCGCCGCCCTGCGCGTACGCGCCGTCGACGCCCCATTGGTCGCGGAAGTGCTCGAGCGCGTCCGGGTCGCCGCCCGCGGCGCTCGGCACCGGCGGCACCGCGGACGGCGGCAGCGGCGCGCCGGGATGGGTCAGCAGTTCGGCGACGTCGAAACCGATGCCGCCCGCACCGATGATCGCGACCTTCGCGCCGGCGATGCGGCGCCCCGAGACGATCTCGACGTAGCTTGCGACCTTCGGATGAGTGACGCCTGGAATCGACGGCGTGCGCGGCACGATGCCCGCGGCGAGGACGACCGCGTCGAATCCGGCGAGATCCGGCGCGCTCGCCACCTTTTCCAGCCTCACGTCGACGCGAAGCTGCTCGAGACGCGTGCGGAAGTAGCGCAGCGTCTCGCCGAACTCCTCCTTGCCCGGAACGCGCTTCGCGAGATTGAACTGCCCGCCGAGTTCGCCGGCTGCGTCGAACAGCGTCACCGCGTGCCCGCGCTCGGCGGCGGTCGTCGCGCACGCGAGCCCGGCCGGTCCGGCGCCGATCACCGCCACGCGCTTGGGGGCGGCGGTGCGTACGATCTCGAACTCGGCTTCGCGGCACGCAGCCGGGTTGACGAGGCAGGTCGCGACCTTGCGCTCGAAGATGTGGTCCAGGCAGGCCTGGTTGCAGGCAATGCAGGTGTTGATCTCGTCGGCGCGGCCCTCCGCGGCCTTGCGCACGAACGCCGCGTCGGCGAGAAACGGCCGCGCCATCGACACCATGTCCGCGTCGCCGCGTGCGAGCACCGCCTCGGCGACCGCAGGGTCGTTGATCCGGTTGGTGGTGACAAGCGGGACGCGCACCTGCCCCTTCATCCGCCGTGTCACCCAGGTGAAGGCCGCGCGCGGCACCATCGTCGCGATGGTCGGCACCCGCGCCTCGTGCCAGCCGATGCCGGTGTTGATCATCGTCGCGCCGGCGTCCTCGACCGCCTGCGCCAGCGTCACCACCTCGTCCCAGGTGCTGCCGCCCTCGACGAGGTCGAGCATCGACAGCCGGAAGATCAGGATGAAGTCGCGTCCGACAGCCGCGCGCACCGCGCGCACCGTCTCGACCGCGAAGCGCATCCGTTTCGCGTAGGCGCCGCCCCAGTCGTCGTCGCGGTGGTTGGTGCGCGCAGCGACGAACTGGTTGATCAGATAGCCCTCGGAGCCCATCACCTCGACGCCGTCGTAGCCGGCGCGCCGCGCGAGTTCCGCGCAGCGCGCGAAGTCGGCGATCGTCCTGCGGACCCCCGCGCCGGAGAGCGCTCGCGGCTTGAACGGCGTGATCGGCGAGCGGATCGCCGACGGTGCCACCGAGAGCGGGTGATAGGCGTAGCGGCCGGCGTGCAGGATCTGCATCGCGATCTTTCCGCCCGCTTCGTGCACGGCCGAGGTGATCGTGCGGTGGCGTCCGGCCTGCCACGGATACGAGAGCTGCGAGGCGTTGGGCGAGGCCCTGCCCGCGAGGTTGGGCGCGATGCCGCCGGTCACGATCAGCGCGACACCGCCGCGCGCGCGCTCGGCATAGAAACGCGCGAGCCGCTCGAAGCCGCGGCGCTCTTCCTCGAGGCCGGTGTGCATCGACCCCATCAGCACCCGGTTCGGCAGCACCGTGAAGCCCAGGTCGAGCGGCGCGAGGAGGTTGGGGTAGGTGCTCATGGGCTGCGCACGACGTTCAGCGCGATTCTACTTGGAACGGCGTCGCCAGCAGCCGGCGCAGGCCCGGCCGCGCGGAAGAGGCCCCATCCGCGTTTGGCCGCGAGCCACGCCGCAGCGATACCGGTCAGTCGTCCTCGGCCGGCGATGCCGCCGGGCTCGCCAATACCAGGTTGCCCGCGCGCACGCCGAGCAGTCGGAGGCGCCGCTCGAGCGGCACGCGCTTCAGGCATTCACCGGCCGCGCGCCGGATTGCGCGCGCGTCCTGCGTCGGCTCGTCGATCGTCAGGTCGCGGGTGACCGTCGTGAAATCGTCGAAGCGGAGCTTCACACCGATCGTGCGCGTCGCGTATCCCTTGCGCACGAGGTCGCCCGCGACGTGCTCCGCGAGCCAGGTGAACACGCGCGTGAGTTCGGCGCGGTCGCGTCTCGCCGACAGGTCGCGCTCGAACGTCGTCTCGCGCGAGATCGACCGCGGCTCGCTCTCGGTCACGACCGGACGGTCGTCGCGGCCATTCGCCGCGTCGATCATCCAGCGCGCGTAGCCCGCGCCGAACACCGAAACGAGTTTCGCGCGATCCGCGAAGGCGAGTTCCCCGATCGTCGCGATGCCGAGACGTTCGAGCCGCGCGGCGGCCTTCGGACCGATGCCGTTGATCCGCTTCGCGGGCAGCGGCCAGATCACCGCGGGAACGTCGGCCTCGCGCACGACCGTCAACCCGTCCGGCTTGTCGAGGTCGGAGGCGATCTTCGCGAGCAGCTTGTTGGGAGCGACAGCGACCGAGCAGGAGAGCGATGTCGCCGCGCGCACCGCGTCCTTCAACGCGCGCGCGACGTCGCGCGCCCTCCACCACGCATCGGCGTCGTCTTCGGGCTCGCCTTCGTGACCGGGAAGCCGAACGCCGGTGAGATCGAGGTAGATCTCGTCGATGCCGCGGTCCTCGACCGTCGGCGCGATCGCGCGCACCGCGGCCTTGAACGCCTTCGACGCCGCGCGGTAGGCGTCGAAGTCCGCCGGCAGCAGAATGGCGTCGGGCGCGAGTTTCGACGCCTTCATCAACCCCATCGCGGAACCCACGCCGAGCTTCCTTGCAGCGTAGGTCGCGGTGGTGATCACGCCGCGTCCCGCATAGCCCGCGAGCCTCTGGTAGCGGCGCGTCACCTGCCCGGTGGCCGGATCGACGACCTCCTGCGGCACCGAAGCGCGTCCGCCTCCGATCACCACCGCCTGCCCCGCGAGATCCGGATAGCGCAGCAGTTCGACCGACGCGTAGAACGCGTCCATGTCGAGATGCGCAATGAGGCGGAGGGGCGGCACGGCGGCGATCCGGTGTCCTGCGCCCGGCGAATCAGGAGCCGCGCGCCGCCCTGACCGGGGGTGCGACCTGGCCGTCGCCCGGTTCGGACCGCGGAACCGGCGGTGGGGGTCCGGCCGCTCCGGCGACGGTGGCTTCACCCCTGCGGTCAAGCAGCCCGAGCGTTTCCCCGATCGGCAGCACGACAAATGCTCCGTCGCGCAGACCACGCGCGACGCGCGACGCGTCGAGGTCCTTCGGCGGCTGGTCGAGCGCCTCGTCGGTCAGCGGGAACGTGCCCCAGTGGATGCCGACAGTCAGCTTCGCGCCGAGGTCGATCGACGCCTGCACCGCTTCCGCGGGATTCATGTGCGACAACTTCATGAAC
>WBZL01005122.1_pt1 | contig 10990 bp, 10 predicted proteins | sample 5204291 | NCBI WGS metagenome assembly WBZL01 (sample SAMN12344345, study PRJNA552823) | activated sludge metagenome | biome: Activated sludge suspended growth; feature: Nitrification reactor; material: Wastewater; isolation source: activated sludge from nitrification reactor of wastewater... | reverse complement strand
GCAGGCGATATTAGTTTCATTCCCACTTACGGAACAGCGGCGGCTGCGGCGGTAAGCAGCATCGGTTACATCATTTACCTGGTTTATATACTGCTGTCGCTGCGAAAAGAATTTGCACTGCCCCTCCATCGTTTTTTCATTGTTTCGCCGGCCGACCTGCGGCAACTCAGGTCAATCATGACCGGTATAGTATCCCACCCAAAACAGGATCGTATATGAAAGAGGTCTTGTGGCTGGCAAGCTGGTATCCCAGCAGGGTCGACCGGTTCAACGGTGATTTCATTCAACGCCATGCGCAGGCTACGGCCCTGTACAGCGATGTGTATGTGATCTATGTGGTAAAGGATGAAAAAGGAGTTGCACCTGAAATATCGGAGATGTTCCGGAACGGGCGTTTGCAGGAGCGGGTGATCTATTATCGTTCGCTCAAAACAGGTATAAAGGTCTTCGACCGCTTCCTCTCGCACTGGACATACATGCGTACGTACAGAAAAGCGATCAGTGATTATATCCGCGAAAGGGGAAAACCCAAACAGGTTCATGTGCAGATTGCCATGAAGGCAGGCTTGCTGGCCAGGTGGATGAAACGTAAATGGGATATTCCGTACCTCGTAACAGAAAACTGGACCGGTTATTACCGGCAAAGCGTTCCTTCGGTCTACGATCTCAATCCGTATTTCTATAAACAGAACAAGCAGGTACTAGCCGGCGCATCTCGATTCCTGCCCGTTACCCGCAACCTCGGAGAAACAGTTAAGAACGATTTTATACAGATACCTTACAGCGTGATCCCCAATGTGGTGGATACACGTCTTTTTTTCTTTACCGAACAACCGGTCACCCGTTTCCGCTTCATTCATTTCTCGTACATGCATTACCAGAAAAACCCGGAGGGGATCATTTCGGCCGCTCTTCAGTTGCGCAACCGGGGTTATGATTTTGAGTTGATCATGGCAGGCAACAGCGTGGAGAAACTGCAGCAACTGGCGGCTGAACAGGGTTTGCTGGATACGGTCGTGTTCTTCCGGGATGCGGTGCCATACCATCAGGTTGCGGAAGAAATGCAAAAAGCATCCGCCTTTGTTCTTTTCAGCCGTTTCGAGAACCTGCCCTGTGTGATCCTCGAAGCCTTGTGTTGCGGATTGCCGGTGATCAGCAGCCGGGTAGGGGGTATTGATGAAGTGATCGATGCATCCAACGGAATTCTTGTTGAAAGCGAAAACACCGGGCAGCTGGCCGATGCCATGCAGCAGGTAATGGACAATACGCACAACTACGATCGCCGGCAGATATCCCGTGCCGCGATGGAGAAGTTCTCGTACGAAACCGTTGGTCGCCAGATCGCCGATCAATACACCGAATAAGCTGGGCCCTTGACCTCAAAATACAACCATATCATACTGCTGTTCCTGCTCATTGCCTGTTACCTGGCCAATGGCATCAGTTCTATTCAGCGATTGTCGATAACCGCCGATGAAGGATCGCACCTGGCATTCGGAATCAAAATGCTCAAGGGTGATCCGGCGCGTACCAATCCCGAGAAAGACAACAGCAAGATGCCCATCTCGGTATTGAACGCCCTGCCCAGGGCCATAGAGCAATACTTCCAGCCAAACCTCAGCCGGGATGATAACGGCGTGATGGATACCGTGCACGGCAGGTATATCACCCTGTTTTTTTCGGTGCTGATCATCCTGCTTGTTTTTCAATGGAGCCGTAGTTTGTATGGAACCCATGCCGGTTTATTCTCCGCTTTTCTGTATTGCTGCTGCCCGAACAGTATCGCCAATGCGGTACTCGTTACTACCGAAACCTATTCGGCCTTCTTCCTGCTGGCAACCATGTATTTCTTTTGGCGCAGCGTCGATACCGGCAGGTCGCGTGACCTTGTTTGGTTTGCGCTTTCACTGGCTGGGGCGCAACTGGCCAAGCAATCTCTTTTCCATTTGTACGTACTTGTTCCGGTTTGCATGCTCTTGCTGTTGCTGGTTCAAAAGCAGCGGTTGCGTTTGGGCCGATCCATGGGCCGGGTTCTTTTTGTTGCGCTGGTAAGCCTGTTGCTGATCAACGCGGGATTCATCTTCTGGCATGTGGGTAAGCCACTGGGCGAATACCATTTCATGAGCAACCTGTTTCAGCGTGTGCAGCAGGTATTGCCTGCCGGTTTGCCGATGCCTTTTTCGGAGTCATTCATAACCGGGCTCGACCAGGCCAAGTATTATGATCAGCTGGGCGGCGGTTTCGTGCAAAGTTCCTTCGCCAACGTAACGATCTTGGATAAGAGCAGCACCGGCGGAAGCTTCTGGTACTACTATTTTGTATCACTATTTTTCAAAACCCCGATCAGTTACCTCCTCATCTTCGCCTGTGCAGGCTGGCTTTTATTCAGGAAGCAACGGCTGCAGCAATTCATGCAGCGGGAGTTCTTCCTGCTGGCGCCCGTTCTTTATTACCTGGTTGTTTTCAGTTTCCTGTACAAGACCCAATGCGGTATCCGCCATATCGTTTTCCTGTACCCGCTGCTGTTTGTTTGCAGTGGTATCGTGTACCAATATGCGGCATCGAGAATATCCAGGTGGTTGCTTGTGGTGGCTGGTATATGGCTGCTGGCAAGCGTGGGCAGCTACTTTAATAACTACTACGCGTATACAAACGAGTTCATTACGGATAAGAAAGAGGCGTACCGCTTTGTCGGCGCTTCCAACCTTAATTTCAACCAGTCGGATTATTTCCTTCGGGATTACCTGCGCACGCACCCGGATGTTCAGTCTGCGCCTGCGTATCCGAAGACGGGCAGGTTTGTATTATCGGTAGATCAGTACCTCGATATCTGGAATACCGGTAAATACCAATGGCTGCGCAAAAAGAAACCGATCGGCCATATTGCGCACAGTTATCTGTTGTTTGTTATTACAGATTCCGATCTGCAGCCTTAACTTTAGTCCATGCTCAACGGGAAACGAATCGCGGTGGTGATGCCCGCCTACAACGCGTCGAAAACGCTGGAACAAACCTACCGGGAAATTCCGGCCGACCTGGTCGACGAGGTGATACTGGTGGATGACGCCAGTACCGATGATACGGCAGCGCTGGCCGAGTCGCTGGGCATTGTGCACGTGATCCGGCATGATTTCAACAAGGGATACGGGGCCAATCAAAAGACCTGTTATACCCGTGCGCTGGAACTGGGCGCCGATATCATCATCATGCTGCATCCCGATTACCAGTACAATCCCAAACTGATACCGGTGATGGCTGCGCTCATCGCCGGTGATGTGTACCCGGTGGTGATGGGCAGCCGTATTTTAGGCGGCGACGCGGTTCGTAACGGCATGCCTGTTTACAAATATGTGTTCAACCGCTGCCTCACTTTTTTTCAGAACCTGTTACTGGGGCAGAAATTATCGGAATACCATTCCGGTTACCGGGCTTATTCCGCCAACGCCTTGCGAAGCATCCATTTCATGGCGAACTCCGATGATTTTGTATTCGATAACCAGGTATTGCTGCAACTCATCGAACGGCGTTATACGATCGGGGAGATATCTTGCCCGGCCCGCTATTTTCCCGAAGCTTCCTCCATTAATTTCAGCCGCAGTTGCCGCTATGGCTGGGAGATCCTCGTGAATACATGCGCCCTGGTCCTGCACCGGCTGGGATTGAAGCGATCCGGTTTATTCCGGTAGAAATACCCCGATAGCCGCATCATTGTTGCGGGGGGAGTCTTCTTACCTTATTTTCGCGAAAAAAAATCATGAGCGACATCCGGCTGACACACGGAGAGATGCATACCTCCAAAGGCGTAATGAAATTTGAGTTATACGACGACGATGCGCCGCTGGCGGCCGCCAATTTCAAAAGGCTGGCGGAACAGGGCTATTACAACGGGCTTAGCTTTCACCGGGTGATACCCGATTTTATGATACAGGGCGGATGCCCCGACGGAACCGGCGCCGGCGGACCGGGCTATACAATTCCCTGCGAACTGACCGGTACAAAACAAATGCACGACCGGGGAGTGATGTCGATGGCGCACCGCGGACGCAATACGGGCGGCTCGCAGTTCTTCATTTGCCACAACCGCAGCAATACCAAGCACCTCGACCGTAATCATACCTGCTTTGGAAAGATCACCGAAGGCCTCGAAGTGATCGACGCCATCCGGGCGGGGGATAAGATCGAAAAGATCGTTATCGGCTGATCGTTCGGGTAAATAAAAAATTCCCCACGCAGACCCGCGGGCCTGTGTGAGGAATTAATGATTCCTTCTGAATGGTTTGTTTACCAGGCGATGTAAGCGATCAATGCCATGATGGCGTAATAGCCGGCAATGATACCGATAGCAGCGAATGTGTCCTCTACTAAGGGAGAATAGAACTTTTTCATAACCTACGATTAAAAAATTAAAAAATTTAATTGAAGGTCTTTGATAAAATACAGGATTGTGCAGTAAAGAGTTGAATCCTGGGGGAGGGCTGGTCAGAGGAATGAATCGGGTGCAAGATAACACGAAATCGCCGCTTGCGCAAGCATTTGGAAGAGTATTTAATTCCGCATAGGGGCCGTCAAGGTATTACAAACCGGCACTGTGCACATTTTTTTCACAATGAATGAATTAGGTGGTCTCCGGGGCTGTTTTTTACTAATTTTATTGAAATTTTCTGACGAGTCATGAATACTACCCTGAGGTGTCTATCCCTGGCAGCTTTCCTGTTGCTGTTTACTGTTTTTCCCTCTCCGGCACAGACCTATATCGCCAATGTTGATAAGACCAATGTTTTCGCGGGCCTGGAGGTTGGCTCAAAGGGTGTTAAAATGAGCCTGCTGGAGATTGAGCGCAACAAGCAGAACACATCGTTTCATATCCTGAAGGATACCACCGTCAACACCGACTTCATCTCCTTCACCCAATCCTCTTACCAGGCCACCATCAATGCGCTTAACAGCCTGTATGATGTGGCGGTAAAACAATACCGTATTCCGGCAGCCAATGTATTCACCGCCATCAGCAGCGGCGTGCATATCCAGGCCGAGAAGGAGAATAAGCTGAACTGGATCGATCAGCTGGCCAACGCCTATAAATTCAATTTCAACGAACCCGAGCGCAAAGTAACCGTGGTGGATGTGCGTGAAGAGGGCCGGCTTTCGCACCTGGGCATTGTTCCGGATTCGCGCCGTTACAATACCTTCCTGATCGATATCGGCAGCGGCAATACCAAGGGTGGTTATTTCCCGAACGGAAATACCGATGATTTCAAACTGTTCCAGCTTTCCTGGGGAACGAAGAGTGTTACCAACGCGGCAGAGAAAAAACTGGAAACCGATAACAGCCTGGAGAATTATGGCAAGCAACTCAGCCGGGTGCTTTCGGTAGCCGAGAACACGGAGATCATTTATGCCATCAATGAAAGCGGTTCATTCCCGATGAGCGATAATGTGGCATTCAGCGGCGGTATCGCCTGGTCGATTGCCACCATCATGTATCCCGAACTCATCGATAACTCGGTGGTTCCGGTGAGTTACGAGGATGTGGTGAACTTCAGCGAGCGGCTGGCAACCAATTTCAATACACTGGCCGACTACTACCTGGCGAAAGTGCAGAACGATCCCATGTTCAACAAAGATGTGATCAATAAAGAAGTGAAGCGGGTATTCGGCGTGTTCGATCAGCGGGCGTTGATGGCCGGCACCGGTTTACTGCTGAAGATCATGCGCCAGTTCCAGAGTGTTACCGAACGAAAGAATTTTTACCTGGTGAAGAATGGCTCAGTAGGCTGGATATCCGCATTTGTCAATCAAAACTCCCCCAAATAAATTATTCCGATCACCGTTAAACCCCGGCCTCTCTATCAGTAGATCCGATGAAAGACGCTAAATCCCTCTTACTGCTGCTGGTTTCGTTCTTGCTGGTAGTGGTGTCTTTCATTCTCATCTGGACCTGGGGTTACCGGTATTATACCAGCCGCGACGAATACAAAGTGAATGCACGGGTGGTGCTTACCGACTCGGTGGCTACCGTGAACCGCATCCGCGACTCCCTCCAGCATGTATACGACGAAACCATCCGTAAACTGGATGCGCAACTCGATTCCTCGCTTGTTAACTCCGACTCGCTGAAATCGCAACTGGATGCCAAACTGGCCGAGTTCTTCCGGCTCAGCAGCGAGATCAGGGCCCTGCTCAACAGCCGTAACGTAGCGGCCAATTTCGGTACGGCCAAACGAAAACTGGGCGAATTGCAGAACAAGGTCGACGACCTTCGCGACAAGAATAAACTGGTGGAAGATGAGAACAAATCACTGGGCCAGGTGCTCCAGGAGATCAATAAGCCGGTTAGGGATACCAAACCGGTAACCATACCCGGTGCAGAGGTTAATGGAAACGGCGGCAATGATAAGGGGAATCCTGTTTTCGCCGTATTCAATGCCACTGATCTGCGGCTATCGGCACTGGCCTCGGGCACGGATGCCGAAACCGAGACTACCGCGGCCAACCAGGCGGATAAACTGGTAGGGTCATTTGTCGTGACCAATAATATCAGCCAGCTCAGCAATGTGGAGATGATGATCGTGGTTGTACAACCCGACGGGCGTGTGCTGAAGAGTTCTGAATGGGATGCCGGGTCTTTCAATACACCCGATGGCAAGAAACTATATTCCTACAAAGTAAACTTCAACTATGTGAAGGGCGAGCAAAAGCGCCTGAACTTCTCGATCCGGGCCGATAAATACCAGAAAGGCAATTATACCATGCAGGTATACTACAACGGTATTATGATCGGCCGAACCTCTAAAACCCTGTCCTGATAGTAATCCGGGCGATTTGTGTAGAATTTACACTACACGAAAAAATGACCTGCTGCTACAGGTGGTTTGGGGAGGAGTTCGCATTTTTGTATCCGCAATTGGCCCCGTTTAAGATCCATTTACCTTTGAAGACTCATTCGTTCAAGCATGGGAATTCACTATGAAAAACCTTCGGACAGAAGGTTTTTTTATTGCCACAACCTCACTACTTTTTCATCCCGCTTTAAATCTGCCTAATTTAGCAGCATGAAAGCTGCTTCCGTTCACGAACTGAGATCAGCGCTTGCCGATGCACCGCATGGCGAGCTGGTGGATCTCTGTATACGATTATCCCGGTTTAAGAAAGAGAACAAGGAACTCATTACCTATGTACTGTTCGAGTCGGTCGATGAAGAGGCCTGGATCCGGGGCATCCGCCAGGAAATGCAGGAGGCCTTCGCCGCCATGAACCGCAGCAACGTGTATTTCATCAAAAAGAGCCTGCGTAAGATACTGCGAACAACGGGCAGGTACATCCGGTATAATGGATCTCCGGAAACGGAAGTGCGCATCCTGCTCGACTTTTGCTCCCTGATCCGGGAAGAGGGGATACCGGTAGACGCCAACCCTGTGATACGGAATCTTTACCAGGGCCAGCTGAAAAAGATCGAAAAGACATTGGCCGGTTTGCACGAAGATCTGCAGTATGAATACCGTCGTATGTTGAAACAACTTTTGTAACTTTAGGAACCACAACGTTCACACCTCAACATACAACTATGCCAAGGTCCAAAACAAGAAAACACCACCACGAACATCATACCCCGGCCAACGCAGTAAAAGCGAAGAAAAACCGGAGCCCTGTTTTATTTATGGTCATTTTGTGCACCGTTATCGGACTGGGGATGGCCTGGTTTGCCAGCGAATCGAACCCGGTATGGCTTGCAGCCGGGGCGCTCGCAGGCGCTGCCGTCGGTTATATAGCCGGTAAACAACTCGACAAATCGTTCTCCGGTAAATAAACGCTCCCCGACAGGTTACGCACAGTTTCACTCCTTTTGTGGAAAGGATGATCGTGTCCCTGCTTGCATTTTGGCGGGCAAAGCCCTATTTTTCTGAACAGACTACGATTCATTCACCCCAAAACCAACATCTATGGACATTAAAAAATGGATCATCGGCGGTGTTACCGCGGGCGTACTTCTGTTTCTGCTTGGATGGCTTGTGTATGGTATGTTACTCATGAATTTCATGAATAACCATACCGGCGCAGCGGGCAATGTTATGCGTACGGAGCCCGATATGCTGTACCTGGTCATCGGTAACCTCGCCGCCGGGTTCATGCTGGCCTTTGTATTCATCAAGGCGAACATTACATCCGCGGCAAGTGGTTTTATCACCGCCGGGATACTGAATTTCCTGATGGCCGTAAGTGTCGACTGCATGATCTATGCAACCACCACCACCATCAGCAAAACCGCGATGGCTACTGATGTGGCTGCATCCACGGTCATGTTTGCCATCACCGGCGCCATCACCGCGTTGGTGATGAACATGGGCAAGAAAGCCGCCTGACGGCCGCTCCGCTACAGGGTACCCGCAAACTGCCTCACCGGAACAATTTTGTTGAGCAGGCAGTATATTCCTCATATGGTTAGAAAATATGTTCACAGGAGTTCAGCGATGGACTCCTTTTTATTGTAGGCAGGTTTCTGATTATCTTTACCGTAAACAAAGAAAACAATGGCCTCTGGCAAAAACGCCGCAGTTGGTTTTATCTTCATCACCCTGTTGATCGATGTGATTGGTTTTGGTATCATCATCCCCGTAATGCCGGGGCTTATCTCCCGGTTGAACCAGGTGGACATCAGTACCGCGGCCAAATACGGAAGTTACCTCACCGTGGCATATGCATTCACCCAATTCATCTGCGCACCCATCCTGGGTAACCTGAGCGACCAATACGGGAGGAGAAGGGTATTGCTGATCTCGTTGTTCGGTTTTGGGATCGATTATATCTTCCTGGCGCTGGCGCCTACCTATGGCTGGCTTTTCATCGGCCGCATCATTGCCGGTATCACCGGTTCCAGTTTTACCACCGCGGCTGCCTACATCGCCGATATCAGCACACCGGATAACCGGGCAAAGAATTTTGGATTGATCGGCGCCGCGTTCGGACTCGGCTTCATCATCGGTCCGCTGCTCGGCGGGGTGATCAGCCAGCTCGGCGAACGGTTGCCATTTTATGCCGCCGCCACGCTGGCCCTGCTGAACTGGCTTTACGGTTATTTTGTATTGCCCGAATCACTCAAGCCCGAAAACCGCCGGGCTTTTCAATGGAAGCGGGCCAACCCCGTAGGCTCATTATTACACCTCGTGAGATTCCCTTCGGTGGTGCCTCTTATTGCAAGCATCTTCCTGTTGTATGTGGCGGCGCACGCCATCATGAGCAACTGGAATTATTTCACCATGCACCGTTTTCACTGGAGCGAAGGCATGGTCGGCATCTCCCTGGCCGTGGTGGGATTGCTGGTAGGGCTTGTACAGGCCGGGCTAACCCGCATCATCAATCCCAAGATCGGGAGCGAGAAAAGCCTCTACTATGGATTGGCGCTGTATGCCATCGGCATGCTCCTGTTCGGACTGGCAACAGAAAGCTGGATGATGTTCGTCTTCCTCGTGCCTTATTGCCTGGGTGGTATCGCCCAACCCGCTCTGCAGGCCGTGATGGCCGGAAGGGTTCCGCCCAACGCACAGGGCGAGCTGCAGGGAGCCATTACCAGCATCATGAGTTTATCAGCCATTGTGGGCCCCTTTGTGATGAACAACCTGTTCTTTTATTTCACGCACGATAAAGCGCCGGTCTATCTTCCCGGTGCGCCTTTCTTCCTGGGATCAATATTGATGGCCACCAGTTTCGGGATCGCCTACCGGGCATTACATCCGTCTAAACTTCAGCGTTTTTCATGAAAAGCATCCACGATTTTAATAACGTATTCTTCATTGGCATCGCTGGCGTGGGCATGAGCGCCATTGCGCAATACCTGGCGGGCGTTGGCAAGAACGTGAGCGGGAGCGACCGCTATTTTAAAGAAGGAACATACAACGAAACCAAAGAAAAACTGGAAGCTGAAGGGATACGGTGCTTTTTACAGAATGGCGATGGCATCACAACGGATACCGACCTGGTGGTTGTATCAACAGCCATTGAGGATACTGTATTTGAAGTGCAGAAAGCGAAACAGCTGAATATTCCCATCATCCGCCGTTCGGAACTGCTGGCCCTTATCGCGGCAAGCAAAAAGACGATCGCCGTCGGCGGTACGTCGGGTAAGAGCACCACCTCGGCCATGCTGTTTGATATACTCGACAAAGCCGGACTGCAGCCCAGCATCATCAGCGGGGCCGGACTGGTAAGCATCATCAGGGAGGGAAAGATCGGCAATGCCAAAGTGGGAGCGGGAGACTGGCTGGTGATCGAGGCTGATGAAAGCGATGGCAGTATCGTGCAATACCACCCCGAGATCGGACTGCTGCTCAATATTGATAAAGATCACCAGGAGATCGATGAACTGATGAATATCTTCAGCACCTTCAAACACAACAGTAAAAAATTCATCGTCAACCAATCGAATGTCCTGGCAAAACAATTGTCGCAGGATGATAAACAGGATTTTGCAAGTGAGGAAAGTTCAGGCGCAGGTTTTATAGCAACCGGTTTTCATCAGGAAGGATTCACCATCTCATTCAACATTCAACATACGGCATTCAACATAAACTGCATCGGCAGGCATAACATGGAGAACGCCCTCGCGGCCGTTTGCGTGGCCAATCAGTTGGGTGTCGATCTGCAAACCTGTGCTGCTGTATTGAAACACTACGAGGGTATTTACCGGCGCAACCAGGTATTGGGTCATAAGCAGGGTGTTTGGGTGATCGATGATTATGCCCATAACCCGGTGAAATGTGCGGCGGCGATCAAAGCATGCCAGCCGGTGGCTGATAAAGTGATCGCCTGGTTTCAGCCGCATGGATACGGACCAACACGGTTCCTCCGGAATGATTTTGTGAAAGAGATCTCGGAAGCCCTTCGTCCGCAGGATGAGATATGGATGAGCGAAATATTCTATGCCGGTGGAACGGCGGTAAAAGACATTTCCGCCAACGACCTGGTCACCGATATCAACGCATCCGGTAAGAAGGCC
>WBZL01005121.1_pt1 | contig 10991 bp, 10 predicted proteins | sample 5204291 | NCBI WGS metagenome assembly WBZL01 (sample SAMN12344345, study PRJNA552823) | activated sludge metagenome | biome: Activated sludge suspended growth; feature: Nitrification reactor; material: Wastewater; isolation source: activated sludge from nitrification reactor of wastewater... | reverse complement strand
GACCCAGGAGACGCCGCCGGCGGTGACCTCGAACACCAGGGGCTTGGGTTTGCTGGCATTGGGCTCTTCCATGGTCACCAGCAGCTTGCGGCCGCCGACCTGATCGAGGTGCTTCTTGTAGGCCTTGCGCGCCTGGATGTGGGGCGGCTGCTCCTGCTTGTACATTTCGGCCGAGTCCGGGATCGGATCGCTCGAGCTGACGATATAGGCGCCTGTATTGCCCTCGAGCAACAGCTCGTTGACCAAGGGCTTAGGGGTCGTTTCGTCCTTGCCCTTGTCGTCGCTCAGCGCCAGGTAGCTGCAATGGTGCGGGATGTTGTAGAGGTCCCAGCGCAGCCGGTCGTCCTTGCCGTGGTCGCGCGTGATGCGCACCACGTCTTCGAGCACCTCCCAGGTGCTGTCGCCGATCTGCAGGAAGTCGTAGTTCGCGCCGTCTGCCCGCAGGCGCACGTTGAAGATCAGCGCAGCATCGTTGCGCACCACATCGCCGTCCTCGCAGTGCTTGATGAACGGGGAGTGGCAGAAGAACTCGACCCCGTCCGTTTGCAGCGAGAAGCTGTCAACCACTTGGCCGGCATCGACGATCAGGTGGTCGCGCGCCGTGACCGGCTCGCCGCGCTTCCTGAGCTCGGGGTGGAGCCAATCCTTCAGCGCCGGCGGGTTGGAGAAGACGCGGATGCCCGATCCTTCGAGCAGGCGGTGCCGAGCCTCTCGGCGCAGGATCGCGAACTCGTCGCTCAGTTGGTCACGCTTGACCTCTTCAACGAGCATCGCCGCGGGCACCCACAGCTCGTCGATCTTGATACGGCCCTCGCCCTGATACGTGGCAGCGTGGCGCAGTTCGAAGAACTCGGTGCTGCCGCTGATGTGGTCGGTGTCGGCGTGGGTGAACGCCACCATGTCGAAGGCGTCGCGTTTGGCGGCCTTGAGCTCGTCTTGCAGATGCTTCTTGAGGTCGATACGCGGGTCGTTTTCGTCCTCGGCCACGCGCCGGTGGCAATAGTCGAACAGCACGCGTTTGCCGCCGGCCAGGACGAGCTGACAGGTGTCGCCATTGCCGACCGGGTAGAAGGTGATGGTGTGGGTGGCAGGCATGGCGGTCCCTAGGACTTTCGTTACAGTTTAGCACTCGACGCCAAAGAGTGCTAGCAGGTTTCACTACATCTAGTAGGCGCCAGATCGCAAAACGCTAGCTGTAGCGCTGGATATTCGACCAGTCTGTCATAAGCAACAGTGCCCTGCAAAGCCACAGTTGATCCGCCGGTGACGGCGCGGCTTCGGCCAAGTGCTCACCATGGGTCCGTTAGCATCAGCCGCGTGAGTTGGCGGCCGGCGGAAGCTGCCGTTGGTCGTTCGCCTGATCGGTCGCCGACGACAGGTGGTTCCGAAGTACACCGGCCATTCACTCCGGCAGCGCCTTGACGGCGAGTTTCGGAGGCCGCCGTCGTCGGCTCCCGATCGCGAGTGACTGGGATCACTCTAGAGCGCGTGCCAGCGGGGCGACGCGTCCTCACCCGAGCCCTTGAGGTGACTGCGTGAAGCAATGACTGCGTGAAGCTGCCCGTACCGACGGCACGACCGCTGTACGCCGGCAGGAGAACCCCCGCTGGGGCCGATCCTTCCCGATGCCGAAACCCTCCCCACTTCGCTCGATATCCGCGGCGACTTGAACAGGGCGCGAACCTACGCTTCAACCATGCCCCGAGACGAGCGCATCGCATCTTCGGAGATCGACATGCTGGAAACCGCCACACCACCTCACGACCTGCCCCTGCCCCCCTCCGCCGCAACGGACACCGTCGACACATCGGAGACCATGCTCTGGCTGCCCGAGCACGACTGGCTGTACCAGTTGCTGCGCAGCGAACGTAACGTGGCGCCGCGCTTTCGGATGCCGGACCTGCTCAGCGCCTGCGTGTCGCAGATGTTCGCCAAGGGCGATGCCTGCCATCGGCTGTTCGCCTTTCTCGGCTCCGAACTGATCTTGCGCGAGCCGGCGACCATCCGGCGGCGCGAAGCCATGTGGCGCCCTCAGTACGTCCAACTGCAGGCCCTGCAGCTTTCCGCGGCCAACCGCTACCCGAATCCGCAGTTCCAGCTCGATCAGCTGACCACGGGCTGCGTCGCGCTCGCCCGCCTGGATGATCCGACCGGCGCCTGCACGCTGCGCCACGCGCGCATCAACATCGTGAGCCGATCGGCCACGGCAAAGGGGGCAGTGCCTTCCTGACCGAGTCCGAACACGACGGCGCCGACATGGCCGCCGTCTTCACCCGCACACCACCGCCTAGGCCGCGCCTCGTGCGCGACTGCACCCGCTGCGAGCCGCCCTGTCTCGGCTCCGCCACCCGCTCCGCCCGCCGGGCCCCGTGCCTTGGCGATTCCTGGGGTTCTCAGTGGGTTGAGTCATGCGGGCTGTCCGGCTCCTCGGTGTCATCGCGATCCTGTCGCTGCCTCTTGGCGCAAGCGCCTGCTGGGAGCAGGCCGGCCAACGCTACGGCGTGTCGCCGCAGCTGCTGTATGCGATCGCACGCGTCGAGTCGGGGCTCGACGCCCGCGCCGTCAATCGATCGCACGTGCAGCGCACCGGCAGCTACGACATCGGTCTGCTGCAGATCAACAGCTCGAACCTGCCTTCGCTCGGGCGCCACGGCATCGCCGAGCGTGACCTGTACGACCCCTGCACCAACATCCAGGTCGGCGCCTGGCTGCTCGCACTGAAGTTCGCGCGGCATGGCGTGAGCTGGGAGGGCGTCGGCGCCTACAACGCCGCCTGCAGCCAGCTCAAGGGTGAGGCTTGCCGCGCCGCGCGCAGCCGCTACGCCTGGGCCGTCTACAGGCGATTGCCCGCTGGCGCCGCGGCCGGATTACCGGGCGCAAGCGCTGCCGTCGTGCAGGCCGCGCCGCAACTGGCCGTGAGGGTCGCACCGTGAGCCGCGCGACGCTCCTCGGCGCACTGCTCGCGTGCGGGCTCGGCGCTTGCGCGTTGATCGGCGGCCGTGAGGAGCCACCCGCTTCGCCGTCGCCCACGGCTGCAGTCGCACGGGGAGCACTCCGACTCGCCCAGCTCGAGTTCGGTCGGCAAGCGCACTTTGCCGAGTGCATGCAGCCCGGCTGCCCGTCTCGCACGCTCAAGACCATCGCGCCAACGCTTGTTCGGCAGGCACCCCAGGCGGCCGCCCCCTCCGAGACGCCCGTTGCGCCAACGGCATCGGTGCCACCAGTGGCACCGCTATCTGCCCCGCTCGTGGAGCGTGCATCGCCGCCCCTACCCGACAGAGGCACCGACCAACGCCTGACGCTTCTCTTCGCACTCGGCAACTCAGCACTGACCGGCGAGCACAAGGCGCGCCTGCGCGACGCCTTGCCACGCCTGCGACACAGCAAGCGCATCGTGGTCGCCGGGCGCACCGATGACCTCGGCTCGGAGGAGCTCAACCAGTCGCTGGCGCTGGCCCGCGGTCTCGCCGTCCGCGACTACCTGCTCGACATCGACCCGCAGTTGCCGGCCCGCATCGCCATCGATGCCCGCGGCCGCTGCTGCTATGTCGCGCCGAACGACAACGAGCGCTCGCGATCACGCAACCGGCGCGTCGAGGTCGCTTACTCCAGCGAGTCAAGGCCGGCGCCATGAAGCGTCACCTCCGCCTCGCAACCGGGCCGGTGCATTCGCTGCCACCTCGATGGGAAGTGCGCGCCACCGCCCGGCCACCGCCCGCATCGAGTCGGGCCCGTGCCCTGTCTCGTCTTCCCGAACAACCACCCCTTGGAGTCATCCATGACCACTGCCGTGCTTCGTCCCCTCACTTTCAACCGCAAGCCGCTCGCCGCGCTCGCGCTGCTGGCCTTGCTCGCCCTCGGCCTTTGCATCGCCATGCCCGGCTACGCGCTGGACCTGGTGGCCTTCACCGGCATCACCGGTCCGCTCGTTGCCGCGCTGACGCAGATCGCCGCGCTTGGGCCCGGCATCAAGGCGCTCGTCGGATTTGTCGGCTTCGTCGTCGCACTGATCTCGCTGGCCGCGCTGCGCAACTTCGGGCCGGTGCTGTTCTACGTCGGCCTCGCAATCTTCGGCGCCGTCGGCCTGGTGATCGCCGGTGCGATCATGGGCGCGGTCGTCTGACGTCGCCGGCGCCTGCAAGCGAGGGGCCGCCATGCGCGCCAACACCTACATCCCGCGGCGGCTGGACGACCCCTGGAAGATCGGCTTCTGGGACATGGACGTGGCCGCGCCGTTCCTCTTCGGCCTCTTCCTCGGGTACATGTCCGGCTCGAAGTGGTCCTTCGCGCTGTGCACGGTGGTCGGCTTCGTCACCGCACGCTGGATCGCGCGCATCAAGGCCGACAAGCACCCGGCCTTCGCCGTGCACTGGCTGTACTGGCACCTGCCGACGAACCCGCTGACCGCGATGGGCGCCACCCCGCCCTCGCACCTTCGCCGCATGGTCGGCTGAGGCGCTGGGGACCACGATGGACTTCGACCGCCTCAGCGGCGACCTCAAGGAACTGCGCAGGCGCAACCGCGGGCTCGCGCTCGCGCTCGGCGGCCTGGTCCTGGGCCAGCTCCTGTCGCTCGTGGTCATCCTGAACCTGCTGGGCTCGGTGCGCACGCTGGTCGTGCCGCCGTCGATCAACAAGTCCTTCTGGGTCGAGCGCGACAAGGCCAGCGCCGAGTACCTCGAGCAGATGGGCACCTTCATCGCCTGGCTCGTGCTCGACGTGACGCCGTCTGCCATCGACTGGAAGAAGGATGTGCTGCTCGGCTATGTCGAACCCGAACAGCACGGTGCCCTCAAGGCGCGCCAGGAGATCGAGGCGGTCCGGCTCAAGCGCATCAACGCGAGCACGGCCTTCACGCCACAGCAGCTCGTTCCCAGCGAAGACACGCAGAGCGTGGTTGTGCGCGGCCGTCTGAGGACCCTGGTCAACACCCAGGAAACGAGCAACGAGGCCAAGACCTACCTGATCGAGTTCAGCTACGCCGGCGGCCGCATGCATCTCAAGACGTTCAAGGAGGTGCCCCATGCGGCGCCATGACCCTGCCCGGTCGAGGCTCGCGCCGCTCGTGGCGTTGGCCGCCGCGCTCGCCGTGCTCATCGAATCGGCGCACGCGCTCCAAGTCGTCGACGGACGCGACGGCGTGGCGATCGAGGCGATCGTCTCGATCAAGGAACCGACCCGCATCCGCATCGAGGGTGCGCCGATCACCGACGTGTTCGGCAACATCTACTCGAGCAACTGCAGCGGTCTGTCGGCTGCGGTTGCCAACGGTCCGCCGCTTGGAGCGAGTCCAGGCACGACGCCAATGCCGGGACCCGCCGTCAATCCGGCGGGCGAGGTGATCCTCGAGTGCGATCGCGACAAGGGCGAGATCTACATCCGCCCCGTCGGTGAGTCCGGCAAGCGGGTCAACCTGTTCGTCTCGTCGGCGCAGGCCACCTACACGCTGATCCTGCGCCGCGCCGACACGCCGGCCGACACGATCGTGATCCGCGACCGGACGATCAGGTCCTCCGCGCCGGTGAGCGTCGCCGGAAGCCCGATGCCCAATGCGGCACCACTCGGCACGTCGGCCCATCACGTTCGCGCCCTGAAGGCGCTGCTCGTCGCGATGGCCTCGGACCGGGCGCCGGCGGACGTTCGTATCGAAGAGCTGGACCAGCCGATCCAGCTCTGGGCCGAGGTCAGGTTCTCGCTGATCCGGCGCTTCGAGTCTCGCCACCTGATCGGCGAGCGCTACCAGCTGACCAACGTCAGCAACACGATCATGGTGCTGACCGAGCAGGAATTCGATCGGCCCGACTCGGTCGATGGCGGCCAGGTGCTCGGGGTCGCGATCGAGCACCACAACCTCCGCCCCGGCGAGAGCACCAACGTCTACGTGATCCGCCGCGGAGGCTCACGATGAGCGCGCCCTCGCAACGGATGCTGTCCGGCTTGCGCGAGGACGCACGCGCGATGGCCGGCCGCCTGTCTCCGCGGCAGCGGCAGTTCGCAATGCTCGGCGGCATCCTGGCCGTTGGCGTCGGGCTGCTGTGGCTGGTGTTCTCGTCCGGCGAATCAACGCCCGCAGGCAAGACGGCCAAGCAGGCCGCCGGCGCGCCCGGCGCGGTGACGAACCTCGGCGTGATGCCGCCGGGTCAGCAGGTCAACCCGGTCGATCAATGGGTCGGCACCGCCGGCAGCAAGCTCGCCCAGTACGAGGCCGAACGCGAAGAGCAGTCGCGCCTCAACAGGGATCGCCAGACCTTCGAAGCGCAAACGATGAAGCGCTTCACGGAACTGGAGCAGCGCCTGACCTCTGCGGTCCAGGCCGCCGCCGCGCCGGCACCCGCGCCGGTCCCGCCCGCTCCGCCTGCTCCCGCGTTGCCGCAGCCGGCTGCTGCGATGCCCCCCGCGGCCTCCCTGCCGCCGCCACCGCTCCGCGGCAATGCCGGCGGCATGCCTCCAGGTATTCCAGGCATCTCGACCGCGATGCCGCTGACGGCGCCAACGCCTGTGGTGCCTTCCCTGACGCGCATCACGGTGACACCGAGAGAGCGGCCCGTCGATTCGGTTTCCACGTCGACGACATCGGCAGGGCCTGCAACGAACACCGAGACCCGGACCGTATCGACCTTCCTGCCGGTGTCGTTCACTCGCGGCGTCCTGCTGGGTGGGATCGATGCACCCACCGGCGGCCAGGCGCAGTCGAACCCGCACCCAGTGCTGATCCGACTGTCGGACAACTCGGTCCTGCCCAACCGTTTTAGGGGCGAGTACCGCGAGTGTTTCGTGATCGCGGCCGGCTACGGCGACATCAGCTCGGAACGCGCCTACCTGCGCACCGAGAGCCTGTCCTGTGTTCGCGCCGACGGGGCGACGCTCGAAGTCAAGATCCAGGGCAGCGTCTACGGCGAGGACGGCAAGGTCGGCATGCGCGGCCGCCTGGTTACGAAGCAAGGGCAGATGCTCGCCAATGCGCTGCTCGCCGGCATCGTCAGCGGCATCGGCCAGGGCGTCTCCACCGCCTCGACGACGTACAGCACGTCGCCGCTCGGAACGATCGCCAGCGCCACCGGTGCCGATGCGTACCGCGCCGGCATCGGCAGCGGCGTCGGCAAGGCGCTCGACCGCCTGGCCAGCTACTACATCAAGCTCGCCGAGAACACCTTTCCGGTGATCGAAGTCGACGCCGGACGCGAGATCGACGTCGTCATCACGAAGGGCGTGCGCATCGACGTGCCGCTCACCGCGTCGGCCGCAGGCGAACCCGCGGCCACCGTCCGCCGAATCCCTCCGACCCGTTCTCAGGAGCCCTCCGATGACGGCAACTACTGAAGCCCTGCGCCTTGCGCGGCCCCGCGTCCACGTTCTGCTGCTGCTCGGCGCTCTCGCCTCGGCCGCTCTCGCCACGTTGCCGGCGAGCGCTGCCACGGCCGATGAAGCCCGGTTGCTCGAACGCCTGCGCAAGTCGCATCCCGGCACCACGTTCACGCAGGTACAGCGATCCCCGGTGGACGGGCTCTACGAAGTCTGGATGAACGGCAACGTCGCCTTCGTGTCGGCCCGGAACCCGCGCTACTTCGTGTTCGGGCGCGTCTTCGACACGCAGTCCATGCGCGACCTGACCGGCCCGAAGCTGGCCGCGGCCACCCAGGCACGGTCCGTCACCAACACCGAGGCGGAGAAGATCGACTTCGCGCGGTTACCGCTGCACGACGCAATCAAAACCGTGCACGGCAACGGCCGGCGCAGGCTCGCGGTTTTCAGCGACCCCGGCTGCGGCTACTGCCGGCAGCTCGAGCCCGAGCTCGCGCGCCTGGACGACGTCACGATCTACACCTTCCTGGTGCCGTTCCAGGGGGCGGCTACACCGGTCGCGCTGTGGTGCGCAGCCGACCGGGCGCAAGCCTGGCAACGATACATGCTGCAGGGCGACACCTCGCTGCTCGGCACGCAGGAGTGCGATCACCCGATCGAGCGCAACCTGGCGCTGGCAAGGCGCCTCGGTGTTCAGGGAACGCCAACGCTGTTCTGGGCCGACGGCGGTCGCACCGACGGCTACGTCGGTCACGCGGTGCTCGATGCGCGCCTGAAGCAAGCGTCTGGTTTGACGGAGACGCTGCCATGAAGCCGTTGGCCATCGGGATCGTTCTGCTGGCGCTGCTGCAGGCTGGGTGCAGCAGCATGTCGGGTCTGAGCGGCAGCTCGAGCTACGCCTGCAAGGCGCCCGAGGGCGTGGCTTGCGACTCGGTGTCCGGCACCTATGCCAACGCGGTTCAGAACAACCTGCCAAGCCAGCAGGGGCGCGGAATCGAACGGACGCTCCCCACCCGCGATCGGCAAACGCCAGCCACGCAGGGAGCAGCCTCGACCCGTGCCGCCTCGACCCCCGCACCCGCAGCCCTTGGTCTGCCGCCGACGCCCGTCGCGCTGCGCTCGGCGCCGCGCGTGCTTCGACTGTGGTTCAAGCCTTGGGAGGACGCCGACAACGACCTTTACGACCAGGGCTACGTCTATGTCCAGGTCGATCCCGGGCGGTGGCAGGTCGAGCATGTCCAGCGCCAAGTCCGCGAGTCCTATGCGCCGCTGAAGCCACCGCCGCGCGCGGCGGGCGCGAGTGGCGACGCTACGTCCAGCGCGAGCGGTGTGCGGCCGCCGGCCCGCCAGAACCCGACCTCGGCGTCGGTGCCGCTCGTGCCACAGGTGCCGAGGCCAGCGGCCGCACCTGACGACGACACCGAGTAAAGGCACGCGATGACACCCTCGCTCGCTTCCGCACCGCCTCGATCGCGGCCGGCGCTGTTCGGCCTCGGCCAGACCTTCGACTCGCCCGCCGAACAGTTCGCGTCGTGGCTGCCGTACTCCGCGTATCTTGCTGCCGAACAGTTGTTCGTTAACCGCGACAGCATGGGGTTCGTGCTCGAGCTGATGCCCCAGTCCGGCGCCGACGAACGCATGGCTGAGGTGCTGGTCTCGCTCTACGCCAACTGCCAGGCAGGCACCGGTATCCAGTTCCATCTCTTCGGCTCGCCCCACATCCGCGAGCAGCTGCGCCGCTACGCCAACCTGCGCGTCGAGGACGCGGACCAGGCCGACAAGGCGCATCACTGGGGCCGGCCGGCGCGCAACGACAACCTCTTCCGCCGCCTGGCGCGCCAGCGCGTCGGTCACCTGCTGACAGGCGCGCAGCAGTCGCTGACGACGGGCTTCCACTACACGCTGCGCGACTTCCGGCTCATGCTCAGCGTGACCTTGCCCGGTGACGCCGACGACCTGACGCGCCGCGACGAGGTGCTGATGCAGCGCGAGTCGATGTCCTCGACGCTGCGCTCGGCGCTGCTGCCCAACCAGGTCTGCGACGCCGCCGCGCTGATCAACTGGTGCGCACTCTTCACCAACCCCGATCGCATCTGCGAGACGGATGCGCCGAACTTGCACTACGACGACGGCCGCGAGATCCGTGACCAGATCGTCGACTTCGACACCATCCAGGACGTCGTGCCCGGTGGCCTGCGGCTGTGGAAGGAGAGTTCGCCCGAAGTCCTTGAGGCGCGCTTCTACTCGATCAAGAGCTTCCCGGAGCACTTCGCGCTCTGGCAAATGGGCTCGCTGATCGGCGACCTGATGCAGCCGGCGCTGCAATACACCGCGCCCTTCCTGCTGACGATGGGCGCGCACGTGCTCGACCCGAACGTCACGCGCTCGGTGGTGACGGCCAATCACGTGCGCGCCACCCAGAACGCCAAGAGCAAGATGGCCGACGTGATGCCCGACGTGGGCAAGAAGCTGCAGGACTGGACCGCGGCGGCCGACGCCATCGATACCGGTGGCAGCCTGGTGAGCCTGTACCACCAGCTCGCGATCTTCTCGCCGCCCGAGCGCGCGGTGTCGGCGCACGAGACCGCCAACGCCATCTGGCGCGGCCGTGGCTTCCAACTCAACGCCGACACCTACATGCACCGCCAGGCGCTGCTGGCCAGCCTGCCGATGACGCTGTCGGAGCGCTTCCACCGCGACCTCGCCAAGATGCGCCGTGTCTCGCGCAAGACGATGGCCAACGCCATCCACCTGGCGCCGTTGATCGGCGAGTGGCGCGGCACCCGCTCCCCGGCGCTCGTCTTTGGCGGCCGGCGCGGCCAGCTGATGACCTTGGACTTGTTCGACAACGACCTGGGCAACTACAACTTCGCGATCATCGGCGCGCCGGGCTCGGGCAAGTCGGTGCTGATGAACGAGATGGCCTGGTCGTACCGGGCCATCGGCGCAAGGGTCTGGATGCTGGACCTCGGCCGCTCGTTCGAGAAGCTGTGTCGCAAGGCCAAGGGCACCTACATCGAGTTCAGGCCCGACACCGCGATCTGCCTGAACCCGTTCACGCACGTCGCCGACATCCAGGAAGACATCGACATGCTGGTGCCGGCCATCTCGAAGATGGCCTCGATGTCGCGTCCGCTGGACGAGGTCCAGTACAAGGCGATCTCGGCGATGGTGCTGCGGCTGTTCCGCGAGTACGGCAACGAGCTGACGGTCACCGCGCTGCGCGACGCTTTCAAGACCGGGACCATCGAGGAGCTGGGCGTGCGCGACGACGCGCGCATCCGCGACCTCGCGGTCATGCTGAACCCCTACGCCAGCGGCGGCCAGTACGAGCGCTTCTTCGAGGGCCGCAACAGCGTCGACTTCTCCAACGACTTCATCGTCGTCGAGAACGAGGAACTCAAGCGCCGCCCCGACCTGCACGCGGTCGTCAACATCCTGCTGCTTCACCAGATCACCGGCGAGATGTACCTGACGCGCAACCGGCGCAAGGTGCTCTTCATCGACGAGTTGAAGCAGCAGCTCGGCGACATCGGCGCGGACGATCCGGTCAAGGCGGCCGTGGTCGAGGAAGCCGCCCGGCGCGCGCGCAAGTACGGTGGATCGCTGGGCACCGCGACGCAGAGCGCCGACGACTACTACGGCTCGGCGCAGATGGAAGCGGCGTTCAACTGCTCGGACTGGGTGTT
>WBZL01005118.1_pt1 | contig 10997 bp, 9 predicted proteins | sample 5204291 | NCBI WGS metagenome assembly WBZL01 (sample SAMN12344345, study PRJNA552823) | activated sludge metagenome | biome: Activated sludge suspended growth; feature: Nitrification reactor; material: Wastewater; isolation source: activated sludge from nitrification reactor of wastewater treatment... | reverse complement strand
GGACACGGTGGTGGACCTCGGGCTCGAGCTCCGGCCAGGGGCGCCGCGCGGACGCTTGGCGGCGCTGGCGGCCGAGCTCGGGGCGCTCGGTCTCCTCTATCTGCGGATCGACGGCGGCCGGGCAGGGGGGCTCCTCTCGCTGACACAACGCACCGATGGACCGGCGGTGATCGAGCGCTTCAGCGAGATCTCGGCGGGGCTCGGGGTGGCGCTGGCGGCGGCGCGGATCGACCGGGGGCTCGCCTTGGTGAGCTGCATCGGCGCGGGGCTGGAGGAGCGGCCGGAGCTCGCGCCGCAGGCGATCGCGGCGCTCTCGGAGGTCGAGGTCGCGCCGCGGCAGTTGCACACGGACACGCGCTCGCTCGCCTTCGTGGTGACCTCGGGCGAGCGGGTGCGTGCGGTGCAGGCGCTCCACCGCCGCTTCGTCGGCGCGTGACGCGGCGATCCCCTGGGTCGACGGGCGGCTTTGGATCGTCCGCGGATGCTGCTAGCTTCGCGGCTCCCGTCGGCCGGTGAATGCCTCGGCTCGGCGGGCGTCTGAACGGCCCGGCTCGGGGCGAGGCCCCGATCGTCCGTCGTTACACCTAACCATCGTGTCTTCAGGAGACTTCATCATGCTCAAGAACTTCTCGTTCCTCTCCCTCGCGTCGGCCCTCGTCCTCGCCTCGGGCTGCATCGTCAGCGTCGGCCCCGGCACTGACAGCGACAGCGCCTCGTCGAGCTCGTCGAGCTCGGGCTCGTCGGGCTCGTCGAGCTCGTCGGGCACCTCGGACGGCACCTCGGCCGGCACCGGCACCGACTCGGCGACCGGCGCGACCACGGCCACGAGCGGCACCTCGGCGACCACCAGCATGGAGTCGACCAGCGCCACCAGCGGGACGACCGGGACGACCGGCTCGACGACCGGCGGGGCCGGCGGCTGCGGCTGGAACGACTCGGAGATGTACTACGACTGCGCGCCGAACGGCGTGCCCGGCGCCGAGGACCCGATGGGGGCGCCGATCGCCTGCCCGGATGGCCTCGTCGACATGGCCGAGTGCCCGGAGGGCCTCACCGAGCTCGGCTGCTGCGACGGCAACGGCGACCTCTGGTACTGCGACGTGCAGGGCGGGAAGGTCGCGGTCTTCAACATGTGCGAGTGACCGATCCGCCAGCGGCGGAGGAGGCGGGGCCCCGATCGAATCGGGGCCCCGCCTCTTTTTAGTTTGACATCCGACGAAATGAGCGGGGGGCGCTCACTCGCGGATGATCACGGTGGTGCCGGGGCTCTCGTCGGTGGCGTGGACGCCGTGCCATCCCTCGGGGAGGAAGGGGGTGGTCCAGAAGAAGAGCCAGCGGGCGTCGCTCGGGCCCAGGTTGACGCAGCCGTGGCTGCGGGTGTTGCCGAAGGAGCGGTGCCAGAAGGCGCCGTGGAGGGCGTAGGAGCCGAAGAAGAACATCGTCCAGGGGACGTCCTGGATCGAGTAGTTGCCGTCGGAGGCGGTGTTGCCGTCCATCGTGGTGGAGATGTGCTTGCTGTAGATCCGCCAGCGACCCTTGGGGGTCTCGAAGGGCTCCTCGGGGGTGCCCTTCTTGCCGGTGGAGACGAGCGTGACGTAGACGGGGCGGGTGCCCTCGTAGGCGACGAGGAGCTGCTGGGAGAGGCTGACGTCGATCCAGCGCTCCCACGGGTCGATGCCCTTGGGGAGCGGCTGGAGCTCGGGGATGAGGAGGGCGTCTTTGCGGATCAGGTGGCCGTCGGCGGTGAGCATGTAGGCCTTGCCGCCGATCTCGGTCTCCTCGTCGATGTCGATGAAGTCGCGGCGCTCGAGGTTCTTGGCGACCTTGAGCTTGTTGTCCTCCGTGAGCTGGAGGAGCTTGGCCTCCTTCTTGGCGACGAAGGCGATCGGCCAGGCGATGTCGCCGGTGATCTCGACGCCCTTGAAGTCCTTGGCGTCGTAGGTGAAGACGTCGCCAGCGTCGACGAAGGCGCCGCGGGCGGTGCGGTAGAAGGCGCGGCTGCCCTCCTTGACCTTCTCGCCGAGGCTGAGGAAGAAGCCGCGCTCGAGCCAGGGGGTGGCGGGCGAGAGGGGGAGCTTGACGTCGACGGCGGGCGCGGCGGGCGGGGCGTCGGTGGGGCCGCCGGTGTCGGCCTCGGCAGCGGCAGCCAGCGGGGCGCCGGTGCGCTCGGACTCGCGGACGGCGCGCTGGGCCTCCATGGCCTGGAGCTCGTCGTCGGTCGGGACGCGCCAGTACATCGGGCTGTTCCAGCGACGGACGTAGCCGTAGGGGTAGGGGTGGGCCTGGTCGAGGCGAGGCTTCGGCAGCTCGTACTTCATGTACGGCGGCTTCTCCTTCTCGACGACGAAGCCCTTGTTGACGCAGACGAAGCCGCCCATCGGCAGGGCGTGGAAGCCCTTCTTGCAGTCGTCGGTCTCGCCGACCTTGTCGGTGACCTGGAGGCGGGTGCCGATCCGCAGGTAGCCGAGCTTGGGGGAGGTGAGGTCGGGCTTCGAGTAGACGGCGACGACCTCGTAGCCAGCGAGGCCGTGGTGGGTGAGCTCCTCGGGCGCGGGCGCGGGGACGGCGAGCCTGATGCGGCCGTAGTCCTCGGGGGCGACGATCTCCTGCTCCTCCTCGGGGGTGGGCTGGGGGAGCTCGGCGGCGCCGGTTTCGGACGGGGGATCGCCGGACTCGGGGGCCTCGGGGGCCTCGCCTGCGTCGCTGCCGGGGGCCGCGGCGAGGGCCTCGGAGGCGGCCTCCGGGCGCGGGAGGGTGCTCGCGGGGGTCACCTCGACGGCGGAGCTGCGGGTGGGGCTCGCGTCGTCGGCCGGGCCGCACGCGGCGACGGCGACGAGGAGCCACCTGGGAGCCTTCGCGGCGGACATGGCGGTGTGCATAGCCTACGGTCGGCCCGGGGGGAAGATTCCGGCCGCCAGGGGGCGCTGGCGCGCCTGGACGCCGCGGCGGGCGCTGCGGGTCAGCCCTTCGCCGCCGGTCGCGCCTCGGCGAGCCAGGTGGCGAGGGTGGGCTCGACGCCGGCGGCTTCGAGGCGGTCGATGGCGTCCTTCATCTCCTCGATCCGGGCGCCGGCGGCGTCGAGGAGGATGAAGAGGGGGTAGGAGCCGGTCTTGTCGTGCCAGCGGCGGCGGAGCTGGTTGAACTCGTCCATCCGGGCGGCGCCCTGCCAGTCCTCCTCCTTGAGCTCGAAGATCCGGACGTCGCCGATCGCGGCGGCGGGCTGGCGGTTGCCGAGCTCGGCGTCGAGGCGCTTGCAGGGCTCGCACCAGTCGGCGCTGAAGAGGACCATGGTGCGCTTCCCTTCGCCGAGGGCCTGGGTCCGGAGGCGCTCGAACATCGCGTCGAGGGGCTCGTCGGCGCGGGGGCGGAGGCGGCGGAGGTCATAGCCGACGAGGTCGGTGGGGGCCGGCGCGGCGGTCGCGGGGGGCCGTGACGGGGTGGCTTCGCGGGTGGGGGCGGGCCTCGCGTCGGGTCCGCAGGCGGCGGCCAGCGACGCGAGGGCGAGCGCGGCGAGGGCGAGGCGGGGTCGACGGTGGGGCGGCACGGGTGCCGATTGGTAGCGCGGATCGAGGCGATGGTCACGTGACGGGCGCGGCGGGGTGCGACGGCGCGCGGGTGTGGGACGCTCCGCGGGTGCGGCGGCGGGGGTCGGGGTGATGTGGGGCGGCGAAGCGGGACGGCGGCAGGGGGAGGGCGGCGAGGAGGGAGCCGGGGAGGGTGGCGAGGGCGGCGAGGGCGGGCTACAAAGAGCGCCGTGGCCGGTGACCCCGATGTGATCGTGATCGGCGGCGGGCCGAACGGGCTGGTCGCCGCGGCGGTGTTGGCTCGGGCTGGCCTTCGGGTCATGGTCTTCGAGGCACATCCGACGCGCGCTGGCGGGGCGCTCGGGTCGGAGGAGGCGACCCTGCCGGGCTTCGTCCACGACGTCGGCGCGGCGTTCTTCCCCTTCGCGCGGGCGAGCCCGGCCTTCGCGGCGCTCGACCTGGAGGCGGCGGGGCTCCGCTGGCTCAACATGCCGCTCGAGAGCTGCCACCCGGCGCCGGACGGCAGCGCGGCGACGATCAGCCGCGATCACGACGAGAGCGCGCGGCTCTTCGGCGACCCGAAGGACGGCGACGCGTGGCGGCGGCTGGCGACCTGGCACGGGACGGTGGAGCGGGACGTGCTCGGCTTCTTGCTCGCGCCGCTGCCGACGCTTCGGCCGCTCGCGCGGCTCTTGCCCTTCGATCTGCTGCGGCTGGTGAGGATCTTGACCTCGACGGGGGCGGGGCTCTCGTCGCGGCTCTTCCGCGGCGAGGCGGCGCGCCGGGTGCTGCCGGGGCTCGCGCTCCACGTCGACGTGGGGCCGGATGACATGTTCGGAGCGGGGCTCGGCTACATGCTGGGGCTGACGGCGACGACCGGCGGCTACTGCATCCCGGTGGGTGGGGCGCAGGCGGTGACCGACGCGCTGGTGCGGATCATCGAGTCGGCGGGTGGGGCGGTGCGGCTCGGCGCGCGGGTGACGAGGATCGTCGCGGGCGCGACGCGGGCGGAGGCGGTGGTGCTGGCGAGCGGGGAGGAGGTGCGGGCGGGGCGGGCGATCGTCGCCAATACGGCCGCGCCGGCGCTCTTCCTGGAGCTGGTGGACCAGGCGCGGATCCCTGGACGTGTCCTTCGGGCCATGCGGCGCTTCCCGCACGGGTGGGGGGCGTTCAAGGTCGACTGGGCCCTCGGCGCGCCAGTGCCGTGGAGGGTGGAGGAGGCGCGGCGAGCGGCGGTGGTGCACGCGGGCGACAGCCTCGAGGATCTGCGGCGCTTCACCTCGCAGGTGCGCGGCGGGTCGCTGCCGGAGAACCCGTACCTCGTGATCGGGCAGCAGAGCCTGGCGGATCCTTCGCGGGCGCCGGCCGGCAAGCAGACGCTCTGGGCGTACTCGCGGGTGCCGCCGCGGCTCGCAGGGGGGTGGGCGAGCGCGGCGGAGCGCTTCGCGGATCAGGTCGAGGCGCGGATCGAGGGGCTCGCGCCAGGCTTTCGGGCGAGCGTGCTCGGGCGGCGGGTGGTGACGCCGGAGGACCTGGAGGCGATGGACGCGAACCTGGTGGGCGGGGATCTGGGGGGCGGGTCGAACGCGTGGTACCGGCAGCTGATCTTCAGGCCGCTCTTCCCGTACTTCCGCTACCGGATGCCGCTCCGCGGGCTCTACCTGGCGTCCAGCTACGCTCACCCGGGGGCCGGCGTGCACGGGATGTGTGGGTACAACGCGGCGCGGGCGGTGCTCGCGGACGTGGGGCTCGCGTCGCCGGGCTGAGCGAGGCGCGACGAGCGACGAGCGACGAGCGATGAGCGATGAGCGATGACGGGACGCTCGTGGACGCAGCGGGCGAGGCTCGCGTTCGGGCGGGGTGAGGCGCGGGTGAGATCGACGCGAGCGGCCGGCTACTCGAGGGCGATGCCGTTGCCGTTGCAGACCATCACGAGCTGCTTCTTCACGTTGTCGTCGACCTTCGCGTAGGCCTGCTTGGCCTTGGTGACGTCGCCCATCTTGCAGGCGGAGACGCCCATGAGCTTGAGGGCGTCCTTGTTCTTGTCGATCGAGTAGCTCTGCTTGGCGAGCTTGTAGGCCTCGGACGAGTTGCCGTTGACGGAGGCCTTGCGGGCCTGCTCGAGGAGCTCCTTGGGATCACCCTTGGGCGCGGGCTCCTCGTCGGGGGTCTTCGGGGTCTTCGGGGTCTTCGGGGTCTTCGGGGTCTTCGGGGTCTTGGCGCCCGGATCGGGGGCGGGCTCGGGCTCGGGCTCGGGCTCGGGCTCGGGCTCGGGCTCGGGCTCGACGACCGGCGCGGTGGTGGCGGCGGGCTGCGAGCCCGCGCTCGGATCGGGGGCGGGCTCGGGCTCGGGCTCGGGTGTCGGTGTGGGCGGGGTCGGTGCCGGGTCGGGCTTGGCGCCACCAGAGGCGGCGATCTGATCCTCACCGGTCTTGCCCGTCTTTCCGCCTCCTCCGAGCCCGAGGCCGAAGTAGGCACCGACGGCGCCGATGACGATGACCCCGAGGAGCACGACGAAGAGTCCGCCGCGCTTCTTCGGCTCGTCCTCGGCGTCCTCGCTGACGGTGGGCTGTGGCGGGGCGAGCGGCGGCGGGCTGCTCAGCACTTGCGCGGGCGCGGCGGCCGCTGCGGCGGCAGCGGCGGCGAGCGGCGGCGTGGACACCGAGGGCGCCTCGACGAAGTCGTTGCTGTTGGCGGCGACGGCGGGGCGATCGAGGTTGAGGGTGGTGCGCTCGACGTTCTCGGCGAGCGAGAGGTGGTAGTCGCCGATCTGAACGATGTCACCCTCGTTGAGGGTCACTTGCCCTTCGACCGGGACGCCGTTGACCTTGATGCCGTTGTAGCTGTCGAGATCCTCGAGGACCCAGCCGTCGGCGCCGAGCGTGAGTCGGGCGTGCTGGCGCGAGACGTTCTGCTCGGTGAGCTGGATCGTGTTGCCAGCCTCGCGACCGATCGTGATCTCTTCCTCCCCGAGGGGCACGATGGTCGTCGCACCCTCTTCGTCCTGGATGATCAGTCTCAGGGCCATCAGCTGGGTTCAGGGTAGGGATTCGATCGAAATACTGTCAAGGACGATGAATGGGCGAGGGATGCCGGGGCGGCGGGGGGCAGGGGCGCGGGCGTGACCCTCGGGGCCACGCTCGTTCAGTGCGGCAATGGCGCTCCTGCCGGGGCGGGCCGGGACGCGCTGGTCCGCGCGAGGAGCTCGTGGAGCGGGTAGATGGCGATCCCGGCGGCGTGGAGGCGGGGTAGCTCGTCGCGGAGGATGTCGACGACGGCCTGGCTCGGGTGGGCGATGGCCACGGTGGGGGCCTCCCGGGCGCGCTCGGCTGCCCGCCGGAGCTGCTCCCGGATCGCCTCGGGCGAGGGATCATGGTCGAGGAAGAAGTCGCGGGAGATCGCCGGGATACCAGCCTCGGCGGCGGCAGCAGCTCCCCGTGAGCCGGGGACGGTGACCGAGTCGAGGAAGAAGAGATCGCGGGCGCCGAGCTCGGCCATCACCGCGGAGAGCGCCGTGAGATCGGTGGTGAGAGCAGAGCCCATGTGGTTGCTTACGCCCACGGCAGCAGGTACGCGGCGGAGGGCGGCGGCGGTCTTCTCCCGGAGGACCTCCGGAGGATCGCCGACTTGGAGGAAGACCTCGCCGGCGGCGCGCTCGGCGTCCATGGCGTCGGCGCGGCGGGGCTCCATCGGCAGGTGGAGGAGGATGTCCCGCGGTCGCCTTCGATCGGCGCGGAGGCGGAGCTGGACGCCCGAAGCATAGACCGCGCCAGGGAGGACGGCGAAGGTGAGGCGGTGACGGAGGGCGAGGAGCTGGTCGAAGAGGTGGAGCTCGCGGCCGACGTCGTCGATGACGAGGGCGAGGTGGCCGCGCGCGTCCTCCCAGGGGATGGTGAGGTCACCTCGGACGGCCTGCCAGCGGCGCGCGGCGGCGATCGTCCGCTCGAGCTGGCGGGCGAGGACGAGGGGCTCGTCCTCGCCGAGGAGGGGGATCGGCGGCGGCGGCGGGGCGAGGGCGAAGAGGACGGCGGCGACGGCGAGCCAGGCGAGGAGGCCGGGGGCGTCGCGGCGAGGCGATCGGGGATCCGTGGGTCGAGGGGGGTTCGCGGGTCTGTGGGGACCCGCGGGTCTATGGGGATCCGCTCCGCTCATCGCCGGCGCCGGGGCGCCTCGGTGAGGCCGAGGGTCTGGAGGTGCTCGACGGCGGTCCGCAGCTGGACGTCCTCGCCGACGGCCGCGAGCGCGTCGCCGATGCCCGCCTCGGGGTGGGGGCTGTAGCCGAAGGCCTCGGGGCGGAGGTGGCGAGGGTGGGCGCGCTCGGGGTCGAGGTCCGGGAGGCTGTCCTTGTAGGCAGGTGCGGCGGTGCCGATGAGGACGTCGGGGGTGATGCCGGTGGCCTGGATGAGGCGATCGTTGGGGGTGTAGTAGAGGGCGATGGTCAGCTTGAGGACGGAGCCGTCGCCGAGGTCGAAGGGCGCCTGCACGGAGCCCTTGCCGTAGGTGCGCTCGCCGACGACGAGGGCGCGGCGGTGGTCCTGGAGGGCGCCGGCGACGACCTCGGAGGCGGACGCGGACGCCTTGTTGACGAGGAGGGCGAGCGGGACCTTGTTCCAGTGGCCGCCGGGACGGGCCGAGACCTCGTCGAGGAGGGTGCCCTGGCGGCCGCGGGTGCGGACGATCGCCCCCTCGCCGACGAAGAGGTCGACGACGGCGATCGCCTGATCGAGGAGGCCGCCGCCGTTGTCGCGGAGGTCGAGGACGACGCCGCGGAGGCCGGTGTCGGCGGCGCTCTGGCGGAGGTTCTCGAGGGCGTCGTCGAGCTCGCGGGCGGAGGTCTCGGAGAAGTCGCGGAGGCGGACGTGGCCGATCCCGTTGCCGAGGTAGCGGCCGATGACGGCGGGCGAGTCGATGACCTCGCGGGTGACGGTGACGGTGCGAGGGCCCTGGCCGGTGCGCTCGAAGGTGAACCTGACCTTGGTGCCAGGTTCGCCGCGCATGGTGAGGATCGCGCGGCGGAGGTCGACGTAGTGGCTGATCGGGCGGTCCTCGATGCTGAGGATGAGGTCGCCGGTCTGCACGCCGGCGCGGGCGGCGGGGCCGCCGGGGACGACCTCGCGGACCTCGAGGACGAGGCGGGGCTCGGGGTCGGGCTCGAAGCGCTGGACGACCATCATGCCGACGCCGCCGAAGGATCCCTCGATGTCCTCGCGGAGGAGGCGGGCCTCGCGAGGGGGGAGGAATTCGCTGTGAGGGTCGAGCTCGGCGACGAGGCCGGCGATCGCGGAGTGGATGAGGCGCTCGCCGTCGACGGGGCGGACGTAGTGCTGCTCGATGGTGGTGAGGGCGCGGGCGAAGATGTCGAGCTTGCGGTAGCGCGAGTAGTCGACGGGCGCCGGGCGCGGGGTCTCGGTGGAGGCCGCCGGGGCGGCGACGGCGGCGTGGAGCGGCGCTGGGGCGGCGACGGCGGCGTGGAGCGGCGCTGGGGCGGCGACGGCGGCGTGGATCGCCGCGCCCGCGCCGAGGCCGACGAGGAGGGCGACGAGGGGCCCGGCGAGCGAGCGCCAGCGAGGCGTGCGGTCAGGGCGTGCGGGCGAGGCGGCGCGCATGCCCGCGAAGATAGCAGCGGGGCGCCTCAGGTGGCCACCGGCCCGGGCGGCGGCGGCTGGCGGAGCTCCTCGAGGAGGCGCGCCTCGGGGGTGCCGGCGGCGGGCTCCTCGCAGTAGCCCCACTGCACGTGGGGGGGCAGGGACATGAGGATGGACTCGGTGCGGCCGCCGGTCTTGAGGCCGAAGACGGTGCCGCGGTCGTAGAGGAGGTTGTACTCGACGTAGCGGCCGCGGCGGAGCTCCTGCCAGCGCCGCTCGGCGGCGGTCCAGGCGGCGGGCTGGCGGCGGCGGAGGATCGGCAGGTAGGCGTCGATGAAGGCGCGGCCGCCGGCGGCGAGGAAGGCGAGGAGCGCGTCCTCGTGGCCGGGGCGCGCGGGGTCGACCTCGACGTAGTCGAAGAAGATCCCGCCGACGCCGCGGCGCTCGCCGCGGTGCTTGAGGAAGAAGTAGCGGTCGCACCAGTCGCGCCAGGCGGGGTAGTCGGCGATCGCGGGGAAGTCCTCGCAGTAGCGCCGCCAGACCGCGTGGAAGTGGTCCTTGTCGTCCTGGTGGAAGTAGTAGGGGGTCAAATCACCGCCGCCGCCGATCCAGCGCTTGTCGCCGTGCTCGATGTAGCGGAAGTTGGCGTGCGCGGTGGGGACGTGGGGGTTCTGAGGGTGGAGGACCAGGGATACGCCGGTGGCGAAGAAGCGGGTGCCGCTGCCGGGGAGCTGGTTGGCGAAGTCGGGGGCGAGCTCGCCGAAGACGATGGAGGTGTTGACGCCGCCCTTCTCGATGACGTCGCCCTGGAGGATTCGGGTGAGGCCGCCGCCGCCAGCGGCGCGCTCCCAGCGGTCGTCGCGGAAGCGGGCGCCGGCGCCGAAGTCGGCCTCGGCGGCCTCGAGCGCGCCGCAGATCTCGTCCTGGATGGCGCGGACCACCGCGCTCGCCTTGCTCTGGACCGGTGTGAGTGCGTCGCCTTGGTTCATGCGCGGAGGATACGCGAGGGGATCGCCGAGGCGCGGTCGGCCGGGCTATCCTCGGCGAGATGCTCCTCACCGGGCCGACCACGCTCTCCGCCGAGCGGCTCAGCGACGCCGTGACGGGCCTGGCAGGGCTCGTCGGCTTCCTCCTGATCCCGATGTTCGGGGCGTGGCTGCGGCTCCTCCTCCGCTTCCTCGAGAGCGAGAGCCTGGGGCTCGGGCGACGACGGCGGCTCTCGTCGCTGGGGCTCCTGCGGGCCCTGGCAGTGACCGTGCTCACCGCGTTCCTGGCGATCGAATGGAACCGGGCGGGCGGCGAGCTCCGCGAGCTCCGCTACGAGGCGGCGATCGTCGGGCCCTCGCTGCAGGGGGCGGCGGTGGGGCTCGGCTTCTGGCTGCTCTACGCGGTGGGGCTCCGGATCCTGCGGGCGGACATGCAGCACGCGCGGACGCGACGGCGCCTCGGCGGGCTCCTGCGCTAGCGGAGGGCGTAGAGGAAGACGGCGGCGGCGGCGGCGACGTTGAGGGAGTCGACGCCGGGGGCCATCGGGATCTCGAGGCAGGTGTCGGCGAGGTCGAGGAGCTCGGGGGCGAGGCCCTCGCCTTCGCTGCCGAGGAGGATGATGCAGTGGTCGGGCCGCTCGAAGGCGGCGAGGGGGCGCGAGCGCGGTCCGAGGGCGGCGGCGACGATCGCGGGGCGCGGGCGGAGGGCGTCGCGGAGGCGGCCGAGGAGGGCGGGGAGGTCGTCCGTGCGGGTGAGGGGGACGAAGAAGCCGTTGCCGATCGCGGAGCGGACGCCGCGGCGGCTCCACGGGTCGCCGCAGGTGCGATCGAGGATCACGAGGTCGGCGGCGAAGGCCCGGGCGGAGCGGAGGATGGCGCCGACGTTGACGGGGGCGGCGAGT